>Ga0209702_10000006_pt1 | contig 366178 bp, 319 predicted proteins | sample FRY01_FD_187210 | JGI IMG/M metagenome (GOLD analysis project Ga0209702, IMG submission 187210) | Freshwater microbial communities from Lake Fryxell liftoff mats and glacier meltwater in Antarctica - FRY-01 (SPAdes) (version 2) | ecosystem: Environmental > Aquatic > Freshwater > Ice > Glacier...
GTTACATTTTTAGTTTGGTAACCTAAATACCTAAAGGTTACATTATACTTGCCGGGTGCTAGGTTAGCAATAACAAACCTGCCTTCTACATCTGTAGCTGCGCCTTTTGTTGTGCCTTCAATCCCTACTGTTAATCCAATTAAAGTTTCACCAGAAACTTTATCGGTCACTTTTCCTGCTATTTTTCCTGTCTGAGCAAATAAGCTTGCCGAAACTAAAATTAGTAGAACACTAATTTTGAAAGATTTTGATATAAATTGTTGTATCACTTTTGCAATTTTTAGTTGCTGCAAAAGTATTAGCCTAATGTTACGCCTTTGTTATTTAAAAATTAAGTAAAAACCTATTTTATGTTAACTAATCGTTAACGGTTAAGATTTAATATTTGATTTTCAGTTTTTTAAGTAGCAAACTTAAGAGCCAGAGCGGTCCTATTAATAAAAACTTTAAATCATCTAAGAACGATGGTTTTTTCCCTTCTATCTTATGCCCAATAAATTGTCCTATCCATGCTAAAACAAAGATAATTAAACTACTTTCCCACAATTTTAATCCGCCAGCTTTTTCTAAATATTCTAACTGCACCACAAAAAAGTAGCAAATGCCAAAAAAGAATAACATTAAGTAGGAGAGGATTGGTGATAGTTTTAAGTAATAATAAATACTTGCGGCCATAACAATAGAAAACCAATTGATATACATATTGTATTTACCCAAGAAGCCTATTTGTGGAAAAGGAATAGCAGAAATTAAACCAATAATGCTAAAAACTATTAAAGGCACACAAATCCAGTGAATTGTTTTATTGTTAGGGTCTTGATGCGATTCTGCATATTTGTCAAACAAAATATCTACTGGTCTTCTTTCTTCTTGTTTTGCCATTTTTAAAAGCTTAAGGCAATAAGCAAATAGCTTAAAGCATCTTCAAATTTAATAAAATTAAAAAAAGCGTCTCGAAAATCTTCGAGACGCTTTTATTTTGCGTTAGGGATAGAAGTGGATACCGGCCTTGTGGCTAATGCCTTGTGCGGTATGAACGTACAGCCCGCCCCGCTTGCCCCGTGTGTTCGCTATCGGGGAACGCCCTAATATTTCTACTTAGCGTAAGCCACAGATCTTGTTTCTCTAATAACCGTAACTTTAATCTGACCAGGGTAAGTCATTTCTGTTTGGATACGATTAGAGATATCTGCTGCTAATATTTCTGATTGTGCATCAGATATTTTTTCGCTTTCTACAACTACTCTCAATTCTCTACCTGCTTGTATGGCAAAAGTCTTTTCTACACCAGGGTAAGATAATGCTAAGCTTTCTAGCTCTTTTAATCTTCTGATATAACTTTCTACCACTTCTCTACGAGCACCTGGACGAGCGCCTGAGATTGCATCACAAGCTTGTATAATTGGCGAAATCATGGATGTCATCTCAATTTCGTCGTGGTGAGCACCAATGGCGTTGCAAATTTCTGGGTGTTCTTTATACTTCTCTGCCAGTTGCATCCCTAAAAGTGCGTGAGGTAATTCTGGATTATCATCTGGCACTTTACCAATATCATGTAATAAACCTGCTCTTTTGGCCATTTTAGCGTTCAAGCCTAGTTCAGACGCCATAGTAGCACAGAAATTAGCTACCTCGCGAGAGTGTTGCAATAAGTTTTGGCCATAAGAAGAACGGTAACGCATACGTCCCACCATTCTAATTAACTCGGGGTGTAAACCGTGAATACCTAAATCTATAACGGTACGCTCGCCAATTTCTACAATTTCTTCTTCTATTTGCTTCTGAGTTTTTGCAACAACCTCTTCTATACGGGCTGGGTGAATACGACCATCTGTTACCAAACGGTGTAATGCTAAACGAGCAATTTCTCTTCTTACAGGATCAAAACCCGATAAAATAATAGCTTCTGGCGTATCATCAACAATAATTTCTATACCTGTTGCAGCTTCTAAAGCTCTGATATTTCTACCCTCACGACCAATAATTCTACCTTTGATCTCGTCATTTTCTATATTAAAGATAGAAACGGTGTTCTCTATTGCAGATTCTGTAGCTGTACGTTGTATGGTTTGGATAACCACTTTTTTGGCTTCTTTAGCAGCAGTTAACCTTGCTTCATCTACAATATCTTTGATAGATGCCATAGCATTTGTACGGGCTTCTTCCTTTAAATTAGAAACTAATTGTGCTTTAGCTTCCTCTGCAGATAAACCTGCAATAGCCTCTAACTGTACAATGTGTTGATTTTTTAAAGTTTCGGCTTCTTCTTGTTTTGTTTTCAAATGAACTGCCTGCTTCTCAAAATTTTCTTTTGCTTTTTCTAACTCTTGTTCTTTTTTTGCAGCATTGTCTATCTTAGAATTTAAAGATTGCTCTTTTTGCTTCAGGGTATTTTCTCTTTGTCCTGCGGCAACATTTTTTTGGTTAATTTCTTGCTCATGGTCTGCCTTCATTTGCAAAAACTTTTCTTTAGCTTCTAGTAATTTATCTTTTTTCAAGATTTCTGCCTTACTTTCTGCTTCTCTTAATATCTTTTTCACCTTGTTTTGTGCTGCAACTTCTTGTTGCTTTAGTAGCTGGCGAAGAAGGAATCTTCCTGTAACTATACCTAATCCAAAGGTTACCAAACCAATAATTACGTAAATTAATATTTCCATAAATTGTAATTAAATAAAATAAAAAAACCGTTTTAAACTTTAGACTTCATGTATTGTAAACCTATCGAACATGTTTAGGATTTAAGCCTTAAACAGATGGACAGAGCCAAATGAATTACGCTTTTTTAACCCTTTTTAATATCGAGTTGTTAAGTTTTTTAATAGTGAAACCTAAAATCTAAAACGGTTAGATTTTAATATCTTGCTTGTATGAAAATTATTTCGCTTCTGTAAAAAAGTCGTTTAATAAACTATCCAATTGGTAAACCTTCTCTGCTACGTCTGTATCCTCATTACTCGCTTTTTTCTCGGCTCTTATAGATGCCGAAGCGTAATGTAGTACACACATAGAAAGTAAGTCTTGCTTATCTTTAACCGCGTAATTTTCTTGATATTCTTTTATACGGTCATTAATAAGCTTGGCAGCCCTCCTCACAACTTCTTCCTCCTCCACGTTAATCTTTAACGGATAAACGCGGTCGGCAATATTTATTTTAATCGAGATTTCTCCCATCTGAGCATTAGGTTCACAGTATTACTTGTTTAGCAATACAATACACTTATCTATTTCCCGCACAAATTCGTTAATTTTTTGCTTGATGTCAAGTGTTTTTTCACTTGTGCCCTCTAAACTTTTCGCTAATTTCAAAACTCTTAGCTTTTCTTCCAAATCTTTTCGCTTGTTTTCGCTAGTTTCTAAAGCTACTTTTATCGATTGATTTTCAAGATTTATTAGGTCATTACGCTCCTGTAAGGCTTTTGACAAATCAACCAGCTTTTGGGTGCGGTCCAGCACCTGATCTAATTTATTAGCAATTACAGACATTTATTTTTTTAAATTAATTTTTTATTTATTTTAAAAATAATTTTTTCGGACGTTTTAACAGGCTGTTTACAATATTTTTTTACTGCCTTCTGCAAGATTAGGAAAAAAGCCTTCCCGAAAAATAGGCGGGGATGCCTTTTCCATCCCTAACTCTTTAAAGACTTACCTAATCTCGGCACCAGTCTCTTTTCCAAAATTACCAATTAATTTTTGCATGATGGCATCTATTTGCTGGTCGGTTAAAGTTTTTCCCTCATCCTGTAAAATAAAACTTAATGCATAAGATTTTTTGTTCTCTGGAAGTTTATCTCCTTCATACACATCAAAAACATTTACTTCCTTTAATAAAGACTTTTCTGTTTTTAAGGCTATACGTTTTAAATCTTCAAACTTTACATTTTTATCTAATAGCATAGATAAATCTCTTCTCACTGCCGGGAACTTAGAAACCTCTCTATAACTTATTTTATTGTTTTTTACTAACATCAGAATCATGTCCCAATTAAAATCAGCATAAAACACGGTAGATTTAGCTAGATCGGCAGTTTTTAAACTTTGATTAGATACAGCCCCAAACTCTACTAAAACTTTAGGACCTCTGCGGTATTGCACACCATACGCAAATGCAGGATTTTGTATTTCATCAGATTGCAGGTTTGAGATATTTAATTTCTTTAAAATAGCATCCACAGCTGCTTTTAAATTATAGAAGCTAGTTGCTTTAGCTGTTTGGTTCCATTGTTCTGCCTCTACTTTACCACCTAAGAAAATAGCCAAATGATTTTTTTCTTGATACTTTCCATTGCTAATCTGATAAGTTTTGCCAAACTCGTAAAGCTTTAAATCTGCATTTTTTCTATTCTGATTATAACTTACGGCTTCTAATCCAGAAAATAACATGCTTTGGCGCATCACGTCTAAATCAGAACTTAAAGGATTTAAAATTTTAACAGCCGTTGTCAAATCTGCCGAGTAGCTAGATTTTGTTAAAGAATTACTTAAAATTTCAAAATATCCTTTAGAAGTCAGCATATCTGCAATGCTATGTTGTAAAGCTTCTTTATCTGGTTTTGGAGAAACATTTAAAGAGGCATTCACTTTTTGTGGAATTTCTATATTATCGTAACCGTAAATTCTTAAAACTTCTTCTATCACATCTACTGGGCGAGTAACATCTACCCTGTAGCTAGGGACTTTTAAAGTTAATTGTGTTTCTGTAGCCTTAACTACTTCAATACTTAAAGCTTTTATAATGGAGGTTATTTCTTCTTTTGGAATTGCTACACCAATTAGTTTTTGAACATGCTCAAAAGTTAATTCTACGTCAAACGGAGCTACTGGTTTTGGGTAATGGTCAAATATTTCTGAAGTGATTTGTCCTCCTGCTACTTCTTGAATTAAAAGTGCAGCTCTTTTTAGCGCATAAACTGTAATTTCTGGATCTGTACCGCGTTCAAAACGGAAAGAAGCGTCGGTTTTTAAAGCAAACCTCTTAGAAGTTTTTCTTACAGATACTGCGTTAAAATAAGCACTTTCTAAAAATATATTTTTAGTAGTTTCTTTTACTCCAGAACTGGTTCCACCAAAAACTCCTGCAATACACATTGGTTTTTCGCTATCGCAAATCATTAAATCATCAGCGCTAAGCGTACGGTCTATTCCATCTAATGTTTTGAATTTTGTTCCTTCGGTACATTTCTGAACAATAACTTTTCCTCCAGCAATCTCATCAGCATCAAAAGCGTGTAGCGGTTGACCTAAATCATGCAATACATAATTGGTAACGTCTACAATGTTATTGATAGAGCGAATGCCAATTACCGCTAATTTTTCTTTTAACCATTTTGGTGATTCTTGAACGGTAATGCCAGATATTGTTAATCCAGAATATCTTGGAGCGGCATCTTCATCTATTACCTCTACTTTAATTGTGTTAGAAGTATTGGCGATTTTAAATGCATCAACAGCTGGAATTATAATTTCTTGTTTTAGAAATGCGGCTAAATCTCTTGCAACTCCTAAATGAGAAGCAGCATCAGCTCGGTTTGGTGTTAAGCCAATTTCGTAAAGAAAATCATCTGGTAAATTAAAGTAGTCTTTCGCTAAGGTGCCTATTACAGCCTCGCTTGGTAAAACCATAATCCCGTCATGACTTTTGCCTAAACCAATTTCATCTTCAGCGCAAATCATACCTTCAGAAACTTCGCCTCTGATTTTAGATTTACCTATTTTAAATGGTTCGCCTTCTGTAGGATGAATTTCGCAGCCCACTGTAGCAACAACTACTTTTTGGCCTGCGCCTACATTTGGTGCGCCACAAACAATATCTAACAAAATACCAGAGCCTACATCAACTTTGGTAACACGTAATCTGTCTGCATTTGGGTGTTGAGCACATTCTTTTACTTCGCCAATTACTAAACCTTCTAAACCGCCTGGAATTGCCTGCACTTTATCTAAACTTTCTACTTCTAAACCTATAGCGGTTAATATGGTAGAAACTTCTTGTGGTGTTTTCTCTGTGTTAATAAACTGCTTTAGCCAGTTGTATGAAATCTTCATGTATTTTTAATATGAAAGGCAAAAATAGAAAAAATAGGTTGTGATTAAACTATGTAGTTTACAAAGTTTGAAAAGGTATTGAAAGGTTGAATGCGGTTTTTATATAAATATTTCTGCCATTTTGATTTCAAATCCTGGTAAAATAGCTGTTGTAAAAAAATCATCTTCAATAAATGGACGAGTCGCATAAAATAATCCATCAGGATGTAAAATGTAGTTCACCAGTGTTTTTTCTATTGGACTAATGATCCAATATTCTTTAACACCAGATTCTTGATAAACTTCGTATTTATTGCTCATTTCTTTTTTACTGTTTCCGGGCGAAAGAATTTCTACCACAATGTCTGGAGCACCAATACAGCCTCTGTCGTCTAGTTTTGTTAAATCGCAGATTACACAAATATCTGGCTGTAACACGTTATAAACCTCTTTATCAGAAATTGATTTTTTGGGTAAACGAACATCAAATGGAGCAGTATAAACTTTGCATTTATTATTATTCAAAAAATTGAATAATTTATTAGTTAAATTAATAGAAACTTCTTGATGCGACCTGTTTGGTGCAGGAGTCATCTTAAAAATTTTGCCTTTAATTAATTCTAAACGTTCATCAAATTCCCATTTTAAGTAATCAGCATAAGAATAAGTTTTATCTAAATCTAAATCAGAGAATTGCATGTCAAAATATTTAAATCAAAAATACCAATTTTAAGATCAAAATAATGATTGTGTGACTTTTAATAATTGGAAAGATAAGTAGCTATCGAATTGATGAATAAATTAGCTGGTTATAAATTCCCCTCATCAGCGAAGCTGTAATATGCTTTATCTGTCATGATGATGTGATCTAAAACACTAAAATCTAATAGTTTTGCTGCCGAAACAATTTTTTTGGTCAAGTTAATGTCTTCTTGACTTGGGCGTAAATTACCCGATGGATGATTATGCGCTAATATGATACTTGCTGCATTATTTTCTAATGCTGCTTTGAAAATTATTTTAGCATCTACCACAGTTGCAGATTGCCCACCTTTAGAAATTAAAACTTTATTAAGCACTCTGTTTGCTTTGTTAAGCAGTAATATCCAAAATTCTTCGTGTGGTAAATCGGCAAATTGAGGTAATAGGATAGAAAATATATCTCTCGAGGTAGCTATTTTATTGGTTTCTGGGATATCGCTGTCTTTACGTCTTCGGCCAAGCTCTAAAGCTGCAATAATAGAGATGGCTTTAGCTTCGCCAATTCCCTTAAATTTGCATAATTCTACTACGGTTAATTTTGCTAATGCGTTTAAATCGTTAGTACAAGAGTGTAAGATTCTTTTGCTTAATTCTACTGCAGTTTCTGTGGTAGATCCCGATCCTATCAAAATAGCCATTAATTCGGCATCTGTTAAATTTCTTCTGCCTTGGTTTAATAGTTTTTCTCTTGGTCGGTCTTCTTCTGCCCAAGCTTTAATGGTTATTTTATTTTGGTAGTTGTTTTCCATAAACTAAATGTATGGAAAAAAGGCGAAATTTAGAGGAAGGTGATTTGTGGTTTTGGGTTGAGTCAGGGATGTTTTAGCAACAAGTTAAGACCCAATTGAGGAACGATTCAAGACTTGTCTCAAGGAGATTCCTTCGGGAAAACATAAATCGGGACTTTTAAGTAAGCAAGTATCGTCCAAATTTTTAAAAACAAAAAAAGCAGAACTCTTTGAGGAGTCCTGCCTTTGCTATACTATAAAATTAATTCTTATAAAGAATTAACGAATTTTGTCAATTTAGATTTATTATTAGCCGCTTTGTTTTTGTGGATAACATTTTTCTTTGCTAAACGATCTAACATCGAAGTTACTTTTGGTAATAATGCTAAAGCTTCTTCTTTACTAACTGCGTTACGTAATCTTTTTACAAACGTTCTAGTAGTTTTTGCTTGGTATCTATTACGTAAACGTTTAGTTGCGTTTGCTCTAATTCTTTTTATTGCCGATTTATGATTTGCCATTGTTAGCTTTTTATTCCTATTATAATTATCCCTCTATTAGGGGTTGCAAATATAGGTCGATTTATTTTAAATACAAACTCAAATATAAAAAAAAATTAATCGTGATTTAGACCTAATTTTAAATGGATACCTTAATTTTATAAAATGAAATTTAGAAACGTTATTCTAATACTTTTAATACCTGTAATACTGCTTTTTAGCTCTTGGGGTTTCTTTGCTCATCAGCGTATCAACAGATTAGCTGTGTTTACACTTCCAAAAGATTTAATTAGCTTTTATAAAAGTAACATCAATTACATTACAGAACATGCCGTTGATCCAGATAAACGCAGATATGCCGATTCTTTGGAAGCACCAAGACATTATCTAGATGCCGACCATTATGGAGCCGAGCCTTTTAAACTTATCCCACGGAATTGGAACGAGGCATCTTTAAAACTAACAGAAGATACCTTATACGCTTACGGAATTGTCCCTTGGCAAATACAACGTACCTATAGTAAATTGGTGTATGCATTTAAAGATAGAGATTCCGTACTCATTCTTAAATACTCGGCAGATTTAGGTCATTATATAGGGGATGCGCATGTTCCTCTACATACCTCAGAAAATTATAACGGACAAATGACAGGGCAAGTGGGTATTCATGGTTTTTGGGAAAGTCGTCTTCCCGAGCTTTTTGCGAATGATTATGATTATTTTGTTGGCAAAGCTAAGTACATTAATAACCCTTTAGATGCAGCGTGGAATATTGTAGAAAACACATTTACCATGTTAGATAGTACCTTAACTATAGAGAGGAACTTAAATAAGAGCTTCCCTGCCGACAGGAAATATACTTTTAACGAACGTAATAACAGAGTAATAAGAGAATATTCTATAGAATATTCCAAGGCTTATCATGATGCCTTAAACGGAATGGTAGAGCGACAAATGCGTCAATCAATTTTAATGGTTGGTAGTTTTTGGTACTCGGCTTGGGTAGATGCTGGGCAACCAAACATGCGAAATCTGATTAGGAACACGCAAACTTTAGAGGAAAAGAAAAAAATACAAGAAGAAGAAAAGTTGTATCAAAACGGTAAAGCCATAGGTAGACCAGAGACCTAAAAGCATTTTATGTGATTTTTATTGAACTTTAATTAAGATGTTTCGTATACGGAAAATAAAACATCCGAATAGTATGAACTATAGAAATTACTTTTTAAAAATTGTAACGCTCTCCCTAATTGTTGCATTTAGCAAAGTATCTTTCGCACAATCTCCAAATAGTTATAGAAATGGCTTTTTTTACGCTGGTTTTAATATAAAATTAGTAACGTTAGCATCTGCAACTAGCATCAAAAATATAATGGGTGTTAGGTTTGGTTATAGTCATAAAGTAGCTAATAACACTTTTGCTGGCCCAGTTGTAGACGCTTTATTTATAAAATCACCAATTAATAAAGGCGCCAGAATTTCTTTATTTGCAGGGCCATCTATAGATTATGATGTCACTAGGATCAATAAACTTTCGGGCATGGTTAACTCTAATTACTTAAGTACTAAAACAAGCTGGGTATTTCCAGTAAATCCTGCAACGAGTGATTTCACTTACATGGATTGTATTTCTTTAAGTGCTTCTATTAATAACGACGATTTTTACGGTTTAAATAAAACTTCGCTAGATTTAAATATAGATTTTCAAAAGTACGACATAGGTTTCTCCACCGGCGCAAGTCGTATGGTAAACATCAGTACAGGCACAAGAACTACTTTTTAAAATATTGTGGGCGTTCGGGCAGGCTATCCGCTATAGTCCCGATGATACCGATAGCTATCGGTACGATAGCTATCGGTACGGGAGCTGTCGCTTCTATCCTTAACGCACCTATATTGGTGAATTTTGAAAACGCCTTCATACTTTATAATAATCAGGTTGGGATAACTTTAGCCTATTAATTTAAATTTAACAGAATATTTTAAACAGATTCTTAACCTAAGAAAAATCTCTATGCTATATTTGCAGCATCATGGCAAATAACAACGAAGAAATATTTAAAAATGTAGTATCACATGCTAAGGAATACGGTTTTGTATTCCAAAGTAGTGAAATATATGATGGCTTAAGCGCTGTTTATGATTATGGGCAGTTAGGCTCAGAGCTTAAAAACAACATTAAAACCTATTGGTGGAAAGCCATGGTGCAAATGCATGAAAACATTGTAGGTATAGATTCTGCAATTTTTATGCATCCTAAAGTTTGGAAAGCAAGCGGACATGTGGATGGTTTTAGTGACCCCATGATTGATAATAAAGACTCTAATAAACGTTACCGAGCCGATCAGTTATTAGAAGATAAAATAACGGCTTACGAGACTGCTGGCGAAACAGCAAAAGCCGAAAGCTTACAACTAGAAATGGATAATGCGCTTAAAGCCGAGGATTTACCTCGATTAAAAGAGCTCATAGAAGAACACAAGATTCAATGCCCTATTTCTAAAACCGCTAATTGGACAGATGTTCGTCAGTTTAATCTGATGTTCTCTACACAATTTGGAGCAATGGCAGAAGGTGCAGAAGAAGTTTATTTAAGACCAGAAACAGCACAAGGTATTTTTGTTAATTTTTTAAACGTTCAGAAATCTGGAAGAATGAAAATTCCTTTCGGTATTGCGCAAATAGGTAAAGCTTTTAGAAATGAAGTGATAGCCCGCCAGTTTATTATGCGTATGCGTGAGTTTGAACAAATGGAATTGCAATTTTTTATTCGTCCTGGTACAGAAATGGAATGGTATAACAAATGGAAAGAAACTCGTTTAAAATGGCATTTAGCTTTAGGAACAAGTCCTGAAAAATATAAATACCACGATCATGCAAAACTAGCTCATTACGCAAATGCAGCAGTAGATATTGAGTATGATTTTCCTTTTGGATTTAAAGAAGTAGAGGGCATTCACTCACGTACAGATTTCGATTTAAAGCAACATCAAGAGTTTTCTAATAAGAAAATGCAATATTTTGATGCCGAAGTTGATCCACAAACAGGTAAACCTTACGGAAACTATATTCCTTATGTAATTGAGACGTCTATAGGTTTAGATCGTTTTTTCTTAGTTACACTAATTAATTCTTTTGAAGAGCAAGACTTAAGTACTGACGATAAGCAAGACTCTCGTTCGGTTTTAAAACTACATCCAGCATTAGCGCCATATAAAGCTGCAATTTTACCACTAACTAAAAAGGATGGTTTACCGGATAAAGCCAGAGAAATAATGGATCTGTTAAAATTTGATTTTAACATGGCTTATGACGAGAAAGATTCTATTGGAAAACGCTACCGCAGACAAGATGCGATAGGAACTCCGTTTTGCATCACTATAGATTATGATTCTTTAGAAGATAATACAGTTACCATTCGCCATAGAGATAGCATGGAGCAAGAACGAGTATCCATTGCCGATTTACCAAAGATTATTGGTGATTTAGTAAGTTGGAAAAATTTGTTGGGGTAAAATTATAAATTTAGTTATTCTTTACACTTATGTATTAATTTTTAACTAGTATAAATTAAAAAAAATATGTTTTAATTAAATGTGGATAAAATGTTAGTAAGTTTTGATTAAATTATTTGGTTTTCTCGATTAGGGGGGGGGTATATTCGTTTGTTGATTTACCTAATTAGAAAATCTTTAAATATTACCAAAGCCATTAGTGGCATCCAATAATTTAGTATAAAATAAATGGAAAAAAAATTAATCCTTAACTTAATATTGTTAACCAGTATTTTAGTTGCCCCTTCTTGTAAAAAAGAAAATTCTATAGTTGGTTTTGAAAATAAAATTAAAGCGGCAGAAGAATGGTATTTAAAAACCTATAAAAAGACAGACAATTTTCTTTCTTCAACTTCAAATGGAATTTATCAAATAGAGAAAAATATCATTTGGGACAAAGCAATAATTTTTGATATTAATCAAGATTCAGAAATTTTAATGATACCAATAGAATTTAAATTTAAAAATAGTTCCCCCCTGAAGGGTAGCAATGTTCTCTTTCTTAAAAAGAATAAAGAAGGATACACCTCAACTCTTTTACATAATGACGACGACGATTTTTTTATACAAAAAATTGATTATGAGGATATTGATTTACTGTATAACTCTTCAGTTCAACAAAATGATATTAAAATAAAGAAAGCAGCAGATTTATTAAGTACCAAAAACCAATTAAAAATAAAAACAGATGTTGAAGATTCTGGTGAGAATCAATTATGTATAGATTGGTATTTTACAACTATTGTATATGATGATTTAGGGAATGTCCTATTCTATGACGAAGTATTTTTATTTTCAAGTTGCACTGACATATTTGGTAATGGTGGGGGTGGAGGAGTTGGCTCTTCAGTACCTGATAATGATCCGAATTGCTCAAACATTCAAAATTCATTAGAAGCAGTTGTGGTCTCACAGGAACTAAGTAGTATGACGACTGAAACGAGCTCAACTAATAGAAAAAAAATTTATGAGTGGATGTTTTTAAAAAATGCATATAATATGTGGGACTATGTTAGTCGAGAGGAAGGAGTGCATAAAAAAGTAGGTAATGAATGGCAGTGGGAAAGTTTAACACATCTTAATGAAGCTAAAAATGGTTTAACTATTGGAGTAGCTATATCGGTAACAGACGTATCTGCATCATCAACAGTAGGTATTTACAATGCTGGGATGACTTTGTATTTTCAGTATACAGGATCTGCAGTATGTAAAGGAACGCCTGTTGCAGTGTCTGAAGCATTAAATCGAAATAGTCCTGTTTTCTCAAGTTTAAGTAATTAGATAATGACAATTAAATTGTTGGTTAGTTTTACAGCGATTTTAATTGCAATATCATGTAATCTTTTAAAGGAAGATGAATCTGATTTAAAAGGAATTTTATTAGATTGTAATATACCAATACTAGATGAAAGTTCTGGAATGGTTTTAAATAAAACAGACAGTGTTTATATTTATTATCTGGATAATTTAATTATGTATAGAGAGTTTGTACATATTAGAAAATATAATGAAAAATCTATTATTGATGGAGTTTTTGTAATGTCAGATGACCCTGAAACTATTAGTTATGAAGGATTAAAATTTGTGAATTATATACATGATTATAAAAGTAAAATTGGATTTAAATATGACTCTGTAAATATTAAAAACTATAAAGTTTTTAATGTAGATTCATTTGCTAAAAAGAAATTATTTTTAGGAACAAAAATATTCTCATATGACTCTAACGATGTTTTAGTTGATACAAAGAGACACAAAAACACTAGTATACAAAAGTATGCTACCAAAGTAAAATTTGATAATAGCTATAGTGATACTACTTTTTTATATTTTGATGATAAATTAAATGATATTCCTTTTACTTTATCACAGGAAGCAGAAAGTATCAATCAAAGTAAATTGGTTAGAATAAGACATGTTTACAATTCAAGCAATATTAATAATATTAAAATCAAACAGAGAGAATTTTCATTTCAAATAACAAAACTTAATATTAAAAATAAAGATGAAATATTAAAACTTTTTAATAGATATAAGAAAGATTTATTATTAAGTCATTAGTAATCTTTATCATTCAATAATTTTCAAATGCCTTCAAAACTTTGAAGGCATTTTTTTTAAGTGCTTTTAGTTTTTATAAACTCAAATCTCCAAGCAATAAAAGTAATATTTAAACGTAGAATAGGTATGTTTATGAAAAAACAGCCCTACTAAGCTTAAATCCAAATCAATTGTAAGATTAAGGTCATCTAAAATTATAAATGGGTCACAAAATCAAATTTCCCGTATATATAAGTGTAACCATTTATTAATCACCAAATAAACTAAATATGCAATCGAGAAAGAAAAGATTAAAAGTATATTCAATTACTGCCTTATTAGTTTCTGTAATGTTTCTTATGTTTCTTAACATCAGTTGGAAAACTGATAGAGATTCTACTCTAAACACTAAAATTGTTCCGCAAGAAAACATTGACTCGGTAGCACAAATTGTTACCAGTAATGATTTAGCAGTAAATTATATAAATAATATATACAACAGCGCAGATTTGCAAAAGGCAGGATTATCTGAAAAGGTATTTAAAAAAGCCATAACTGGATTTTTAAATTTAAAAAGCAACCTTAATCATGATAAGCAAATTTTAACTGTTGTAGATTTTACCAAATCTAGTTCAGAAAAAAGAATGTGGATTATTGATTTAGATAAGCAAAAATTACTGTTAAATACTTACGTGGCCCATGGTCAAGGAAGTGGTGTAGATATGGCAGATCAGTTTTCTAACAAAGCAGAATCACACCAAAGTAGTTTAGGTTTCTATATTACCAACGAAACTTATATTGGTAAGCATGGCTTATCTTTAAAATTAGATGGACAAGATTTGGGAATTAATAACGAAGCAAGAAACAGATCTATAGTAGTACATGGAGCAACTTATGTAAGTGAGCAATTTATTAAGCAAACAGGTAGATTAGGTAGAAGCTTTGGTTGCCCAGCGGTTCCCGTAGAATTAAATGATACCGTTATTGGATTAATAAAAGATAAAACTTGTTTATTTATTAATGGTAAAAGCGAAACTTATCAATCTGCTTTATTAAATGAAGAAAATTTAGCTTCTTCATTTTTATAGCAAACAAAAATCATATTTCAAATTAATAGAAGCTTTCAAAATATTGAGAGCTTTTTTTTTGCATTTTTGTGCATCTTATTTTAAATCTTTAATGATGGACTTCAAATTTAAAAAGCTAGTTATTTTATTAATGTTTCCTGTTTTCTTATTTGCACAAAATAAAAACAATAGGTATCAGCATCTAATTATTGGCACCTACACTAAAACTCAGGATAATGGCTTGTTTGTTTATAAATTTGACACAAAAACGGGTAAAACAACCTTTGAATCTAAAACTGAAGGCATAAAAAATCCTTCTTATTTGGCCATTACTAATAGTGGAAATAATGTTTACGCTGTAGGTGAAGGCGATAAATCTAGCGCTTATGCATTTAATTTTGATAATAAAAATGGAGTTTTAAATTTAATCAACGCATCAGAAACTAACAGTAAAGGGCCATGTTATGTTACCCTATCTAAAGATGAGAAGTTTATTGTCACTGCTAATTACGGCGGTGGCAGTGTGAGTGTTTTTCCTATAAACATAGATAATAGCTTAGGGCAATTGGCTCAATTAATTCAGCATACTGGTTCTAGTATTAATTTAAGTAGACAAAATATTCCTCATGCACACTCAGCAATGTTTAGTAATGATGGTAATAAAGTTTATGTTGCAGATTTAGGCGTGGACAAATTATTTGTTTATGATTACAATAGTTTATCAGATAAGCCTTTAAATAGGGAAAGTGAGCAATTTATTAAACTTCCAGATGGTGCGGGTCCAAGACATTTTACATTTAATAAATCAGAAAATAGACTATATGTTTTAAATGAGCTTTTGGCTACTGTTGCCGTTTTTGAGAAAGATAATCTTGCCTTTAAGCAAATACAATATCTTAGTTTAAACGATGGCAATTTTAAAGGAGATAACGGTGCGGCTGATATACATTTATCTAATGATGGAAAGTTTTTATATGCTACTAACCGAGGGTCGGTGAATGAAATTGTGATCTTTAAAGTAAATAAAAAAAATGGTGAATTGACTAAAATTGGCTCTCAAAGCACTCTAGGGAAAACACCTAGAAATTTCATGATAGATCCATCTAATAATTTCTTATTGGTAGCTAACCAAAACTCTGATGATATTTATGTGTTTAAAAGAAACAAGAAAACGGGCATGTTAACTTACACAAATGAAATGCTTAAGATTGGAAGTCCTGTTTGTTTAAAAATGACTCCTGTAATTAAATAAAATCTAATTTGAATATATTGAAGCCTTTACTTTTTTTTATCTTTTTAGTATTTAATTATTTTTTTGTTTTTAGTCAGGAGCAAAAGCTAGACACAGCCAAAGTTTTAAATGAAGTAAAGGTAAAAGCATATCTATCAGAGCAGACTTTAATAAGCACTCCATCTTCTGCTGTTGTTATCAACCAAAATCAGCTATCAAAAAACAACATTACACAATCTTTATTGCCTGTTTTAAACGGTATTGCTGGTGTTAAAATGGAGGAGCGTTCGCCCGGAAGTTATAGAATTTCTATTAGAGGGAGTTTATTACGTTCGCCTTTTGGGGTAAGAAATTTAAAGGTTTATTATGATGATATGCCTTTAACGGATGCTGGTGGTAATACCTATATAAACTTGATTGACCAAAATGCGATAAAAAATATGGAGATTTTAAAAGGGCCTGATGGTAGTTTGTTTGGAGCAAATTCTGGTGGTGTAATTTTATTAAACTCTAATAGTCAGTCTGAGCAAATATCAGCTAGTGGAGGATATGGGGGATATAATTTTTGGAGACAAAATGCAGAAATCCGTCAGGTAAAGAAAAATTATGAATACAACATTTACCAAGGTTACCAAGCTAGTGATGGTTATCGAGAGCAAAGTGCTTTTAATCGTTTTTTCTTTAATACCTCACAAAATTTAAAATATAGCAGCAAAGGAAGTATTAAGTTTTCTGGCTTTGTAAGCAATTTGCATTATGAAACACCGGGAGGACTTAATTTAACTCAATTTAATAATAACCCACAACAAGCAAGGCAGGCTACAGCTACATTACCTAGCTCTACAACTCAACAAGCAGGAATTTTCAATAAGTCTTTATTTGGTGGATTAAGACATCAATACCAATTTAATAAGCAGTGGCAGCATGTGGTTTCCGTATCGGGGTTAACTACACTTTTCAGAAATCCATTTATTACCAATTATGAGCTGAGAAATGAAAATTCGCTGGCATTTCGCACTTATTTAGTTTATCAAAAGCAATTAAATGAAGATTTTAAATATCAGTGGAATTTTGGTGGCGAGTTTCAAAACACCAAATCTAACATTGTAAATTATAAAAACAATAAGGGAGAGAAAGGCAATGTTTTATCTGCTGACAGAATAGAAAACCAAAGTTATTTTGTTTTTTCTAGACTAACTTTTTCTTACAAGCAAAAGTTAAATGCCGAGGTTTCTAGCAGTATTAACTTTGCTAATTACAGTTTTAAGCCATTGCCAGAAAGTATTAATCCCGTTTTAGGTGCCCAAAAATTAGACCCACAATGGATGCCAAAACTGGCTTTATCTTATTTAATCAATCAAAATTTTGTTGCTAGAGGAATAATAAGCAGAGGATTTAGCGCTCCAACAACTTCCGAAATTAGAGCTTCTGATGCGGTTATTAATCAAAATCTGAATCCAGAAACTGGTTGGAATTATGAGATTGGTTTACGATGGCGCACACCTTTTGAACGTGTTTTTATAGATTTAAATGCTTTTAATTACAGATTAAACAATGCAATTGTAAGAAGAGTGAATGCAAATGATCAAGATAATTTTATTAATGCTGGCGGAACAAACCAAAGAGGGATAGAGGCGCAATTGAATGCAGACATTATTAAAAGTAATAACTATATCAAACTATTAAACCTATCTTCTGGAATAACTTTAAGTGATTTTAAATTTAAAGATTACAAGGTAGCAAACACAGATTATAGCGGAAACAGATTAACAGGGGTTCCTCAGTTTAGCGCAACTAATAGCGCAAATATTATTCTAAAAAATAATATTGAAGCATTTTTTCAATATCAATATGTGGGGAAATCGTCTTTAAATGATGCAGAAACGGTTTTTGCAGGCGCTTATCATTTGGTAATTGGCAAATTGAGTTATCCAATAAAGATTAAAAGCAGGTTATTAAATATTTCTGCCGGGGTAGATAATTTATTAAATCAAACCTATAGTTTAGGGAATGACATTAATGCTTTTGGTGGACGATACTTTAATGCTGCAGCTAAAAGAAATTATTTTGTTGGTTTACAAATAAAGATTTAATTACTAGTTATTCAAATAAAAAAATAAAATTCCAAATTCTCATTGATTTGGTGTAAATACTCCTTCAAAACATCAACCTACTCATTGTCTATTTATTCGACAATAAGAAAATCTTAAATTTAAGCTTAAGTAAAACTTTAACTAAAGTAGATGAAAAGATTTTTATTAATAATACTCACATTAGGGATTTCACAGGCAATAATTGCTCAGGATTTTAAATTCATTAAAAAACTTATAGACAATCCAACATCTTTACGGCTATTCCTTTAAAAACTTTATTGCATTTAACCCTTATCATTATTATAAATTAAAAATGGTTGATTTAGACGGTAAATTTACTTTTAGTAATGAAGTGGCTATTAAAAACGTATTAATTAATAAGGTAAAAATGGATATTTATCCAAACCCTGTTATAGATGTATTTACACTAAGTACAAATGATAAAAGCTTAATAAACAAACCTTATAAAATATTAGATATTAACGGGAAAGTGGTAAATGAAGGGCTAATTCTAGAAAACAGACAAACTATAGATATTTCTAAACTTAATACTGGTGTTTATATTTTGAGATTAGATGGCAAACAAAATATTAAGATTACTAAAGAATAAAGCAATTGTGCAATAGGATATTAGAAAGACTGGTGAATTTATTTGTCGGTCTTTTTTTTTTTCAAAATTTGATATTTCATTAATAAACGTTGCAAAATTTCTGGCTTAGATATTGCCTTTAATTTCTAAAATTAGTCAAACATTAAACAAAAAGATTATGAAGAGGATTACAAAAAGAATTAAGGTGGCAACATCATTATTATTAATGATGTTTATCAGTATTTTAACATTTGCTCAAGATGCGATGCCTGAGAAAGTTGATGTAAACATTAATACAGATGGTGGCGCTACATGGTATGGTCAGCCTTGGGTTTGGGCTATAGGAGTAGCTGTTTTTATTTTAATTTTAGTAGTACTTACTAGAACTAATAAAAGTAAAGAAGTTTAGATTAACAATTATGTTAACATAAGAAGCTTTATAATTAAATTTTAAGGCTTCTTATATTAAAGATTATGGGGTAAGCTATTTATTCTATTTCGTTTTCTTTAATATCTAAAAAATGATGTACTGGCTTATAATGTAAATCAAAAGCTGCGGCAACACTTCTGTAAACTATCTCACCATTAATTATGTTTAAGCCTTTTAAAAGTTCGTAATTATCTAAACAAGCTTTTTTCCATCCTTTATCGGCAATTTGCAAAATGTATGGTAATGTGCTGTTAGTTAAGGCAATGGTAGAAGTGTAAGGAACCGCACCTGGCATATTAGCTACACAATAATGTAAAATACCATCGACTATAAAAGTAGGATTTTCATGTGTAGTTGGTTTACATGTTTCTATGCAACCACCTTGGTCTACAGAAACATCAACAAGAACGGTTCCTGGTCGCATCAACTTTAACATATCTCTGGTTATTACTTTAGGCGATTTGCCACCTGGAATTAAAACTGCACCTACAATTAAATCATGATTAGGAACTAATCTTCTGATATTATATTCGCTACTAAACATGGTAACTACGTGTGGCGGTAAAACATCGTTTACATATCTTAATCGCTCTATATCTGTATCAATAATGGTCACATGTGCCCCCAATCCCGATGCCATTTTAGCCGCTTGTACGCCAACTACACCAGCTCCTATAATCAATACTTTACCTGGAGAAACGCCAGGGACGCCGCCTAATAGTATCCCTCTGCCCATTACAGGTTTTTCTAAATATCTTGCGCCTTGTTGTATGGCCATACGGCCTGCCACTTCAGACATGGGTATCAAAATTGGTAAAGTTTTACTTTTTGTTTCTACGGTTTCGTATGCCATGCAAATTGCACCGCTATCTATCATGGCGTAGGTTAGTTTTTTATTGGATGCAAAGTGAAAAAAGCTAAAAATTAATTGGTCTTTTCTGGCCATTTTATATTCATGCTCTTCTGGTTCTTTTACTTTAATAATTAAGTCTGCTCTACCCCAAATTTCATCTTCTGTAATAACAATTTCGGCACCAGCCTGTTCATAATCATCATTTCTAAAACCACTTGCTGCACCAGAGTGTGTTTCTATAAGTACTTTATGCCCACGTTTCACTAGCTCATGTGTGCCGGCAGGGGTTAAACCAACGCGGTTTTCATGATTTTTCATTTCTCTTGGTACTCCGATAATCATAATTTCAATATATTTTTATAAACATAGTAAATTTTCAATAAAAATGCTATATTTTTTTGTATTTGGCAGATAAATAGTCAAATTGATGAAAAATATAAAAAAAAGAATATAAAAATTCTTTTACTGAAAGATTGCTACATTTATGCTTGTCAAATGATCATAAGAGAGGAACAGTTTCATTATATTTTTATTACTCAGCATACTCACGCATATACAGCCGGGGAGATATTAGGTTATCTTAAAAAATTTTTCATTGACATAAATCAATTTGAAACACTCAAGTTTGCTCTACATCAACATGATAGGGGATGGATTATTCCAGACGCTCATCCTATTTTAAATGACGCTGAAAAACGGCCGTATGATTTTTTAAATTATCCTGAGAAATTTAAATTACATTTTTGCAAAATAGGTATTGATCAGGTGGCGCAAGCTAATTTGTATGCTGCCCTTTTATGTAGTAAATATTATTGTCAATTTTTTGAAAAAACCGAATCTGAGGAAGTAAAGGAATTTATAAAAAAAGAGGTTTTAAGGCAAAATTATCTTGTAAATAAGCTTAAAATTGATGATTTAGACCCATTATATTACCATTTAACTTTAATGCGGTTTTGTATCAATATTTCTTTGTTCTTGTGCATGAACAAGGTTGGGAGCGATAAAGATCGTGAAGTCCTTGTTTTTAGAAATGGATTTGAGGGCTCTGAATTTTTTCATAAGGTAGGTAACACTAAAATAGTTGCGTTTTATAGAAATAAGAAAAGCAGTAACGTTAGATTTAATTCTCCTGTTTTTGAAATAGATTTTAATTTAAAGATTCCTTGCAAAGTAATCTCTAAAGCATTAATAACAAAAGTAGGATTAGTTGAGGCCTATCTAAAGACTAAAACCACAATAATTTCTGTTAAACTTTGTAAAGATTCTATTCCGTCTTTTTAAAGTTTTTTTATTGGATGAGATTTCTTTAGTATTTCACCGACGTTTTTCTGCCGTTAAACGAGTTTTATCTGCCATCTGTCTTTTATCTATTTATAAACTCTTAGTTTACAACTACATTTAGATCATTAAAACAAATGATAATGGAAAATAATAATTTAAAAAGAGAAAAATCTGGCCGTGGCAAAATAATTGTTGGTATGGCTATTATAGTTATAGGTGTTGCGCTATTATTAAAGCAATTAGGTGTTTATTATCCAAGTTGGTTGTTTAGCTGGCCTATGTTATTAATAATTATAGGCTTAGCAAATGGAGTAAAGCATCAATTTAAAAATTCGGGCTGGTTTATTACGGTAACTATAGGTGCTGTTTTTTTATTAGAAGAAATTGTACCTGAGTTTGCTTTTAGACAGTATTGGCCTGTTGCATTAATTGCAATTGGTATATGGTTTATATTTGGACGAGGCTTTGGCGATTGGGGTAAGAAAAGAAAAAATCGTTACGGGGATAATGATCAAACTTCGCCAAATGATTTCAATCAAGAAAATACTTCAGAAGGGAAGTATAAAGATAATTATCAATTTAATTCCCCCTCTGACGAGATTATTGATACAGTATCAATTTTTGGTGGCACTAAAAAAAATATACTTTCTAAAAATTTTAAAGGTGGTGAAATTGTAACCATTATGGGGGGTACTGAAATTAATTTAACAAATGCAGATATTAATGGAGTTGTTGTATTAGATGTAACTCAAATTTTTGGAGGGACAAAAATATTTATTCCTGCAACTTGGGATGTGTCTTCTGAAATGGCTGCGATTTTTGCAGGGATTGATGATAAAAGATCTTTAGTTAATGTAATACCCGATAGAAGTAAGCTTTTGGTTATAAAAGGAACTTCAATTTTTGGAGGAATTGAGATTAGAAATTTTTAAATCAATTATCATTAAAAGAATTAACTATGAATTGGTTTATAGCAAAAATAGTTTTTAAGATAGAAGGAAAAAACCAAGAATTTATACAGTTTGATGAGCAACTAAGACTATTAGACGCTGTAAATGAAGATTTAGCTCTAGAAATGGCTCATCAATTTGGATTAATGCAGCAAGATGAAGTTGTTGATCATGTTAACGGTAAGTTGTTTTGGAAATTTATTGGTGTTACCGAGATTAATTATTTAGGAGAAATAACTAATGGCACAGAAGTTCATTGCCAAATAAACGAGCCATTAAACGTGTCTAATTATATTTCTTTAGCTTTAGCCAAAGCAGAAGGATTAAAACAAAGAAAACTCGTTTGTTAAATGGCCAATTCTCCATTATCAAATACAAAATTTAAAATTGCATTTATTGCTATTTTTTCCTTGATTGCTTGTATCCAAATTTGGATAATTTTAGGTCTTCAGATAGGATTGGTAATGGCTGTTAAAGACGCTATACTTTCTAATTTTTTATTAGCAATGTTCTGCTGGCTAATAGCAAATAATCTTTCATTTTATCAGCCAAGCGGCAATAAATACTTTTATGTAATAATATGGTGTATGGTTTTAGCATCCATAGATACAGCATCTTTTAAGTATTTAAATTCCATTTTTATAGAGACAGATGCTTATTACCTAAATTTTCTAAATAAATCTATTCAATTAAGATTTTTATTTTCGTTTTTATTAATAGGGTGTATGGCTGCTGTCAGTATTTTATACTACAAATTACAAGATCAGCAAGAGCTTCTAAAACGAAAAAATGAGATTGACAAATTGACCAAAGAAGCGGAATTAACCTTGTTAAGAGAAAAATTACAACCTCATTTTCTTTTTAATAGTTTAAACTCTATAAGCGCATTAACGCTTAAAAATCCAAAACAAGCTCGTAAAATGGTGCAACAACTATCTGATTTTTTACGTGGCACAATTAACAATAATCAAGACTTTTCAAGCTTAAAATCAGAATTAGAGCATTTAAACTTATACCTAGAGATTGAAAAAGTTAGGTTTGGTGATAGACTAAATACAAGTATAGAAGCAGATGAAATTACATTAACCAAAAAAATACCACCAATGTTACTTCAACCTGTTGTAGAAAATGCAATCAAGTTTGGACTTTACGACACTTTGGAAGATGTCACTATCAGCATTATTGCAAAATATCAAAATCCTTATCTCTACATTTCCATAATTAATCCTTTTGATATGGAAACTTCACATCATAATAAAGGGACCGGTTTTGGTTTAAATAGCATTAAAAGGAGACTTCATTTGTTATTTAATCAACAGAATCTATTAAAAATAGAAATTAAAGAAACTCAATTTATCACTACTATTTTAATACCACAAGCTCATGATTAATGCGATTATAATAGACGACGAACCCTTAGCTAGAAGTATTGTTCTGGAATATCTTTCTAGCTATTCCAATATTAACGTTGTTGCTGAATGTGGAAATGGTTTTGATGGATTAAAAGCGATTCAAGAATTTACTCCCGATTTAGTTTTTCTAGATATACAAATGCCTAAAATTACTGGTTTTGAAATGCTGGAATTAACCGAAAGTATTCCACCTATAATTTTTACTACAGCTTTTGATGAGTTTGCTATTAAAGCATTTGAAACAAATGCGATAGATTATCTTTTAAAACCGTTTGATCAGGAAAGGTTTAACAAAGCCATTGATAAATTTTTAGCCTATAACACTTCAAATATTAAAACAAAGAAAGAAGCCATTACAAATACTATCACCACAAATTCGGTAAAAACGGAAAGAATTGTCGTAAAAACTGGAAACAAGATTAGAGTAATTTCTATTTACGATATTCATGTACTCTCTGCCGAAGGCGATTACGTAAATATTCACACAGCCGATGGTAATTTTTTAAAAAATCAAACACTCGCTTTTTTTGAAGAGAATTTAAATTCCTCACTTTTTGTAAGAGTGCATCGTTCTTACATCGTCAAAATCAATCAAATCAATAAAATAGAACCTTATGAGAAAGAGGGACATATTCTGGTACTTAAAACTGGAGAAAAAATTCCTGTTAGTAAAACAGGATATCCAAAATTAAAGGCAGTATTAGGGATATAATCTATCAAAAATGTATCTTCGTTGCCATGTCGCTTTTTGATATAAAAAACCAAATAGATAACCTCGTAAACGAGTTGAAACAGCATAATTATAACTATTATGTACTGGCCACGCCTTCCATTTCTGATTATGATTTTGACCAAAAGCTGAAAGAGCTAGAAGCTTTAGAAAAATCTCATCCAGAGTTTTTAAATCCAGATTCACCTACTCAAAAAGTGGGAGGAGAAATCACTAAAAATTTCAAAACTATAGTTCATAAATGGCCCATGATGTCTTTGGGCAATACCTATAACGAGCAAGATTTATTAGATTTCGACGAACGTATAAAAAAAGCAATTGGTAATGATTTTGAATATGTATGCGAGTTAAAATTTGATGGACTTTCCATTAATTTAACTTATCAAGATGGTAAATTATTAAGGGCTGTTACCCGAGGAGACGGTACTAAGGGCGACGAAGTGACAGCAAATATTAAAACCATAAGAACTATTCCAACACTTATAAATGGTAATAAAATCCCCAGTCATTTTGATATACGTGGCGAAGTTTTTATGCATAAAGCGGCCTTTGATAAGCTTAATCAAGAGCGTTTAGATAATGATGAAGTTGCATATGCCAATCCACGTAATTTTGCGTCGGGGACTGTAAAAATGCAAGACTCGGCAGAAGTCGTCAAGCGACCTCTAGATTGTTTTTTGTATTTTCTTTATAGTGATGAGAATCCTTTTAAAACGCACTGGGAAAGTTTACAAGGGGTAAAAAATTGGGGCTTTAATGTTTCTAAAGAAAGCAGATTGTGCCAAAACATTCAAGAAGTTTTAATTTTTATTGAAAAATGGGAGCAAAAGCGTTTTGATTTAAGTTATGATATTGATGGAATAGTTATTAAGGTTAACAGTTATGCACAGCAACAAGAATTAGGCTTTACTGCTAAATCACCTAGATGGGCCATCAGCTATAAATACAAAGCACAAGAGGTAGAAACAATTTTAGAGAAAGTAACTTATCAAGTAGGTCGTACTGGCGCTGTAACGCCTGTAGCCAATTTAAAGCCAGTTTTGCTAGCCGGTACAACGGTTAAAAGAGCAACTTTGCACAATGCAAACGAAATAGAACGATTAGATTTACACCAAAACGACACCGTTTTAGTAGAAAAAGGAGGGGAGATTATCCCTAAAATTATAAAAGTAAATTTAGAAAAGCGTTTGGCTGGTGCCGATAAGATTGAGTATATTACTAATTGTCCAGAGTGTAACACACCATTAATTAGAAAAGATGGCGAAGCAGTTCATTACTGTCCAAACGATGAAGGTTGTCCGCCGCAGATTGTAGGTAAAATGCAACATTTCATCAGCCGTAAGGCAATGAATATTGAAGGAATAGGTGCGGAAACTGTAGAAGCTTTTTATAAAAAAGGTCTGCTTAACCACATTAGTGATATTTATTCTCTTTCAACACAAGAAGAAGCGCTTAAAAGTTTAGATCGCTTTGGAGAAAAATCGATTATAAATTTATTAGAAGGTGTAGAAAAATCTAAAACTATGCCTTTTGAAAAAGTGCTATTTGGCTTAGGAATTAGATATGTAGGTGCTACAGTTGCTAAAAAGCTTGTTTTTCACTTTAAAAATATAGATCAAATTATTGCTGCTAGTTTTGATGAATTAATTGTAGCCGAAGAAATTGGAGATCGTATTGCACAAAGTGTTCTAGAACATTTTGCCAATCCCATTCATATACAAGAAATTAATAGTTTAAAAGCTTACGGACTTATTTTTGAAATTGAAGAAAAGGAAGTAGTTTTAAACTCTGAAAATTTAAGCGGACAAACTTTTATAATTTCTGGTGTGTTTGAAAATTATAATAGAGAACAGTTAAAGGATATGATTGAAGCTAATGGAGGAAAAATATTAAGTAGTATTTCTGCTAAATTAAATTACCTTGTAGCTGGTGACAACATGGGGCCATCTAAATTGGAAAAAGCCCAAAAATTTCAAATCCCCATCATTAGTGATTCCGATTTGTTAGATATGATAAATAAAATTTAACTTTAATAAATAAGTAAAAGGTTTACCCCCCCAAATAATGATAGAATTTTTCAATCAGATAAGATTAAAATTTGGCTTTAGACAGCTTAAACAGGAAATCAAAAAGTTAACTAGAAAAAACCATTCTATATCATTAAAAAACGCTAAAAATGTAGGAGTTTTAATTAATATTCAAAGTCAAAGTCAGTTATCAGAAGTAGAAGAGTTTGCTAAATCTTTAACACTGCAAAATAAGAAAGTTAAACTATTGGCATTTATTGGCGATAAAAGTCTAAAGCTAAGTTCTTCCATCATTGATATAATTACACTAGAAGACGTAGAATGGAATTTTATTCCTAAAAAAGACAAGGTCATTAATTTTGTAAACAACGAGTTTGATATCTTATTAAATCTCTGTACCGAAATCTGTTTTCCACTAGTTTACATCACAGCAAAATCAAAATCTCTTTTTAAAGTGGGCGCTTACGATAAAAAAAATTCGCCTTTTTTTGATTTTATGCTGCAAACCGAACAACAAAGTATAGTAGGTTTTACAACCGAATTAAAATATTATTTAGATAAAATAAAATGAGCAGATTTTTTGGAACCGGTGTAGCCATGGTTACCCCTTTTCTTGAGGATGGAAGCGTTAATTTTGACGCTTTAGAAAATATTATTGAGCACTTAATCAATGGTAAGGTAGAATATATTGTAGTTATGGGTACCACTGCAGAAAGTGCTACGCTAACTAAAGAAGAGAAACACAAAATCTTTGAATTTACCGCAACCATAACCAATAAGAGAATTCCCCTTGTTGCCGGAATAGGCGGTAACTATACAGCTGAGGTAATGGACGCGGTAAGTAAATTCAATATCAATGGTTATGAAGCTATTCTTAGCGTAGTTCCATATTATAATAAGCCCAATCAAGAAGGAATTTATCAGCATTATAAAGCGGTTGCCAAAGCCTCCAAATTGCCTATAATATTATATAATGTTCCTGGGCGTACGGGAGTTACCATGTCCGCTGCAACCACCTTGCGTTTGGCAGATTTAGACAACATTATTGCTGTTAAAGAAGCATCAGCTAATTTTGATATTTTTAACGAGATACTTGCTAAAAAGCCTAATGGTTTTGATCTAATTTCTGGTGATGACCCAATTACGTTACCAATGATAGCGTTGGGTGCTGTGGGTGTAATTTCTGTAATTGGTAACGCATTACCATTGCAAACATCTAATATGGTACGTTATTGTTTGAAAGGAGATTTTAAAGCTGCGCAACCCCAGCATAGTAGTTTATTAGAGTTTACTAGGCTGTGTTTTGTAGAAGGTAACCCAGCTGGTGTAAAATTGGCCATGAAAACACTAGGAGTTTGTGATGATAATTTACGTTTGCCTTTAGTGAAAGTAACCCAAGAAACTAAGCTCAAAATAAATGAGCAATTAGATTTAATAGCGTTACAAACGGTATAAATATTAATAAAAAGGGCTGCAAGTATCACGCAGCCCTTTGTTATTCGTTTTAATGTCTCTAATCAGAATTTATTTTTATATACCTAAAATAGAACAATACCTAGTTAAAGCCTGCAATTCCACTTCGGCAACAAAAAGGTGAAAACCTGCTTTATGCAAATCCACCTGCGCATTTTCTAAAGCATTATAATAATTCATTCTATTTTCGATATCACCTTTTATATTTGCAATTACATAACCGTTTTTTAATAAAATTAAGTTCATAATTAAGCGAGAAGTTCTACCATTACCATCAATAAATGGATGTATTGTAACCAATCTCTCACTCAATTCTGCCGCTAAAATTATTGGATGTAATTCGTTTTTATGTTCCTGATACCAAAAAAACAAATCCTCCATTTGCTTTTTGATTATATAAGGCTGAGGAGGCAAATGTCTACTTCCTTTTATCATTACTTGTACATCTCTGTATTTACCTGCATTTTTTGCATCAATCCCTTTTAAAATTAGTGCATGCAGTTGCAATAAATCTCTTTCAGAAAAATCTGCATCTTTAAGTACCAATTCTTTTAAGTATTCTAAAGCTTCTTTATGATTAATAGCCTCTAAGTGCTCTCGCATACTTTTACCTGAGATGGTAATTCCTTCGTTAATTACTAAATCTGTTTCTTTTAAAGTAAGTGTATTCCCTTCTATTCGGTTACTTTCAAAAGTATACTCTAATTCTAAAGCTTGTGCAATTCTATAGCTATCTAATGCTCTTTGTTTAACAAGTTTACTTTTTATAACATCAATTTCTTCTAATAATAGCGTTATATTATCATGAGAGGCAAGTTCATGTTTTTTATAATACTTCACTTTGTCTTCTGCTACAGATAACACCTCTAAAGCAAAATTACCATAACCCACTTGTTCTACAATTTGATTACTTAGCCAATCTATCAGTAAATCATGCGCATCTATTTCTAAAATATTAGCCATTTTTATTACTTGTTCACGAGTGGGTTTTCTTGCCCCTGATTCAAATTTGCTCACTAATGAAGCATCAATTTGAAGTGCTTCTGCCAATTCTCTTAACTTAAGTCCTTTATTTATTCTAGCATCTTTAATTTTAGCATTCATAATACATGTCAATTAAATACATGACAAAAATAGTCATTAAACTTATGTTTTTCTAATGTTTTTTACTTTATTACCTAAAAAAGTCTAAACAAACAAAAAACCCTTCCCGAAATAATCGAAAAGGGTTTTTGTTAAATAATTTAAAATCTATCAGACTTTAATTTCAACTTCAACACCAGAAGGTAACTCAAGTTTCATTAAAGCGTCTACAGTTTTAGCTGACGCACTGTAAATGTCTAACAATCTTTTGTAAGAGCATAATTGAAATTGCTCTCTTGCTTTTTTGTTAACGTGTGGAGAACGTAATACTGTGTAAATCTTCTTCTCTGTTGGAAGAGGAATTGGACCACTAACTACTGCACCCGTAGGTTTTACAGTCTTTACAATTTTCTCAGCAGACTTATCTACCAAGTTGTAATCGTAAGATTTTAATTTAATTCTAATTCTTTGGCTCATTTTGTTTGTTTTATGATTTACCGTTAGAGCTATTTATAACGGAAATCGGGTTTACTTTAATTTAAAAGTTATAAGTAGTAGGTTGTAAGTTTTAAGTAAGCTAAGTTTTCACTTATAACTTTAAACTTACAACCTACAACTTTTTAAGCGTTTATTTTTCCTTTAGACTTTGCAATTACTTCTTCCATCACTGTTTTAGGTGCTGGTTCGTAATGATCAAATTCCATTGTAGAAGTTGCTCTACCAGAAGTAATAGTACGTAACTGGGTAACATAACCAAACATTTCTGAAAGTGGTACTAAGGCTTTAATTACTTGAGCTCCTGCTCTTGTATCCATACCTTGTAACTGACCTCTTCTTCTGTTTAAATCGCCCATTACATCTCCCATGTTTTCTTCAGGAGTTAATACTTCAATTTTCATAATAGGCTCCATTAACACTGGCTTACATTTTGGCAATGCTTCGCGGAATGCGTTACGGGCAGCTAATTCGAAAGATAAAGCATCTGAATCGACTGCATGGAATGAGCCGTCAATTAATCTAACTTTCATCCCTGTTACTGGATAGCCAGCCAATACTCCGTTAGCTAATGAACCTTCAAATCCTTTTTGTACAGATGGAATAAATTCACGTGGAATAGAACCACCAGAAATTTCGTTTACAAACTGTAAACCAGTTTTATCTTCGTCATTTGGAGAAATGATGATTTGAATATCAGCAAATTTACCACGACCACCAGTTTGTTTCTTGTAAGTTTCTCTGTGTTGTATAGTTCCAGTAATGGCTTCTTTATAAGCAACCTGAGGTGCACCTTGGTTTACTTCAACTTTAAATTCACGCTTTAAACGATCCATTAAAATATCTAAGTGAAGCTCGCCCATACCTTGAATAATAGTTTGGCCAGAATCTTCATCTGTATGAACCTTGAAAGTAGGATCTTCTTCAGCTAACTTATTCAAAGCCATTCCTAATTTATCAACATCAGCTTGAGTTTTTGGCTCAATAGCTAATCCAATAACTGGATCTGGGAAGTTCATAGATTCCAATACAATTGGATTTTTCTCTTCGCAAAGTGTATCTCCTGTTTTGATATCCTTAAAACCTACTACTGCAGCAATATCACCAGCACCTACATTTGGAATTGGGTTTTGCTTATTAGCATGCATTTGGAAAATACGAGAAATACGTTCTTTATTTTCTGAACGGGCGTTGTAAACGTAAGAACCTGCCTCTAAGTTACCAGAGTAAACTCTGATGAAACATAAACGACCAACAAAAGGATCAGTTGCAATTTTAAAAGCTAAAGCTGCAAATGGCTCTTTTACATCTGGTTTACGTACTAATTCTGCGCCAGTATCTGGGTGAGTTCCCCTAATCGCTTCTTGATCCATTGGAGATGGCAATAATTCCATCACATAGTCAAGCATGGTTTGTACACCTTTATTTTTGAAAGACGAACCACATACCATAGGTACAATAGAGGCATCTATAACTGCCTTACGTAGAGCGTCTAATATTTCGCGTTCGGTAATCGATTCTGGATCTTCGAAGAATTTCTCCATCAAAGTTTCATCATAATCAGCAACAGCTTCTAATAACTTTTCTCTCCACTCTTTAGCTTCTTCAATTAAATCATCAGGAATTGGAACTTCTGTAAAAGTCATTCCTTTATCATCTTCATTCCAAACAATACCACGGAAGTTAATTAAATCAACTACTCCTTTAAATTGATCTTCTGCTCCAATAGGGATTTGTAAAGGAACTGCATTAGAACCTAACATATCTCTTACCTGCTTTACAACTTTTAAGAAATCGGCCCCAGCTCTGTCCATTTTATTAACAAACCCGATACGAGATACGTTATAGTTGTTAGCTAAACGCCAGTTAGTTTCTGATTGAGGCTCAACACCATCAACAGCAGAAAATAAAAATACTAAGCCATCTAATACACGTAAAGAACGGTTTACCTCTACAGTAAAGTCTACGTGTCCTGGCGTGTCAATAATATTAATATGGTAATTTTGGTCTCTGTATTTCCATCCAACTGTAGTTGCAGCAGAGGTAATTGTAATACCGCGTTCTTGCTCCTGTGCCATCCAATCCATTGTTGCAGCACCATCATGTACTTCACCAATTTTATGACTTACACCAGAGTAATAAAGAATACGCTCAGTAGTTGTTGTTTTACCAGCATCAATGTGAGCAGCAATTCCTATGTTTCTTGTGAATCTTAAATCTCTTGACATTATAAATGTTTTAATGGGATTTTAAATGATTACACCGATTAGTAGTTTTAGGCTAAAAATCGGTGTAAATCTATTGATCTATATAATCTGTATTTTTTAGAATCTAAAATGAGAGAAAGCTTTGTTAGCTTCAGCCATTTTATGTGTATCTTCTTTTTTCTTTACAGCTGCACCTTCACCTTTTGCTGCAGATATGATTTCACCAGCTAATTTTTCAGTCATAGTTTTCTCACCACGTTTCCTACTAAAGCTAATTAACCATTTCATTCCTAACGCAATTTTACGCTCAGGTCTTACTTCTGTAGGTACTTGGAAGTTAGCACCACCCACACGTCTAGATTTTACTTCTACTGCTGGGCTAATGTTTACTAATGCTTTTTTCCATTGTTCTAAGCCATTTTCTGTAGTTTTAGTTTCTACAATTTCAATAGCTCCGTAAAATATATCGTACGCAATAGATTTTTTTCCATCGTACATCATGTTATTTACAAACCTGGTAACCATAACGTCGTTAAACTTTGGGTCAGGCAGGATGATTCTCTTTTTTGGTTTCGATTTTCTCATTGTCTTGTCCTCCGTTTAATTATTTCTTTTTCTTAGCTCCACCTTTTGCTGGTGCTGCTGCTACTTGTCCTGGTTTTGGTTTTTTAGTACCATACTTAGAACGACGTTGATTTCTACCTGCAACTCCTGCTGTATCCAATGCACCACGAACGATGTGATAACGTACACCTGGTAAATCTTTTACTCTTCCACCACGTACTAAAACAATAGAGTGTTCTTGTAAATTGTGACCTTCACCCGGGATATATGCGTTAACCTCTTTTCCATTGGTTAAACGTACACGGGCAACTTTACGCATTGCTGAGTTTGGTTTTTTAGGGGTAGTAGTATATACACGGGTACATACGCCTCTTCGCTGTGGACAGCTGTCCAACGCTGGGGATTTACTCTTATCCTCCAGAGCTACTCTACCTTTCCTAACTAATTGTTGAATGGTTGGCATTAAGCTTTTTTAAATGTTTTATTATTAATTTGTTAACCCTCTTAAGCATAGTGCTTTTTAAGGACTGCAAAAGTAAGTTTTTATTTTTTGATTTTCAATAGGTTGTGGTAATTAATTTTAATTAATGATGTAATTTATATACATGCTCACCAAAGCAGTTATCTAAATGTTATTTAGTTAAGATATTTTAATTATTTTTTTGGGGTTAAAGATTGTCAAAAGAACTCCTTTTTAGAAACTGTATTTTTTTTGCCCCTATTCATCACGTAAATGGCAAAAAAGATATAGTCTCTATAAATCGGGATTAAAATGAAAAAGCAAAAAATTTAAGAATATTAGTTTTCCTTAAACTCATTTATTTAAACTACTTGACTATATGATATTGGCAAACATTTAAAGGACTAGAATCATAATATGTGTTCTAAATTATTTTTAATATAAAGTTTAAATAATTCTATCTAAACCTTCACAGCCTCTTAGTATCAAGCATCTTAATTTGTTATTCAAACTTTCTTTTTCATCTACACCTTAAAAGTCTTTTTTCTGTAGAAAAAGAATATTTTTTTTAAAAAAAACGGTGTAAATTTTTATGAAATAAAATTTTATTTCATACACTTATTCTATTAATTAGTACAGTAAAAAAATAATATTTTAAATATTATTGGAATTTGGCATCGGAAATTTAAATATACCTATCCACATAAAGTGAATCATTTATACGCTCAATCTTAGTTTAAAGCCCATTAAACTATACTTAAGATTTTTAAAAAAAATAAATTATTTTCTTTTAAGTAAAGTAAGCATTCTTTTTGAAGAATAGATAGCATGCTCTGTTTACGCATTACAGAGTAAAATTAACAATTCATTTAACTCACCAAATCATGAATAAAAAAACAACTTTGAAATTGGATCGCACAAGCCTTTACCAATTCAAGGATCAATTTAAAACACTAAAAACTCTATTTGCAGTAATCATGCTGTTTGGAGTTTTTATGGCCGGCTGTAAAAAAGACGAGTTTACAGGCGAAGTAGTAGGACTTTGTCCGGTAGTTACTACGGACCCTATGGATAAAGCAGTAGATGTTGTATTAGATAAAGTGGTAACACTTACTTTTAATACCCCAATGAATGCATCAACCATCAATGCTTCGACATTCACAGTTAAACAAAACGGCAATTTAGTAAATGGTACAATAGCACCAACTGGAAACCCAGCAGTTTTTACTTTTACACCTAATTCACCATTAAATCCAAACCTTCTTTATACTGGTATGGTGACAACTGGTGCAAAAGATACCTTGCGTACCTCTTTAGAAGCAGATTACATTTGGACTTTTACATCCATTCCAAGGATTTCAGTTTCTGCAAATCCTACAACAAGTGGAACGGTAAGTGGTGCTGGTAATTTTGCGATAAATTCTACCACTACAGTAACAGCTAATGCTTTAGCTACTTTTGTGTTTACCAATTGGACTGAAAATGGAACTATTGTTTCTACCAGTGCAAGTTATACTTTTAAAGTAACTGGAAATAGGATCTTAGTAGCTAACTTTATTCCAATTCCAGTTGGAAACTCCTCAGTAAACTTATCATCTTCTCCAGCAGCTGGTGGAAATACTAGCGGCGCAGGTGCTTACCCAACAGGTTCTACAAGGACAGTAACAGCCACAGCTAATCCCGGTTATACTTTTTTTAATTGGACAGAAGGCGGAGTAATTCGATCATCAAGCTCCAATTATCAGTTTACTTTAACTGGAAATAGAACTTTGGTAGCTAACTTTAAATTAATTCCTGCTTCTCAAGTTGCTTTAATTTTAACATCAAGCCCAATGGCTGGAGGTATGACAGACGGTGAGGGTTCTTACAACGCTGGTTCAACAGTAACTGCCATAGCTACTGTAAATACAGGTTATACTTTTACCAACTGGACAGAAAACAATGTTGAAGTATCTAGAAGCCCAAGTTTCACATTCGCATTAAATGGAAACAGAACCTTAGTAGCTAATTTTGCTATTAGAACTTTCACTTTAAATGTAACTGCTGTAAATGGAACTGTTACCAAAAATCCTAATCAACCTAATTACAATTATGGTACTGATGTTGTGTTAACTGCAGTCCCTAATCCACTTTATAGATTTAGGAATTGGAGTGTAGACGCTTCAGGAACAGTAAATCCTTTAACTGTCGACATGATTGCAAATAAGAACATTACTGCAAACTTTGAATTAATACCAACTGTTGCTGGTGTAGGTCCTTTACTTCCAAATTTGGGTTTAGCTGGTAATTTTGCAGTTCTTACCAAATCAGGAATATCAACTACAGGCACAACTAAAATAACTGGAGACATAGGAGTAAGTCCGGCAGCTGCAACAGCTATTACAGGTTTTGGTTTAATTATGAATTCTAATGGTCAGTCATCTTCTTCGCCAATAGTTACCGGAAAAATTTTCGCAGCAGATTATGCTGCACCAACACCGGCTAACCTTACTACCGCTATAAGTAACATGGAAAGTGCTTTTACACAATCTAATAATTTAACGGCACCCGCTCCTGTTGTGAATTTAGGTGCAGGAAACATAAGTGGTTTAGTTATTCCGCCGGGATTATACAAATTTAGTACTGGTCTTTTAATTACTAATCAGGGGGTTACTTTAATCGGAAACGCAAACGATACCTGGGTTTTTACAATATCCCAAGATTTAACTGTAAATAATACTGCAATAATAACATTAGGCCCAAATGTACAAGCAAAAAACATTTATTGGGTAGTTTCTGGCAAAGCAGTTTTAGGTACTGGTGTTGATTTTAAAGGAATCATCTTAAGTCAAACACTAATCTCTTTAAATACTGGAGCTAAAGTTACTGGAAGGTTATTGGCGCAAACAGCGGTTACTTTAAACGCTAGCACAGTTATAGAACCTGACTAAACATTTTAAATCCTTAGCCATTGGCTAAGGATTTATTTAATTCTTAATTCAATCATTTAAAAAAATAAAAATCATGTCACCCATAAATAAAATTCTAAAAACAACGCTAATCTGTGTTATAACGATGGCGGCTTCATTAAATACCGTGAAGGCACAGAACTGGATGTTCGGTGTATCTGCAGCCGGTAATTTAAATTACATGTCTGGTACCACCCAAAGGTTAGACAATGCTTATTTTGTCCCTACAGCTTTTCATAATGGAACTGCTATAAAACCCTTTGGCTCATTATTATTAGAATATAATCCAGGAAAAACTTTTGGAGGTATATTAAACGTAGGATACGATGGCAGAGGTGTAAAATTTGATGATGTAATTGCTCCTTGTAATTGCCCAGCAACGCTAAAAACAAATCTTGCTTATATTACTGTAGAGCCTAGCTTACGTATAAACGCTGGAAAAACAGATTTTTTCTTTTTCTTAGGACCAAGAGTAGCTTTTAATCTCGATAAAGATTATCAATATACTCAGTTGAAACAAGACGATAGAGCCGGAGAGTTTAGTGCAATAAATACAACTATATTTTCTGGACAAGTAGGCGCAGGTTACGATTACTTAATATCTTCTCCTGCAAGTAAAACAGCAGTTATGCTTGCTCCTTTTATTTCTTATCATCCTTATTTCGGACAAGATCCCCGTACGATAGAAAGCATGTCTTTAACAACAGTTAGGGCCGGAGTAGCTTTAAAATTTGGTAAAGCAAGAAAATCAGATCTTGTAGAAGTTAACCCAATAGTTGTTCCTAATCGTCAAGTAGGTTTTTCTGTAAGACCGCCAAAAATGGGAGCAACACAGCAGGAAGTAAGTGAAACTTTCCCTTTATTAAATTATGTTTTCTTTGATAAAGAATCTAATGCTATTCCTAGTCGTTATATTGTGTTAAGCAAGGTAGATGCCGGAAACTTTAGAGAAAGTCAGTTGCAAACAGCACAAACATTAAGTACAAGCGGAAGATCATCAAGACAATTAAATGTGTATTACAACATATTAAATATTATTGGAGATCGTTTGCGTACCAATCCTAACTCAACTATAGATTTAAGTGGGGCGTCTGACAATGGTCCAGAAGAAGGTAAGCTTTTTGCTCAAGAAATTAAAGAATATTTAGTTTCTACGTTTGATATTAATGAAGCAAGAATCACCACTCAAGGTCGTACTAAGCCATTAGTGCCTTCAGAACAACCTGGCGGAACACAAGAACTTGTTTTATTAAGGCAAGGCGATAGAAGAGTGGATATTACTAGCACTTCTCCAGAATTATCTTCAGAAGTAGGAGGTGACTTGATGAGACCGATTAATATTCAGTCTAAAATTCAAGATCCAATGGACAGCCAATTAATTTTTAATGTAGACGGTGCTTCCGATTTGTTAAAATCATACACTGTAGACGTTTCAGATGGTTCAGGTAATGTTAAGACTTATGGTCCATATTACAGCGACAAGGCAGGTGTTTCTGGTCAAACCATTTTAGGTACAAATAAACAAGGTAATTATTTGGTAACTATGAACGGAATTACAAAATCTGGCGAATTAGTTAAAAAGGAAGCTAAAGTTCAATTAGTAAGTCAAAATGATGTGATCAAAAAAGGATATCGTTACAGTATATTATTTGATTTTGATAAAACTAAAACTATTGCATCTTATGAAAAATTCTTGGATGAAGTAGTTAGTCCGCTAATAACAGATGGTTCTAGAGTAATCATACACGGACATACAGATGTAATCGGATTAGAAGAATATAACCATACCTTGTCTCATGAAAGAGCAATGGAGGCACAAAAAATTCTAGAAAAGTCATTAAAAAACTCTGGAAAAAGAAATGTGACATTTAAAACCGAAGGTTTTGGTGAAATCCTTAATCAAGCTCCGTTTGAAAATGCTTTACCAGAAGAGCGTTTTTACAACAGAACAGTTATTATAGATATCACTTCTTCAAATTAAGAATAACATTTATAATGCATTGAGGTGGGTCTTTTTTAGATTCACCTTTTTTTATGTCAAATTTTTTGAGCAAAGTATTATTATGGTAGCAAATTTAAAGCAGTTGAGTTATTTTAACCATTAACCATTAACTATTCACCATTAATCATTGACCATTAACCATTAACCATTAACTATTAACCATTGACCGACCATTGACCATTGACCGACCATCAACCATTGACTATTGACCATTGACCATTAACCATTAACCATTAACCATTAACCATTACAGGGCGTGTGCTGAAAAAGCAACGGGCTATTCATTCATACTGCACAAGGCCTTAGTCACAGGTGGGTATCCATTGCTATCCCTCACGCAAAAAAAACTAAAGCTCCTAAGAAAGGTGAAAAAACAATGAATAGATTTATAGTTTTCTTTATTCAAGTTTGTAATTCTGAAAGATTTTTAATTAAACTCTTTTAAAAATCAGCAATTTTCTCATTTATTGTTTTGTGAATAACCTATTCATCAAATTGATATGAGTTTAATGTAAATGTGCTTGCTGTAATAATTTTAATACTACGTTACGAAGTTGTCCTTGATAAAAGCTATATTTTGGACAGTCAATTGTGGTGGCTAATATTTGATAATTAGGATTAAAAAGTTTTTCTTCTTTTTTGTAAATTTTATTCACAAAAAGTTAAAAATAATTTCCTTTATTTTTTCAGAAACTTCATCTCCTAACTCTCCAAACACAGAAAAAGTAGGATTCAATAAGTTTTTTTATATATGAATTAAGAATGCCTTTTGTTATTTATTCCGCTGTTGATTTTACTATTTGCTTTTCGTTTTGGTTCATGTTGCAATTCCTCTATATGAATAGAAGCAATTATTTTTTTAAAAAACTCATTCCTTAAAAAGTGTTTTTCTTCAAATCCTTATTCCAATGAAATAAATTCTCTATTATTAATCTGCTAAATGGAGATCTTTAAATCTTCTTTAACATGCAAAGGTAAATCATCAAATTTTTCTTCATGATTTAAGATCAATAAACCTTTCAATTCCTTAATAAGCTTTCATCTTCAACATTTAAAACCATTTTGGCTAAAGTTGTTTTATCTTCTAAAATGCTCATAATTAAATTTAGAATTATTAATTATTTAAAAATCTAATTTATTTTACTTGACAAGTTGACAAGAAAAAATTATTTTTATTTAAAATTAGACTATTATGAAAGAAATGAGCATTGGCGAATTTAAAGCACCTTTTTCTGAAGTTGTAAAAGAAGTTAAATCAGGCAAAAAGTTTGCGGTAGCTTCGGGGAAGAAAAAAGAGATTTTAGGGTATTTTGTTCCTCAAATAACAGAAGGCAACAAAAAACGGAAATTGGGAATTTTAGAAGGGAAGGCAACCATGGTTATCCATCCAAATTTTAAAATGACTGAGGAGGAATTTTTGAATTTATGAAGTATTTACTAGATACTCATGTTGTTTTGTGGACTTTATTAAAAACTAATAAAATTAACAAAAAAGTAGTCCTTCTTAACGAATAGCTTTTACTTTCATAAAGAAACAATTTTTCTCTACTTGAACATAAGATATAAATTTATTCAATAATCTTTTGGGTCAAATAATAGAAAATACATAAGGAAAAAAGTCAGAATAATTTATCAAGTAATTAATTAATTTTTGTCGGAACTATTTTTTGATCTTTTTTCGGTATTCTTTTCCATGTATTTCATAAAAGATTTGGCAAAAGCTTTAGCAAATAAAGGACGTCCGACTTCATCCCTAACCCCTTTATAATTACTTTCTATTTGGAAACCGAAAACCTTAGGATATTTCGAAGAAGTAAAATAAATCGTGTTGTAACCACCATCAAAGTATTTTTCATTTTCTAATGGTGCTTTGTCCTGTTTAGAAGGTACCGCAGGATAACCATTCCCAGAAATGATGGTCCCAAAAGCGTTATCTCCGATCAAAAGTTCTTTAAACTGAGCGTAATTATCGCCTGAAGGAAGCTTGTTTTTCATGGAAGATTTATTTTTCAATTCATAGTTATTGAAGGTGTTTTCTAAGTCTACAAGCTCTTCTCCCTTTAAAAGATAGCCCAATTCAAGTCTTTGATTGATGTGACCATGACCATGTAAATCAATAAAGATAGCTTTCCCAAACTGTGCAGTAGCTACAGTTAGAGCACTGTCTAAATAATGGTGAAATTGATTCCATGGTTTTTGCATCAATTTATTACTACATGTTCCTTCTTGTAGTTCCCTGTTTTGGTCTATATTTTTTCTAGAAAGGTGACATATTACAATATGTGGACTAAGCTTGTATCTCTTAATGAATGCTTTTTGTATCTCACGAGCTAACTCAATAGTCTTAGAATCTGTTACAGTAACAGCCCTCTTACATTCTCTTAAAGGAACCTCGTTTAGCACAATAGATCCTCCATGCGGTACACTAATTATCAGAGGCATATTGCCTTCTATATACTCGGTCCATTTTTCGTTATCGAATTGTGTTTTTAGTAAGCTATTATTTTGAGCTATGCAATCAAATCCAATAATGACAAAGGCAATTGCAATTTTTAGAATTTTCATATCAAGTAATCTTAATTTTTTATCCTTTCGTTTTTCATGATACTGACAGTTTTAAAGACAGAAAGGACCGTTAAATTATTTATTAATTTAACTGATGCTTTATCTTTAGCTATTAGACAAATTTTTTGTACATATGTGGACCATAAAAAGTTTTCAGAAGTCTTTAGAATTAAAAAATAGAAGCTATAACCTGATTATTAAAAGAGAAAAATGTTATTTATTTTCAATAGAAGATAATTTATGAGAAAAAAAATAGTTTCGTTTTGTGGTTTTGTCTTATCAGCGTTTAGTATAAGTGCACAATGTGTTGTTAGTTGACTCGGGTCATTCTTCAGATGATACTGCAGAGCAGCTTCTCATGCTTGAAGTCCATTTCGATTTGGCAAAGCTTTATATATATGTTATAGTAGAAAGTTTTTCGACTACAGTAGATTGTGTTGAAAATGATGGAAAATATAAGTTTAAAAATATAAGTCTTCATAAGAATCTCCGTTGTGGTACAACTATTTTACTTAGAAGAAGCCCAACAGTAACTTATGGTTATGTCTTGGATACAAAACCTACGGATTTAATAATTGATATTAACTTTGATAAATTCATTTATTTATAACTTCTTAACCCCCTCTTTTTCCTATTTCACTAAACAATAAGTAGTTAAAAAAGATATTTAAAATATTTCAGTACGATTATCACAAACACCGATATTTAAATACTTAGATTTAAAATGAATCCCTTTACAGTTGCTGCCTGAAAAATGTATTATGCGTAAAATGTATTCATTAGAATAGATACCGGTAATAGAATTTATGGCGTAGGTGAATGTTCTGCATTTTCATTTATTGTAGTCGAAACGCAGGAAAGGAGCTTGTTAATCGCCGATGATTTTGCAGTATTTATTAAAGATAAGAATTACGTGAACATAGAGAGCCTAATTAAAAAAAATAACTTATCGATTGCAAATAAAAATACAATTAAAAGTGTTTTTGATATGGCTTGGTATGATTTAATAGCTAAATATTTCGGCTTGCCTTTGTAAGAGTATATTGGAGGTAAAAGAGTCCAATAGAAACAGACAATATTCATTGGTATTAACTTTGTAGAAGCTTTGAAAGCTAAAGTCCTTATCTACTAAAATCAGGCAGATAAAAACTTAAAAATTAAATTGCTAAAGATGTATTAGAAGATATCGCAAGGATAAAAAGTATTCAAAAAGCGGTTGGACTAAAGATAAAGATTTGTTAGATGCCAATTAAGTCTGGATTTTTGATGACGCTTTAATTGAGTATAATGGAAATGAAGATCTTGATATTGAATTTCGTGTATAAACTATGCCTATATGAGATGATGATTTATGTACAGAAATTGTAGGCATTCTGTAGAGAAAATAATGGCCAATGAAAGTTGCTTTAACCATCATATTGCTAGCAACTTAATTAATGCATATGCTTGTGATTATATTAATATTAAACTAGCAAAATGAGGAGGATTGCAGAAAGCTAATAATAAATAAATTGGCCGCCTCTATCACCATTACTTGCATGATTGGTGGTATGCTTTAATCTCGCTTGGCAATAAATACTGAGTTAAATTATGCTATGCATGTAGAAATATTTAATCTTACGATCTCGATACTCGCCCTTCTGGACACCTCGAAGATCCTGTAAAATACGGAGCTCATTTATGTGGCAGATTTTCCAAGGATTGGAGCTGATATAGAAGAAGACGTTCTAAAAGATTGTGATTATTTAGGAGTTTTATTAATTTAAATTAAAGTCCTAATATTTTGATAATTTTTGACTTTTAGGAAAAATAATAGCAACTTCAACTAAACATAATGTTTTGTTTTATAATCTTTAATTATTTAATGTGATTAAAGATGACTGTTTTATACCTAAATTAAATTTTATTTAAAGTAGAATTCTTAAAATGTTAAATTACTCAAACCATTTTACTTTGATACCTACAAATGTGATATATTTGGTAGCAGTAACGCACAAAGCTTAGACCTATCGAATAGAAACAGCAGTAATTATATTTCAAAATAATTATTAAACTCTTTATAAAAGCTAACATATGAAATATATCATCTTATTAATTACATGTTTGGTTTTCGGTTATCCAGATAAGGTAAAATCACAGAGTTACAAGCTTGAAGACATTCTGGCTACTCCTTTCGTTTCTAATCTAATTGCCTCGGTCAATGATGAAAATATTCTTTTTACTGTATCAGAAAAAGGCGTACGAAATGTTTATCGAGCATCTGCCCCTTCTTATAAACTCGAAAAGTTAACTGCGTTTGATGAGGATGATGGCCAAGAAATTACCAGCTTAACAATTAGTGCTGATGGCCATTGGGCAGTGTTTGTCAAAGGAGGGGATCATGGTGCAAATACAGCAGTCAGACCGGTTAATCCGTCATCATCTTTGGTAATACAAAAGATAGTTATTTATAGCATATCACTAATTACTCTTAATGTTATCAGGATTGGAGAAGGTGATTTTCCAATAATCCATCCGTCCTCAAAACAAATTACCTATCTAAATAAAGGCGACATCTATACAGCTTTTATAGACGGAAGCGGATCTGGCAAGCAATTGTTTGAAGTCGCAGGTACTGCAAGTAAAATTCAATGGTCGCCAGATGGTAAAAAGCTGGTGTTTACTTCAAAGCGTATTGATCATTCTTTTATTGGCGTATATGAGCAGGGCATTAAAAACATCCAATGGATAGCACCATCTTTTTATCGGGATGATTTTCCATGTTGGTCGCCTGATGGCAGCCAAATCGCATTTATTAGACAACTTGGTTTGGGTGGCAAGGCAGATTCAATTTTAGTTAAAAAGCCGATCTCTTGGGCGGTAATGGTTGCAAAATTAGCTTTGGATGAATCTAAAGAAATTTGGAGGTCCCAAACAACCTTAAAAGGATCTGTGCCGGTGTGGCAAGGAAACTTTAACCTAAACTGGCCGCTTACAAACAACATAGTCTTTCTAAGTTACCAAGACGGATGGCCACACCTTTACACTATCAATCCAAATGGGAATAATTTTACTCAGCTTACTAAAGGAAGTTTCTCTGTGGATCAAATCAGCTTCAGTTCTGATGGGAAACAAATAGCTTTTAGCGCCAATAATGGTTCGGATACTCAGGACATTGATCGTAAACATATTGGTGTTGTTACTATAACGGGAGGAAAAACAAATATGATTAGCAGTGGAGAAGGAATAGAATCGGCCCCATCATTTATCAATAACAATAAAGAGATAGTAGCAATTTCTGGGTCTGCTAAACAACCTGGTATGCCAGTGATATACACATTAGAGGGTAAAAAATTGGATCTTCCAGTTGACGAACTTACAGGAAAATTTAATTTTAATCAATTAGTAGTTCCAAAACAAGTCTTATTTAAATCTGATGACGGTTTATTACTTCATGGTCAGTTATTTAAACCCGAGCATTTTAAAGGTAAATTGCCTGCATTATTATATGTACATGGTGGACCAAGACGACAGATGTATCTCGGCTGGCATTTTATGGATTATTACTTTAATGATTATGCATTCACCCAGTATTTGGTAAACCAAGGCTTTATAGTTTTATCAATCAACTATCGTACAGGTACAGGATACGGATATGATTTTCAAAATCCCGATAAGGCTGGTAATTTTGGTGCTTCTGAATACTTGGATATTCTATCTTCGGGTAAGTGGCTCGCTGCCCAAAAAGATGTAGACTCCCATCGTATAGGTATTTATGGTGGTTCTTATGGTGGTTATTTAACAGCAATGGCCTTAGGTAAAAATTCGGACATTTTTAAAGCTGGTGTAGATATTCATGGGGTACATAACCGATTACGTAAAACAACAATTGATGATACTCCTGCTGACTTTAAGGAGAGCGCAGAACTTGCATGGCAATCTTCTCCATCTCGCTGGGTAGAAGGATGGAAATCACCCGTTCTTATTATTCATGGTGATGATGATCAGAATGTTTCTTTTGCACAAAGTCTTGATTTGGTTAATCGTCTTCGCGATAAGAAAGTAGATGTGGAATATCTGGTTATACCTGATGATACACACCATTGGCTGTTGTTTTCTAACCTTAAGAAGGTAAAAAAAGCAACTGCAGATTTCCTGATCAAACAATTTAAGAAATAAACACTCAAAGATTTATTTCATTTTTTAAAGATATCTTATTTCAAGACATTTGCAAGATAAATAGTATTGGCATAAAAGTAATTCAACCATATGATTGTTAATATTTTATTTATACATAAGTTTTGAAAGGTTAAGATAGTTTTAGACCGCTTTTTTCTTCAATTTTATTAAGCTAAAGCGTTTTTTAATAAAATTCGGTCCTGTTTTTTGTTTTTTAAGTCTATATAAGCAAAAGGATGTGCCTAAACCGAGGCTCCCAAACATGATTTAAGTTTAGTACACAGCTATGAAGATAAAATTACTACTGTTAATTTGCCTGTTTTTAAGTCGCTCTGTTGCAAATGCACAGTCTGTAGTTGTCAATAAAATTTTAAATAACACCAATTCATTGGTCGGTGGCAGCGTTAATGGGCCCGGCGATGGTGTTGAATTTTTGGTCTTAGAAGACCATACAGATTTAAGGGGAGCGTATTTTAAAGATTTTTTTAATATGAGTGCAACAACCACAGACTTTGTAGAAGGTTCGCAGTGGCAGTTGAGCAATCACGTAATTTGGTCTGATTTAAGGAGCGGGACAACCATCGTTTTTATCAGGCCGGCAATAAGTCCGGTGGCAGAACCAGCAATTATTACCGATTTACCCAATTACAAACTTCAGTTTCCCTTAGCGGTAAGCGCTTCTGCTTACGTTAATCAAATTACTTCACCTACAAACACTTTTACATTTAACCCGCAAGGCAGGGATGGCATCGTTTTAAAAAGAGGAACAAGTCCAGATGGTTTCGATAATTTAATTCATTTTTGTATTACCGGTTTTTCCTCTATATCAGCATCATTGCAAACGGCTTATAATGCAGTTAGCGGTCCAAAAATGGCTTTAGGAGATATTTTGCCGGGTAGCACAACAGGAACTGGAACTAACGGTTATTTGTACGCCAGAAACCCAACTGCTGAAAACATACCCGAAAATGGATTAGTGGATTATTCTGGTATTGATGAAAACCCAAGGGATATTTTAGGCTGGTTTCAAAGAAATTCGCCAGGGCCATTTTTTGGTGAAGGTGAGCCAAATAGCGCAAATATTTTTAACCAGAAATTTGTTGAATATTTAAGAGCTTCGCCCAAAATTGAGAGCATTATCCCTGTTGCTCGCCCAGTAAGCAGTCCGTCTGTAGTTTTTAATGTGGTTTTTAGCAAAGCGGTAACGGTTATTGGAGCATCAGATTTTGAATTGGAATTAACCGGCACTGCCATTGGCGAAATTGCTTCGGTAACGGGTAGCGGTACCAATTATCAGGTTACGGTAAGCCAATTATCTGGTATAGGTGGTGTAAGAATTATCAAAAAAGCCAATAACGTAAGTATATCTGATGGGGTAAATAAAATGTTTAACGGATTTGCTTACACCAAAAGCGCCTTTCACAATGTTGATTTACAGATTGTTTTGGCTAAGCCAAATGCGCCAATAATCGGGGGCAACAATAACGGTTTGGCAACCAATCTTTCGCCTAGGTTAAGTGGCGAAACCGTTGCAAATGCAATAGTTAACTTGTTTTTAGATGGCAATAGGATAAACGCAGTAATTAGAGCAAGTGCCAATGGCAATTGGAATTATACTTTAGCCACGCCACTTAGTGTAGGCGTACATTCCTTCTATATTACGGTCACCGTTCAAAATGTAACCAGTGTTGCGAGTGACGTGGTTACAGCCAATTTTGTGCCCTATGTTAGTGGTATACCCGCTGGTGCAAGGTCGGTAGTAATTAATAAAATTTTTAACGCAGGTTCCACCGCTGATGACGCTGTTGAGTTGCTTGTTTTAGATGACCATGTAGATTTAAGCAATCTTTACATAAAGGATATGGCTGGAAACACCTCTACATCTACAGAATATAACGACAACGGCGGAAAATACAAATTTAGAGAAACTGCATTGTGGACTGATTTACGGTCAGGAACTACCATTTTACTAAAGCGTAATCCAACGTCAGGCTATGTTTTGGATACCGATGCAAGCGACCGCACCATTGAAGTCAGTTTAGACGATACCAACTATTTCACCAACGAATCTACCGCATCTTTTAATATTCAAAATTATGATATGGTAGTGCTTAAAGGCGGAAGTAATGCTTCAGGCTATGATAATATCATTCACGCTTTAATTTCTGCGGTTAACAGCAACACCAAAGATGATTTTGATAGTTTCCCCGAACCAAAAATGGGAATAAATGCCTTAGCACCTACAAAAAATGGGTTTTTGTTTGCAAACACGCCAATCGCATTAACAGCACCTCATAATGCAATCACAGATTTTTCTGGCTATGTAAATACGGATAAGCCAACAACAGTAACCGCAGGTACAACAATAATTTATATACCAGAACCCCCAATCGTAAGAACCAGTTTTAACGATGTGGCGCCGGCTTACCATATCGGTGAAAACGGAGGTAATAGAACTTTAATTACTTATTTAAGAACTGCACCTAAAATTGAGAACATCATTCCTGCTCGCCCAATTGGCAAACAAAGCTCGGTGTTGTTTACCCTAACGTTTAATAAACCCGTAACCGGTGTTGATATTTCCGATTTTAGATTGTTGGCCACCCAAACCGCAAATGGCGTAATTTCTACGGTTACTGGTAGCGGTTCGGTTTACCAGATATTGGTAACAGAATTATCTGGAAACGGACAAATAACAATCGTAAAAAGAGCATCAGGCACTAGCATTACAGACGGTACAAATTTATTTTTAAACGGGTTTGAGTATTTAAAATGTAACCCATATTTTGTTGATAATTTGCCAGTGGTTATCCCGGTTCCGCCGGCTCCAATTGTGGGTGGTGTGGTAAATAACGTGAGCTTTAACTTTTTGCCCTTAATTTCTGGAACGGTAAGGGTAGGGGTTAACGTCAATTTATACATTGATAACGTTTTGGTAAATGCAACCATTACCAGTAATGCAGTTGGTGCGTGGAGCTATCAAATTGTAAACCCATTAATTGTGGGTACGCACAGGTTTTACATTATCACTTCTGCAAGTTATGGTACCAGTGAAAAAAGCGCAGATACGGTTGTTGATTTTATTATCCAAACACCCACTTCTCCAATTATAACCGAGGCAATAAATGGAGCAACCAATGCCTTAAAACCCAATTTAACCGGTACCACAATCCCTAATGCCATGGTAAACCTGTTTATTGATGGCCAACCGGTACAGGCAAATATCATCGCGAACGGTAACGGGATTTGGAACTATTATTTAGAAGGTGGCATAAGCCAAGGAACACATACTTTTCGGGTGTCGGTAACTACAGCTTTTGGCACTAGCGGATTGAGTGAAAGTACCACCGTAATTTTTAAACTCTACAGCGGACAAATTTTGGCGAACAATATTTTAACACCCAACGGCGATGGTAAAAACGATTTTTGGAAAATAGAAAATTTAGAAATGTACCCAATTAATGAGGTATTGGTTTTTAATAAAATGGGTAAAATGGTTTATCGCCAAAAAAATTACCAGCAAGATTGGGACGGTTCTTTTGAAGGTGTACCATTAAATTCTGGCACTTATTATTATCAAATCAGTTTTGGGCCAGATTTGAATCCGCTAAAAGGTTACCTCACTATTTTAAAAGCCAATTAGCATGTTTTTTTATAAAAGTATTTCACCTAAGCATTTGATGGAGCGCAAAACACAATATTATCCTTACTTTTTAATTATTCTGTTGTTTTTAATTGTAAATACAAGCGTTTTTGCGCAATTAAGTCCGTTGGTAAGTGTGTATTACCAGAACCAATATTTGGCAAATCCTGCTTTTTCCGGTTACCAAAAAGGTTTAAATGTCAATGCAAATTATAAACATGATTTGGTTGGCGAAAGCGGCACAAGCGTTAACAATACCCTAACCTTAGATTACCAGTACAACAAAATGGGTTTTGGTTTAAATGTAAGTATGGATAAAGATGGTTTAATTAATGCCAACCGATACCTAGCCAGTTATGCCTATCATTTGAACATTAGCGAAGGCAAAGCGCTTCATTTTGGGCTTTCTGCCGGCATTACCACAGAAAATTTAAACATGGGTGCAATTATTGGCGATATGGACGATGATTTGGTGATGCAATACAACAACCAAATGCAACCCAGTTTTGATGCAGATTTTGGATTGGCTTACACCGATAAAAATTTGACTGCGCAATTTACCATTCCTAATATGCGGAGCATTTTGCAAAAGCAAGATGTAGATCGTATTTATACCCCAACAACTTTTTTTAGTGCCATATCTTACAAATTTGATGGAAAAGCTGGGCATATTGAACCCAAAATAGTGTACAGGGGCTTGCGTAATTATGATAGCGTTTTGGATGCTGGTGTAAACCTATCAACCCCTACAAACAATTTCAACGCGTTGTTAATGTACCATAGTAGTAACAATGCAACGCTTGGTTTTGGTTTTACTTTTCAGCAAAATTATCAGTTTCAGTTGGCTTATAGCACACCAACAGTTTCAACCTTGCGCCAATATTCACCAGGTAATTTTCAAGTTGGGCTAAAACTCCATTTTTTACAAAATTAATCTCTTTTTTTATGGTTGATGCCATTCCGAGGTAGCTACCTTGGAGTCTTGTTTTTTTAATAACGATTTTTAGCTTGCGATATTTTTTTACCTTAAAAAAGATTAAAATTTGGTTTTTAGAGAGTGGTCAAATACAATTTAATTGGTTTAACAAGAGCCTAACTTAGCAATTGCCTAAGCCTTAAACTGATATAGAAGATTATTTTAAAAAATTATTTCAATTCCTTTTTTTTATCGCTACATTTAAAATCTGAATAGGTAAGCAGGCACTCTACCCCAAATCAAGATTTTAATGGCAGATTACAACGTTCTTTCGGAAAAACTTTTGTTGCAAAAAATTTGCGACGGGAGCGAGTCTGCCTTTAACCAAATGTTTAATACCTATAAAAGCAAGATTTTCACCTTTGTAAACGGATTTATCCATTCCAAAGCAGATGCCGAAGAGATAGTGCAGGAAACATTTTTGGTACTGTGGTTACAGCGTGAAAACCTGCTTAAAATTGATCATCCCCGCAATTACATTTATACCATCGCCAGAAACAAGACCTACGATTACTTAGCCAAAGTGGCCAGAAACCAAAAAATGCTGACCCAAAATTGGATAGCCTTATCCGTTGGGAGTAATGATGTGGAAGATAAAATCAATCTTGCAGATAGCAAACGGGTTATTGATGCTGCAATTGCGGAGCTTTCCGCCCAAAAACAAACCATTTTTAATTTAAGCAGGTTACAGGACAAAAAGCATGAAGAAATTGCTGAGATTGTAGGACTGTCAAAAAGTAGGGTAAAAAATGTGATTGTGGAAGTGCTGAAGCATATCAAGTACAAGTTGAATAAAGAGGCTTTGGTTATTTTTGTGGTTTCTACCGTTGGTATTCTACTTTTCTTACGCTAAATACAAATCAAAATATTTAACCAAAAAGGCTCCATTTTAATGAAAAACCGAGCCTTTTTTAAGGAAAAATTAAACTGCGTTACAGTTTAACAATCTTTTTGGTTTGCACACCTTTAGCACCGGTTAGCTTTACCACGTAAATTCCTTTAGGGAAATCCTGTAAACTTAGTGCCGTGTTAACTCCTGCTGTAAGTGAATTGGTCGATAATACTTTACCATCAATAGCTAATAATGTTACCGTATCATAATCCTTATTGCTTATAAAAACGTTAACTATATCTGTTGTTGGGTTTGGGTATAATTTTACAAGTTCGTTTTCTAAAGAAAACGTCAGGAATTTTACACCGTAGTCTTTCTTAGTTCCATCATTATCAACCTGCACTAATTGATAATAATTTACGCCGTTTGACGGGCTATTGTCATCAAAGCTGTATGAGGCTGTGGATGAACCATCTCCCTGTGGAAGTATTTTTGCTACTGGACTAAACGTTTTGCCATCTTTACTTTTCAATAAACTAAAGTAAGCGTTGTTTTTTTCTGAAAGCGTAACCCATTTAATTACGGCACTATTGTTTTGTTTTTGGGCAGTAAAGCTTGCCAATTCAACGGGCAGTGTAGATTGACGTTCGTAGATACCCATATCTATGGTGGTATCAAATATCCTAGGATTACCAGCAAAATCTGTGGTAACGCCCGCAGTTAACAAAGTATTGTCGCCTGCATTAATCCCAGGACTGGTTGCATCTAACATTAAAAAACTTGGGTTTGCGGAAAGAATACTCAAAAACAATGGGTTTACACCTACTTTATTTCCATTAACTCCGGTAGTTCCAATTAGTTGAGTGATGCTGTTTCTTACGGTTAAGTTACCTGTGCCACTATTAAAAATATCGGCCGCAGAATTTGTTGCAGTGTTGCCAAAAAGTATACTATTGGATACATTCACAACAGAACTGTTAAAACGAGCGTAAATTGCTCCACCATCAAATTTAGAGTCGTTTAGGTAAAATGTAGCATTGCTCATGGTTATATTAGAACTTTGAGACACAAATATCGCTCCACCACCTGTCAATGCGACTGTGCCATTAGCTGTATTGTTATAAAAAAGAGTATTTGTAAAAATTGGATCGCTAGAACTTGCTGCGTTAGTGCCAAATATAAATATTGCGCCGCCGCTTGTTCCCGTGGTATTGCCCGAGAAATTTACATTTCTGAAAGTCGGATCAGAGCTGCTAATGTAAACTGCCCCAGCAGTATTAGTAGAAATATTGTTTCTAAAAGTCGAATTTGTAAATACGGGATTACTGCCTAAGGCAAAAAATGCTCCAGCTCTATTGGTTGCAGTGTTAGCATCAAAAAGTACATTTGTAAAGACTGGTTGTGTACCTGTATTACCGTAAATTGCGCCACCTTGCACTCCGGAATTGCTAGTAAAAGTCACATCTGTAAAGATAGGGTTGCTGCTGTTTGTTAAGAAAATTGCACCACCGTCGCGAGTTGCGGTATTTGACGTAAAAGCTACATTAGTAACGTTGGGTGACGCGGCAAAACAGTAAAGCGCCCCCGCGTCGAAGTCAGATGTATTGTTTGAAAAAGTAGAAGAGCTTATTGTTGGGGAAGCAGACAAACAATACATAGCACCTCTACCGCCCCGGTTAAATTGTACCCTCAAATTTGTAAATATCACGTCATTTCCAGTTGCATTTACAGATATACCCCCAGCATGACCCCTATTGACAGTTAGAGATCCAGTTATTATTACATTAGTGTCACCACCATTTGCATTTCCTCCAGTGATCGTAAAACCATCCAACACCGCTGTAGAAAGTGCTCCCGCTGCAATAACGACATGGAAAGCATTATCGGTTATATCGTTTGGTACTCCAATATCACCGCTTAGTATGGTAACATTGGTGGTTGCGTTTCTCGCTGATAACAAGGTTTCTGTGCCAATAAATCCTCCGTAAATTTTAACGCCACTCTTCATCACAAAAGCTACGTCTCGGACACCAGTTCCATCACCAGCAAGCGTGGTTGGCAAATAAGTTCCTTCAGCAACCCAAACTTCATCTCCGGATGCTGATGCGGTAATCATTGCTTGTAAATTGGCAGTAGCGTTTGCCCAAGTTAAACCATCACCTGTACCGATTGCAGTTGGTTTTACATACCTTACCGTTTGGGCATTAGCCATGCCTGCTATACTTACGAAAATTATAAGTGCCAAAAATTTTAAATAAATGTGCTTCATATCAATTAAGTTTTAAATGAAAAATATTATTTTTTTTATTAGTAGACTGATTAATAGCTGGGAAGGACCGTAAAAATAATTTTTTTTATGGGTTTAGTCCTTTGAAATTAACATAGGGATACAAAAGAAATAAATGAATTATTTTCGGTCCTACTGGCATCTTTACAAAGTCTATACCTTTACAAGCATTAATTAATAATTTAGCTTTAAATTAAACAAGGGCGCAATGTCATCCGAACAAAAAGAAAGATTTGAATATCTTTTTCAAAAATACAAAGATAAAAGCATCTCGCCGGGCGAGTATTTGGAACTATTTGAAAAAATTGCAGACAAAGATCTTAAAAGCGAGATACTAAATGCAATGGAAAACCAGCAAAACATTGCTGATTCCACCGCAGAGATAACCGGTGTTGATTGGGATGCCATGTACAGCAACATCACCGAAAACAATAGCAATACGAAAACTAAGGTTTTTCCGGTTAAACGGTTTCTAGTAGCGGCTGCGCTATTGGTGTTCATCAGTTCGGGTATTTTTTTATATACAAAAGGTAACCTTGAAACTCAAAAAACGGTAAATACAGTCATCAAAAACGATGTTGATCCGGCTGAAAACAAAGCAACTTTAATATTGGCGGATGGCAGCACTTTGGTATTGAATGATCAAAATGATGGTGTTTTGGCAAAGCAAGGCAATGTGGCGGTTACCAAAACCAAAAACGGAGAGCTAATTTACAAAGCTGGTACTGCCGAGAGTACAAGCCTTTTGTACAATACCATTGCCACCCCACGTGGCGGTAAATACCATGTGGTTTTGCCTGATGGAAGCAACGTATGGCTAAACGTAGCCTCGTCGTTAAAATTCCCAACGGCATTTATAGGTACAGAACGTGTTGTGGAATTAATTGGCGAAGCTTATTTTGAAATTGAACCGAACAAAGCAAAGCCATTTTTGGTAAAAACTAAAACAGCACAAATAAAAGTATTGGGGACGCATTTTAACATTATGGAACACGCCAATGAAGGTTTTACACAAACCACTTTGCTAGAAGGTTCAATAGCGTACAGCAGTAAAAATTATCAGCAAGTTTTAGTCCCTGGCCAACAAGCCATACTCAATGAAAGTTTGGGTATAGTTAAAGTTTTAAAGGTAAATGCTAGCCATTCCATAGCTTGGAAAAATGGGTTATTTATATTTAACAATACCAACATTGAAGAAATTTTAAAGGATTTAAGCAGGTGGTATGATGTTGACATTGAATATGCCGATGACCTATCCGACGTTAAATTTACCGGCGTAATGCCTAGGGATGTAAAGGTTTCTAAGGTGTTGCGGATTTTGGCAGATGCCGGGGGAATAACTTTTGGCATAAACGGCAAAGTGATTACCTGTTCTAAAAAGAAATAATATGAGTTAGCTTTACACCCTTAAAATTCAAGTAAATCTTTTCCGGATTGCGCCCGGAAAAGATTAATGAGGCTTGAAAAAAATAATAAATATTTCAGTTATAGTTCCAAACCCTTATTACAAATGTATGAAAGAAAAAATACATTGTAGAGTGGCGATTATTTTTATTATCGTTTGCTCCATTATGAATTCTAAAGCAGCAAAAAAGTTTTTTTTGACCATGAGGTTATCCGTGATTATTGTGTTTTTGATTAACATTCATGTTAGCGCAAGTTCGTATGGGCAGCTTGTAAATTTGACGAAAAATAACATCTCTTTAAAAGAAGCTTTTACAGAAATCCATAAGCAAACAGGCTATTACTTTATCTATAACGATAAGGCGGTATCGCAATTGCAAACCCTAAATCTCGAGATTAAAAACGCTGCCTTGTTGGATGCCCTGAAAGTGGTTTTCAAAAATCAACCATTACAATACAGCATCGAGGATAAAATCATCGTCATTAAACCAAAAGTAATACAGGCTAACTCAACACAGGTAGACCGTAATTTATCTGGTAAAGTGCTAGATGCCAATGATGGGCAACCGCTTATTGGCGTTACCGTAAAAATAAAAGGCAGAAGTGCCGGTACGGTTACCAACCTCAACGGTGAGTTTTCACTAACCGTCCAAAGCGATGATAAAATATTGGTGTTTACCTATTTAGGCTACAACCCTAAAGAAATAATTATCAGTCAACAAACTAACATTTATAACGTAAGTATGGTGTCAGCAGATACTCAATTGCAAGAAGTTGTGGTAGCCTTTGGTACATCAACAAAACGTGAGCTCACAAGTTCTGTAGGACAAGTTACTGCAAAAGATATTGACCAAAGACCAATATCTAATTTGAATAGTGCTTTGGTAGGTGCTATCCCTGGAGTTCAAACCACCAGTGGTAGCGGACAGCCTGGTAGTGGGCCATCGGTAAGTATCAGAGGTTTTGGATCAGTAACTGGAAACAACGAACCTCTTTATGTGGTAGATGGTGCGCCGTTTGAAGGTGAAATTAGTAATATCAATCCTGAAGATATTGAAACTATTTCTGTACTTAAAGACGCATCCTCAACTGCACTTTACGGTGCGAGGGCGGCTAATGGTATTATATTGGTAACTACAAAAAAAGGAAAACGAAACACCAACGACATCAGCGTTAGGTTAACTAGTGCTTTAAGTTCACGAGGGTTACCAGATTACGAAAGGGTAACTGCTTATGAATATTTTCCGCTAATGTGGGAGAGTTTATTAAATGGTAGTGCCGGAAACCCAAGGGATGCTTCGCTTAACTTAATTACAGAAGTTGGGTGGAATCCTTTTAACGTAGCAGATAACGAGATTGTATCGTTTGACGGAAAGCTGAATCCAAATGCGAAATTGCTTTATCCACATGGTTTATCATTTAGGGACGAGATGCAACGCTTGGGTGTAAGAAATGATTTTTCGTTGGCTTTAAGTGGCGGTTCTGAGAAAAGCGACTATTACATTTCTCTGAATTATTTAGATGAAAAAGGCTATGTAATTGGTTCGGATTTTCAACGTTTTTCTGGACGTATTAAAGTAAACGCTGAACCCCGGAAGTGGATTAAGGCGGGATTAAACTTATACGCAAACTATGCAAAAACAGATCAGGCAAATGAAAATAGTGGTATAAACGAGAATCCTTTTTATGTTGATTTATTGCTGGCGCCTATTTACCCTGTTTATCAACACAATCCAATAACAGGAGCTTATCTACTAGACGAAAAGGGCTTTAGACAGTATGACAGAGGAGATTACAGGCCTTTGATGGCAGGTAGAAATATTTTAGCAGAAACGCTTTTTAATACTAACCAAACCATACGAAGTTCTTACAATGCCAATGCCAACGTTGATATTAATTTTTGGAAAGACTTTAAGTTTACGACAACGCTGGCTGCAAATGTTGCCAATAGCAGAAATGAGGCGTTTGATAACCGGATTATTGGTGATGCGATTGGAGTTGGAAGGGTAAATAGGACCAATACCATTGGCTCATCATTAAATATTAATCAATTGTTAAATTACAACAAAACAATTAATAACCATACCGTAAAAGCTTTGGTGGGGCATGAAAACTACCTCAACTATCTCGATTTTTTTACGGGGGCAAGAAGAGGAATGGCTGTCATAGGTAGTACAGCTTTAGATAATTTTACAACAGTAACCCGACTTGGTTCATACGATAGATTGTATAAAACAGAGGGATATTTAGCAAAGGCAGATTATAGTTATGATGGCAGGTACATCTTTTCGGCTTCATTCCGTCGTGATGGTTCCTCTAGATTTGCACCAGGAAACAAATGGGGTAATTTTTATTCATTAAGTGGTGCTTGGAACATTGACCGAGAAAAATTCTTTAAAACAGATTGGGTTGACCTGTTGAAACTTAGAGGTTCGTTTGGGCAAGTGGGTAATGATAATATCGGAACTTTTTTTGCTTACCAAGGTTTGTATGATTTGGGCTTTAACAATGGCTCTGAGCCGGGCGCCATATACTCAAAAGTTGAAACACCAGATTTACTTTGGGAAACAAATTCCAATACCGATTTGGCCGTGGAATTTGGTCTTTTCAACAACAGGTTAAACGGTACGGTGGAAGCTTACTCTCGCCAATCAGATAATTTATTGTTTCGGGTTTCTTTACCGGTAACCGCTGGTTTGATAACCAGGAACGTAAATTTTGGGAGCATGAGAAACCGTGGAATCGAAATTCAGTTAAATGGCGATATCATCCGTAAAAAGGATTTTAGCTGGAATATGGGCATCAACTGGTCTACCTTGGATAACAAGATTTTATCTTTACCTTCAGAGTACGAAAACAGGGTTACAGGTACACGTATTTACTCAACTGGACGATCACTTCATGAGTTTTGGGTAAGAAAGCTATATGGGGTTGACCCAACAAATGGTAATGAACTTTATTATGCAGCGGACAAGCAAAATGCTTCTGGAAGGGTAATTGTTGGCACAGATACACTAACTACAAGTGGTGCTACAGCCAACGCTGAGTTTTATTATGCCGGCAGCGCCATCCCCGATTTTTACGGAAGCATCAACAACGTTTTTACTTATAAAAAATTGTCTTTTCAACTCATGTTTTTGTACCAAGTTGGGGGCGTAGTATTCGATTCTGATTATCAATCTTTAATGCACCGTGGCGCACCAGGCAGAGGTTTACATGTTGATGCTTTAAACAGGTGGCAACAATATGGCGATGTAACTAATGTGCCATCGAGAACCACCACCTATACCATGTATGCAAATGATAATTTTTTAACCAACGCATCTTATCTAAATTTAAGAACCGCAGCCGTAACTTATCAGCTATCAAAGGAGGTAACCAAAAGGTTAAATGTAAAAAACGCTAAGGTTTTTGTAAACGGAGAGAACTTATTTATTACGTCCGCCAGAAAAGGAATGGATCCCACACAAACTTATCAGGGTGATCCATCTTTTACCTATGCGCCGGCCAGAATTGTCAGTTTCGGTTTAAATGTTACGCTATAATTAAAATACAGCTATGAATCTAAAAGTGTTAAAAGCCATTTTTCCAGTAATTTTACTTTTGTTTGTTTGCTCGTGTAACAAAGAATATCTGGAAACGTCCCCATCCGATCAAATAGATCAGAAAAAAATATTTGAAAACATAAGCAATGTTAATGTTGCTTTAAACGGTGTTTACCGAGGACTTTACAGACAATATTCTGATCAGGAGGAAGATGGACATCCAGCCATCATGATTAACATGGATTTTTTAGGCGAAGACATTGTGCACACCGCCCGCGGGAGTAGTTATTTCAGAAACACGTATCGTTGGATCGGGCACATCAGTGAAGTTAACGATTTGGTATATTTCGCATATAGACTGTACTTTACCACCATAGCCAATGTCAATTTAATTTTAGATGGGATTGATAAAGTACCTGGTGCTACAGAAGCCCAAAAGAATGCGATAAAAGGAGAGTGTTATGCCCTAAGAGGCTGGTCATATTTCAATTTGGTACAGTTGTATGGTCAGCGTTATGACAATGCGAATAAGCCAAACATACAACTTGGAGTGCCAATCTTTACTTCGTACAGTTTAGAGCCAAAAGCAAGATCAACTGTAGAGGAAGTTTACCAACAAATAAATGATGATTTAGGACTTGCAATGACTTTATTGCAGAACGCACCAGCCAGAGCAAATAAAACCCATATTGATTTACAGGTAACCAAAGGCATCAAAGCCAGAGTTGCGTTAACAATGCAAAACTATCCTGAAGCAGTAACTTATGCTGCCGAAGCAAGGGCAGGTTATAGCTTAATGTCCAATTCAGATTATCTCTCGGGTTTTAATTCTTTAAGAAATGGCGAATGGATGTGGGGAGCAAACCAACTTGCAGATCAATTACCCAACTTTGGCGCTTTTTATTCGTACATGTCTGGTAATGTAAACTCGGTACACACCCGTACAAATGTTAAGATCATAAATTCTCAACTTTATGCAGCAATTAGACCTACAGATATTAGGAAAAAACTCTGGTGGGATGGTACTGTAGCCGATGCTATTAATTTTCCAGGAGTAATCAATGTTGCCCAAGGTGGGCCAGAACCATCCCAAATGCGGAGTATTTATATGCACCGCAAATACATGGCAGCAGATCCGTCGGTAAGCGTTGGCGATATTCCATTTATGCGGGCTGCGGAAATGTATTTGATTGAGGCAGAAGCGAAAGCAGCCTTAAATTTAGGTGCAGATGCTTCTGATGCTTTAGTCGTTTTGATGCGAAACAGAGACCCATTTTATGCAAAGCCAACCACCATAAGTGTTACTGATGTTTTATTGCAACGAAGAATTGAATTGTGGGGAGAGGGTTTTAGGTTTTTAGATTTAAAACGTGGAAACTTTCCCTTAAACAGGAGAAATACTGGCGCAAACAGAACGCTGGCAAATTGGATTGGTATAACGGCTGGCGATAGAAGATGGCAGTTTATGATACCAAGAAGAGAAATCCAAAATAATCCGTTTATGATCCAAAATCCATCAAATTAACCTAATCAAAATGAAAAAGATAAATATTTTATATGCGCTTTTGCTGTTAATGGTTATAGTAGCTTGTAAAAAGAAGCAAGAAATCAGGATAATTCCCTTACCGGATATTAATATAATTTACGATGAAAATACTTATAAACCAGGTACTGTAATTTATGGCTCCAAAAATTATGTTAAATTTATAGTTGGCGATTTGAATTGCCCAATTATGCTTGCATCCCCGCATGATGGTATTATTTCGCCACCAGAAGTTCCTATACGTTCAAACTCTTCGGCAGTAACTGTCAGAGATTTATTTTGTACAGATTTAGCATTAAAAATGGCAGACTCGGTGCAAAAGCTAACTGGGTTGAGGCCTCATGTAATTATTAATGATTTATCAAGAGGTAAAATGGAGCCTAATCGAGCGATGGCAGATGCTTATTTAACCCACCCAGAAATGGAAATTGCTTGGAATGAGTATCATAATTTTTTGAGAGTGGCGAGAGCGATGATTAAAAAGAACGTTGGCAAAGGTGTGTATTTAGATATGCATGGGCATGCACACGTAAAAAACAGGATAGAAGTCGGTTATTTATTGAACAATAACCAGCTCAACAGTGAGGATGCGTCTTTAGATTTATTAGCCTTTAGGTCGAGCGTATTTGCAGTCGGCAAAGTATCTACCAGTAAGTTCTCGGTTTTAGTTAATGGAGATAAAGCCTACGGTACTTTGCTGGCCAATAATGCTTGCCCTTCAGTGCCGAGTAAACAAGATCCATATCCTTTTGAAGATGAGTATTTTAGCGGAGGTTATTGTACAGCAACCTATGGTTCAAGAAATAGTAATGATAATATTTCTGCTATTCAGCTTGAAACCCCCGGCCCAATAATTAGAGACAATGAAACTTTAAGAATCGCCTCTTCTGGGCGAATGGCTAGGGCAACTATTCAATTTATGAAGTTAAATTACGGTCTGGATTTAATGAAATAATCCTTTTCCATCGATATAATTAATTATAATTAATTTTAAATTCGATATAAAACATATGTAATATGTTAAATTCGAATTCATTTTAGAATTTAATGAAAAAATTTTTATTTAGCATTCTTGCGATTATTCTTGTCATAAATTTTTCTTTAGCACAAGAATTATTCACACCAAAAATTTATAAAAAAGGCGTAGTGGTATCCGCCCACCCAGAAGCATCCAAAGTTGGTTTAGCAATTCTAAAAAAGGGAGGAAACGCAGTTGATGCCGCCGTGGCTGTTCAATTTACTTTAGCTGTTGTTTACCCTAATGCTGGCAATATTGGTGGCGGAGGATTTATGGTTTACAGAGACTTTAAAGGAAATGCAAATACATTAGATTTTAGAGAAAAAGCATCTATAAATGCTTCTCGAGATATGTATTTAGATCATGATGGGAATCCTATTAAAGAGAAAAGCACCATAGGTCATTTAGCATCTGGCGTACCAGGTACGGTAGACGGAATGGTTAAAGCCCATCAAAAATATGGTCAATTAAGCTGGGAAAAAGTGGTGCAACCTGCCATAGAATTGGCAAAGAATGGTTTTGCTATTACGGCGAATCAGGCCAGAGAGTTAAATTCTATAAAGCAATTGTTAGAAAAACATAATCCAAATGGCACTTCATTAATTAAAACCACTGTATGGATAGTGGGAGATTTATTAATTCAGCCCGAATTGGCACATACTCTTGAATTGATAAAAGAAAAAGGAAGAGCGGGTTTTTACGAGGGTGAAGTTGCTGAGTACATAGTGAAGGAGATGAATAGAGGAATTGGAATCATTAATTTAAAGGATTTAGAAAGCTATCAATCTGTTTGGAGAGCGCCAATTACAGGGAAATATAAAGAATACAATATCATTACGATGCCGCCACCATCTAGCGGTGGCATCGCTTTAATGCAGTTACTAAATGCAGTTGCTCCTTATCCAATAGCTAAATGGGGACAAAATCAGGATTCTACCATAAGGTTAATAGTTGAAGCAGAAAGACGAGTTTATGCAGACCGTTCTGAATACCTCGGCGACCCAGATTTTTATAAAGTTCCTCAAAAAGCGTTGTTAGATTTTAACTATCAACAAAAAAGAATGGAAAGCATGAATTGGGAAAAAGCGACACTTAGCGCCGCTGTAAGTCCAGGAAAGTTGATGAAAGAAAGTGAAGAAACTACACACTTTTCTATTGTAGATAAAAAGGGGAATGCGGTAGCAGTTACAACAACTTTAAACGGTTCTTATGGATCTCTGGTGGTGGTTAAAGGAGCAGGGTTTTTACTAAATAACGAAATGGATGATTTCTCTGTAAAAGAGGGTAGTCCAAATATGTACGGCGTAACTGGTGGCGCTGCAAATGCAATTGAACCCGGCAAAAGAATGTTAAGCTCCATGACGCCCACTATTGTAGAAAGGAACAAGAAACTTTTTATGGTTGTAGGTACTCCAGGTGGTTCTACCATTATTACGGCTGTTTTTCAAACGATATTAAATGTAATAGAATTTGGGCAGGATATGCAAACTGCAGTTAATGCTAAACGCTTTCACCACCAATGGTTGCCAGATGTTATTTATACAGAAACGGATGTGTTTGATTTGGAAACCCAGAAAAAATTAGTACAAAAAGGTTATAAATTGATGCCAAGAGGATCTATTGGTAGGGTAGATGCTATTTTGAAAACTAAAAAAGGTTATCAAGGTGGTGCAGATAAAAGAGGTGATGATGTAGTTGCTGGATACTAAGAATTGATATTTTTTTGAGTTTTATATTGCGTTAAGGATAGTAGCGACATCCTTTTTTTGCTATATCGAATTAGCAAGTAGCAAAAAAAGATATAGCGGATAGCCTGTTATCCTGATAGCTATCGGAACGCCCAAAAACTTAACTTAATGCTTCAATGCTTTGCCGTTTCTAACTCCGGTATGCTTACCATTCTCTACTGTTATTGCTCCGTTTACAATCACATAATCAAAACCTGATGAATAGGCGTGTGGTTTATGGTAGGTTGAATTATCGGTTACCGTATTGGGATTAAATATTACCATATCTGCCATCATTCCCTCTTTAATTAGTCCTCTATCTTTGAGCTGAAACTTTTGCGCTGGCAAAGAAGTCATTCTTCTGACTGCCTCTTCTAAACTAAGAATTTGCTTTTCTCTTACATACTTACTTAATATACGAGCGTTGGTTCCATATCCTCTAGGGTGCGGCATGGCTGCACCAAACGCTCTAATGCCAGCATCTGAAGCAGGCATATTGAAGGGATATTTCATGATTTTTTCTAAATCGTAATCGCCCATACCATGAAAAATAGCACTTGCGCCACCTTTTTTAACAATATCAATAATCGTTTCGGCTTCGGTTTTAGCATTATGTTTTCTACCTAGCATTAAATTAATTTCTTCTATACTTTTTCCATTATAGCTGGTATCTGGCTTAAAGTAAGCCACCACGGCATAATCAAAATGCTTTAATGTTCGCTTTTTTAAACTTTGAAGCATTTCTGCAATGACCCTATTTTTAATATTGGGATTGTTTAGACGAGCAATAATAGAATCTTGTCCGTCTGCTAAAATATCATCTGGAATTAAAGTGCTAATAGAAGTGCTACTTGCTGTATAAGGATATTGGTCGATGGTTACGTCCAAGCCATCTAATCTGGCTTGTTTTACCAATGCTAGGGTTTTGTCGCTTTGTCCCCAGTTTTGCTTGCCGCCAATCTTAAAATGCGAAATTTCTACCGGTAATGCCGCTTCTTTTCCAATGGAGATGGCTTCGTTTATGGCCTGCAATACCTCGTTAGATTCGCTCCGCATATGCGTGGCATAAATACCATTATTTTGCGCAACAACTTTTGCTAAAGCAATAATTTCTGGTGTTTTTGAATACGTTCCTGGGATATAAATTAAGCCTGTAGAAAAACCAATAGCGCCATCTTGCATGGCTTTTGCCACAACAGCTTCCATTTTGTAAAGTTCTTCTGCGTTGGGGTCTCTGTTTGCTTTACCCATTACGGCTTTTCTTACATCATTATGGCCAATAAGTACGCCTACATTAATAGAAAGTTTTATAGAATCTATATAGCTTAAATATTTCTTGATATCTGTTTGAGACGAGCCGCAGTTTCCTGTAATTACGGTTGTTACGCCATCATAAATAAAACTTTCTGCTGTAGGGGTGGTTTGTTCATCGCCCTCTATATGGGTATGAACATCTATAAAGCCAGGTGCTAAGATTTGGTTTTTAGCATCAATTATTTTTTTGGCAGGTTTTTTTATTGAAAGCGAAATTTCAAAAATTTGATCACCTATTATGGCTATATCCGCTTTATACCAGCTGTTTCCGGTGCCATCTAAAACCCTAGCATTTTTTATAATTAGATCAATTTCTTGAGCGTGAATTAAACTGGATAACAGAAAAAGGAAGAACAACCATAGATATTTCATTCATCTAATCTAAGAATAGATTTGATGAATTTTATAATTGCACTTATTAATCGAAACTTGTTTTCAGTTTTAAGAGAAACTGTTTACTTGCAGAAAATTTTTGTTGCGGTACTTCTAACAGGTTTGATATTTCATCGCCTAGTAAAAAACGCATAAATCCGGTAACCTCTTCATTGGTAAATTTCTTTTCGTCATTTAATTTATAAAAGCATTGCAGCAAGGAGTTTGTGAGGGCAATTCCTTCTTTAGATTTTTTAAAGTGTCTGGTAGATATTTGCTGTTCTAAATCTCTTGCTGTTTTTCCGTCTTTTGGCAATAGGTTTGTGTTTACACCTAATAAACCACCTATATAACTCCAATATTGTATATAATCCATTTGTTCTTGATAGCTAATAGCAAAACCCATTTTACGTAGGCCTCTAACTACAATTAATGAAAAGGATAAGTTTGTGCCTGCCATATCTTCTTGGTTAACTGGCAAGCCATATTTTAAATCCCAATTACCTTTGAGTATATAATGTCTGGCAGCTGCATGCATTATTCTTACTTTAAATATTTGGGCCTTTCCGTTTCCTTGATTGGTAAATGCATTTACATCCATTAAATCTTTGATAAATAGTGCGGTTTCCTCTAAACGAGTTTGCACATCTTTATACATTCTTTCTGTTTGATATAGCACTTTTGCGCCATCTGCGGCAGCATAACAATAAGGTAAAGAAAGTAAGCCTAGTAATTGCAAGATGTACATCTCTTTATTTTGATAAAATTTAACTGCATTAGTTTGAGTTTTTTTATCTGGTAAAGTGATGCGCTCTAGCTCTTCTTTAAACCAAAGAGCATCAGGAAATTTAACAAGAAATTGCTCTAAATCTAGATTTGTTTTTAAACTTTTTAAAGCTTCATATAACTCTGATTTTTTAGAAGAATCTTCAAAATAATGTTTCACAAAATTATCTGCTGGTATATCTCCAGATTTCCTGTAATGATCTAAATCAATTGAATTTTCCATTCTATAAATAAGCTTTCTATTAAAATGCCATTTACTAGAAAATGTTTTTTCATCATTAAAAATTTAATTAAAAATCGGCTAAGGTTAGCAATTCCTTAAAACAAAAAAAACCTATAAACAAATGCCTATAGGTTTTAATAAAGTGGTAAAAATGATTAGTTACCAGCTTCTTTATTCTTCATATCTTGAACTTCAAGACGGATTGCTTGAGAAAGATTTTTTAGGTCTTGCATGCCTTTTCTAACTCTTGTTCCAGCAGCACTGTTTCCTTTGTTGTAGAACTTGTCTGCATCAGCCTCTAACTCGGCTATTAGTTGTTTTACTTCTTCAAATTTTTTCATTTTAAAATACTCCTTTTAGTTTTATGGTTAGTATTAATACTTTATAAAGCTAATGTATAATGTTTTTTTTTAAAAACGAACGTTTCTAAATATAAAAAACACCTTTAAATCGCTTTTTTTTCCACAAAAAAGGACATTTAAACATCTTTAAAAGCTGCGTATGTAGTTAAATCGCTGATATTGTGTCAATTGAGAATTTTTTAAATTAAAAATGCCTCTCAATAAACATGAGGGGCATTTTTAATTATTGTAGCATATTTTATGCTGGTACTTCTATTTTTTCTTTGTAGTAACCTTTTTCTAGTTTGTCTCTAACTTCGCTAAATGCAGATAAAGTTCTGTCTACATCTTCTAAAGTATGCATAGCTGTAGGTATTAACCTTAACATAATTAACCCTTTTGGTATTACAGGGTAAATAACTATTGAACAAAAGATACCAAAATTCTCTCTCAAATCCATCGTGATTGCAGTAGCTTCGCTCAATTCTCCTTTTAGAAAAACTGGAGTAACTACAGAGTTTGTGGTGCCAATATTAAATCCTTTATTTCTTAAACCGCTTTGTAATGCAGTAGCAATTTCCCAAAGTTTAGCTTTTAGCTCTGGCTTAGTTTTTAATAACTCTAAACGTTTTTTCAAACCTATTACCATTGGCATAGGTAAAGACTTAGCAAATGTCTGAGAGCGCATGTTATATCTCAAGAAATTAGTAATCTCTTCGGTAGATGCAATAAAGGCACCAATACCAGCCATAGATTTCGCAAAAGTTCCAAAGTAAACATCTACACCTTCACCACAATCTTGTTCTTCGTGTGCGCCAGACCCTGTTTTACCCATAGTTCCAAAACCATGTGCATCATCAATCAATAATCTAAATTTAAAATCTTTTTTGTATTCAATTATTTCTGTAAGCTTTCCTTGTGCACCAGACATTCCAAAAACACCTTCCGTAATTACCAAAATACCACCGCCAGATTGCTCAGTTAATTTGGTAGCTCTTTCTAGTTGCTTTTTAAAGCTATCCATGTCGTTATGAAGATAAACAAAACGTTTACCCATGTGTAATCTTACGCCATCAATAATGCAAGCATGACACTCTGCATCATAAACAATCACATCATTTCTGTCTACCAAAGCGTCTATTGCAGACATAATTCCTTGGTAACCGTAATTTAAAAGAAATGAATCTTCAAAACCAGTAAATTCTGCTAAAGATTTTTCTAATTCCTCGTGGTGATTAGAGTTTCCAGACATCATTCTGGCACCCATTGGGTATGCCATACCATAATCTTGTGCTGCTTTGGCGTCAGCTTCTCTAACTTCAGGGTGGTTAGCCAAGCCTAGGTAGTTGTTTAAACTCCAAACTAAATGCTCTTTACCTCTAAAGGTCATATGTGAATGTATTTCTCCTTCCAATTTAGGAAAAGAAAAATATCCGTGAGACCATTTTCGGTGTTGACCCAATGGACCCATATTCTTTGCTATCTTCTCAAAAATATCCAAAATATATAAAAATTTATGTAAGTTAATTCATTAAAACCTTGCAAATTTACATTTTATCTAATTCATAAACAAAACCTGAGGATTGACAAATAGTTAAAGATTAATTTTTTGTTAATTCTCCCCTTATAGACGTTCCCAATCTTCTTAAAAGTCTGTCTCTAGAGTAGTTTCTGCCTAATAAATACATCAATTTGGTAACAGCAGCCTCAAATGTCATATCATAGCCATTTATCACCCCCATGTTTTTTAACTCACTGCTGGTGGCATAACGGCCCATTTCTACCGATCCTGCCTTGCATTGCGAAATATCTAAAATGATTTTACCCTTTTTTATAGCACCCTCTAATTTATCTAAAAACCATTTGGCGGTAGAAGTATTTCCGGTTCCAAAAGTTTCCATAATAATGGCCTCTGCATCAGACTCTAAAATAGCATCTATAATTTGCGGACTAATACCTGGGTATAGTTTCAATACGCCAATATTGTTGTTTACATTAGTATGCACTCGCAAAATGCTGTTTTCTAGTTTTCCAATAACAGCATCATTATATTTAATATGGACGCCAGCTTCTACCAATACCGGGTAATTTGGAGAGCGAAACGCTTCAAACTTAGCCGAGTTATATTTGAAAGTTCTATTGGCTCTAAATAATTTATTTTCAAAATAGATACAAACCTCTGGCACACGGGCTTTACCATCTGGTAATTTTGCCGATGCTATTTCTAAAGCAGTGATAAAATTCTCTTTAGCATCTGTACGTACTTCAGAAATTGGCAGCTGCGAGCCGGTGAATATCACAGGTTTACTTAATCCCTCCAGCATAAAACTCAAAGCTGATGCCGTAAAAGCCATCGTATCTGAACCATGTAGAATTAAAAAGCCGTCGTGGTCTTCGTAATTGTCTTCAATTAAGCTTGCTAAATATGCCCAAATTTCTGGGGTCATATCAGACGAATCTAAAATAGGATTAAAAGAATGAACCGTTAATTCATAATCCATTCTTCTAAGTTCAGGCACATTTTCTATAATTTGCTCAAAAGTAAAGGGTTTTAACGCACCACTAACAGGATCTGTAATCATGCCTATGGTTCCGCCAGTATAAATCACAAATATCTTAGTCATAAATTCTTTCTTTTACCCCTTGTAGCTCATTATTTTTTAATGAATATATGTTTTTGGCGTCCCGATGATAGCTATCGGGATAACACGCTATCCGTTCATACGCCTTTAGGCCTTAAGCACAAGGCAGGTATCCACTGCTATCGTTAACGCAAAAATATAAACAGAAATATCGACTGTTTATCCGTTATTCAAAAAACGATAATTACTCCTTAAAAAACTTAATACAAATAAACAATTTAAATCTATATTCCAAAAATATCAATTGAATTTGCTGTAGTTGTAGCTGCTACTTCTTCAATAGTAATTCCTTTAATTTCTGCAATTTTGTTTGCAATGTGTATCAAATAAGAACTTTCGTTAGGTTTTCCTCTTTTAGGAACTGGAGACAAATAAGGCGCATCTGTTTCCAAAACTATGTTTTTTAAATCTATTTGAGCTACCACTTGGTCTAAACCCGATTTTTTATACGTTACTACACCACCAATACCTAAATAAAAACCTAAATCTATAGCATGTTGCGCTTGAGCTAAGTTGCCAGTAAAACAATGGAAAATTCCCCTTAGTTTATCATCATTACATTTTTCTAAAACTTCAAAAACTTCATCAAAAGCATCTCTACAGTGAATTGCAATTGGAAGATTTAATTCTTTAGCCCAATTAATTTGAGTCTCAAAAGCGATTTGTTGTTGTTTAAGCAAAGTTTTATCCCAATATAAATCAATACCTATTTCCCCTATGGCATATATTTTTTGGTTAGGTATTTCTTGATGGATAAGTGCTAGTTCTTCCTCATAATTTTCTTTCACATCGCAAGGGTGTAAACCAAGCATAGGAAAGCAATTTTCTGGATACTTTTTACAGGTATCCATTACTAAGAGAATAGACTTAGTATCTACGTTTGGTAAGAATAATTTAGTAATCTGGTTTTCTAAGCATCTTTGCATTTGATGATCAAGTTCATCTTTATCTTCTTCGTAATATATATGGGTATGGGTGTCTACTAAAATCATAATTCAAAATTATTGACATAAAAAAGCCCCTTATTTTAAGGGGCTAATTATTTTTATTTTTTAGGCTCTATTGGCGCTGGTGGTGGAGGTACACTTCCAGGGAAAACGTCTACCAATTCTAATTCAAAAATTAGTGGCGTAAACGGACCAATCATTCCGCCTTGCATACCTTGTTCTCCGTAACCTAAGCTAGAAGGAATGATTAAAGTGGCTTTACCACCTTTTTTCATTTCTAAAACACCTTGCTCAAAACCTGGAATAATTCCTCCAGAACCAATTTTCAAACTTAATGGTGCATAAGGTCTTTGCTCGTTAAACATTTTAGCTTTTTTAGCTTCTTCTGGCAAGCTGGTGTCAAACACTTTACCAGATAATAATTTACCTACATAATTAACTAAAACGCTATCGCCAACTTTTGGTTGTGCACCTTTACCATCTAAAGTAGTTATAACTTGTAAACCCGAAGCTAATTTTGTTGGCTTTAAATTGTTAGTCTTAATGTAGTTTTCCATGTTAACCACTTCTGCTTTCTTGTATTTCTCGCCTTCTGCTTTATAAAACTCTTCTAATTTAGCTTGGAAAGCTTGTTGGTTAGCTGTGTCTTTGTGGATTACCTCTTCTATTTTAACGGTGTAAATAACATATTTACCTTTAATTCCGGCTGGTCTTGGTTGTCCTTTAGCTTCTGCCGAATCTAAATTAATTTTAATCGTAGCACTATCTCCTTTGGTTAATAATTTAATGGCATAAAATAAATCACCATCATAAACTGGCTTAGGTACAAAAGTTTGGGAAGCTCTTCCTAATTCGTAAGAATCATATAAAGATGAATCTCCATCTGTTTTTGCTCTTACATGTATACTAATAAAATCACCATCTGCAATAGAGTCGCCTTTAACATTTTCATGTATGCTGTATAACAATCCAGCTGGCCCTTTTTTGAAGCCTCCGCTACAAGCTGCAAAGCTTAAAGCTGCAACTGCTAATACTAATAATCCTTTTTTCATTATTTATTTATTGTTTTTTAATTGTATTCAAGAACCCTTATCGGGTTTTTTTCATTCCTTATCTATTGTTTTTTAATTGTATTCAAGAACCCTTACCGGGTTTTTTCATTATTTATTTATTGTTTTTTAATTGTATAATTATGTTGATTATTTCTGTTTATAAATTACTGCAATAATAAGTTTTTATATTCAGGTAAAATAGATTTAAATTTTTCTATCACATCTTCAAATTTATCATCAGATTGCCCACCTGCTGCATTTCTGTGTCCACCTCCATTAAAATACTTCTTACAAATCTCGTTTGCAGGAAACTCACCTGTAGACCTCAAAGATAATTTTACTTTATCCTTACGTTCTACAATAAAAGCAGCCAATTTAATACCAGAAATAGACAAAGCATAATTTACTACGCCTTCTGTTTCTCCAGTTTGTATATCAAACTTTTTAATGTCTTCATCACTCACTGTTATTAAAGCAGTATTAAACTCTCTAAAAACCTCTAATTTATTACTTAAGCAATAGCCTAAAAACTTCAATCTGCCTTCCGTAGTGTTATCATAAAGTTGTTGATGAATTCTCCAGTTAACAGCGCCTGCGTCAATTAAATCGGCAACAATACGATGTAAATTTGCGGTAACATTTGGAAAACGAAAAGAACCGGAATCTGTTACAATGCCTGTGTATAAACAGGTAGCTACATCTTTATTAATAGACTCTTTATCGTTTAATTGGTTAGCTATAAAATCATATACTAATTGAGCTGTTGCACAAGCATTAATATCCCAATGTCTATAATCATCAAATCCTTCTGGTTCTAGGTGATGATCTATCATCACCTTAATACCTTCAGCTTTTGTAACTTCTTCGCCTAATTCGTTTATCCTAGTTAAGGTATTAAAATCTAAGCAAAAAATAAGCTCAGCTTCGGCAACTAATTTTTTAGACTCCTCAACTTTATCGGTGTAAATAATAACCTCTGGGTTGTTTGGAAGCCATTGCAAGAAATACGGATAATCTGTTGGCGTTACCACCTTTACAAAATGTCCCTTTTGCACCAAATAATTAAAAAGCCCCAAAGAAGAACCCATAGCATCGCCATCGGGCTTATGATGCGTGGTAATTACAATCTTACAAGGGTTTGCTAATTTTGCCTTTAGTGTTTCTAAATCAATCATTGGTTTTTATAAGATGGCGAAGTTAAACAAATCATCTAAAATTTTCACTATACTTTTTGTTATGCTTTTAAAAGCCTATTTTTGCGATAATTTTAAAAAAAAACAACAATGGCAACGAACAGAACATTTACCATGATTAAGCCAGATGCGGTAGCAAATGGACATATTGGAGCAATTTTGAATGATATAACAGCAGGAGGATTCAAAATTGTAGCTATGAAATATACTCAACTAAGCTCAGAGAAAGCTGGAGAATTTTATGCAGTACACAAAGAACGTGGTTTCTATGGCGAATTGGTAAGCTTCATGTCTTCTGGACCAATAGTAGCTGCTATTTTAGAGAAAGACAACGCAGTAGAAGATTTTAGAAAATTAATTGGCGCTACTAATCCTGCTAATGCAGCAGAAGGAACTATCCGTCAGAAATATGCTAAATCTATTGATGCAAACGCAGTACATGGTTCAGATTCTGATGAAAACGCAGAAATTGAAGGAAGTTTTTACTTTACTGCTTTCGAGAAGTTTTAATTGAATTTTTAAGCTTAGTGCTAAAAGATTGACGAGCTCTAGTTTAATAACTGGAGCTTTTTTGTTTTCTATGAGTTCTATTTTAGGGAAACACGTTTTTTTGGGTTTATCTACAGCATAATTTTTAGCCACTAATACACGAATGTTTACTAATGTAAAATCTATATTCAAATTACTTTATCATTAGTGCGTTCCTGTCAAATAAAATAAAAGTTTAGCCAATAGTGGATAGATACGCATAATTTCCTTGCTCATTTTAAAACAAATCTCTTTTCATTTTTAGGGCAAACGCATTTAAAATTTTTAAGAATCTTTAATTAATCAATTTTACTGGGAGTTTCATTTTTGAGCAAATCCCTTCGGGTTCGGGCTGTACATTCCCACTTTTTTTGCCAGCATATCATCATAAAAAATTAATAATTGAATTGAAAAGCTAAATTCGTTTGCTCTATTTCGTTTTAAAAGCTAATTTACTTTTTTGTTATTTCAATTATATTTACATCCTAATTTAAAACAATGATAAACCCAACAGCAAACTTATTAGAGAATTTAAAAGCAAAAACCATCAAGTTTGTAGATGTGATTGCAACTATTGAAGCATTGTATCAGTATACACCTGCGTCATTTAAAAATGGTATGGTTTTTAATGATGCAGATCAAAATCAAGGAAGCGCTAAAGTTTTTTCTTTTGCACAAATGCATCAACTATCAGCAGAGCAAACTTTAATATTATTTGCTGAACATTATCAGTCGGTATTGAAAACGCCAGAAGGAAATGATCATCAAAATATTCGCCAGTTTATGCAAAATGGTTGGGCTGGAATTGAGTTTGGAAACCAAGTTTTAAACGCTATATAATTTCTTTTTACCAAATTAAAAAAACAAGTTTTACAATTTGTACAACATGTCAATAAAAGAATCAAATATCCCTAAAAAACCTTCCTTTATAGGAAATGGAAACTACTGGGCCGAATTAATTGGTAGTCGTTCAGATTTTTCCTTAGAAAGTCGAATATTTCATTCTATAAGCATTTCTCTTATAGTTATTGTTACTTTATATATCCCTTTTAATATCATAACGGGCCTTTATTCTCCAGCCCTTTCTTCTTTTTTAGTGAGTTCATTCTTTACTTATCAGTATTATAACTCTCGTTTTTTAGGAAAACCACATAGTAATATTGCTTTTGGTATTATTGGTATAGCACTTTTTGGAGCCAATTATTTTTTAACGGCAGGTATTGATGGCTCTACTGATTTAATTTGGCCAGTTTACCTTTTATTTTTACTTTCTATTACGCCTTACAGGCAGCACATTCTATAGGTAATTTTGTATTTGATAGTCTTTTTTATCATACACCTTATTGCATATCAATTTCCAATGCTAGTGCAACATCCTTTCACTGCTGGGAAAGGTCAGTTTATAGACCGTTTAATCGTAATCCCAATTCCTGTTGTTGTAATTTATGTCATTATTACTCTTATCAGGAAAAATTATGATAATGAGAAAAAGGCAACGGAAAAAAAGACCCGAGCAGTAGAAGAAAGTAAAGAACAAATTTTAATTCAGAAAGAACAACTTGAGCAAAGCAACATTGAAAAAAATAAGTTGATGTCTATCATTTCCCATGATTTACGTTCGCCGCTAATTAGTATACAAAACTATTTAGAGCTATTGAAAGAATATGAATTAGATAGTAAAGAGCGGGAAGGCATGGAGAAATCTTTACTAATCTCTACCAATCATGCTGTAGATATGCTCTCTAACTTATTAAACTGGTCAAAATCGCAAATGGATGGCGCTATTGTAAATTTGGCAGCCGTAAATCTCCTTCAAGTGTTATCCAATACTTTGGAAATGGAGAAAGTGTATGCTTCAAAAAAAGGAATCTTTTTAAGCTATCAAATCTCTTTAGAAATTGAGGTGATGGCCGATGAAGACATGCTGCAATTGGTAATTAGAAACCTAGTTAGTAACGCCATTAAATTTACGCCAAAAGGCGGAACAATCTTTATTGGAACCGAGGTATTAGATAATGAATGTAAAATTACAGTACAAGACAATGGAAAAGGTATTTCTGATGATAAGCAGGAAAATATTTTCACCATCAAATCTCAGCCAGAATATGGCACCAATAACGAAAAAGGCGTGGGCTTAGGTTTAGCCTTATGCAAAGAATTTACTGAGCGACAAGGTGGGAGAATCAGCTTTGAAAGTGAAACAGGGGAAGGGGCTAGTTTCTTTGTGTTTTTGCCGGTGTCTAGGGACTTGTCTTTTGATTTTAAAACTTAGAATTTTCAATAGGTCTTTGCGAGCTTTACGTGAAAATTACTGGTCAGAAAGGCTATTGCGTAATTTTTTTTTCACGCAAAGAAAAAATTTAGAAGACGTAAAGAGCGCAAAGCTTATAAATGCGCTCTTCTAAAGCATAATTTTTAGCCAAGAATACACGAATGTCTAATTATTTAAAGTCAACAATTCAAATTTGTGCTTATTAGTGGATTTGTGGCAATTAATTTTTAGCTACGAATACACGAATGTTTATTTATACAAAGTCTAGAATTCAAATTTTTTTTTTATTTGAGCATTTGTGGCAATTAGTTTCGCCTTAGGTTCAAAAATTATATTTTTATCAGTTCTGAAAATTCTTTATTGCTTTTTAAATTTGATATGAATAGGTTTGCGCAACTGAGCAAAACGTTTTGGTTCATTAAATTCCGTTTTGTAAGGTGCGTTAACGATTGTCCAAGGGACTCCTTCGGAGAAGTGGCATCCTTTTTTTTTGTGCGTCCTTCGGCTACGCTTAGTGTAAAAAAAGATATAACGAAAAGCGTGTTAAAACACCAAAATAATAATAATTTAAACTGTTTATACCATTTTTAAAGTATGAAAATACTCACCAAAAAATACATTATATTTTTCTTTGTGGTTCTTGTGGTATCGCCAATTATTGGGTTGATGTTGAATAACGAAGAGATTAATGCTGCTTTTGCGGCTAGGGCTTTATTTACCGCGGCTTTGAGTACGATACTTTTTTTTATGATTAACAGGCGACTAAAGCGTTAGATAAAGATAATTTCTGACACTACTTCTGCCGCTGCGGTCTCGTTTAAATTGGCAATAATCTGGCTACGCATCATAACTAATTGATTTTTCACGACAGACGATTCTATCCTGACGAACAGTTTTTTATCTCTTATGAATATCTCTTTTGTTCTGTTAGCAACGGCTTTACCCACCACGCTTTCCCAAGATTTGATGGCAAAAGTTTCATCTACCTTGCCTTTTAAGCGATAAACTTTAAGCATTTGTGCCAAAGCTTCTTTCATGGTTTTGTCGTTCGTTCTGCTCATTGGTTTGCGGTGCCTTTGCTAATTTCAAAAAGGTTTAGGCTTACGCCGATGTCATCAAATATACGCTTAACTCGGCTGGCATTAGTGTCGGTAATGAAGATTTGTCCAAAATCATCTTCAGATACCATTTTCATAAGTTTGGTAATTCTAGAGTCGTCTAGTTTATCAAAAATATCATCTAACAAAAGGATGGGTTTAAAGCCTTTGTTCTGATAGATGAAGGAATATTTGGCCAGTTTAAGTGCAATGAGAAACGACTTTTGTTGCCCTTGCGAGCCAAACTTCTTTAAAGGTAAATTACCATGAACCTGAAAAACCAATTCGTCTTTATGAATGCCTTGCGAGGTGCGTTGTAATATTCTGTCTTTTTCTAGATTTGTTTTTAAAAGTTTTTCGAAAGATTGATCTAACAAAGGCGATTGATAAATGAGCTCTACAAACTCGGCGCCTTCTGTTAAGTATTGGTAATGTTGATTGAAAACGGGTGTAAAAACTTCCATAAAAGATTTACGTTTCTCAAAAATTTTATTGCCGCAAGTGATCAACTGCTCATCAAAAATAGACATCAGATTAGGGTCGTATTTGCCGGTGTCTGCAATTTGCTTAAGCAGCGCATTTCTATTGAGCAGCGTTTTATTGTAGATGATTAACTGGTCGAGGTAGTTGGCGTCTGTCAGAGAAATTACGGTGTCTATAAATTTACGGCGTTCTTCGCTTCCTTCTAAAATGAGGCTTACATCGTTTGGCGAGATCATGACTAGTGGAAATAAGCCAATATGTTCTGCCAAGCGGGCGTATTCTTTTTTGTTGCGTTTAAACTGTTTTTTCTGATTTTTCTTTACGCCACAAGTAACGGTTTCTTTCTTATTATTTTTCTCGAACAAGCCTTGCAGCATAAATAAATCTCGGTCTTGTTTAATTTGCTGACTGTCTATTGGGTTAAAATAGCTTTTGCACAAAGACAGGTAATGGATGGCATCTAACAAATTGGTTTTCCCTGCGCCGTTGTTGCCGGTAAATGCGTTTGCCCCATCAACAAAAGTAAGCTCGGCTTCGTCGTAATTTTTAAAATTTACAAGGGAAAGTTTTTGAAGATACATGACGTAAATTTATAAAAAACAAAGTTCAGAATTTCTAAAATTAACGCTAAAAAGTGCATTAATTAAATTTTAAAGAATAAAAAAGGCTTTAGAACGCTCAAACAAGTGTTTATTAGGAAATTAGAATATTTTGCACAAAGTGGTTGTTGTTTTTAATGAAAACACTATTTTTGCACTCTTTAACAAAATCGAAAATGTCAAATACACAGAACGATCAACTATCAGAACTTACAGCATCAATGGGTAAAACCGGAGATTTTATTCAGGAGAATAAAAAGAGTTTGTTAGTAATTGGGGGTACCATAATAGCTTTAGTGCTATTGTTTTTTGCTTATCAACAATTTTATTTAGCGCCAAGAGAAATTACAGCTGTTGACCAAATGTATAAAGCCCAAAAATATTGGGAAGAAAAAAATTGGGATAAAGCAATAAAAGGTGATGGAAACTTCCCTGGTTTTGAGCAAATTATTGATAAATATGCAAATACAAAATCGGCTAACTTAGCTTATTACTATTTAGGAGTTGCTTATTTAAATAAAGGCGAGTATGCGAAAGCAGCAGAGAGTTTAACTAATTATAGCGGTAGCGATCCAATTATTGCGCCAGCAGCGTTAGGTGCGGCGGGTGATGCTTATGTAGAATTAAAGCAATACGATAACGCGATTACTTTTTATAACAAAGCGGTATCTAAAGGGGATAATTTATATGCAGCGCCAATTTTCTTAAAGAAATTAGGTTTAGTTTACGAAGAGCAAAAAGATTATAAATCTGCGGTAAACGCTTATAATAAAATTAAAAACGATTATCCTGAAAGTGCATTAGCTTCTACAATTGATATGTATATTGCTAGAGCAGAAGGCAAATTATAGAATTAAAATATTTTTTAATGAAAGGTTAGCTTAATTTAAGCTAACCTTTTTTATTTTTACAAGATGGCAACTCATTTAAAAAATCTATCAGATTTCTCGCATACTACCATCCCAAATGGTAAAGGTTTAAAATTTGGAATTGTGGTGGCACAATGGAATGCAGAAGTTACTGGTGCTTTATACAATGGTGCTTACCAAGCATTGCTAGACAACCACGTAGCAAAGAAAGATATTAAAATTATTGAAGTTGCTGGTAGTTTTGAATTGATAGCTGGCGCCGATCTATTATTATCACATAAAAATGTAAATGCTGTAATTTGTTTGGGTTGCGTAATACAAGGCGAAACCAGACATTTCGATTTTATATGTAATGCAGTTGCAAATGGCATTGCAAATGTTGGCATTAAACATACAAAACCTGTAATATTTGGAGTTTTAACAACTGATAATCAGCAGCAGGCCTTAGATAGGGCAGGAGGGAAACATGGTAATAAAGGCACCGAGGCTGCAATTACTGCGTTAAAAATGGCTGCTTTAAAAAATGAATTTTAATAATGCTTAAATATTAAGAATCAATTTATTACCTTTACTAGGAAGTTTTGAAACTTTATGTTTTTACTATCGTACTAAAGACAAAATAATTTAACGCTCAACACAATGAAAAAATTAGTCTATATTATTCTATCCGTAATGATTGCAGGTACTGTATTACAGTCATGCTCTTCTAGATTATGTCCTGCTTACAACTCTTACCCAGAAGCAAGGGGAAGAAGATAAAAACAATTTATACTCTTATTCTCTTATTGCTTTAATTTAAAACAATAAATTTTTTTATGAGAAAATTAACGCAATTTTTTGCTGTGTTATTCTTATTATCTTTTTGCGCCAAAGCTCAAGATAAGGAAATGGCAATAAATAAAGTATGGGATGCCATTGGAGGAAAAACCAATTTTGAGAAAGCCCGCTACTTCCAATTTACTTTTGCAGTAGAAAGAAATGGTAAAGGAAACCCAGGAAGAATACATTTGTGGGATAAATTTACAGGAGATTATCGTTTAGAATCTGAAAGTGGAGATGGCAAAAAATCTGTTGTTTTATTCAACGTTAATACTCAAAAAGGAAAAGCTTTTGAAAACGGTGCTCAGCTTCCAGACTCTAATGCTAGTAAATTAGTTACGAGAGCTTACGCTTCTTTTATTAATGATACTTACTGGTTGTTAGTACCTACAAAACTGCAAGACCCTGGTGTGAACACAAAGTTAGAACCAAGTGAAATTGTGAATAACGAAGATTGCTTTGTTCTTAATTTAAACTTTGATAAAGTTGGGTTAACACCCGGCGACCAATATTGGTTATACACAAGCAAGAATACAGGTGAAGTTATACGATGGAAGTTTTTATTGCAAAACCAAAAAAACACTTCTGTTTTTGAATGGATGCCTTATCAAGATTTAGGACAAGGAGTTAAATTATCAACCAAGAAAACTAATACCGAAAGTAATACCTCTATCTTTTTCCCTTTGACAAAGGTATTACAAAGCGTAGATAAAAATATTTTTATTAAACTATGAGTTGGATCAAACTAGAAAACATTTCGCAATTACAAGACATTAAGGCTGATGAAGGTATTAGTGTCATTTTTAAGCATAGCACAAGATGTTCTATAAGTATGATGGCTAAAAAAAGTGTGGATATGGATTTGGATGATTTACCAGCAACCGTAAAACCTTATTTTTTAGACCTGATTGCTCACCGAGATATTTCTAAAGGAATAGCAGACATTTTTGATGTAGAACACGAATCGCCTCAGTTATTAGTGATTAAAAATGGTGATTGTATTTTAGACCAATCTCATAGCGGTATTTCGATTGAGGAAGCGTTAGAAGTGATTGGATAAAAATTATAATTTAAAATTATTAAAAGCTTAAACTTACGTTTAAGCTTTTTTTTACCTACCAGCCAAAATCAATAGGTTTTTTAATATCTGGATGTAAGCTGTAAAACACTGGACAGGTTTGTGCTGCATTTTCTAAAATTTTCTTCTGCTTATCGCTATAATCTGCTTTGTTGGGAAAGTTGAAATTAATATGAACCTCAGACACTCTTCTGGGTTCAGTTGCCATTACTTTAGTGACTTCTGCAGTTGTATTGTCAATATCTATTCCATGGGTATTGGCAGTAATCCCCATAATAGTTAACATACAATTTGCTAAAGATGTAGCTAATAAATCCGTAGGAGAGAAAGCTTCGCCTTTACCTTGGTTATCTACAGGTGCATCGGTAATAATCTCTATACCCGATTGTAAATGTGTTGATGTGGTTCTTAAACCACCATTATATATTACTTTAGAAGTTGCCATATCTCTTTTATTAGCTATCAAATCTAAAAATAAAATTTAATTGTTTGATAAATGCTAACTATTTAATGAGACGTTTTTAATATTATATTTAGGCTTTATTAGAAAATATTGGTTATTTTAATATTATGTTGTACAATATCAAAGAAGTATCAATTATAAAGTCCAATTTCAACAAAGTGGATTATAATTTGATGTATGTATAATCGCTTTTAAAAGGCAGCTTATTTTAGTTTATGGGAATTGCCATTGTTTTAGGTTTACTTGTTTTAGCCATTATACTATTTGCTACGGAAGTGGCAAGCGTAGATGTAGTGACTATATTTATTCTGGCTATACTTTGTTTAACTAAAGTGTTAACTCCTAAAGAGGCTTTTGATGGTTTTTCTAGCGATTTCATCATTATTTTAGCCTCCATTTTTATTATGGTTGGTGCATTACAAAAAACGGGTGTGATAGATACTTTTATAGCTCGTTTAATTAGTATTAAAAAATATCCTCCTCGGGTTATTCTTTTTTTCGTGATGATAGTTGCCGCACTTTCATCTGCGTTTATGAATAATACCACCATCACAGCGCTAATGTTAAACCCTACTATTGGTTTGTCTAAATTATCTGGTATTGCACCTTCAAAAATATTAATGCCATTGGCGTTCGCTTCCATTTTAGGGGGTACTTGTACATTAATTGGTACGTCTACCAATGTTGCTGGAAGCGGTTATATTGCTGCTCAAGGTTTAGAGCGTATTGGAATGTTTGATTTTTTACCTATTGGCCTTGTCCTTTTAGGGGTTGGAATTTTGTATATGATGACCATTGGACAGATGCTGCTTCCCGTAAATCAGAAGGAGAGTTTAGAAGAAGATTATGCGGTAAGGGATTATTTAAGTGAAGTTGTTATTTTGGAAAAATCGGAATTAATTGGTGAGAAAGTAGTAGAATCTGCTATCTCTAAACTTAATTTTTCTATAGTTTCTATTATCCGTAATAAACAAAAATTTGTACCCAATAACTTTACCAAATTGGAAGAAAACGATTTGATATTGGTGAAAGGTCATGTAGATAATTTGTTAAAAATCAAAGAGCTAAAAGGCGTAGAGATTAAGGCAGATTTATTGGGTCTTTCTACAGAAGAAAATGAACTTCACTTAGCAGAATTGATGGTAATTGGTGATTCTGAAACTTTGAAAAGAACAGTGGAACAAATTAATTTTAGACAACGTTTTGGCCTTAGTATTTTAGCAATTCATAGAAAAGGTATAATCATAAGAGAAAAAATAGGGAAGCTAAAACTTAAAGTAGGAGATTTAATTTTAGTGCAAGGTGATAAAACGAGCATAGATTTAATCCGCTCTAAAAATGACAATTTCATCATTCTAGATGATTATAAACCAGAATTAAACTTGAAAAGGAAAGGTGTTTTTACCATTCTCTTTTTTGCACTTTCTATTATTTTGGGTACTACTGGTATTTTACCACTTTCTATTTCTTTTTTGATAGGAGCATTGCTTACCGTGATTTTTAAATGTATTAATGCCGATGAAATTTATGATGATATTGACTGGCGATTACTTATTTTAATTGGCGGCATGAGCGCCTTTGCTATTGCCATGACAAAAACTGGTGCCGATAAATACGTTGCTGATTATATATTGGACATATTTAAACCGATGGGGAATTACGGAGTTTTAGGCGGCTTTATTTTATTAACAGTTTTGCTTACTCAGCCATTAAGCAACGCAGCTGCTGCATTGGTTGTTTTGCCTATTGGATTGCAAACTGCCCATCAGTTAAGTGTTAACCCACTTACTTTTGCTGTAGCTATCATGCTATCTGCATCAGTTTCTTTACTTACACCTTTTGAACCTGCCTGTATTTTGGTTTACGGACCAGGGAAGTATAAATTTTTAGATTTTGTAAAAGTAGGGGGTTTACTTACCCTTGTTATGATGGTGATTTTAGTATTTATTATACCTGTATTTTTTCCTTTTTAAAACAGTTTATATAAATAATTCAGAGGTAGATATTTAATTAGTGTTTCTAAATAATTAATAGTCAAAAAATTGGATTAAATTCAAAAATCAACATGCTCAAACTCTAAAATTAGATTCGGGTTTGGTATTAAATTAAGCCAATGTTCTTTTTCTGAGAATTTAGCTACTCCAGGGTAATCACCTGAATAACCATCCATACTTACCATTAATTGAAAGTGTAAGTGTGGCGGCCAATTACCGTTATCATCTAGATTGCCAAACTGGGCAATTTGAGTTCCTTTTTTTATGATTTGATTAGCCGTCAAGCCATTTAAACTTTCTAAACTTAAATGTCCGTATAAACTGTAGAATGTACAATCTTCTAACGAGTGTTCTAAAATTATAGTAGCACCATAATCGCCAAAATGATTGTTATAAGCATAGCTATGCACTTTTCCATCAGCGAAAGCGAAAACTGGAGTATTTACTGCGCCCCAAATATCGACGCCTAAATGTAGTCGACGGGCTTCTTCTGCATCTTTCCCAAAATGATTACTTCTAGCGTAAATGGTACGATGTTCGAAATAGCCACCAACACCAAATTTGGCATTATTATGAGTTAAAATAGCATCTATATATTCTGAAAATCTTTTGGTTTCGTTTACGGTTTCAGGAGATAAATCAGGATTGTTAGCCGTAAAATCTAAACAGATAAAGTACTCTTTTAAAGGATCAAAAGAAACAACATTAGCAAAAGTAGCATGGTGCTTTTGAAGTAATTGATTTATTTTTTGTGCAGTAATACTCATTTTTGAAACTAAATGCAAAATGCTCAGCGTCCAAAACTGAGCATTTGTTAAATACAATTATAAGGTTTAAAGTTTGCGTTAACGATTGGAGCGGCAGGCTTTTTTTGTTCCATTGGTCCAATAGCTACCGGACTTCGTTTTAGGTGACAAAAAAAGATACAGCGATAAGCGTGTATAAATGCCCAAATGCGATGTTAATATATCTTAATTTCCTTCTTCGTCTTTATTGATGCGGGTAAAAATTTGATCCATTCTATCTACATACTCACTAGTATCGTCTATAAAAAAATCTAATTGAGGAACGCCACGCACTTGGTCTTTAATTTTTTTACCTAAAATATATCTAATCTCGGCAGTTTTTGCTTTGATAGTATTTATGGCCAATAGATTATCTGGGGCATTAAAAAAGCTTAAGTAAACTCTTACAATACCTAAATCTGGCGTGGCTCTAACTTTGGTAACGGTGATCATGGCGTTTGGCAATAAATTATTTCCCTCTCGCTGAAAAATTTCTCCTAAATCTTTTTGTATCACTCTTGCAAATTTTTGCTGTCTCTTAGATTCCATCTTTTGTTTTTTTAGTATCAAGATTATAGTATCAAGTATCAAAATTTGAGTATCAAGATTTAAGTATCAAGACTCTTATATATTGTATCTTGCTCCTAGATTCTTGTGTCTTGCTTCTTGTGTCTTGTGTCTTGTGTCTTGCGTCTTGTGTCTTGCGTCTTGCGTCTTGCGTCTTGTGTCTTGTGTCTTGCGTCTTGTGTCTTGTGTCTTGTGTCTTGCTTCTTGTGTCTTGCGTCTTGTGTCTTGCTTTTTGTGTCTTGCTTCTTGCGTCTTGTGTCTAGATTCTAGATTCTTGTGTCTTGCATCTAGATTCTTGCTTCTTGCTTCTTGTGTCTTTAATATAAAAAGTTATTAAAAGGATAAATTTGTTGATTTACTGCTTTTACTCGGTCATAAAGCAAGTCCCTAAACTCATCTATATTTTCTTTTTCTGTTGCCGAAATAAATATTGCAGGGCTATTACTTTTAGCCATCCAGCTATTTTTGAAATCGGCCAAAGTCATTTTAGGAACCTCTTCATTTTCTATCTCCCAATCTTGCTCAACATTAACTTCGTGATAGTTGTCAATTTTGTTAAAAACCATAATCATTTCCTTGTCTATGGCTCCTAATTCTTTTAATGTTTCGTTTACGGTGCGTATTTGATCTTCAAAATTTTGATGCGAAATATCAACCACGTGTATTAAAATATCGGCCTCTCTAACCTCGTCTAACGTAGATTTAAAACATTCTACCAAATGATGAGGTAATTTTCTGATAAAGCCCACCGTATCTGACAATAAAAAAGGGGCATTTTCTAGAACCACTTTTCTTACGGTAGTATCTAGCGTAGCAAAAAGTTTATTTTCGGCAAATATTTCTGATTTAGAGAGCATATTCATAATGGTAGATTTACCTACGTTAGTGTAACCTACCAAAGCTACCCGCACCAATTCTTTACGGTTTTTACGTTGAGTTTCGTTTTGTCTATCTATCAGGTCGAGGTTTTTTTTAAGTAAGGATATCTTCTCCTTAATTATCCTTCTATCACTTTCTATCTGAGTCTCACCCGGTCCACGCATTCCAATACCACCTTTTTGGCGCTCCAAGTGAGTCCACATTCTAGTTAAACGAGGCAGCATATATTGCAATTGCGCTAGCTCTACTTGGGTTTTTGCTTGTGCAGTTTGTGCTCTTTTGGCAAAAATATCTAAGATTAAATTACTTCTATCTATCACTTTTACCTTTAGCTCCTTCTCTATATTTCTGATTTGCGTAGGCGAAAGCTCATCGTCAAAAATAACAATATCTATCTCTTCTGCTTTTACATATTCTTGTATTTCTTCTAGCTTACCGGTACCTACAAATGTTGCCCTTTCTGGCTTTTGCATTTTTTGGGTAAAACGTTTTTCTGTAATTCCGCCAGCGGTGTCAACCAAAAAGGCAAGCTCGTCTAAGTATTCTTTTTCTTGCTCTTCGGTTTGGTTTGCAGTAATTAGTCCCACCAAAACAACGCGTTCTGGCTTCAATTCGGTATCATAAACTTTATTTTTCGGCATTTAAATTTCTTTCTGATTGTAAAGATACAACATGCTTATCATTTACATTAATTTTAATGTTTTGAAGGTGTCATTGTTTTAAATTGGTATTTTGTTAAACACAAAGAGCACATAGGTTTTTCACAATAATTGCAAAGTAGGTTGTTGGTTTTTAACCGCAGAGCTCACAGAGCTGGGTGGTTATTAGGTATTTATTTTAGAAAAATTAGCCACAAATACACGAATATTCACTTATCAATAATGTTTTAAAATTTCAAATGTGTATTCATTTTCATTAGTGCATTCGTGGCAAATAAGAACATCATTTGCTCTTCTTCACATTCTTTAAAATCAGTAAATTTTGGGCATTACTGCTTAAACCTGTAATGTTATTTTGGTATAAATTAACCGACTCGTCATAGAATAAAGCTACAACAGGCGCATGATCCATAATTAGTTGATCCATCTTTTGATACAGTTTGTAACGGTCGCTATCGGTTTTGATATAGTTAATTTGCTCGTACATTTTATCAAAATCCTTATTGTTAAAACTGGTGTAATTAGGGCCAATAGGAACGTAATTTTTAGAATAAAACATAGAAAGGTAAATCTCGCCATCGGCGTAATCTGCTATCCAGCTACCTCTAAAAAAGTTGACTTGTCTTTTAGCAATTACCTCCCTTAAAGATGCACTCTGATTCACTTCAATTTTAGTTTTTATACCCACGTTAGCTAGCTCGCCTTGTATAAATTCAATCAAATCTTTATAAGTTGTGGTGGTGCTTAAAGTAATTTCTGGCATTCCTTTACCATTTGGGAAACCAGCTTCTTTCAATAATAGTCTTGCTTTTTCAGGGTTAAACTCATAACCTTTAACCGCTTTACTGCTAAAACCTGGCATACCAGCTGGAATAAAACCTGCATTTGCAGGAATCCCAATGCTGTTTCTTAAGTATTTGATTAATCGATGTCGGTCTATGGCATAATTTATAGCCTGCCTTACTTTTTTATGTTTTAAAGGCGAGTTTTTAACAATAGCCAAACTACTATCAACCAGCATTCCCAAATATTCTGTATTTAAGTAAGGACTTTTTTTTAGGTGAAACTTACCCTTGTACTTTTTAGTCATTTTACCACTTTTGGTTAAAATATCATCTCTGTAGCTTCCATCAATGCTATTAAAATAATCTAAATGTTTTTTCAAAAACTCCATAAAAGCCGTTTGTTTATCAGGAATAAAGCCGGCTTTAACAGCGTCTAAATATGGTAAAGCATTTCCGCTGCTGTCTTTTTCAAAATAATGTTCGTTTTTTAAAAGCACCAAGACTTCGCCTTCTTTCCAGTATTTAAATTTAAACGGACCAGTTCCAATAGGGTGCGTTCTAAATTCTTTACCGTATTTATCGGCTACTTCATGTGGTAAAACGGAGCAATATTGTGCAGATAACATGGCTAAAAACGGCGGGAAAGGATTTTTAAGTTGGATGATGAAAGTGGAATCGTTTGGAGCTAAAAAAGCATTAGCACCAGTAACTTTGTCGTTAAAAATCCAAGCCCCAGAAGAAGCGGTTTTAGGATCTATAATCCTAGAAAAGCTGTATTTGAAATCGCTAGCAATTGCTTTTCGGCCTTTCCCGTTTGTAAATAAACTATCATCATGAAAAAAAACATCGTCTCTTAAATGGAAAGTATAAGTTTTTCCATCTCCCGATATCTCCCAGCTTTTAGCTACCGATGGTTTAATATTTAAACTATCATCAATCTGCACCAAACTATTAAAGATTTGATTTGTCATCCAAAGAACGTTTTGGTTTCTAGCAAAAGCAGGATCTAAAGAAGTTAAACCTTGGTCTAAATTAATATTGAAAACAGTTTTTTGTTCTTCATTTGTATTAGCGTTGCATCCTAAAAGTAGAACTGATGCAATCTGTAAAACCAAGCAGAAACTGAAAGTACTTTTAAATCTATTGTGATGGATTATAAACATTAGGCTCGTTCAAATTTTTATCTTTGCAAAATAATATAAGAAACTCTATAATAAATGAATCAGACCAGAATTATTTCTCTTTTACCAGCCGCAACAGAAATTATTTGTGCCTTAGGGTTAGAAAATTTATTAGTAGGTCGCTCTCACGAGTGCGATTACCCTGCAAATATCCAACAATTACCCGTCTGTTCCGATGCTAAATTTTCTGCCGGCAGTGATAGTGCTCAAATAGACGCCCAAGTAAAAGAAATACTTTCAGATGCTGTATCATTCTACAATATCGATAAAGAATTAATCAAATCATTAAAACCTACACATATCATCACTCAGACACAATGTGAAGTTTGCGCCGTGTCAGAAAAAGATGTGGAGGAAGCTTTAAGTCAATTAATTTCACAAGATACCAAACTCATTTCTTTACATCCCGATACGCTTAGTGATATCTTGAAAGAGATTAAAGAAATAGCCAATACTTTAGGCGTTGCAGCTAAAGGGAATCAACTTCTTGAAGATTTAGAAGAACGTATAGATTTAGTTAAACATAAATTGAAATTTTTCCCAGACAAGCCCAAAGTTGCTATTATAGAATGGCTTTCGCCGATTATGGTTGCCGGAAACTGGATTCCGGAATTGATAGAAATTGCAGGCGGAACTTCACTTTTGGCCGATAATGGAAAGCATTCGCCATATGTAGAGTGGCAACAAATTTATGATAGCAATCCAGATGTTCTCATTGTTGCGCCATGTGGTTTTGCCATCAATCGCACTTTGCAAGAGATAGATTTACTGTTAAATTTACCCGGCTGGCGAGATTTAACGGCCGTTAAAAATAATCAACTTTACATTGCCGATGGTAACGCATACTTTAACCGTAGCGGACCAAGAATTGTTGATACCATAGAAATGCTTGCCGAAATGATTACCCCTAAATATTTTAATTTTGGTTACGAGGGCGAAGGATGGATCAAGTTTGAGAGTTAGTTTTACTTGATTCTTTTTGATATGGTTTATAATCCTAAAATACATCATCGTAGATCTATCAGATTAAAAGGTTATGATTATTCGCAAGCGGGTGCTTATTTTATTACAATCTGTTGTGATGATAGGATTTGTAGGTTTGGTAAAATAGTTAATAAAGAAATGATTTTGAATCAGTTTGGATTAATTGCTTATAAGGAATGGATTAAATTAGCAGATCGATTCATAAATTTTGAGTTAGATGTGTTTCAAATTATGCCGAATCATGTTCATATGATTTTAGTTTTGAAAGATGTGGGGGCATCCCTGGGGGCAACCCTTGCGGTTACCCAAAAGGAAAACATCATCAACAATTTCATCGATGATGAAATTGTTGATGATGAAAATTTATGGGCAGGGGCGAGCCCTGCCCCGACGGCTGCTCCGACGGCATCAATGTCAGATATAATCGGAGCATATAAATCAATAGTTGCTAATGCTTGTTTAACTATTTACAAAGAGAAAAATGAACAAATGAGAAAATTATGGCAACGCAACTGTTACGAACATATCATCAGAAATGAGAAATAATATCAAAATATTTCTAACTACATCATCAACAATCCAGCAAATTGGGATGCGGATAAATTTTATAAATCCATTTAGTTAATGTTAAAAAAAGAAAGATATCAAGCTTTTGTAGCATACTTTTCTGATAAACAACCAGAAGCCGAAACCGAATTAAAATATACCAATCCATTTGAGTTATTGATAGCTGTAATTTTATCAGCACAATGCACAGATAAACGCATTAACCAAGTTACGCCTAAATTATTTACTCGTTTTCCTACCCCAGAATCATTAGCAGCCTCTACATCAGACGAGGTTTTTACCTATATCCGCTCAGTAAGTTACCCAAACAATAAAGCCAAGCATTTGGTCGGTATGGCAAATGTGTTAGTCGACGAGTTTGGCGGAACCGTTCCAGAAGACGTAGAAGATTTACAAAAAATGCCTGGCGTAGGCAGAAAAACAGCAAATGTAATAGCTTCGGTAATTTATAATGCTCCAGCAATGGCCGTAGATACACATGTTTTTAGAGTTTCTAACCGATTAGGATTAACCACAGCAGCAAAAACACCTTTGGCAGTAGAAAAGCAATTGGTTAAATATTTGCCGCAAGATAAAATACATATTGCGCACCATTGGTTAATATTACATGGCAGGTATGTTTGTTTGGCTCGTAGTCCTAAATGTGATATTTGTGCAATCAGTCATTTTTGTAAATACTTTGCAGTGCAAAACACACCAGCTGCATTACTTAAAAAAGAAAAGACAGAAATTAAGTTGAAAAAGCAAAAAGCAGCGCTTGCTCAAAAAAATAAAATTGCCAAAGCGTTAAAGAAACTTGCTAAGAAAAGAGCAAATAAATAAGCTATTTATTCACATTTATTTGAAAAGCCAAAAACCTTAACTAAGTTTAGAATAATAAATTTTAAAATACCAATTTTTTTAGCAATTTTTGCCATTATAAAATTGATTTCAACACAAAATACTAAAAATATTATACATGAGTGCAAGTAACGACAAGCTAAAAGCCTTACAATTAACCTTAGATAAACTAGAAAAATCTTACGGAAAAGGCACAGTAATGAAACTAGGCGATGCCCCAATAGAAGCAATGGAAGCTATTTCTACAGGTTCTTTAGGATTAGATATTGCATTAGGAATTGGTGGTGTACCTAAAGGAAGAGTAATTGAAATTTACGGACCAGAATCTTCTGGTAAAACTACTTTAGCTACTCATATTATTGCCGAGGCTCAGAAAAGAGGCGGTATTGCCGCTTTTATTGATGCTGAACATGCTTTTGATCAATTTTATGCTAAAAAATTAGGTGTAGACATAGAGAATTTATTAATCTCGCAGCCAGACAACGGCGAGCAAGCTTTAGAAATTGCCGATAACTTAATTCGCTCTGGCGCAATTGATGTTATTGTAATTGACTCTGTTGCAGCGTTAGTTCCTAAAAGTGAAATTGAAGGAGAAATGGGCGATTCTAAAATGGGATTACATGCTCGTTTAATGTCTCAAGCTTTAAGAAAGTTAACGGGTTCTATTAGCAAAACTAAGTGCTGCTGCATTTTTATCAATCAGTTAAGAGATAAAATTGGGGTGATGTTTGGAAGTCCAGAAACTACTACTGGTGGTAATGCATTAAAGTTTTATGCTTCGGTTCGTTTAGATATTAGAAGAATTGCACAAATTAAAGACTCTGATGAAGTTACTGGAAACCGTGTTAAAGTCAAAATTGTTAAAAATAAAGTTGCTCCACCTTTCAGAATTGCAGAATTTGACGTCATGTTTGGTCAAGGTATTTCTAAAGTAGGGGAGATTATAGATTTAGGTGTAGAATACGGAATAGTGAAAAAGGCTGGTTCTTGGTTTAGCTACGGCGAAACTAAGTTAGGACAAGGGCGTGATGGTGTTAAACAACTTTTATTAGATAATCCAGAATTATCTGACGAGTTAGAGGCTAAAATTAGAGCTATTGTAAATGGCGAAAACATCAAGATTGAGCCAGAAGGGTAACAAAAACTGAATATAAACTTTAAACATAAAAAGGCCGCCAAATTTAAAATTTGGCGGCCTTTTGTTAACTGTTTAATTTTTTAATTACTCTCCGGTTGCTTTTTTCCCAATAAAATTCCAATTCTAACTCCACTTGTTAGTCCAAGTCCGCTACCTGCACTTGTAGAAATCATACCATAATGGTATCCGTTAAATTCAATAGAAGTTGTCTCTCCATTAGAAGTGGAAAAAACATCATCATTGTTATTGATATTGTATCCTAAACCGCCATAAATATCTAATAAAAATATATCGCTAAAAATCCATTGTTTTCCCAAATTTAGTAGTGCTCCACCAAAAACAGTGGTTTTTCTGTTATATTCATATCTACTAAAATTGTTTCTTACAATATAAGTTTCTCTTCTACTACTAAAAACGCCGAACATTAATTCAGGCTTTATGTATGTGCCTTGCATCACATGCGAAAACTTTGAGCCTCTACTTGTAAAATCTGGTAATTTTATAAATTTATATCCAGCTCCAATATATGCCCCGGCTTGACCTCTATAAATGGGATTGGTATTACTACTAGAAGAGAAACTATTAATTTCTTGTCTTTTACCTAAGCCAATAATACCCAAGGTAGCCTCGTAACTTCTGCCAGGTTTTACACTGCGTTCATAACTTAATGCGGTATAACCCAATAACGGAGATAAAAAATTAATTTTTAAAGCTTGCTTTTTCTGATCGGCGTAAAGTTCTGCGTCATTAAAACTAGAGGTAAAAGTTTCTACTCTTCCATTCTGATAAACAATTTTAACAATTCTATCTTTTTCTACAGTGTAAGTAGGCCCGTCTTTGTCGTTAAATAATCTATATTTTATCTCATCTACGCCTATTTCTGTAATTTTTACTTCCAATACTTCACCACCTTTTTTGTAGATTTTGTCTTGGGCAATTGCTCCGCTAAATCCTATAATCATAAATAGGATGAATAGATTAATGATTTTTTTCATGTTTTGGTTTGTGAGTTTAATATTCAATAATACTTAAAAATTTGGTAAAATGTAGGGTATTCTTCAATGCTTAATTAGTATTACGCCTGCAGTTGTCTTTATGATACTAGGTTTATGTTAATAAATTGTTAAATATCGAATTTTGTTTCCAATGGTGTTATTAAATATTGGGATACAATTTATCTATAGAAACGAAGTAGAAATTTAGCAGAGACGCCCAATGCGGCAGGGATTGTAGTGGTTTAGTACCCCGCTTTTTTTTTGCGGGTACCGGAACAAAGTGAAGCCACAAAAAGCCCGTTATTCCGGTAGCTATCGGAACGCCCAAATTATTAATCATAAAAAAACCGCTCTAAAATTTAGAACGGTTCAGTATTATTATTTTAACCATTAACTATCAACCATTGACCATCAACTACTTCGTCACATACATTACCTCTTTAACCGCTTTAATCACACGGTCTGCATTTGGTAAACTGGCTGCAATTAAAGTAGGTGCGTAAGGTAAAGGAACGTCGGCACAAGTAATTCTAATTACCGGTGCGTCTAAGTAATCAAACGCGTTACGCTGTATGTTAAAAGCAATTTCTGAAGATATAGACGCTAATGGCCAAGCTTCTTCTACCACTACCAAACGGTTTGTTTTCTTTACCGATTTGATGATACAATCGTAATCTATAGGGCGAACAGTTCTCAAATCGATAACTTCTACACTAATGCCTTCTTTTTCTAGTTCTTCTACCGCTGGTGCTACCACACGGCTCAGCATCTTTCCAAAAGAAACGATAGTAACATCGGTACCTTCTTTTGTAATGTTTGCTTTACCAATTTCTATATAATATTCTTCTTCTGGCACATGACCTTTATCGCCATACATCAATTCAGATTCCATAAATATAACTGGGTCATTATCTAAAATAGATGATTTTAATAAACCTTTTGCATCATAAGGAGTAGATGGAACTACCACTTTTAATCCTGGGCAGTTTGCGTACCAGTTTTCAAAATTTTGAGAGTGTTGGGCTCCTAATTGTCCTGCGTTACCGGTAGCACCTCTAAAAACAATTGGGCAACCAAACTGGCCACCACTCATAGATAATATTTTTGCAGCACTATTTATAATTTGATCTATAGCAACTAAAGAGAAGTTAAAAGTCATAAACTCTACAATCGGGCGTAAGCCGTTCATGGCAGATCCAATCGCGATACCACAAAAACCAAGCTCGGCAATAGGGGTATCAATTATTCTTTTAGCGCCAAACTCTTCAAGCATACCTTGGCTCACTTTGTATGCTCCGTTATATTCGGCAACTTCTTCGCCCATCAAGTAAATTTTATCGTCTTTACGCATTTCTTCGTTCATGGCTTCACGAAGGGCTTCTCTATATTGAATTTCTCTCATTATAATGTTAAATATAATTTTTTACGGAACGCAAATATAGTTAATGTTGCTTTAAATGCAATTAATATCAATAGCACAATTGTCTAGCATTTAGCTAATTTTTGTTAGTTAAATAAACGGCTTTTTTTATTTGGCTAATTGCCTTCTTTGTAAAATTTTAATTTATATGAGGGCGCTTTAACACGCTTTCCACTATATCTTTTTTTGAAAAAAATCAAAAAAAGGATGCCGTTGCAATCGTTAGCGCAAAAAATTACCTTTAAATCACATTTTATGGTAAGGTTTAAACTTATCAAACTAAGCCACGTAAAATTTCCTATTTTTGTATTTCGATATTTTTTAACAAACATGACAGAAGAAAAATCATTAAATTTTATAGAAGAAATAGTTGAGGGAGATTTACAATCAGGTAAATGCAATCAAATCGTAACCCGTTTCCCGCCCGAGCCTAATGGTTTTTTACACATTGGTCATGCCAGTTCCATTTGCTTAAATTTTGGCTTAACACAAAAGTTTAAAGGTTATACCAATTTACGCTTTGACGATACCAACCCCGTAACAGAAGATACCATTTATGTAGATAGCATAAAAAAGGATATAGCTTGGTTAGGTTTTAAATGGGAAAATGAATTATACGCATCAGATTATTTTGATAAACTTTATAGCTATGCTGTAAAATTAATAGAAAAAGGCTTGGCTTATGTAGATGAGCTAAATGCCGAACAAATGGCGACTTTAAAAGGGACGCCAACAGAAGTAGGAAAAAACAGCCCTTTTAGAGACCGTAGCATAGCAGATAATTTAGTATTATTTGAGCGTATGAAAAATGGCGAGTTTGCAGATGGTGCCTATACTTTAAGAGCTAAAATTGACATGGCGCATGTAAACATGCTAATGCGTGATCCAATTTTATATCGTATTAAACATGTAAAACATCACCGTACTGGCGATAAATGGTGCATTTACCCAATGTATGATTTTGCACATGGACAAAGTGATGCCATAGAGAATGTAACCCATTCGGTTTGTACGATGGAGTTTATTCCACATCGCGAGTTATACGATTGGTTAATTGCACAACTAGAATTATTTCCATCCAAACAATACGAGTTTGCTCGTAGAAATGTAGATTATACCGTAACTAGTAAGCGTAAATTATTGCAGCTAGTAAACGAAGATTTTGTTACTGGCTGGGACGATCCTCGTATGCCTACCATCAGTGGTTTACGTCGCAGAGGATTTACGCCTTCATCTATCCGTAATTTTTGCGAGCGTATAGGCATTGCTAAAAGAGAAAATTTAATTGAGTTTAGCTTATTAGAGTTCTTTATCAGAGAAGATTTAAACAAAACATCGTGGAGAAGAATGGCTGTTTTAGATCCTATTAAAATGGTAATTACCAATTATCCAGAAGGGCAAGAAGAGATGTTAACTGGCGAGAATAATCCAGAAGTAGAAGGTCATGATGGAGAAAGAGCACTTCCATTTAGCAACGAACTTTGGATAGAGCGTGAAGATTTTATGGAAGAACCTCCTAAAAAGTTTTTCAGATTAGGGCCAGGCTTGATGAGTCGTTTAAAAAGTGCTTACATAGTGAGGTGTGATGATTTTGTTAAAGATGTAGAAGGAAATGTAACCGAAATTCATTGTACTTATTTCCCCGAGTCTAAATCGGGAGAAGATACCTCGGGGCTAAAAGTAAAAGGAACCATGCATTGGGTAAGCGTTAAACATGCAAAAACCGCCGAAATTAGATTATACGACAGGTTGTTTACTTCAGAAGAACCCGACCGTGAAGAAGGTGATTTTAAAGAATACATAAACCCAGAGAGTTTAGTGGTTTTAAAAAATGCTTACATAGAACCAGATTTGGCAAACGCACAACAACAATTGCTAGACAACCCAGACAGACGTTACCAGTTTATACGTAAAGGATATTTTTGTTTAGATGCTGAGAGCACTGCAGATCATTTAGTTTTTAACAGAACCGTGACATTAAAAGATACTTGGGCAAAAGAGATTGCTAAGTAGTTCAATTTTATATCAACACTTAAAAGGATTTTAGCAGAATAGCTAGAATCCTTTTTTGTTAAATTGCATTATTTTAATAAATATTAAAGCTAAGAAGATGACAACAAACGCAACTTATTGGATAAACAAACTACAAATGACTGCCCATCCAGAGGGAGGCTTTTATAAAGAAACTTATCGCTCTGCCGATGAAATTGAAACAGCAATGGGAACAAGGATTATCAGTACAGCAATCTATTTCTTATTACAAGATTTACAAAAATCTCATTTTCATAAAATAAAATCAGACGAGCAATGGTTTCATCATTTGGGCGAAACTTTAGAGATTTCTTACATCCTAAATAACAAATTACATCAAATTCACTTAGGCAATAATCCAGAAAATGGTGAAGTTTTACAGGCAACTATTCCTGCAAATACTTGGTTTGCATCTCGGTTAAAAAACGGAAGTGGTTTTGGTTTGGTGAGTTGTACGGTTGCCCCAGGTTTTGATTTTAGAGATTTTGAAATGGCAAAAAAAGCTAATTTATTATTGGAGTTCCCCGCATTGCACCCTATTTTAGAAGAAATGTGTTTAAGCTAAATTTTTTGGCTTTCGCCCATGATTTTTATTGTCTTCAATATGGTTAAGATTAATTCTCAATCTAGAAAATGAAATTTTATTTTTATGAAATAATGGTCTAATCAATTGAAGTTATACCTCCTAGTTAATAAGTTTGAACAGAAAAAGTTTTTCTACAAAAAAAGCCCTCAATTTTTAAATTGAGGGCTTTTAAATTACTGCTTATCTTTTTTCTGTTGGCCACTAGGTCTCGAGATCGAATCCCGCATATCTGTATCTGCTTGGATGTTTTGCATCCTATAGTAATCCATAATCCCTAAGTTGCCGCTTCTAAAAGACTCGGCTATAGCCAAAGGAATTTGTGCTTCTGCTTCAATAACCTTGGCCCTTGCATCCTGTGCCTTCGCTTTCATCTCTTGTTCAAAAGCTACAGCAATTGCTCTACGCTCTTCAGCTTTAGCATTAGCCACTTTTAAATCGGCTTCAGCTTGGTCTGTTTGTAACTTAGCACCAATATTATCTCCTATATCAATATCCGCAATATCAATAGATAATATCTCGAAAGCCGTACCAGAATCTAAACCTTTAGAAAGTACTACTTTAGAAATCTTATCTGGGTTTTCCAAAACTTCTTTATGGCTCACTGCAGAGCCTATGGTAGTTACAATTCCTTCACCTACTCTTGCTAAAATAGTTTCTTCGCCAGCACCACCAACCAATTGGTTAATATTTGCTCTAACCGTAACTCTTGCTTTCGCAATTAATTGGATACCATCTTTTGCAACTGCTGCAACTGGTGGCGTGTTAATCACTCTTGGATTTACCGATAATTGTACCGCTTCAAAAACATCTCTACCCGCTAAATCTATAGCAGTAGCCAATTTAAAATTTAATGGAATATTTGCTTTATCTGCAGATATAAGTGCTTTAATCACATTATTTACATGTCCACCCGCTAAAAAGTGAGTTTCAATCTCGTTAGAAGTAAGGTTTAAACCCGCTTTGGTAGATGTAATCATTGCATTTACCACTAAAGATGGGGGCACCCTACGTAATCGCATCAATACTAAATTTAACAGATTTATTCTCACACCAGAAAGCTGCGCAGTAAACCAAAGGTTAACAGGCAAAATGTAAAACAATAAAAATAGGGCAATTATACTACCTATAATTATAAAAATTGGACTATACTCACTCATATTTTTTTATTTATTATTTCACAATATCGTCAATTGCTTTGAAATTAGGAAGGTCTCCAGCAGATTCTAATACTTCTGCATAAATAACTTTATGTTTTTCGTTCAAAACAAAGGCTGCTCTTTTAGAAACTCCTTTTAAATTAAATACAAATTCTTCGTAAAGAGCGCCATAAGTAGTAGAAACTTCCTTATTAAAATCAGAAAGTAAAGGGAACTGATAATTATTTTCTTCTTTAAACTTAGCTAGCGTAAAAGGCGAATCTACAGAAATTCCCAATACCTGAGTTCCTAAACCTTCATAAAAGCCAAAATTATCTCGCATGGTACATAATTGTGTAGTGCAAACACCTGTAAAGGCCATCGGAAAAAAATGGATAATTACTTTTTTACCTGCAAAATCTTGTAAACTTACCTCTTTTAATTCTGAGCCAAAAAGTGTGAATTCTGGAGCCTGACTCCCTATTTTTACTGACATAATATTGTTTTTTATTGTTAAAATTTAATCGAATTAAATATAACAACTTAACCTAATATTCAAGAATTAGTTTGCAACTGTTTCACTTGGGCTTCCATAATTTTCATGCCTTCTGTAAAAGAGTGCGGTGCGTATCCTAACTCTTCAATAGATTTTTTTAAGTCAAAACCAGTTTTTACTGGTCTTTTTGCAGCCTGATTTAAAGATGCCGAACTGATGGGATTAATTAGAGATTTATCCAAGCCATAGAAATCGGCTACCTGCTCTACCAATTCCATAATGCTCATCATATCCTTTCCACTTGCGTTAAATACACCTTTAGCTCTTTTTTCTATCGCAAGCAAGCAAATCTCAGCCAAGTCCTCAGCTAAAGTAGGCATACGCCATTGGTCGTTCACAATATGAATAGGGTTACCCTTTTCTAAAGCACCCTTTGCCCATAAAACAATATTGCTCCGGCTCATATCATTCACAATACCGTAAACTATAATTGTTCTTAAAATGGTCCAATCTAGATCAGCTTCTTTCAATAATAGTTCTGCAGCTAGTTTAGATTCACCATAAAACGAAACTGGACAAGGTGCAGCGTCTTCCTTATAGGGTCCTGCTAAACCATCAAAAATAAAATCGGTAGATAAATGCACCAATTGAGCGTTATTTTTCTGACAAGCCGTAATTAAATACGCTACCGACTTTACATTTAAAGCCCAACAAGCTTCTTTCTCCACTTCACAAGTATCTACATTAGTCATGGCGGCTGTATTAATTACAGCATCTGGTTGATACTTAGAAATTACTTCCATCACATTGGCCTCGTCCAAAATATCCATTTCCGCGTATAAATATCCATCTTTTTGACTATATCTATTTGGTCCTTTAGCAGTTGCAATTAATTCGAAATCTTTTTTCGCTAAAATTCTTTCTGTTAGTTTTTGTCCTAAAAGACCATTACTTCCTGTAACTAATACTTTTTTCATCTTGCCCGAAAATACTTTATTTATTCATTACAGCAAAAATATAATATCAATTTGGGTGTTCCTCCGCAAAAAAAAGCGGCGGCGGGCTTTGCAAGGCTTCACTTTGTTCCGGTACTGCGTACTGTCGCTGCACTCCACCTTTCCAATCCCTAACACAGGTTATCGCACCAAAATAATATGCACAAAAAAAGGATGATAACTTCAAGCTATCATCCTCATCACAATTAAAAGTAAGTTTTTAATTAAATCTTAAAAAAGTATAGTTTCCTAAATTTACCCTAGGTAATGTAGAGCCGTATTTTAAATTAATTTGGGTCATCATTTCATTGGCAACAACTGCATATCCCATAGGCGTTAAATGCACTCCGTCCAAAGAAAATACTTTACCACTAATGTATGAAGTATTTAAAGTAACGCCATCAACAACTCTACCTGTTCCCTTTAAAGAATTTAAGTATTCAAATGCATCAAAAATTGCTAAGCCTTTAGCATTTGCCAAAGTTTTAATACTAGTATTAAAGCTGCTTGTAAAATCTCTAACCAAGGCAACCTCGTCTTTATCTAACACAAATCTACTTTCTATTGGGTTATTTGGATGAACGCCGTAAGGAATAGGAGCTCCAGGTCCGGTAGGTCGTCCCATTAAGCTTGATGCTGGAAAAGGTAAAATAATTAAATCTTCTGCGGTGGCAATTCTTGGACCAGCTGTAGTAGAAATATATAATGCTTGAACTAAAGAATTTTGAGCTTTTACTGCTGCCAAAACTGCGGCAACTGTAACTGTATTAAAATAAGGTGCAGCAGCTACGTCAGGTATAGTTGCAACTATTCCTTTTGCTCCTTTGGCTGTTAATTTATCTAAAACTTCAGAATAAAGGCTATTAAAATCAGCTTTAGGAGTTAATGCATCGCCAGTTCCACCACTAGTTGCAAAACTTAAAACATCATTATTTCCTAACCAGTTAGAGAAAAAAGTAAAATCTTTTGCAGTTACAAAATCTAAATACGTAGTGTTATTGGTACCTGCATTACCTGGCAACAGTCTTTCAAAATATCCGTTAAAATTTCCATAAGGTGCAAATTTAACATCTCTCAATTTAATACCAGGTACTCCGTAGTTATTTACATCGCCAGTAAATTTAGTATAAAGCGTTACTGGGATTCCAGCAATTGTAGTTTGTCCTCTAATTCCTAGTTCTGTTGTTACTGGAATTAAGTTAGGAGTCCCAGTAGCAGTCAAGCCACCATATCTTACGTAACCCGAACCATTTTTTTGAGCCACACTAAATAAAGGTTGAGTGAATTCGCCACCACCAGCTAATTTCATTTGTGCAGCAATAATTGATGGAAAAGAACTTAGCTGCCCAGCCAAATACAAACCATTATCGGCAAATCCTGCTGTTAGCGAGTTTCCTACAGAAATAAATCTAGTAAAGTTTGCTGTTCCTTGTTGTGGTGCTACCACAACATCGGTTTTGCTTTCATTTTTACAGCCAACGGCTAAAGCCAAAACAACTGCGAAAAAGCATTGAGTAATGTTTTTAATTTTCATTTTATGATTTTTTTTTATAGTTTAAAAATTGGTTTATAAGTAATAAGGGAATTACTTTAATATTATGCAAGCATAACAAATATATTACATCTTTTCTATATTTCAAATAAAATAATTTGAGTAAGAATAAATTACGGCTCATAAAAAAAACAATTAATTATTATGTATTTGATATTTGAGTAATAAAACGTAATTTTGCACACTCAAAAATTCAATTAAAGAGTTATTACTCAATAGTACATAATTAAATTTCAAGGATGCCAAACATTGGAAAAATAGCGCAAATCATTGGTCCAGTAATCGACGTAAGTTTTGCAGCAGAAAACGCAAAATTGCCTAAGATTTTCGACGCTTTAGTAATCACTAAAGAAAATGGTCAAAAAATCGTTTTAGAAGTTCAACAACACTTAGGTGAAGACCGTGTAAGAGCAGTCTCTATGGACTCTACCGACGGTTTAGTAAGGGGAATGGACGTTGTTGATAGTGGCGCTCCTATCATGATGCCAATTGGCGAAGATATCAAAGGCCGTGTATTTAACGTGGTTGGTGACGCTATTGATGGTCTAGAAAATGTTGATAAAACAAATGGAAAATCTATCCATAATCAACCTCCACGTTTCGAAGATTTATCAACAGAAAACGAAATTTTATTTACAGGTATTAAGGTAATTGATTTATTAGAGCCTTATGCTAAAGGTGGTAAAATTGGATTATTTGGTGGTGCCGGTGTTGGTAAAACAGTTTTAATCCAAGAATTAATTAACAACATTGCAAAAGCTTACGATGGTTTGTCTGTATTTGCTGGTGTAGGTGAACGTACTCGTGAAGGAAATGATCTTTTACGTGAGATGATTGAAGCTGACATTATCAAATACGGCGATGCTTTCAAACATTCTATGGAAGAAGGTGGCTGGGATTTATCTAAAATTGATAAAGAAGAATTAAAAAATTCTAAAGCTACTTTCGTATTTGGACAAATGAATGAGCCTCCTGGCGCTAGAGCTCGTGTAGCTTTATCTGGATTAACCATTGCAGAATATTATAGAGATGGTGATGCTGATGGTCAAGGAAAAGATATCCTTTTCTTTATTGATAACATCTTCCGTTTCACACAAGCAGGTTCAGAAGTATCGGCTTTATTAGGTCGTATGCCATCTGCGGTAGGTTACCAGCCTACTCTAGCTACAGAAATGGGTACAATGCAAGAGCGTATTACTTCTACAAAAAGAGGCTCAATTACATCTGTTCAAGCGGTTTACGTTCCTGCCGATGATTTAACCGATCCTGCTCCAGCGACAACATTTGCCCACTTAGATGCAACTACGGTATTATCTCGTAAAATTGCCGAACTTGGTATCTATCCAGCGGTAGATCCATTAGATTCTACTTCTAGAATTTTAACGCCAACAGTTGTTGGCGACGAGCATTATACTTGTGCACAAAATGTGAAAGAAATTTTACAGCGTTATAAAGAATTACAAGATATCATCGCTATTTTAGGTATGGATGAGTTATCTGAAGAAGATAAATTAACGGTATCAAGAGCAAGAAGAGTACAACGTTTCTTATCCCAACCATTCCACGTAGCCGAGCAATTTACAGGCTTAAAAGGTGTGTTAGTTGATATTAAAGACACCATCAAAGGTTTTAATATGATTATGGATGGAGAAGTAGACGAATATCCTGAAGGATCTTTCAACTTGGTTGGAAACATTGAAGAGGCTATAGAAAAAGGTAAAAAATTATTAGCTGAAGCAAACGCTTAGTTAGATGTGAGAAATAAGATATGAGAATTTAAAAAAAGACTTTATAAGTCTCAAATCTTAAATCTCTTGTCTCCAATTTTAAAAACAATGAATTTAGAAATATTAACACCTGATAAAAAAGTATTTGAGGGAGAGGTAACATCTGTTACTGTTCCAGGTGCTCAAGGGTCTTTTGAAATATTAAGAAATCACGCTCCAATTATATCAATTTTAGATAATGGAAAGGTATTAGTTAGAGCAGCTGGTAAAGAACTCAAATTTTACACCACTGGAGGCGTTGTAGAAGTAATAAATAATAAAGTTATTGTACTTGCGGAAAGTATAAACGAAAAATAATTAAACCCATCATTAAGATTTAAAACCAGCTCAAAAGGCTGGTTTTTTTATGACCTTTAAAAAAATAAAATTTCAAATTATTTTAAACCTCAGTAGATTTTAAGCAGAATTTTACACTTTCCTATGCTTGCATATTATTTGAACTAAAAACCAATTCGTTGTTTAGTCTAAATATTTGGAAATTAAAGCCCATTCAAAGAAAATTAAGTAGAATTATATTTTGTTTAATCCTGTTTTGTAAAATAAAATTTTTTTTAGAATTAATTTTATAATCACTTGTTAGCATCAAAAGCATACCTTATCTTGAGATAACGAAAATGTAAATTTAAAATCAAAAATGTTTAATATACTCATCATTCGAATTATTGGCTTGCTACTGTACAGCAATAAGGATAAGGTGTGTGTAAAATAAAAATATAAAATATTACAAAACGCCTTCCCAAAAAGAAGGCGTTTTTTATGTGAAAAAATTTCTAAACTGATCATATGGATAGTTTCAAAACTGATAAAATAATATATCAAGACGGCGAGTTTATTATGCAAAAAGCTGCTCATTTTAATTTTGGTAGTCAAACTTTTCATTATGGATTAGGTGCTTTTGAAGGCATAAGATCTTATGAAACTTCAAACGGTATTAAAATTTTTAAAGTTAAAGAGCATTTTGAACGCTTAAAATTATCTTGTGAAAAAATCAATCTATCTTTTGATTTTGATATCCCAACTTTAATTAAAGACGCTTATTATTTGCTTGAACAAAACGAATTAAAAAACGCATACATCCGTCCTGTGGTTTTTGCAGAAGAGGGCATGAATATGCAAACTTCTTCAAAATCTCATATCGTGATGATGGTTTGGGAATGGAATAGTTTTTATGGCGATAATTTGTTAAGAACCTGTATATCTAGTTATGAAAAACCAAATCCAAATTCTACTCCAGTAGACGTTAAAATTACAGGAAATTATGTGAACTCTGTTTTGGCAATATCAGAAGCCAAAAAGAACGGGTTTGATGAAGCAATTTTGATGGATATGAATGGTTATGTTTCTGAATCTACGTCTGCTAATATTTTTATTGAAAAAGACGGTAAATTATTTACGCCTCAAAAAGGGAATATAATGGCTGGAATTACTAGGAGCACAGTAATGCAAATTGCCAAACAATTAGATTTTGAGGTAATTGAAAAAAATATCACACTGCAAGAACTGAAAAATGCAGATTCTGGTTTTTTATGTGGAACAGCAGTTGAAATTATCGGAATTCAATCTGTTGACGATACTATTTTTCCTTTTAATTTTTCCGATAGCATTGGATCAAATATTCAGAGAGTTTACAAAAGTTTAGTGCTAGATAAATTAAGTTTCGAAGTAATTATATAATGGAATTAAACAAATACAGTAAGACTATTACTCAAGACCCTACACAGCCGGCTTCACAAGCTATGTTGTATGGTATCGGTCTAACTAAAGAAGATTTAGCTAAAGCGCAAGTAGGTATTGTGAGCATGGGTTACGATGGCAACACTTGCAATATGCACTTAAATGATTTAGCTGCAATAGTAAAAAAGGGTGTTTGGCAAAATAATTTGGTGGGCTTGATGTTTCATACTATTGGTATTTCTGATGGTATTACCAATGGAACAGATGGAATGCGATTTTCTTTGGTTTCGAGAGACTTAATTGCCGATTCTATTGAAACCGTTTGTGGTGGCCATTATTATGATAGCGTAATTGCCTTACCTGGATGTGATAAAAATATGCCAGGGGCTATTATGGCTATGGGAAGATTAAACCGTCCAGCAATTATGGTTTATGGTGGAAGTATTCACTCTGGACATTATAAAGGGCAAACCTTAAATATTGTATCGGCATTTGAAGCTTTAGGTCAAAAATTAGCAGGAACAATTAGCGATGAGGATTATGATGGCATCATTCAAAACTCTTGCCCAGGAGCAGGGGCTTGTGGCGGAATGTACACTGCAAACACGATGGCCTCGGCGATTGAGGCCTTAGGAATGAGTTTACCTTACAGTTCTTCATATCCCGCATTAAGTCAGGAAAAGAAAAATGAGTGTTTACAAGCCGGAAAATATATTAAAATTCTTTTAGAAAAAGATATTAAGCCAAGTGATATCATGACTGAAAAAGCATTTCATAATGCAATAGTTATGGTAATGGCCTTAGGTGGATCTACCAATGCAGTATTGCATTTAATTGCAATGGCAAAATCTGTAGGGATTACTTTAACGCTTAAAGATTTTCAAGATGTAAGTAACAGTACTCCAGTAATTGCCGATTTAAAGCCGAGTGGTACTTTTATGATGGAAGATGTGCACCAAATGGGTGGTATTCCTGCTATAATGAAGTATTTATTATCAAAAGGGTTACTACATGGCGAGTGTTTATCCGTAACTGGAAAAACGTTAGCAGAAAATGTTTCTGAAGCCATTGATTTAGATTTTGATAAGCAAAAAATTATATTCCCTTTAGAAAATCCTATTAAAGCAACTGGACATTTACAAATGTTGTATGGCAATATTGCAACTATGGGTGCAGTAGCTAAAATAAGTGGTAAAGAAGGAGAATCTTTTACGGGTCCGGCCCGAGTTTTTGATGGCGAATTTGAATTGATTCACGGTATTTCATCTGGTAAAGTAAAAGCAGGTGATGTTGTGGTAATTAAGAATGCTGGACCTAAAGGTGCACCCGGTATGCCAGAGATGCTAAAACCGACTTCTGCAATTTATGGAGCTGGATTAGGTGCTTCGGTAGCTTTAATTACCGATGGTAGATTTTCTGGTGGAACCCATGGGTTTGTGGTGGGGCACATTACGCCAGAAGCTGTAGAAGGTGGGAATATTGGCATTATCCAAGATAACGACGTGATTGAAATTAGTGCTATTACTAACACCATTAATTTAATGGTGAGTGATGAAGATATTGCTAAGCGTAGAGCTAATTGGATTAAACCAGAGCCACCTGTTAAAAGCGGAGTTTTATATAAATACTATAAGTTAGTAAAAAATGCAACAGAAGGTTGTGTTACTGATGGTGACTAAAGGTTTTAAGGGCGTTCTAGCAGGCTTTACGCTAAATCTTTTTTTGCAGTTTGCATTATGACAAAGCAAAAAAAGGATACCGCTTCAATCCCTAACGCGGCAGCAAAGGAAAGTTATTGTTGCTGAACCTCGGTCTGTGTCATGTCCTCACAGAACGAAAAAAAATATAAATAATGGTCTGTGAGGACACAGACCATGGCGTAGATGGCGTCACCTCGAGGAACGAGAGGTCACACAAATAGGTAGCCATACAACATGGCAAACCTACATATGAGATTTCTTCCGACAGCTGGAGGATGGCATGACGCATAAAGTGTAAGGATAATCCTTGGGTTATTCAAATTATAAGAGCGATAAGTGCGTTAACGATAGCAGCGGATACCGGCCTTTGAGATTAAGGCCTGAGCAGTATGAGCGGATAGCGTGTTATCCCGATAGCAATCGGGACGCCCAAAGAATAAAACTGATAGTACAACTAGTCACAATTTGTGACCAGATAAATAAGAAAATGCAAATTATCAAAAGCATACAGAGCAGAATATACCAAATCAGAAATGAGCGTGTAATGCTAGATTATGACTTAGCATTTTTATATGAAGTAGAAACTAAAGTTTTAAATCAGTCTGTGAAGCATAATTCGAAGCGTTTTCCAGAAGATTTTATATTTAGGTTAAGTAATGATGAATGGGATAGGATGCGGTCACAATTTGTGACCGCATCCGAATCAGACAACTCATCATCACAATTTGTGATGATGAATCAAGGTAAAAGAAATACAAATATAACTCCTTACGCATTTACAGAACAGGGTGTTGCAATGTTGAGCGGTATTTTGAAAAGTGACAAAGCAATTAACATGAATATTGCTATTATGTGAGCTTTTGTTGATGTAAGAAAGATATTGGTTAAACAGGTTGCTGTAAAAGATAAGTTGGAAGAAATTATGAATCGTGTTGATGAACATGATATTCAATTACATCATTTATACCAAGCAATGGAGAATTTAATAGATGAAAAAGCCATTCAGAAGAATTGGGACGATAGAGAAAAAATAGGGTTTAAACAAAAATCAAAAGACAACTAAATATAAAGTGATGGATACGCTTGATTTAAAAGATGAAAAAACTGAAGAATCGGTTGCCGTTGCAACTGAGGAATTATCTGGGTCTGAGATTTTACTAAAAGGGTTAATTGAGGAAGGTGTGGATACTATTTTTGGTTATCCTGGTGGAGCAATTATGCCAATTTATGATGCGCTTTATGATTATAAAGAAGAACTCAATCATGTTTTGGTTCGTCATGAACAAGGCGCTACTCACGCCGCACAGGGCTTTGCTCGTTCATCTGGTAGAGTTGGTGTAGTGTTTGCAACTAGCGGGCCAGGAGCCACCAATTTAATTACTGGTATTGCTGATGCACAAATTGACAGCACACCAATGGTTTGTATTACCGGACAAGTTTTTGCGCATTTATTAGGTACAGATGCTTTTCAGGAAACTGATATCATCAATATCACTACTCCGATAACTAAATGGAATTATCAAGTTACTGATGCTTCTGAAATTGCAGAGGTGTTAGCAAAAGCATTTTACATTGCAAAATCAGGTCGCCCGGGTCCTGTTTTAATAGATATTACTAAGAATGCGCAAATCCAGAAAGTGGCGTTTGAAGGATACGAAAAGTGTAATCACATTAGAAGTTACCGCCCTTATCCAATCATCAGAACTGAATACATTGAGAAAGCTGCTGCTTTAATTAATAGCGCTAAAAAGCCTTTTATTTTATTTGGACAAGGTGTGCTTTTGGGTAATGCAGAAAAAGAATTTCGAGCTTTTGTAGAAAAATCAGGAATTCCGGCAGCATGGACTATTTTGGGAGTTGGTGCAATTTCAACAGATCATCCTTTAAACGTAGGGATGCTAGGCATGCATGGTAATTACGGACCTAATGTTTTAACCAATGAGTGTGATGTTTTAATTGCAATTGGAATGCGTTTTGATGACCGGGTAACTGGTCGTTTAGATAAATATGCCAAACAAGCTAAAGTTGTTCATTTAGATATTGATCCTGCCGAAATTGATAAAAATGTAAAGGCGACTGTTCCAGTTTGGGGTGATTGTAAAGAGACTTTACCACTTTTAACGGCATTGGTAGAAGAGAAATCTCATGACGAATGGTTAGCTAAATTTAGAGAATATACCAAAGCAGAAGTTGACCAAGTTATTGATGCCGAATGTAACCCTACGGAAGGTGAACTGACGATGGGCGAGGTGATTTATCAATTAAATATTTTAACCAAAGGCGAGGCAATTATTGTTACAGATGTTGGTCAGCACCAAATGGTAGCATGCCGTTATGCCAAGTTAAATAATACCAGAAGTAACATAACTAGTGGTGGTTTAGGAACTATGGGTTTTGCCCTTCCGGCTGCCATAGGTGCAAAGTTTGGAGCTCAAGATAAAACAGTTGTTGCCGTAATTGGCGATGGCGGTTTCCAAATGACCATACAGGAACTAGGTACCATAATGCAAAGTGGCATTAATGTTAAAATTATTATTTTAAATAACCAGTTCTTAGGAATGGTACGTCAATGGCAAGAATTATTCAATGAGAGAAGATATTCTTTTGTAGATATTACCAGTCCAGATTTTGTAGCAGTAGCCAAAGGATATTATATAGAAGGTCAAAAAGTATCGGAAAGAGAAAATCTGGTTGACGCTTTAAAAACCATGCTAGACCATAAAGGATCTTACCTTTTAGAAGTGATGGTTACCAAAGAAAATAATGTTTTTCCAATGGTGCCACAAGGTTGCAGCGTTTCAGAAATCAGATTAAAATAACCCCTTCAAATCAGATAAAAATGGAATCAAATATAGAAAAGAAGGAATTTAACATCACGGTTTATACCGAAAACCATGTTGGTCTTTTAAACAGAATAGCGATAATTTTTAGTCGTAGGAAACTAAATATAGAAAGTATGAATACTTCTCCGTCTGAAGTGGAGAGCATTCATCGCTTCAATATCGTGTTAGTAGAAACGGAAGAAGTAGTAAGAAAAGTAGCTCGTCAATTAGAGAAGCAGGTGGAAGTTTTGAAAGTCTATTTCAATACTAACGAAGATGTGATTTGGCAAGAATTGGCTTTATATAAAGTTCCTACGGATGTAATTGCAGAGAAAGCGAGTGTAGAGCGTTTATTACGTCAATATGGTGCAAGAGCAGTTGTAATTCGTAAAGATTATACTGTTTTTGAAACTACAGGACACAGAGAAGAAACTGATGCTTTGGTAGCCGTTCTTCAACCTTTTGGTTTGATAGAATTTGTAAGAAGCGCAAGGGTAGCGATTATCAAAAAATCTGATGGTTTCCATGCTAAACTTCGCGAGTTTGAAAGACTAGAACCAGGTGAGGCCGAATTGGGAAATGAATATTTAAATCAAGGGGAAAAGATTTTCACGATGTAAGTCTGAAGACAGAGGTCGGGAGACAGAAGTCCGAAGATTGATAGAAAATAAAAAGTCGGAAGACCGAAGACGGATGTCAGGTGACAGAAGTCCAAAGATTAGAATTAGAAAAAAAAAATTATAAGTTAAACTATATAAACTTCCGGCTTCGGTCTTCCGATTTCGAACTTAATAAAAAAACTATGTCAAACTATTTTAACACATTACCACTCAGAGAGCAATTAAACCAATTGGGTGTATGCGAATTTATGGATATCAGCGAATTTGCTGATGGAGTAGCAGCATTAAAAGGGAAAAAATTAGTAATTATTGGTTGCGGTGCACAAGGTTTAAACCAAGGTTTAAATTTACGCGACAGCGGTTTAGATGTGAGCTATACTTTACGTAAAGAAGCTATTGACGGCAAAAGAGATTCTTGGAAGAATGCTACAGAGAACAACTTTAAGGTGGGCACTTACGAAGAATTAATTCCTACTGCCGATATCTTAATTAACCTAACGCCAGATAAGCAACATACCGCAGTTGTTAAAGCAGTAATGCCTTTAATGAAACAAGATGCTACACTTTCTTACTCTCACGGTTTCAATATCGTAGAAGAAGGGATGCAAATCCGTAAAGATATTACGGTAATTATGGTAGCTCCAAAATGTCCAGGTAGCGAAGTAAGAGCAGAATATGTGAGAGGTTTTGGTGTACCTACTTTAATTGCAGTTCACCCAGAGAACGACCCACAAGGTAAAGGTTTGGCGCAAGCAAAAGCTTATGCAGTAGGTACAGGTGGACATAAAGCTGGTGTTTTATTATCATCTTTTGTAGCCGAAGTAAAATCTGATTTAATGGGCGAGCAAACCATTCTTTGTGGTTTATTGCAAACAGGTTCTATTTTATCTTTTGATAAAATGATAGAGAAAGGGATAGATGCTGGCTACGCTTCTAAATTAGTTCAATACGGTGTAGAAGTAACAACCGAAGCTTTAAAGCAAGGTGGAATTACTGCCATGATGGACCGTTTAAGCAATCCTGCAAAAATCAAAGCTTTCGAAATTTCTGAAGAAATGAAAAACATTATGCGTCCCTTGTTCCAAAAACACCAAGACGATATTATGAGTGGCGAGTTTAGCAAAACCATGATGGAAGATTGGGCAAATGGCGATAAAAACTTATTGAAATGGAGAGCCGAAACTGGTGAAACTGCTTTCGAGAAAACTCCTGCTGGCGATGTTAAAATTGCAGAACAAGAATATTTTGATAATTACACTTTAATGGTTGCTTTTATTAGAGCAGGCGTCGAATTGGCTTTTGAAACGATGGTACAGGCGGGTATTAAACCTGAGTCTGCTTATTACGAATCTTTACACGAGACCCCACTTATTGCAAATACCATCGCTCGTAAGAAATTGTTCGAAATGAACCGTGTAATTTCTGATACTGCCGAGTACGGTTGCTACCTATTTGATCAAGCTTGTAAACCATTACTAGCCGATTTTATGAAAAAAGTTGATACTGATTTAGTAGGTAAAAACTTTAATGAAGGTAAAGATGGCGGAGTAGATAACAGAAAATTAATTGAAGTAAACGAAACTATTAGAACTCATCAAGTAGAAAAAGTAGGCGCAGTTTTGCGTAAAGCAATGACTGCCATGAAAGCGATAAAGACTAACTAGTTATGTTGTGCTGAACTTGTTTCGGCATCTCATAAATTAAGTAAAAAATAGTATTCCGCAATAATTCAGAATGAAAAAATAAAATGAAACAACCAATTGCTCACATCCAAAACTTAAACTTTCAATACCAGCAAAAACTGGTATTGAGGGATTTGAATTGGACTATCCAAAGAGGAGAGCATTGGGTTTTATGTGGCATCAGCGGAAGCGGAAAATCAACTTTAGCCAAAGCAATTACTGGCTTAGAAAACAGATTTGGAGAGATTAAAATCAATTTTGATTTAGCTAGTAAATTACCTGCCCAAGTTTTATTGGTAGAAAGCTGGTATCAATTTAAAAATGTAGAAGGAGTTGCTAATTTTTATTATCAACAACGTTATACGGCACAGCAAACCAAAGAAACTTTATCCGTAAATGCAGAATTGGCACATTATGGTAAAGATAATAATTTGGCTTACGCCGATGTTTACTCGATTTTGAATGCATTAGGTTTTGCCGATTTAAAGGATTCCCAACTGATAGAATTATCTAGTGGTGAGCATAAAAAATTACAATTGGTAAAAGCCTTATGGTTAAAACCACAGCTTTTAATTATAGATCAGCCTTATGTAGGTTTGGATGCAGCTTCTAGAAAAAAACTGAACGATTTATTAGATAAAGCTTGTGCCGATGGTGTTCATCTCATTTTGATTTCTAACGAGGATGAATTGCCCAAAAGCATTAATCATTTTGCAGAAATACAAAAGGGAAAATTGGTAGCCATTAAATCTAAAATACATGCCGCAGTTTTATCTAAAATCGACTTAGGAAATATCCCTGAATTCTTAAAAGTAGCACCAATTTATCAATCTCAACAAATTGCTAAAATGGTTGATGTAAACATTAGCTACGGCGAAAAGCAGGTTTTAAAGAATATCAACTGGGAAGTAAAAGCGGGTGAGAAATGGTTGTTGCAAGGTCCAAATGGATCAGGTAAATCTACATTGTTGAGTTTAATCAATGGCGATCATCCACAATCTTATGCTAACGAATTATACTTATTTGGCAGCAAAAGAGGTAGTGGCGAAAGCATTTGGGATATTAAAGAACACATTGGTTTAATCTCGCCAGAGTTTCATTGGTATTTTGATGTAAACGCTACGGTTTTTCAAAGTATCGCATCAGGATTGTATGATTCGGTAGGTTTATTTAAAACTTTACCCTATTCTAAAGTAATCCAAGTAGATGAATTAATCAATTATTTGGGTTTGAGCGAGATCAAAAACGACTTATTAAATACTTTGCCTTTAGGCAAACAAAGACTGGTTTTGTTAGCAAGAACAATCATCAAAAGTCCAGAACTATTGATTTTGGATGAACCTTGTCAGGGTTTAGATAAATACCAAACCCGATATTTTAACCAATTGATAGATGAAATTGCAAACAACGGAATGACGGTGATTTATGTCGGTCACTACGAATCACAATTGCCAGCATCTTTAGAAAAACGAATTGTTTTGGAAGATGGAAAAGTGAAAGAGATTTCAGAAATAAATAAAGATTTAAAGCTCAAAGAATCTATAAAAGACTTTGAGGGAACTATATAATTTAAACAAAAAAAATCCACCCAGTCTCCCCCTCTCTCCCGATAGCTGTCGGGATGGAGAAAGGGCTGGGGGGTGAGGCTTAAACATGTTACACGATTTAAATAGAATTTACATTTTCGATACCACTTTACGTGACGGAGAACAAGTGCCCGGTTGCCAGTTAACAACTTCTGAAAAGGTAGAAATTGCACTGCGACTAGAAGCTTTGGGTGTGGATGTAATTGAAGCCGGGTTTCCGGTTTCTAGTCCGGGTGATTTTCAAAGTGTGGTAGCACTTTCTAAAGCGGTAACCGAACCTATTATTTGCGCTTTAACCAGAGCCAATAAAAATGATATTGATGTAGCTGCAGATTCTCTAAAATTTGCAAAAAGACCACGCATCCATACCGGAATTGGCGCATCAGATATGCATATCAAATACAAATTTAATAGCACCCGCAAAGACATTTTACAACGTGGAGTTGATGCGGTTAAATATGCTAAGAAATACGTTGAGGATATTGAGTTTTATGCCGAGGATGCCGGAAGGGCAGACAATGCTTTTTTAGCACAAATGATTGAAGCGGTGATTGCTGCAGGCGCAACGGTGGTAAATATTCCAGATACGAACGGTTACTGCCTGCCAGACCAATACGGTGCGAAAATCAAATATTTAATGGACCATGTTTCCAATATTGACAAAGCGATTATTTCTGTTCATTGCCATAACGATTTAGGTTTGGCAACCGCAAACACCATTGCTGGAATTCAGAATGGCGCCCGTCAGGCTGAATGTACCATTAACGGAATAGGTGAAAGAGCAGGAAATACTTCTCTAGAGGAAGTAGCCATGATTTTAAGAACACACCAAACATTAAATAAGCATACCCAAATAAACTCTAAACATTTTTACGAGTTGAGCGGAATGGTGAGCAGAATGATGCGCATGCCAGTGCAGCCAAACAAAGCCATTGTAGGTAAAAATGCTTTTGCGCATAGTTCTGGGATTCACCAAGATGGTGTGTTGAAACACCGCGAGAATTACGAAATCATCAATCCGGAAGATGTAGGAATCGACCAGTCTGAAATCATTTTGACGGCAAGAAGTGGTCGTCATGCCTTAAAACACCATTTAGAAAGATTAGGATATGTGATTGATAAAATCAACTTAGATGATGTTTACGAACGCTTTTTGAATATTGCCGATAAGAAAAAAGTGATTAAAATAGACGATTTACTATCGTTAATGAGTGATGCAACGGAAAGAAATTACAAAGAAGGCGTAACTGTAAAGTTATTACAAGTGATGTGTGGCGATCCTTTAATTCCTACTTCTATGATTAAGCTTGATGTTAATGGAACTTTACATGAAGCAGTTTCGTCAGGAAACGGACCTGTAGACGCTACCATCAAAGCCATCAACTCTATTTTAGGTAAAGAAATTGAAATTAAAACTTTTAATATTGAAGCCATTGAAAGTGGAAGTGATGATGTAAGCAAAGTGAATATGAGAATTAAGTATTTGGACAAAAACTATAACGGCTATGGTTTCAGTACAGATATTGTACAAGCATCTGCTAAGGCATATTTAGATGCGGTGAATAAGTTTATATAGATAGGTGGTTAGGTTTTGCGTTAACGATAGCAGCGGCATCCTTTTTTTGTCATCCTGAGCGGAGTCGAAGGAAAACATAAAAAGATATAGCGGATAGCGTGTTATCCCGGATAGCTATCGGGACGCCCAAAAATTAAATATAATTGAGGAACAAACAGATTTTTTTGTTCTTCGGAATGACATAAAAACAAAATAAAATGAGCAAAACATTATTTGACAAGGTGTGGGACGGACATGTAGTCCGCAAGATTGAAGGAGGACCAGATGTGCTTTTCATCGATCGTCACATGATTCATGAAGTAACTAGTCCAGTTGCGTTTTTGGGACTTAAAAGTCGTGGAATTAAGGTTTTATATCCAGATCGTACTTTCGCAACGGCAGATCATAATACGCCCACAATTAATCAGCATTTACCGGTAGAAGATCCACTTTCGGCCAATCAGTTAAAGGCATTGGAATCTAATGCTAACGAATACGGAATTTCTCATTGGGGATTAGGTCATCAAAAAAATGGAATTGTGCATGTTGTAGGTCCAGAATATGGCATTACACAACCCGGTGCAACTATTGTTTGTGGCGATTCGCATACTTCTACTCATGGTGCTTTCGGTGCAATTGCTTTCGGAATTGGCACTTCTGAGGTTGAAATGGTTTTAGCAACACAATGCGTTATGCAGCCTAAACCTCAAAAAATGAGAATCAATATTACGGGTTCTTTGGGTTTTGGTGTGACGCCAAAAGATGTGGCGCTGTTCATTATTTCGCAGTTAACTGCTTCTGGCGCTACAGGTTATTTTGTAGAATACGCTGGTAAAGTTTTCGAAGAAATGACGATGGAAGGCCGTATGACGGTTTGTAACCTTTCGATAGAAATGGGTGCTAGAGGAGGAATGATTGCTCCGGATGAAACCACCATCAACTACGTAAAAGGAAGAGAATTTTCTCCAAAGGGCGAGGCTTGGGATAAAGCTTTAGCTTACTATAAAACTTTAAAAACTGATGCTGATGCAGTTTTTGATCAAGAATATACTTTTGATGGTACTGCAATTGAGCCGATGATTACTTATGGCACTAACCCGGGAATGGGAATTGGTATCAGTCAGGATATTCCTGATGCTGCATCTGTTGAAGGTGGCGCAGCTACTTACGCTAAATCTTTAAACTATATGGGTTTTGGAGAAGGCGAGTCAATGATCGGCAAACCAGTTGATTATGTTTTTATTGGAAGTTGTACTAACGGAAGAATTGAAGATTTTAGGGCTTTTGCATCGATTGTTAAAGGTCGTCATAAAGCGGATAACGTAACGGCTTGGTTAGTTCCGGGTTCTCATATTGTGGAAGCCGCGATTAAAGAGGAAGGCTTATTAGCTATTTTCACTGAGGCTGGTTTTGTATTGCGTCAGCCTGGTTGTTCTGCTTGTTTAGCCATGAATGATGATAAAATTCCGGCTGGAAAATACGCGGTAAGTACTTCAAACAGAAACTTTGAAGGCCGACAAGGTCCGGGTTCTAGAACTCTATTGGCCAGCCCATTAGTTGCAGCTGCAGCAGCGGTAACTGGTAAAGTGACAGATCCAAGAGCATTAATGCTGGAGGAAGCATAAAGCTGAAGGCTAAAGCTAAAAGCACTTTGCAAAGGTTTTGGCCACATTAGCATTAAGCCTTTTGCTTTTAGCTTTAAGCGAATTAATACTTATAAAAAGAAAAAATGGCATACGATAAATTTACAATAATAAAAAGCACAGCGGTTCCACTTCCGATAGAGAATGTGGATACCGACCAAATTATTCCTGCTCGTTTCTTAAAAGCAACGGAGCGTGTGGGTTTTGGCGATAACTTATTCAGAGATTGGAGATACAATACAGACGGTTCTCCGAAAGCTGATTTTGTGTTAAACAACGCTACTTATAAAGGCAAAATACTTTTAGGGGGTAAAAACTTTGGCTCTGGTTCTTCTAGAGAGCATGCGGCTTGGGCAATTTACGATTACGGTTTTAGAGCAGTAGTTTCTAGTTTCTTTGCCGATATTTTTAGAGGAAACTGTTTAAACATCGGCGTTTTGCCTGTTCAAATTAGCGCAGGATTTTTAGATAACATCTTTACAGAAGTGCATAAAAATCCGGAAACGGAAATTGAAATTAATTTACCAGAGCAAACCATTACGCTTTTAGCCACTGGCGAAAAAGAAAGTTTTGACATTAGCTCTTACAAAAAAGATAACATGACAAACGGTTTTGATGATATCGATTATCTACAAAACATCAAGACCGACATAGAAGCATTTGCTGGGAATTTGCCTTTTTAATTTTTAAAAACGCTCAATTAACATGAAAACAAAGAAAATAGAAATTATGGATACTACGCTGAGGGATGGCGAACAAACCTCGGGTGTTTCATTTTCTGTTGCCGAGAAACTAACCATTTCTCAGTTACTGCTAGAAGAATTAAAAGTCGACCGTATCGAAATTGCTTCGGCAAGAGTATCTGAAGGAGAACTTGGCGCTGTAAAAGCTGTAAGTAAATGGGCTTGCGAAAACAACTATTTGGATAAAATAGAGGTTTTAACTTTTGTTGATCATGGCGTTTCTATAGATTGGATGTTGCAGGCGGGTGTGAAAGTTCAAAATTTATTGACCAAAGGATCATTAAATCATTTAACGCATCAGCTTAAAAAAACTCCAGAACAACATTTTGCTGAGATAAAAAAGGTAATTGAGTTAGGTTTAAAAGAAGGAATTACAACCAATGTTTATTTAGAAGATTGGAGTAATGGCATGCGTAATTCGCCCGAATATGTTTTTCAATACCTAGATTTTTTGGTTACTCAGCCGATCAAAAGAATTTTATTACCCGATACTTTGGGTGTTTTAACTCCGCATGAATCCTATAAGTTTCTGAAGCAGATTAAAGCCAAATATCCAGACACACATTTCGATTTTCACGCACATAACGATTACGATTTAGGAACTGCCAATGCTTTAGAAGCCGTAAAGGCTGGAATTGATGGCTTGCACTTGACGGTTAATGGAATGGGTGAAAGAGCAGGGAATGCGCCAATGGCTAGTGTTATTGCGGTGATTAATGATTTTTTACCTGAGGTAGAAATTGGCTTGAAAGAGTCGTCTATTTACAAAGTGAGTAAGTTAGTAGAGACATTTTCTGGAGTTCGAATTCCGGCTAACAAACCTATTGTTGGCGAAAATGTGTTTACCCAAACAGCGGGTATCCATGCAGACGGCGACAATAAAAACAATCTTTATTTTAACGATTTATTACCCGAGCGTTTTGGTAGAAAACGTACTTATGCTTTAGGGAAAACTTCTGGTAAAGCCAATATCGAAAAGAATTTACAAGAATTAGGGTTAAAACTAAATAATGCCGATCTAAAAAAAGTTACCCAGCGAGTAATTGAATTAGGCGATTTAAAAGAAACGGTTACCCAGGATGATTTACCTTATATTATTTCCGATGTTTTGGCAAGCAAATCGAATCTAGAGCTAGTTAAAGTAGAGTCTTATGTGCTTTCACATTCTAAAGGTCTACGTCCATCGGCAACTATTGCTATTAATTTTGATGGGCAAATTTTTGAAGAACACGCCCAAGGCGATGGACAGTTTGATGCTTTTATGCTCGCTTTAAGTTATTTATATAAAGCACAAGGCAGAATTTTACCAGCCCTAATAGATTATGTTGTTCACATTGCACCAGGCAGTAGCTCAGATGCACTTTGCGAAACCACCATCACTTGGCAAACAGATAAAAAGACTTTTACCACTCGTGGTTTAGACTCTGACCAAACGGTTTGCGCTATTAAAGCGACGGAGAAGATGTTGAATATTATGGAGCCGCAGTATCAGGAAGCTTTGGAGAAACAAGAAGTTTTGAAGAGTCAAGATGCAAGTATCAAGAATCTAAATGCTTTGCGGGAACAAGAAAAAAGAAGTAAGAATCAAGAAGTTTTGAAGATGCAAGAAGTTTTGAAGATGCAAGATGCAAGTATCAAGAATCAAGATGCTTTGCGAGAACAAGAAAAAAGAAGTAAGAATCAAGAAGTTTTGAAGATGCAAGATGCAAGTATCAAGAATCAAGATGCTTCGCTGGAACAAGAAAAAAGAAGTAAGAATCAAGAAGATTTAGAGAAGCAAGAAGTAAGTATCAAGTAACGGGAAAGAGAGTCAAGGTGCAAGAATTAAGATGCTTTGCGGGAACAAGAAAAAAGAAGTAAGACTCAAGAAGATTTGGAGAAGCAAGAAGTAAGTATCAAGTAACGGGAAAGAGAGTCAAGATGCAAGTACCAAGAATCAAGATGCTTGGCGGGAACAAGAAAAAAGAAGTAAGACTCAAGAAGATTCGGAGAAGCAAGAAGTAAGTATCAAGTAACGGGAAAGAGAGTCAAGATGCAAGAATCAAGATGCTTGGCGGGAACAAGAAAAAAGAAGTAAGACTCAAAAAGATTTAGAGAAGCAAGAAGTAAGTATCAAGTAACGGGAAAGAGAGTCAAGATGCAAGAATCAAGATGCTTGGCGGGAACAAGAAAAAAGAAGTAAGACTCAAGAAGATTTGGAGAGTCAAGATGCAAGAATCGGGACAAATATATAAGTGCTAAATAAAATTTACAAATTAGAATAACTAATGAACTAACCACTAATTCAACTAACAAACTAAACAGAATGAAACTAAACATTGCCCTGCTTGCAGGAGACGGAATTGGACCAGAAGTAATTGCACAAGCGGTAAAAGTTTGTGATGCCATTGCAATAAAATATAAGCATGAAATTAATTGGACTTCGGCATTAACTGGTGCTTGCGCTATAGACGATTGTGGGGAGCCTTATCCAGACTCCACTCATGCAGTTTGTATGGCTGCCGATGCAGTTTTGTTTGGCGCTATCGGTCATCCAAAATATGATAACGATCCAAAAGCAACGGTTCGTCCGGAGCAAGGATTATTAAAAATGCGTCAGAAATTGGGCTTGTTTGCAAACGTTCGTCCTACTTTTACATTTCCATCTTTGATTGATAATTCTCCTTTAAAAAGAGAGCGTATTGAAGGAACAGATTTAATTATTTTACGAGAATTAACAGGCGGAATTTATTTTGGCGAAAGAGGAAGAAAAGATAATGGCAATACTGCTTTTGATACTTGTACTTATACCAGACCAGAAATTCAGCGATTAGCGAAAATGGGTTTTGAACTAGCCATGACCCGTAGCAAAAGATTATGCTGTGTAGATAAGGCAAACGTTTTGGAAACTTCTCGTTTATGGAGAGAAACGGTACAGGATATGGAGAAAGATTATCCAGAAGTAACGGTTGCTTATGAGTTTGTTGATGCCGTTGCGATGCGTTTAGTACAGTGGCCAAATTCTTATGATGTTTTAATAACAGAAAACCTGTTTGGCGATATTTTAACCGATGAAGCTTCTGTAATTTCGGGCTCTATGGGTTTAATGCCTTCGGCTTCTAAAGGATTACATACTTCTTTATATGAGCCCATTCATGGTTCTTACCCACAAGCAGCAGGAAAAGATATAGCCAACCCTTTAGCAACAGTTTTATCTGCAGCGATGATGTTTGAAGACGCTTTTGGCTTACAAGCCGAAGCTGATGAAATTAGAGAGGTGGTTAATAAATCTCTAACAGAAGGAATAGTAACCGAAGATTTATCGAGTAAAAATAAAGCATATAAAACCAGTGAAGTTGGCGACTGGTTAGCGAATAATATTTAGGTGTTAGGCTGAAAGCCAAAAGCTTAAAGCTATAGCCTAATTGATTAGGATTTACTAAAAAGAGATTTTACCAATGAACCTGAACCGAGAGGCCGGCGGTGAATAATCGTCGGTTTTTTTTGTAAAAAACACCCTTAAACGGGTATAGATTAATTAACTAATACATAATATTTTAGCTTTAAACTAAAACAAGATATTATGAAAAAAATTACATTTAAAACTGGGGCTTTATCAATTGCAATAATTGGTATTAGTTTATTAATGAAAACTCTTCATTTACCAGGTAGCGAATTGCTTACAGCGATAGGTTTGGCTCTGTTTTCTTTAGTATTTGTACCTACTATTTTTAAGTATTTGTACGATAGCTCTAAATAAAGTTTTTGCGTTAGTGGGTAAAAGGGTTTAGTTCTTTTTTGCTGATTTTTTCATCAGTAAAAAAAACCGAAACGAAGTGTAGCCCTGCAAAACACGACCACTCCCGATAACTATCGGGATCTTTGTGGAAACGCCCATAAAATTGATAACAAATATTTTTGAAACAAAATATAACCAACAAAAAAAGTCTGCAACACAAATTGCAGACTTTCATTTTATGAATAACTCTGTATTATAAACTATTTAGCCATTTTACAGTTTCGTCTCTCGTTTTACCTGTTTTCTGCTGTACTTTACCTAACATTTCGTCTTCTTTTCCCTCTGTGTAGGTTAAATCGTCATCAGTTAAATCTCCATAAGCTTGTTTTGCTTTACCTTTAACTTGGTTCCACGCACCTTTTATTTCTAACTTATCCATTTTGTTATGTTTTTATGGTTAATAATTCTATTAATTAACTCCACAAAAACAAGGATTGTGCCAATTATAGTTTGTTAGCCTTGATGTCTTCCACCACAGAAGGATCTAACAGGGTAGAGGTATCACCAACATTCGCCATATCACCCTCCGCAATTTTTCTTAAAATGCGTCGCATAATTTTTCCAGATCGTGTTTTAGGTAAGCCTTTTACAAACTGAATTTTCTCTGGTCGGGCAATAGCGCCAATAATTCGGCTAACCGTCATAGAGATATCTTTACGCGTTAATTCCTCGTCTTCAGAATCGTGATTAAGGATTACATAAGCATAAATTCCTTGCCCTTTAATTTCGTGAGGGTAACCCACAACCGCCGATTCTACCACATCGGTAAACATATTAATGGCATTTTCTACCTCTGCAGTTCCAATTCTATGTCCCGATACATTGATCACGTCATCAACCCTACCCGTAATTCTATAATATCCATCTTCATCTCTCATACAGCCGTCGCCAGTGAAATATTTGTTAGGATAAGTGGCAAAATAAGTTTGCTTGCAACGTTCGTGGTCGCCGTAGGTCGTTCTAATCATTCCGGGCCAAGGGAAATTAATGCATAAGTTTCCAGAAACATCATTGCCTTCAATAATATCTCCTTTTTCGTCTACCAATTCTAGCTGAATGCCAGGTAAAGGCAAAGTTGCAAAACAAGGTTTTGTAGGGGTGATATTAGCAAGCGGAGAAATCATAATTCCGCCAGTTTCTGTTTGCCACCAAGTATCTACAATTGGACATTTTCCTTTGCCAATATGTTCGTTATACCAGTTCCAAGCTTCTTCGTTAATGGGTTCGCCTACAGATCCTAAAACTTTTAAAGACGATAAATCTTTGTCTTTTACATAGTCTAATCCAGACTGCATTAAAGAGCGAATTGCTGTAGGTGCGGTATATAAAATATTCACTTTAAATTTATCTACAATATCCCAAAAACGACCAGCATCTGGATAGGATGGCACACCTTCAAACATTAATGTAGTTGCGCCTTGTGCCAATGGACCGTAAATAATATAAGAGTGACCGGTTATCCAGCCAATATCTGCGGTACAAAAAAAGATGTCTTTAGGTTGATATTGAAACACATTTTGGAAAGTATAACCGGTATAAACTAGGTAGCCTGCACAAGTATGTACCACGCCTTTTGGTTTACCGGTAGAGCCCGATGTGTATAAAATAAATAACTCGTCTTCGGCATCCATCTCTTCGGCATGGCAGTCTAGTAAACCTAAAGTTTCCACTTTATGAATCTCATCTTGCCACCATTTATCCCTGCCTTTAATCATAGAAATTGGCGTTCTGGTTCTGGTTAAAACAATTACCGTTTTTACCGATGGGCATTGTACCAAGGCATCGTCTATTACATTTTTGAGTGGAATATCTTTGGTGCCTCTAAAACCGCCATCTGCAGTAATAACCATTTCGCATTGTGCGTCGTTTATTCTATCGGCAATAGATTGGGCAGAGAAACCGCCAAATACAACCGAGTGTATAGCGCCTATTCTGGCGCAAGCCAAAACAGCAACAGCAAGTTCTGGCACCATAGGCATATATATACAAACCCGATCGCCTTTTTTTACTCCGTTATTTTTTAAAACATTACCAAAAAGACAAACCTTTTGGTGCAGTTGTTTATAAGTTAACACTCGGTGATGTTCTGATGGATCGTTTGCCTCCCAAATTATTGCCGGCTGGTCTGCCTTATCTATTAAATGTCTGTCTAAGCAGTTTTCTGTAATGTTTAATTTTGCTCCTTTAAACCATTCTATTTTAGGCTCGGTAAAGTTCCATTCTAATACTTTATCCCATTTTTTTTTCCAAGTAAAATTGCTAGCAATGTCTGCCCAAAATCCTTCTGGGTTTGTAACACTTTCTTGGTAAGATTTTTTGTAATCTTCAATAGAATTTATCTTAAAGCTCATTGTTTTGGTTGGTGATTGGTTTGAGTTGTGAATTTAAGGTTTTATACTGAATGATTTAAATAAAATATTTTTGGGCGTTTAAACAGGCTATACACTGTAGTTTTTTTGCCACCTGCTTTATAATTTAGGCAAAAAAAGCTGCCGTTTCTATCCCTAACGCAACCTTTAATTCGCAATTAAAAGTGCTACGTTATGTCATGCTGATCCGATAGCTATCTCGGATTTATTTCAGCATTTCATTACATGAGCTATTTCAATTGCTTGTAGGATCCTGAAACAAGTTCAGGATGACTAAACTAAACCCTTTGCGAAGTCTTTATTCTTAAGTAAGCGTTAATGGTATTTACAGTCAGGTTTTTAGGCTCGGTTAAAAGGGAGGTTATGCCGTGTTGATTCAGTTCTTTTACAATTTGCTTTTTCTCGCTCACAAACTGCTCGGCAATGGTTTTAAAGTAGATATCTTCTGTGTTTTTGGTTTGCATATCTAGCACAGAAGAAACTTCGGTATTCTCGAAAAACACAACCAATAACAAATGAAACTTGTTTATTTTTTTGAAATATGGCAATTGTCTATGCATAGCGCTCAAACTTTCAAAATTGGTAAAAAACACCAAAAGGCTGCGCTGTTTAACTTTTTTACGGATGCTCAAATATAATTGCTCAGAATTAAGTTCTAGATACCTGGTTTTTTCTTGATAAAGAACTTCTAAGATTTTGTTTAAATGGACTGGCTTTCGGTCGGATTGTACAAAGTTCCCTTCCGTATCGCTCATGGTAATTAATCCGGCTTTGTCTTCTTTTAAAAGTGCAATATTGCTGAGTGCAAGGGTAGCATTTATGGCGTAATCTAGTAAACTCAAACCGTCAAAAGGGCTTTTCATCACCCTAGATTTATCTATGATACAGTATAAATGCTGCGATTTTTCGTCAATGTAATTGTTAATCATTAAATCACCACGACGAGCGGTTGCCTTCCAATTGATATGACGATAATCATCGCCAGGAACGTAGTTTTTGATTTGGTCAAACTCGCTGCTATGTCCAATTTTTCTGATTTTTTTAATCCCAATATCAGTCAGTTTATTAGAAATTGCCATAATTTCGAACTGGCGCATTTGCAAATAAGAAGGGTATACGGCAACATCTTTTTGAGCCTCAATAGTGTATCTTCTTTCTACTAATTTTAAAAAGCTAGTGACCAAAACTTGCAAGTCGCCAAACTGATAAACACCTCTTTTTACAGGTCTTAATTGGTAAGTAAAATCGTGTTTATGATTAGGTGATAAATTGATTTGATGTTTAAAATCTCTAATTTGAAACTGTGCGGGTAGCTCGTCAATAAAATCAATTCCTACCTTAAAAGGGTAGGTACTTTTTAGCCAAACGCCTATAAGGTTGTCATCACCGTTGCTCATCCGCGGGCCAGTAATTCTGTTACCTGTTATTTTATTGCCTTGGTAAAGAATAAAAATATCTAATGCTACAGTGACCAAAACTGCTGCTGTGGCAATAAATGCTAAAGCCAAAAATAGCTTAGTAATGAAACTGATGATAAAAGCAAATACCAAAATCCCCATCAAAGTGTAAAACCTTGGGGTAAAACCTAAAGAAAAATAAAAGTTTTTGAGCTTTTTCAAGTTTAACGCGGTACCTCTATTTTATGAATAATTTGTTTAATCACTTCGTCTGTGGTAATGCCTTCCATTTCTCTGTCTGGCGTTAGCATAATCCGATGACGAAGCACCGGGATAGATACAAAAACAATATCATCTGGCGTTACAAAATCGCGTCCGTTTATGGCAGCTATGGCTTTCGCCGATGCGATAATGGCTAAAGATGCTCGGGGCGAAGCACCCAAATAAATAGATTTATTGTTTCTAGTTTCGTGAACAATACTGGCTACAAAATCTAATAACTTATCTTCTACATGTATTTCTCTGATAATTTTACGAGCCGCTAATATTTGATCTATAGTCAAAACAGATGCTATGTTTTCTATTTCTGTAGTGCGGTTGCCTTTATGCAAAGTTTTTAAGATTTGCGTTTCCTCTTCTTTGGTAGGATAACCTACTTCAATTTTAAACAAAAAACGATCTAATTGCGCCTCGGGCAAACGGTAAGTTCCTTCTTGTTCTATGGGGTTTTGTGTGGCCATCACCATAAATGGAGCACTTAAAGTATAAGTATTTCCATCAAAAGTAATTTGCCTTTCTTCCATGGCTTCAAATAAAGCAGCTTGGGTTTTTGCTGGCGCTCGGTTAATTTCATCAATTAAAATAATGTTCCCAAAAATTGGCCCTTTCTTAAACTCGAAACTTGCCTTTTGAGGATGAAAAACGCTTGTGCCTAAAACATCCGATGGCATTAAATCTGGCGTAAACTGGATTCTAGAAAAATCGGCATCAATACTTTTAGCCAAAAGTTTAGCAATTAAAGTTTTTGCCACGCCAGGTACACCTTCTATTAAAACATGACCATCGGCTAAAAGGCCAGCTATTAATAATTCTAGCATTTGCTGCTGACCAACAATAATTTGCCCTACAGATTTCTTTAGTTTTTCTACAGCGCTTTTAATTTCGCTTAGGTTTGTACGGGGGCTTTCGTTCTCTGGATTATACTGTGTTTCCATAAAATTTATCTATTAGGTTAGAAATCTCTATCAATTGTAATTCTGTTACTGTTTTGTTCTTTTTAATTTTTTCTGCCATGATGATTATTTTAGTAACCAACTCTTCATTTACACCAGATTTTGCACTCAGTTGTTCTATAAATAAGATGTTATCATTTTGCTGCAAGCGGTATTTTTGCTTCACAAACTCTATAAAATGATAAACTTTTTTTTGTGCCAATTGGGTGTGGTCTTTTTGCTGAAAGTAAATTTGCGATACGGTGCTTACAAAATTTAAACTGGTATTTTGTAAAGGTGTAATTAATGGAATTGCTCTTTGCTTACGTTTTACATTCACCAAAATATAAATCAACAATGTAGCTAGAGCTAAATAATAAGCCCACTTTAACTCGGTAAATTTAAAAATGGTTGCCAAAATCGACTCTTCGCCAATGGTATTATTGAGATAATAATTTGTTGTAATTAAGGGTTTATCGGCCGATAAATAAGATAACATATTTGATGCAGCCTTTCTGTTTTTAGTATTAATCAAATTATAATTGCTAAATATTAAAGGATTTGGGCATATATAAATAGTCCCTTTTTTTACCTTTAAAGCAATAAAATTAGAGTTTCCATTTTCAATATTTGCTAAAGATTTTTGATAGCTGCGTAAACGGTTAGAGAAGTAAACATTTGCCGTATTTTTTGAGAAAGCGTATTTTTCTTTTGCCAATAAGGGACTGGTAAATTTTAAAATTACGTCATCATCAGACATCTTAAAACCCAATTTAATTTTAAAGTAATTGGTAAAATTATTGTCTAAGTTGTATGCAGCAATAAATATTTTATTTCCCTTTTCTACCCATTTAACCAAACTATTAAATTCACTTTTCCCAATTTTAAAAGTCCTTGTAATGATTAAAATCTGACTATTTTTTGAGTTGTCTTGTCTTATTAATCTGTAAACATCTAGGTTGCTTTCTTTAATGTTTTTATTTGGAAATAAGCTATATATGTTTTGGTTTAAAACAAAAGTGCCAAACGGAATTTTATCTTCTTTGGCAAGGGTGTCTGTCCAATCTATTTCTTTAGGCTGGTTATATATTGCCAATACAGCTAATAGAATTAACGCCACAATTATCCCTATATAGAGTTTAAATCCTTTCATTTTATTTCTTGATAAAAAGATGAAAACTGAGACTGCGTAACGCTAAAATCTTGTTGATTGATAGGTAAATTACCATACCAAGCATATTCAAATTTATAGGTTAAATTAATAAACTGATTTTTTAAATCGGGGTTTTGTAATTCTTGGTAATACTGACTGTTTGTTTTACTTATATCCCAATTAATATATTCTTTATCGCTCAACTTTTTTAATGCTTTTAGGTACATTAGACGCAATGCTAATCTGTAATTCAGCATCGCTAATGCTTTATTAATTTCTGCATCAAAATCTATAGCGTTTATATTATCAATATTCTCGAAAGCTAAATCAGGATTGTCTAAAGCATTGCTGCTTGTTAAAGACCCTTTATTGTATTTAAGTACTTGGTAAATGATAACGGCGATAAGAATTAGCCCTAAAATAATGTAAATTGATTGCCTAGCCACTAGGGTTTCTTTACCAAAAAACAAATTATTTACCTGATACCAAAAGAAGCTCCAAAACCGCTCCCACATACTAGCCGTTTCTTCTATAATATTCTCTGTGTAATTAAAATCAGATAATTTTTTTAAGCTATCAATTTTAGTTTGATCAAACTGACGCAAATTTAAGCTGCTATCTTGTATAGCACTAAAACTAGAAGCACTAATCAAAATTAAAATCAATAAAAATAAATAACGGATACGTTTGCTCAAAACTAGTATTCTTCAGGTTGGTCTTGATTATTTGGATTCTGGTCTAAATCATTAATGCGGTCTAATAAACCTTCGCTTTCTTTCTTCTCTACTAAAGAGTAGAACAGAATGCAGTTACCAATAATAACAATTACATAGCTATAAACAGATAAGCTAGAAATAACACTTTGTATGATTATAGCATAAACTGGTCGGTCTAAATTAGGAGTAAATAAACTAGCACCACCACCTAAAATCATAGAAGGTAATGTTAATGTAATGACAAAGGCATATAAAATCATGATTAAAATGAGTAACGTACCAAAGCTCATCCACCAATCTTGTTTAATTAATGCAAATCCTCTAGCGATAGCGTTAAAAATTCCTCTATTCTCTAAAACAACAGCTGCAACAGTTAAAGAAATAATAGGCGATAAATATATTCCTGGTAATACACACAAAGCAATGCCCACGATAAAGGCAATACCTGTTAAAATTCTAATACCAATGTATCTGAAGAAATAGTATTTGAAAAACCCCCAAACCTGAGCCATTTCTGGTGTTTCCGATTTATTTTCTATGTAAACAGCTACATAACAATAGGTTGTTAGCGCCACAATAAAATAAACAAGGGAGCCAAATAATCCCGTAATTAATGAAGTTGTAATAGATTTATTTAAAATACCTGATGCAGTATTGCCTCCAGCTTTAAACGCATCTTGTAAATTTATCAGCTGAAAAGTTGAAAGAAGGATATTAGCAACAACAAATAAAATGGAGATGGGAATTAGAATTTTAAATAAAGGTTTAAAATTCTGTTTTAAAAAAACAAAGGTGTCGTTTATTACTTCCCCAAAATCTCTTACTTTTTTTAGATTTAGTTTAGGTTGTTCCATTAATTTGTTTTCTATTAATAATTTGAGGATAAATGATAAAATACCATACTACAAATGCAAAAGATAAAATAAGTACAGCTGCACTTAAAAATGTAGGCATTTGGGTATAACGGGTAAAAAAACTTTCTATAAATGCAGCTAAAAGAAATAATGGAACTAAGCCAATCACTATTTTAATTCCGTTTTTTGCAGCCATAAATATGGCGGTTTTGCGGGGTAATGTCCCTGGAAATAAGATGCTATTTCCCAATACTAAACCAGCTGCCCCAGCAATAACAATAGAGGTAATTTCTATGGTTCCATGTAACCAAATAACCAATAAAGAGGCTAGACCTAAATTTTTACTGTAAAAAAAATACTGGAAAGTACCTAGCATAATTCCGTTTCTAAACAGCAAAGTAACGGTTCCTAAAGAACAAAAAATTCCAAATATGAATGCTAAAAAAGAAACTCTAATATTGTTAAACGCGATTTGTAAAAACATAATTACCTCGCCACTTTGTTTATATACTGCAAATGGATCGCCTTTGGCAATGTTCTCATTAGTCATGTTTACGTAGGCATCACCCATTATTAACCTTACAAAATCCTCATTATATTTTGCCGATGCTGCCCCAATTACTACAGCAATCATAAAAAAGATAAAAGCATATAAAATTTGTCTTCTTTCTTGGTAAAAAATAAGCGGTAATTCTTGCGTCCAAAAGGTAATAAATCTGCTCTTCTTTTCTTTTTTATTTTTATAAATAGATTGATGAAAACTAGACGTTAATCCGTTTAAATACTTAGTTGTTGCCGATTTTGGATAAAAAGTTTTAGAAAAAGCAAGGTCGTCTGTTAATTCCACAAACTTTTTAGCTAATTCATCGGTGCTAACGGTCTGATTTTGTTCGTAATGCTTCCATTTCTCCGCATTTCTTTTAACAAACAGTGCTTCTTTCATAAATTTTAGATAGACAGGTTTAAATTAATAAGAAATTCTTTAATTGCAAATCAATTTTATATTTGTAGTTCATATGTCTATTGTTAAAATTAAAACCAGTCAAAATATTGATATCGATTTCGAAATTGCTGGTATCGCCGAAAGAATTTGGGCAAGATTAATTGATCTTGGAATATTTATTCTCTTGTTTTTCTTTTTGATTTCGATAAATTCCATCACAAATCCATTTGGTGGTGGTGGTTTTAGCTTCATTTTCATCATTTATGTCATCATAGCATTTTGTTACCCTTTAATTATGGAACTATTTTTTAACGGACAAAGTTTTGGGAAAATGGCCTTAAAAATAAAGGTGATGAGCTTAGATGGCAATCAACCTTCTCTTGGACAATACTTAATTAGATGGATTTCCAGATTAGTAGATTTTACATTGAGTAGCGGCGCTGTAGGTTTAGTTTGCACTGCCTTAACTGATAATAATCAGCGTTTGGGTGATTTATTGGCAGGCACAACCGTTATTAAAGTGAAACCACGCACCACGCTAGCAGATTTGACTTACATAAACGAAGAGCAAGAAGTTTATGAGCCTAAAATTTTTGAAGCCCAGCTCATTAGTAACGATGATATTTATCTGATTCAAGATGTATTGAAAACCTATGTTAAAACCAATAATTATAAATTAGTTACTACGCTAGAGAGAAAGTTGATGGATAAATATGAGATTAAGGCTATTGATAAAGTTTCTGGTGAACTATTTTTGGAAACGCTTTTGAAAGATCATCATTATTATTCAACGAGTAGGGTTTAGGTTGAATTTTTGGTAATTTAACAGGTCACAAAGCGATTTCCTTGGAGCTTTAAGCTTATAATCCAGATGATATCGATAGCTATTGGCACAAGAGCTGCCGCTTCTCCGAATTAGTCCTTAGGACAATCAATAATGCAATTCAGCCTAAATCTAAAGATTGCCTGTTCTCAATTTTTAAGAATTTACTAAGGTCAAAAACATTGAAAATGCAGCACTTTTTTTCGATGGACCCTTCTATAACATTCTTTATATTTAAAACCACTAAGCTTTGCACCCTCCGCGGTTAAAAAATAACCACTCAGCTTTGTGCCCTTTTTAACAAATCTTTGCTTACTCTGTGTTAAATAATTTTCCCGCAGATTTAGAAGATCAACACAAATTTATATCACATATTTTAACCATCCAACTCCGTGATCTTTGCGCCCTCCGCGGTTAAAAAAATAACTACTCAGCTTTGTTCTCTTTGTGAAAAATCTTTGCTTTCTCTTTGGTAAATAACTTTCCAGCAGATTTAGAAGATCATCTCCGCGTTTACTGTAAATCCAACACCTTTTCGAAAGCTTTTCTGGCACTACCTCTAAAATAAACCTCCCCACAATAACTATAACCCAAATCGTTAAAAATTTTTAACATGGCGTTATTATCAAAATTAGTATCGGCTTTCACACTGTAAATTCCTTTTTCTGTAGCGTATTGATGGATTTTATTGATCATCACCTTAGCAAAACCTTTTCCCAAATATTCCTCGGCAATTGCCACACGGTGGTAAACCACAAAATCTCCGTCTGTTAACCATTTACCTTCAATATCCGCATAAGCGGGTTCATTGTTAATCAATACCGCGGTATAACCGATGATATTTTCCCCTTGTGTTAAAATAAATCCTTCTTTTTGGTCGATGTCTTTTTGCAGACTTTCTTGGTTTGGGTAACCATCTTGCCATTGTTTACTGCCGTCTGCTTTTCTTCTCAGAATCGCTTTTTGTATAATTTCCCAAATTTGTGGGAGGTTTTCTGTTTTAGCAATATTAAAATTGGTTTGCATTGTTATTCTATTTTAAACTATAATTAGTTCCTGGACCTATTCCAAATTTTTCAATTAAGTTATTACTAACCATATCAGACAAAATTTTCTTTACCGTAGGATTAGGGATATTTAGTTTTGTAGCTATCTCACCCGATTTTGTTCCAGGATGATCAGTTATAAAAACTAAAATTGATTTTTCTTTTGGAGAAAGATTTGATTCTAAGCCTTCTGTATTTAATTTAGACATTAATTGATTTTGTATATTGATTAGTGCATCTAAAAAAAAGTAAGTCCAAGTAGTTATATCTTCATTTGGTCTTTGCGCCTGACATTTCCTTAATTCTTGATAATATTCTACTTTTCGGCTTTCTATCTCGTGTTCAAAACTCACATATTGAATCCATTTATATCCAAATTTAAGTAACAATAGAGATGAAAGTAATCTACTCATTCTTCCATTACCATCTTGAAAAGGATGAATACTCACAAACTCGTAGCAAAATAGAGCGGCTTTAACTAATGGGTGTGTTGTGTCATCATTAATAAACCAATTTATCATTACTCTCATGGCATCCTCAGTCTCAATTCCTGGGATGGTAGTTTCAAACACTATTTGTTTTACGCCATTAGGAAATGTTACCTCTACACTATTGCTTAATTGTTTGTAATTCCCTTTATGCCATTCATCTTTTTTGCTAAATTTTAAGAGTTTATTGTGTAAGTTTTTGAGCCCATTTTCTGTTATGTCAATATCTTTATAAGATTCTGAAATTAAATCTAAAACTTCAAAATAACCAGCAACTTCTTGCGCATCTCTATCTACTAATTTTTCTATTGTGAAATCATTTAATAAAGCATCAACCTCCTCGTTACTCATTCTAGAACCTTCAATTCTTGTAGATGCACCCACACTACGTACTGTAGCAATTGCTTTTAAATGTTTTAAGCTTTGTCCTTCCTTTTTTTCAATAGAAGTCCACTCCGCATCAAATCTGTCAATTTTACTTATGATTGAAATTAACTTCCAATCAATTTTTAAGTTTAATGTATGTACTTGATTCATTGTATGAAATTTCAATAAATATACGATAAGATACGATAATATTCGATAATGATACGATAATATTTTAATAAAATATACGATAGGATACGATAATATTCGGTAATGATGCGAAAACGGCCTAAGGAGAAACTATAAATTTTTTATATAATAAAAGAAATTTTTATTTGTGCACTGGTTTTTATAAACTAGTAATTTTTAGTCATGAGATATGTTTATTATTTCCATAACTCATAAAATTCAATAATAAGAACCGGCATTTGTTTGTAAAGAAAATCAAAGAATCTATACATACAAAAACGGCTATGTAAAGAAAATCGAAAAAACTATACATAAGATAATTGTTGTTTTATGGATAAATCAATAAATTTTAAATGTGACAAGTCATAAACCCTCTTTCTCCCGCATGGAAGAGTTGCGCCAGTTTGGGATATTTTTAAAGTGAGTAAGGAAATTAGGAATTTGTTTTTTTGATTAATCACCAAATTTTAGTGTCACAAGTCTTCTCCGCTCTTTCCCTCGCTGGAAGACTTATGCCAGTTTGGGGTTATCCTCGATTATAATTCTTTGTTAATATATTATAATTAAGAATTTGAAGCGTTTTTAAAATTGATTTTAAAATAAAAAACTAAGGCTTTTTATAAATATAAACCAAACCATTATAAATTGCTTGTGGCAAAACCGAGTGATGATCTGCGTCTAAATAGTTCTTGAATTTGTATTCTAAAACTTCAGGCTTTATATCTTGCAATAATAAATCCAGGGCTTGGTTAGATTTTGTAATTAAGCCAGATTCGCTGTCGCCATATGCAAAATATAGTTTCTTCTTTTTTGTTACCTTATTTAACTTCTTGAATAATTCGATATGATTTAGCTCTTGTTTGTTCCACCAAAGTGAAGGAGAAATGATCACGTAATTGCTAAAAAGTTGAGGCTTTTGTTGCAGCACATAAACCGTAAATAAGCCACCAAGAGAATGACCCAATAGAGTGCGGTCTAAATTTATATTTGGATATTTCTTTTTTACGAATCTAAAAACGTCATCCTCTAAAAAAGTTAAGAAATTAGCTGCTTGTCCGGTAGAGGATTCATCTAAATTAACACCTTCCTTACCAATGCCAGACGTCAAAGTAAAACCCATTATTTCACTACTATAAACACTTGGAGTATAATCTAAAGAGCGTTGGATGTTCCAATCTTTAACACTGCCTTCTAAGCTAATTCCTATTAAAACCACGTCTTCTATTTGTTTGGTTAAATTAAGAATGGTAAATGTTCCACTAACAATTTGAGTAAGCCAATAGCCATCTAAATAATATAGACTTTGGTATTTCTTCTCTGGATTAAAGTTTGGCGGTAGCGTAACGTTTAGTATATATTCTTTTCCTTCTTTAGAAGATAAATTATACTTTAATATGTTGTCCTCGTATTTATTTTTTTGTGCAAAAATGGATGAACCGCACAAACAAATGGTGACGATAGTTAATAGCTTCAAAATTCTCATGCCAATAAATTAAGAATTTTATTTATTTTTTTGGGACTGGGGTCATTATTTTTTTATTAAGCTAGTATAATATGCGATTGGTTGTTTTGAATATCCTGATGAATGAGAGAAGGAAATGATTAATTATTTGATGATGTAAAATATTATCTATTTAAGATTTAGTCATTATAATTCAAAACTTTTTCTTAAAACGCTGCTCGTAAGATGCTGAAATAAATTCAGCATGACGTAACCACCAAAACAACAAAAGCCTCCTGTCTCCAGAAAGCTTTTCGTGTTTATGAGTTTTGCGTTAGGGATTGGCGTGGATACCGGCCTTTGAGTGTAATGCCTGCAGGCGTATGAATAAAAAGCCCGACCCTTTTCAGGGAAACGCCCCAAATTATCCCGATAGCTATCGTTTATCCTATCAATCCTTTACTTACCAAATACTCGGCGATTTGAACGGCATTAGTTGCTGCACCTTTTCGTAAATTATCGGCAACGCACCACATGTTTAGGGTATTATCTTGCGACTCGTCTCTACGGATACGGCCGACAAAAACCTCGTCCTTTCCGTGGGCATCCATTGGCATTGGGTATTTCGCATTTGCTGGGTCGTCCACTACAACTACACCGTTGGTTGCCGCCAAAAGTTCACGCACTTTGGCAAGGTCAAAATCGTTTTCAAACGCTATATTCAAAGACTCGGAGTGGCCACCCATTACTGGGATACGAACAGTTGTAGCAGTCACACGGATGCTGTCATCGCCCATAATTTTTTTAGTCTCCAAAATCATTTTCATCTCCTCTTTGGTATAACCGTTATCTAGGAAAACATCTATCTGAGGAATCACATTTAAATCTATTGGGTAAGCGTAAGCCATTGGGCCGTCGGTAATTCCTTTGCGCTCGTTCATCAATTGGTCTACCGCGGCAACACCTGTTCCCGTAACCGATTGATAGGTAGAAACAACCACACGCTTAATTTTATATGCATCATGCAGCGGCTTTAGAGCCACCACCATTTGTATGGTGCTGCAATTTGGATTCGCTATTATTTTATCTTCGGCGGTTAACACATCGGCATTAACTTCTGGCACTACTAATTTTTTAGTAGGGTCCATTCGCCATGCAGAAGAATTATCTATCACTGTTGTGCCTATGGCTGCAAATTTTGGTGCTTGCTCTGTAGAGGTGCTTCCGCCGGCAGAAAACAAGGCCACATCTGGCTTCATGGCTAAGGCTTCTTCTACCGTTACTACTTTGTATTTCTTTCCCTTAAAATCAATTTCCTTACCCTTGCTCTTTGCAGATGCAACTGGAATTAATTCTGTAACTGGGAAATTGCGCTCTGCTAAAACTTTTAACATTACCGTACCTACAAGGCCGGTTGCGCCTACAACTGTAACTTTCATGATGATTTTTTAATGGTTAAATAATTTATAATTAATATCTTGTGATTAATTTTATGGTCGCAAATATGAGAAAGATTTTACTTTTTTTTGTTTTAATTGTATCAAAAGTTGCTTTTGCGCAAGTATCTGATAATTTTAGCGATGGTAATTTTACAGTAAACCCCACTTGGACAGCCGATAATAGCACAAATTTTGTTGTTTTAAACCAGCATTTACGCTCCAATTCTACCACAGCAAGCTCTAATTTTTATATCTCTACACCTAATTCTAAAGCTTTAAATTGTACTTGGCAATTTGATATAAACTTACAATTTGGCACATCTGGAGCCAATTACGTTGATGTTTATTTAATGAGTAATACGGCCGACTTAAAAAGCACCAGTATTAACGGTTATTTTGTAAGAATGGGCGATACGGCAGATGAAGTCTCTCTTTACCGCCGCTCTGGAGCTACCAGTACCAATGTAAAAATTATTAACGGACGAGATGGCTCTGTCAATAGCTCGTCTAACAACAATTTTAAATTTAAAATAACTAGAGAAAGTAATGGCGCTTTTCTATTAGAAAGAGACAGCACCGGGACTGGAAATAACTTTGTAAGCGAAGGCAGCATCACCGATAATACTTTTATCACCACCACTTCTTTTGGTTTTTTTGTGCAACAGAGTTCAGCGTCTTTTCATCAAAAGCATTTCTTTGATAATATTGTTGTACAAGATATTGTGTTAGATACAACGCCGCCCGTTTTTACTGCTGCAGGCACTAGCAATGGCACACAAATTACGCTAAACTTTAACGAGGCAATTAATACTACCGAGGCTACAAATGTGGCTAATTATAGGATCAATCCGGGGAATATTGCGCCAGTAACAGTTACTGCCAGTGGAAGCAGCGTGACTTTAAATTTAGCCAATCAGTTAGCTACCAGAAATTATACGGCTACGGTTACTACCATTAAAGATTTAAAAGGCAATGCGTCAGCTCCACAAAATCGCGGTTTTTTTTACCTCAGGCCTTATACTGCTGTTCTGAATGATATTGTTATTAACGAAATCTTTGCCGATCCTTCGCCACAAATAGATTTACCATCGGTAGAGTTTGTAGAGATTTGGAACCGAAGTACAGAGGATATTAGCTTGGCCGGTTTTAAATACAGCGACCCTAGCAGCACCGCCACTTTTGGGAATTTAGATAGTATAAAAGCCAATCAGTATATTATTTTATGCGCTAGAGCAGATACTACAGAGTTTAAACGTTACGGAAAAGTAATCGGCATTTCGCCTTGGCCGTCTTTAAATAACAGCAACGATCTAATTACTTTGGTTAATCAGAATGCACAAATAATATCGCAGGTAAACTACAGCGATACTTGGTATAAAGACGCGGTGAAGAAAAACGGTGGCTGGACTTTAGAATTGATAGATCCACTTTCTACCTGTAAACCATCGCAAAATTATGCTGCCAGTAACGATGTTAGCGGCGGCACACCTGGCCGACAAAATTCTATTTATTTAAGTAACCGCACCACAGCACCTTTGCAACTCATCGGCGTAAGCTTAAAAGATAGTTTAACCATTAGCTTAACTTTTAACCGTGGTTTAGACAGTTTAAATGCAGCTTTAGTAAGTCGGTTTAGCGTAAATAATGGGGTAGGAGTACCGCAAGTGGCAACTCCAATTGCACCATCTTTTGCAACAGTAGAAATTAAATTTGCAAATGCTTTAGCTAGAAATCAGAATTATACGGTAACCGTAAATGGCTTAACAGATTGCGGAACCAGCACAATTACCAATCAAAGTTTAAGTTTTATATATCCCGGGCTTACCCTGCGTGGTGATGTTTTAATTAACGAGATTTTGTTTAACCCCAAAACTGGTGGAGTAGATTTTGTAGAGGTTTACAACTTTTCTAATAAAATCCTCGATTTAAAAGACCTAAAACTGGCAACCATTTTTGCTACAAAAGATTCGGTAATTAGCATTAGACCTGTAAGTACCAGCACCATCTTTTTTCAACCTAAAAGTTATTGGGTTTTAACCACACAGCCAGATACTGTAAAGGCGCAATATCAAACTCAAAATCCAAATAATTTTATCAAGCTAGGCAGTTTTCCATCCTTTAATGATGATAATGGAAAGGCCGTAATTTTAAATAAAGACAATGCCCGTTTAGACCAATTAAACTACGATAAAAGCATGCACTTTGCTTTAATTAAAGACTTAAACGGCGTTTCTTTAGAGCGAAGCAGCTTTACGCAGCCGACAAACGCAAAGGGAAACTTTAGATCAGCAGCGGCAAATGTGGGTTACGCAACGCCGGGCTATAAAAACTCTCAGTTTTTAGAAGATGGCGTAGCTGTAGAAGAAATCACGATTCCTAATCAAACCTTTTCGCCAGACAACGACGGTTTTGAAGATGTTTTACCCATCTTGTTCAAATTCTCACAGCCCAATTACGCCGCTAACGTGACCATATATAACGACCAAGGCGTCTTAATTAGAAAGCTGGTAAGAAACGAAACTATTGGCAGCCATGGCCAATGGATTTGGGATGGCTTAACAGATACCAATCAGAAAGCAAGAACAGGAATTTACATCATCTACGCCGAGCTATTCGACCTCAACGGCAATGTAAAAAAGTATAAAAAAACAGCAGTTTTGGCAGGGCAATTGAATTAGAATTTAAATATGAAATAAATTTAATATCTTACAAAAGATTTAAACATTACAAATGTTTGAAATTAGCGGACATCGAAAAGCTTATAGAGTAGATAACATTTAAATAACATATTTATTAAAAACTTTTTAATAATTTTAGTGGTAGCATTATTTACAATTTCTTGTCAAAAACAGACTACTTTACAACCTGAATTTCAAGCAAATGAAACCATTAAAATAAATGTAAATGAGAATTTAGAGTTAGTAGCTTATGACGTTTTGACAAACAATTCTCAAATTATTAGGAGAATTGATTTTTACGATTCAAAAACAAAATTGATTTTACAATCATACACACTACAACTAACTTCAACTGAAGGATCAATTTTAGAGAAAATAAAAAGTAAAAAATTTACTGGCTCATTTATAATTTATAGTAACGGATCCTCTGTTATGTCAACTAGTGCTGTCAGTGGAGTTTTTAAGGATTTTTATAGAACTGACACAAAAAAGAATCTCTTGATTAAAACAGATGTAGCTGAAGGAGGAGGTGATGCTCCATGTTCTTTAACTTCAGTTCATGATTGTGTTTCATTTAAAATAGATGATATGAATTTTACGGAGTATGCCCTTTGTTTAGCTTCCGCTCCAGCATGTTACGCTGGCGTTTGGGCTATTTGTGCAGAGGACGTATGAATTCATGGCAAAACCTATATCAATCCATATTAATTTAAAAAATCATTTTTATTAAAAATAAAAGCTATGGTTACCAAAGAAATCATTTTAATTATATTCATACCAATAATGTTGTATTTCATCGTTTCGACTCTTGGAACGATATCAACTTTGAAATCAGAAAAAAAAATAGGAAGAACTTTACAATATTTCTTCATTTACTTGACAATATTAATTCCAATTCTTGGATGGCTTATCGTGAAATATAAATCGAGAAAGTTAACTTAATCTTAACTTATTTATAAATATAAAGGAATCATTTTTGATTCCTTTATATTTAAAATATACTTGTAATTAATGAATAATTATTTAGAGTTTCATTTTATTTGGATTAATCCAAGATTGCCCAAATTAGTACGCTAAGCAAAACTTTACAGTAAAATAATTCTGGCTTTGAAGATGTTTTACCCATTTTATTTAAGTTTTCTGAACCCAATTACGCAGCAAATGTTACCATTTATAACGACCAAGGCGCACTTATTAAAAAGCTAGTAAGAAACGAAACTATTGGCAGCCATGGCCAATGGATTTGGGATGGCTTAACAGATACCAATCAGAAAGCAAGAACAGGAATTTATATCATCTACGCCGAGCTATTCGACTTAAATGGAAACGTGAAAAAGTATAAAAAGACGGCAGTTTTGGCTGGTCAATTAAATTAATTTTTTTTGGGCATTACCCACCAAAAGTGGGTCGGGCTATGCAGGGCTACATTTCATTCCGGTGCTGCGCACAATTAAAGCATTTAGTTTTTTCTTAGGAAAAAACTAAATGCTTTAATTCCCTTTCTATCCCTAATGCAGGAGACCTACGTTATTTCTGGATGATATAACTCATTCTACAAAAGAATTTCTTTTAAAAAACTAGGAGTTTAAATTCCTGAATTTCCTTAAATCTGTATTAGACTTACCAAGGTTCAAAAACCTCGTAAGTCATTTTTTATTGCCTTAACAATTGTTCCAAAAGAATGCCTTTGGCAAAGCGGCATCCTCGCTTGTTTTTGGGCAGACTTTATTTAACTCTTTTTGGGGAAATAAAGATTTAGTCCCAATAAATTAGGATTAAAACGCCCAAATTCTAATGCTATTTATTTAAATTTAAGATGATAAAAGAATTATATTCTTAATTTCCTGTCGCATCATTTTAAAATCATAAATTTGAATATGAGTGAAATTGACAACCGAGACGACGTCCCTTCTAAAAAGAAGATTTTTTATCCAATTCAAGCTCCGCTTAAGCAATACTTAATCAAGTACGATAGGGAAATAGATCTTCCTGTTCAGTATTCAGATATGTTGAGGTTTAATATGACTACCCCACTTTTAGATAAAAACGATGTAGATACCCTTTGGCAAACTGTTTACTACGACGAAACCGAAATGAGTGAACTTTATCCCGGTTTAAAATATATTTATGCTTTAATGAATGCATCTGGAAGGTTAGAAGTCATGGATCACCTTTCTGTTTCTAGAATAGATTATTGCTGTTTTGGCAACTCAAAGCCTTTTAGGGTTAGAATTATTAATCGTTTAAACGATAATTACGACCATTTTTATGTGAAACGAGCCGATGCTTCTAGGGTTTATGGTTTAGAGCTGGAGCATATTTTATCACCAAACAGAATCAATTATATAACCAGTCATGATACTTTAATAGAAGAGCATATTCCCGGTTTACCTGGTGATATTTTTGTGAACGATTATATTACCGATGTTAAATTTAATAGAACGCGTATTAGTAAAGAGTTTGTAAAGTTTAACGAGCGTTGTTTTGTAAGACTTTTGGGCGATATGCGTTCCTATAATTTTGTGGTAGACATTACCCCAGATATTGAAGGAAACCAATACAGAATTAGAGCTATAGACTTTGATCAGCAATCTTACGAAGGTAAATTGAAGTTGTATATGCCGCAGTTTTTTAAAGAGAATAATAATTTGGTTTTTTTAGGGATGGAATCTATCACAGAAAAAACCATGAGGCAATACCAGCAAGAGGAGCGAAGCATCATTAGTCATAGGGTTAGATTGGCTCGTCACAGGTTAAAAGAATTGTTTGATGCCTCCTTAAAAGATGAAGTTGCGCCTTTAGAAAAAACCTTAGCCTTAGGTCAAGAATTAGCAATCTATCACAACAGTAAAAAGTTCACTAAAATTAAGCACATGGGAAAAATGCTTAAGGCGCATCTCTATGCCTGTTTAGAGAATAAAAAATAATTCACTATTTTACATAAAGCGCTCTCAGATGCAGTTACTTCTACAAATTTTTATCGGATTAATTGCATTGCAACATATTTACATCTTATGGTTAGAAATGTTTGCTTGGGAAAATAAAGGCAAAAAAGTTTTTAAAGGTGCATTAGCTCCAGAGTTATTTAAACCTACCAAAACTATGGCCGCAAACCAAGGCTTGTATAATGGTTTTTTAGCTGCCGGTTTAATTTGGTCTTTATTTATTAACGATTTGCTGTGGCAACAAAACGTAGCTTTATTCTTTTTAAGTTGTGTAGCCATTGCTGGAATATATGGGGCGTTTACGGCAAGCAGAAAAATATTTTTTGTTCAGGCAATGCCAGCTTTAATGGCTATAGTGATATTATTTACGAATCAATTTTAGCATCTCATTAGAATTTTTTTGGTAAAAAACTTTGCTTAATTTAACCTCTCTTATTCAATTTCATAAAATATTTTGCAATACAAAGTGGAATGCCTATTTTTGCAATCCGATTTGAGTATGGCAATAATAATTAACATATTTAAATTTTTCAAATGGACCTGTGGCTCAACTGGATAGAGCACTTGACTACGGATCAGGAGGTTAGGGGTTCGAATCCCTTCAGGTTCACAAACAATTTAAGGTAAAGCCTTTTTGCCAGCAAGCAAAAAGGCTTTTTAAATTTTAAAAAGAAATATGCTAAATATTGTTCTCTTTGGCCCTCCAGGTGCTGGTAAAGGCACTCAATCACAAAACTTAATAGAAAAATTTGGTTTAATACATTTGTCAACAGGCGATATTTTAAGAGGAGAAATTGCTAATGGCACTCCGCTTGGTGTAGAAGCTAAAAAGTTGATGGATAAAGGTTTTTTAGTTCCAGACGAAGTGGTAATAGGTATGATTGCCAATAAGTTAGACCTTAACCAAGATGCTAAAGGTTTTATTTTTGACGGTTTCCCCAGAACAGTTGCCCAAGCCGAAGCACTAGACCAATTGTTGTCTTCTAAAAATAACGCCATTTCTGGTATGGTTGCTTTAGAAGTAAACGAAGAAGAACTAGAAAAGAGATTATTGATTAGAGGTAAAGACTCTGGCCGACCAGACGATCAGAATCCAGCAATCATTAAAAAAAGAGTTCAAGAATACACTACCAAAACAGCCCAAGTAGCTAATTTCTACAAAGCACAAAATAAATTTTATGCAGTGGGTGGTATTGGTTCTATTTCAGAAATTTTTGAAAGTATAGTTAATGTTGTAACGCAACTTTAATTCTTATTTTTCCACAATATATAGATAGGATACTGATTTTATCAGTATCCTTTTTAATTTTTAAATTTAACGCAACTATCTCATTTAAAGGGATTCAAAGCTTATGTCGCAAGGAACAAATTTTGTAGATTACGTAAAAATTTCCTGTAAATCTGGTCATGGTGGCCCGGGTTCTGCCTATTTACACCGCGATAAGAAGACAAGTATGGGAGGCCCAGCCGGTGGCGATGGTGCCCGTGGTGGACATGTAATTGTACGTGGAAATGCTCAACTATGGACATTGCTACACCTTAAATTCAGAAAACACGTTTTTGCCGGTGTAGGTGGTGCTGGTGGCGCTACCAATAAGTCGGGGAAAATGGGAAGAGACGAAATCTTAGAAGTGCCTTTAGGGACCATTGCAAAAGACCCAGAAACTGGCGAAACCTTGTTCGAGATTTCTGAAGACGGACAAGAGAAAATATTATTAGACGGTGGAAAAGGTGGATTGGGAAATGCACATTTTAAATCTCCTACACACCAAACACCACGTTACGCCCAGCCTGGTTTGCCTGGTAAAGAAGAATGGCGAGTGTTAGAATTAAAAGTATTGGCCGATGTAGGTTTGGTAGGCTTTCCTAATGCTGGTAAATCAACCCTATTATCAGTTATTACTGCCGCAAAACCAGAAATTGGAGACTATCCTTTTACAACCATTGTTCCCAATTTAGGTATCGTTTCTTACCGTGGGCATCAATCTTTTATCATGGCCGATATTCCTGGTATTATTGAAGGCGCATCGGAAGGGAAAGGCTTAGGATTTAGATTTTTGAGACATATAGAACGTAATGCAGTTTTACTTTTTATGGTGCCTGCAGACACGACTAGAACCATTAAAGAAGAATACGAAATTTTATTATCAGAGCTTACTGCATACAATCCAGAGCTTTTACAAAAACCTAAAATTATTGCCATTACCAAATTAGATTTGCTAGACGACGAGCTGCAAAAAGAAATGCAAGCGCAATTACCAAAAGATATTCCCTCTATTTTTATCTCTTCTTTGGCTAACAAAAACTTAATAGAGCTGAAAGATTTACTTTGGAAGGCGATTAACGATTAATATAATTTCAATTAATCTTAAAAATCTTTAAAAGTTAGGGCAACAGCCGGGCTTTGCGGCACTTCATCCCGATAGCTATCGAGATTCCGGTACACCATTTCACTGCGTACATTTTTTTCAAAAATTGCCTACTATCCCTGTTGAGGGTTTGGTGATATAAATTCTCTTTTTGCTTTAAAATGGTTTTTTTGATGTTTTAATGATTTGTATTCTCCAATACATCATTCTTTTAAAACCATATCTATACACATCACTGCTGCTAAAATCAAAGTACGATTAGGGTCGTTTTCTGGAACGGTTTCATTAATCTTGAGCATGTAATTATCGGCGGAGGTAAACAACTCCCTACCAATACCTGCCCACTTTTTACTAACATGTGCCAGCTCTCTGTCTCCTTGCATAAATTTAAAGTCCCAGCTAGTCCATTTTCCTTTTAGGGTACAAACTGTACGGTCATCCAAATCTAAAACATCAAATTTACCGCCTATAGAAAAGAATTTTTGTTTAAACTTTCCTATCAACTGTTCCTTTTCATCAAAAACTTCTACCATAGATACAAAAATAGAAATGCCGCGTTTTACGCGTAAAATACTTTCGCCTTCTGGAGTCGTAATTTCTATATCAAAGGGCGTCATTCTTTTGTAGTCTGTAAAACGGAGTAGTTTACTAAAGAAACCTAAATTTTGCTCTCGACAATACAATATCATTTGCTGACTATTTGGGTCGAATATATCGTAGTTGTTAGCCGCTTTAAAAATGCCGCGATGCTCTTTAATAAAAAATAAGTTTTTGTTTAAAATAGGGTTCATGTTTCTGGTTTTTAAGGTTGAAAAACGAATTTAATTTAATTTCTTGGTTTTGAGTGTGCGATGTGATTTTTTTGCAACGCGTATGCAGATAAATTTTAGATTAAATTTTCTAAGTTTACAGTCAATAGATTAGGAATTATATAGACTATACTTCATATCAATCTACTTAAAATGTCATGCTGCTATTTCGTTCTGTGAGGACACAGACCGAGGGTTAGCATTTACTTAAAATATTTCGTTCTGTTAGGACACAAACCGAAGTTTGTTAGTGTTGCTGGTGTTATTTTTTTGCCACGAATGCACAGATGTAATCTATTGAAGGTGTAAAATACGTACAGACTTACGAAGTTTTGTAAACTTTGTAAGTCTAAACTAATTTCCAAGGTCTGTGTCCTCACAGACCATTCTTTAGAAGGACAGAAACCGAGGTTTGTAAGTGTTGCTGGCGTTTTTTTTTGCCACGAATGCACAGATGTAATCTATTGAAGGTGTAAATTTAATATCGATAAAGACTTACGAAGTTTTGTAAACTTTGTAAGTCTAAACTAATTTCCAAGGTCTGTGTCCTCACAGACCATTCTTTAGAAGGACCCAAACCGAGGTTTGTAAGTGTTGCTGATGTTATTTTTTTGCCACGAATGCACAGATGTAATCTATTGAAGGTGAAAATTTAATATCGATAAAGACTTACGAAGTTTTGTAAACTTTGTAAGTCTAAACTAATTTCCAAGGTCTGTGTCCTCACAGACCATTCTTTAGAAGGACCCAAACCGAGGTTTGTAAGTGTTGCTGGCGTAAAGTTTTTTGCCACCAATGCACAGATAAAATTGGGTTTGTGTAAGTCTTAAAATGCATTTAAGTCATTCTAATTGGAAATTCATTAAAGGATACTTCAGAATGTCATCCTGTTCCGATAGCTAGCGGAATTTTCTCAGGATCTTACAAGTAAGGTTATAACATCATAATAAAATATTTAATAATGAGATGCTGAAATAAATCCGATAGCTATTGGATCAGCATGGCCATAACGCAGAGACAACCAGTTTTTTGCGTTAGGGATAGCAATGGATACCGGCCGTAGTGGTTAAGGCCGTGGGTTGCTTTTGTGCATTGGGGCAGGCGTATGAATGCATAGCCCGACCCGTGTGATGGCTTTTGAGCGTTAGAATGGGTAACGCCCAAATTATTTTATTGATAAGGGAAATAAACAAAGTTTGCGCCCTCTGGCACTACCACAAAAACGCACATAAAATCATCGGCGGGCTTGTAGCTTTGTAAAAAAGAGTCCTTTTTATTAGATTGGATAATTCCTTTTTCTTGAAACTCTTCTAGCGTAGAAGCTTGGATGGTCCAATTGGTGCCCAGCTCGGTGTGGTTAATGATGATTTCGCCGAGGGCAACTTGATGCTGGTGCGCAACAAAAATGGGGTAGGCAGAAAGCCCCTCCACCATAATTTCTACGGCCACCTCGCGTAAAGTTTCTTTATAAAATTCTAAATCTTTTTTTAGGCTAATTAACGGACTCTCTGGAGGGCCTTGCTGTCCATCGTTTTGACCTAATAATTCTTCTGGATTCATGCTCTTAATTTTAATAATACCACATTTTCTACGTGTTGCGTATGCGGAAACATATCAACTGGTTTAATTCGTACAACATCGTATTTCTCCTTTAAACGAATTAAATCGCGGGCTTGGGTAGCAGCGTTACAGCTTACATATACAATTTTTGATGCTTCTATTTCCATTAAACGCTCAACCACATCGGGGTGCATGCCAGCTCTTGGCGGATCGGTGATGACCACGTCAGGCTTGCCGTTTTGGTTGATGAAATCGTTATTTAAAACGTCTTTCATATCGCCGGCATAGAACACGGTATTGTTGATGTTGTTAATTTGTGAGTTTATTTTGGCGTCTTCTATAGCATCTGGAACGTATTCTACTCCGACCACTTTTTTGGCTTTTTTAGCCACAAAGTTTGCGATGGTGCCGGTGCCTGTATATAAATCGTAAACCAGTTCATTACCCGATAAATCGGCAAAATCTCTGGTGATTTTATACAACTCGTAAGCCTGAACTGAGTTTGTTTGATAGAAAGATTTTGGACCGATTCTAAACTTTAAGCCTTCCATTTCTTCGTAAATAAACTCGCGGCCGTTGTAAAGCAACACTTCCTGATCTGAAAAGGTGTCGTTCTTTTTCTGATTGATGATGTAGAGCAAAGACGTGATTTGAGGGAATTTGTTTTGCACAAAATCCATCATTAATGCTACTTGCCCTTCTTCTGGATAGGCAAAAATTACGATCACCATCAACTCGCCGGTAGATGATGTTCTAATCACGAGGTTTCTTAAAGCGCCTTCATGTGCTCTTAAATCATAAAAAGAAATGTTGTTATTTTTGGCAAATTCTGCAATGCTGTTTCTTAACTCGTTAGATGGGTCGGCTTGTAAATAGCAGTGGTTAATTTCTAAAATTTTATCAAAACGCAAAGGAACATGGAAACCAAGGGCGTTCATGTCTTTGTCATCGTTAATTTCGCCGTCTAAATCTGTTAACCAGCGTTTGTTAGAAAATGTATATTCTAGTTTATTTCTGTAATATTTATCTGCTGCTGATGGTAAAATATCTTCGGTATGGCTCACTTCTAAACCGGCTAAACGTTGCAATGCATCTACCACAGATTTTTGCTTGTATTTAAGTTGTGCAGCATAAGTCATGTGTTGCCATTTGCAACCTCCACAAACGCCAAAATGTTCGCAAAAGGCAGTAACTCTGTCTGGAGACGGTGTAATTAAAGCAGCTATTCTGGCTTGGGCAAAGTTTTTTTTCTTTTTATAGATGGTGGCATCAACCACATCGCCGGGAATAGCTTTTTCTATAAATACCACTAAATCATCTGCTCGGGCTACGCCTTTTCCTTCTTCTGCAATGTCAAATACGGTTAAAGCTTGTAAAGTTTTTTGTTCTTTCAATGTTTGAAAATTAATAAGAATGCAAATTTAGGAAAAAAGATGGGAGAATGGAGATATGAGATGGTAGACGTGAGATATGAGAAGAGAAGGGTTAAGAAGCTAGATTAAAGAAGTAAGATGTAATAGGCAATAAGCTAGATTAAAGAACTAAGATTTCTAAAATTTAGACAAAAGAAATCCATAAAGCTTTAGGTAAAGCTAGCTCTTTTTATTTCTTGATTAACTTATTTGAAAAAGTTGATAATTAAAGTCCAAACGTTTTGGTTTGTGTGATCAACTAAATCAAACTGCTCATCAATCATTAAAGAAAAAATTTTAATTTCCTGACTCATGTTGTTCTGATTTTTCATTACTATTTCGCTAAAATAACAATTTTTATACCAAAAACCGAATCGGTATAAAAATTAATAATTTGTTAACATTGGATGTTGGTTGGAGGTGGATTAGGTGGAGGATTTGGGTGGAATTTTTAAATAATTTTATCTTAACCCATTTTAATTTGAATTACGGTAGTACTGCGGCCCCAATTCAATTGGACTCATTATAAAATACTGACATATAAAAATAAACAGATTAAAACAAAAAAAACCCTACCGGACGTGGTAAGGTTTTCAATTTTAGCTCCCATCCCGATAGCTATCGGGACTGGACAAAACATCATCTAAATCTTTGTAATAAGCGTTCTGATAATTCTTGATAATTAGCTAAAGAAGAATAATATTTTCTTGATTTCATTTTTTTTATGTGCTGCTCTATTAATATGGCTTGAGTTTTAGAGCTACAAATCAAGAAAAAATAAATTTCCCAAGGTGCCCCATTTTTAGTGAAAGAATCTTTAAAATAGCCAATATTATGCTGTATCAACCTTTCATTTAGGTCAACTGTTTGACCAATATAAAACTGGTCAATTGATGGTGAGTAAATGATGTATACAAAAAAACTCATAAAACAAAAAAACAGATTAAAACAAAAAAAAACCTTACCGGACATGGTAAGGTTTTTTAATTTTAGCTCCCATCCCGATAGCTATCGGGACTGGACAAAACATCATCTAAATCTTTGTAATAAGCGTTCTGATAATTCTTGATAATTAGCTAAAGAAGAATAATATTTTCTTGATTTCATTTTTTTTATGTGCTGCTCTATTAATATGGCTTGAGTTTTAGAGCTACAAATCAAGAAAAAATAAATTTCCCAAGGTGCCCCATTTTTAGTGAAAGAATCTTTAAAATAGCCAATATTATGCTGTATCAACCTTTCATTTAGGTCAACTGTTTGACCAATATAAAACTGGTCAATTGATGGTGAGTAAATTATTTATACAAAAAAACTCATAAAACAAAAAAACAGATTAAAACAAAAAAAACCTTACCGGACATGGTAAGGTTTTTAATTTTAGCTCCCAAGCCTGGACTCGAACCAGGGACCCTCTGATTAACAGTCAGATGCTCTAACCAGCTGAGCTACTTAGGAATTTAGAAGAGATTATTACATCTCGTTTCTGGTTAACAATTACTTTTTTCAAAGCTTTTGCCCCTTTCGGGAGTGCAATATTCGGGAATTAAAATTAATTATGCAATATTTGTAAAGAAAAAATTTAAAAAAAATTTATGAGCTTAGTTGTTATAGGCACAGTTGCCTTTGATGCCATTGAAACACCATTTGGAAAAACTGATAAAATAGTGGGCGGAGCAGCCACTTACGCTAGTTTAGCTGCATCTTACTTTTACGATAAAACAAAAATTGTAGCCGTTGTTGGCGAAGATTTTCATCAGGAAGATATTGAAGATTTTGGTAAACATGGTATAGATGTAGAAGGTTTGCAGATAAAAAAAGGAGAAAAGTCGTTCTTTTGGTCGGGAAAATATCACAACGATATGAATAGTAGAGATACTTTAGCTACCGAGTTAAACGTATTAGCCGACTTTGACCCTATCATTCCAGAGTCTTACCAAGATTGCGAGTACTTAATGTTGGGGAACTTAACACCACAGGTGCAGCAGACCGTAATTAATAGAATGAGAAAGCGACCTAAACTAATAGTAATGGATACCATGAATTTTTGGATGGACATTGCTATGGATGATTTGCTAGCCACCATTAAAATGGTTGATGTATTAACCATTAACGATGAAGAAGCTCGTCAGCTTTCTGGAGAATACTCTTTAGTAAAAGCAGCAAATAAAATATTAAACATGGGGCCTAAATATTTAATTATTAAAAAAGGCGAGCATGGTGCACTATTATTTCATGAAGATAAAATCTTTTCTACGCCAGCATTACCCTTGGCAGAAGTTTTTGATCCAACCGGTGCAGGTGATACTTTTGCAGGTGGTTTTATAGGTTATTTAGCTAAAGTAGGAACTATTAACTTCAACAACATGAAAAATGCAATCATCTACGGTTCTGCCCTAGCGTCTTTCTGCGTGGAGAAATTTGGAACAGAAAAAATTAGGAATTTAACTGCTGATGAAGTTTCTGAAAGAATTCAGCAATTTGTGAATTTGAGTAGTTTTGAAATTAAAAATTAATACTCGTTCTAAACAATTTGAGTTTTTAACTGTCAATTGACTGTAAGATTAAATGTTTAAAGAACAATACGTGTTTGAACATTTAATTTTATTTTTATGTTTGTTTAACAAAAATGAAGGATATGAAAAAATTAACACTAGCATTAACAGCGATAACCATTTTGTTTTTCGCGTTTAAACCAGCAGCAACTACTTATAAGGTAGATACAGCAGCTTCTAAAATTGTTTGGGTGGGTAAAAAAGTTACTGGTCAGCATACAGGAGAAATTAAAATAGCATCAGGTACTTTAAGTGCAGATGGTAAAAATTTAGTAGATGGTAATTTTGCAATAGATATGACCACCATGACTTGTACTGATTTAGATGCAAGCAATGGCGGAAAATTATTGGGACATTTGAATTCTGATGATTTTTTCTCTACAGAAAAAAATAAAACTGCTCAATTTAAAATCACCAATATCAGCACAGAAACTGCAGGTAGTGTAAATATCACAGGCGATTTAACCATTAAAGGAATTACCAATAAAATTACTTTCCCTGCAAGTGTACAACAAAAAGGAAATGTGATTGTGGCCGTTGCTAAAGGTGTTAAAGTAGATAGAACTAAATACGATATTAGATACGGATCAAAAAGTTTCTTCGCAAGTATTGGAGACAAAGCAATTAGCGATGATTTTGAACTAGATATAAATTTAGTAGCAAAAAAATAAGAATAGCATTTTGTTATTCATAAAACACCTAGGCATTTTGCTTAGGTGTTTTTTTGTGGACTTAATCTCATAATAAATTAATTATATGATATAAATTTTGTTAATTAGCAGGTGTCAAATCCTCAATAAGGTTTTACTTTATCATAAATTTAATTAATTTATTGGCCATGGATATCCAAGTAAAAAAAACATGCATTATAGATGATGACGATGTTTATATTTATGCAATAAAAAGGTTGATGAGCCTGCAAAAGCTGTGTGACAATGTTTTGGTGTTTAAAAACGGAAAAGAGGCCATAGATTATTTTATAGCTCATAAGGATGATGTGCATTCCCTTCCAGACATTATATTAATTGATGTAAATATGCCAGTTTTAGATGGTTGGGGATTTATTGATGAATATTTAGCCAATGGATTTGATAAAACTAAAGTAGCAGATTTGTATATGATTAGTTCTTCTATTGATCCTAGAGATGTTAAAAAAGCAGAAGCTATACCCGTAATCAAAAAGTATATTTTTAAGCCCATTACACTAGACGAGCTTAATGCTGTTTTTGGTAAAACTAGAGCAACTACTTAACCAAGCTTAGTTTATATTAAATTCAATTTTTAGCACTCCGCATTTCTTACCTCAAATTATTGATTGATTATATAAACTTGCCGATAATGCATGGTAGGTAGTTTGTGGAAGAATTTGGCACTAGATACTCATTTATCAATCAACTAGAATGGTCCACTATTATCTTCCATTCGTTTCCAAATTTCTGAAAAAGCAAAGTGAAATAACCTTGTTGTTCATCTTTCTCTGTTTTTATATGCCAAGCTCCTAAAACAAAACTATGTGTTTTATCAATCATCCTCACCTCTTTTATATCAAAAGTTAAAAATCCCATATTAGTTTTATCAGGATATACTTTTTGATAAATAGCTAAGTTTTTTTGCCAGCCATATGTTGGCCCATTTCTATCAATAAAAAGTAATGAGTCAGATTTTAAATAACCTTGCATGTAGGAATTAATATCTCCTTTGTTCCAGTTTTGTCTCTGTGTCTCTAATAAATCTTTAATTTCTGTTTCTTGAGAAAAGCTTACAAAGCTAATGAACAATAAAGTAATGAAAAGTATAAATTTTTTCATGATGCAATTTAAAATTTATTAAGCATTCTACAACTAGGTTAACAATTGCTCCAAAGGGAAGCCTTTGGCTAAACGCCTAGCTAAAGAAACAGAAAGAGAGATCATTCTCGGTAAAAGAAACAGAGTGGAGAATTAGCAAATTCTGTTAGTGGTAAAGTTGTTGCCTTGTGGTTATCCATTTCGGTATTGTCAATAAGTTGAGGGAATGAAAAATTGTAATTAAAATGAAAATATTGATTTTCCGTTTTAAAGCTGATTTATCGAAACTGTGTCTTTTTTTTTAAAGAAAAAAAGCCTGCCCGAAAAACAGGCTGGGATGCCACTTCTCGGAAGGTCCTAAGGACTCCTTTGGAGAGTCCTTTTGATAATCATTAACTCAATAAACGTCTTAATATAATGACATTGCCCTTTGGGGGGCAAACTAGAAGATGCAAAATAAAATCTTAAACTAAAAATGACAACCATTTAACCTAATAAAAGAGTGATGCCCATTTCAAACTTTTAAATTTGCCATACGTTAATAATTTAGAATAAAAGCACATGAGAGGTTACGGATTTTCTAAATATGTTCCAAGTCAACTGCCAAACGGCGGTTTTGAGGAATTAATGAAACTTTTTTTAGAATTGTTAAACTATACTGCCGGAGATGCAAATGAAGCTTTAGCTTGGATGAACGAGCTAGATAAGCAGCATAACATTACCAAGGGCGATTATGGGATGGGGGATTTTATTGAAGATTTAAAAAATAAGGGTTATTTAAGTGATGATGAACCCAAAGGAGGATTTAACATTACCGCAAAAACAGAGCAAACTATTCGTCAGTCTGCTTTAGAAGAAATTTTTGGGAAACTAAAAAAATCTGGAAAAGGAAATCATACTACTCCAAAAAGTGGTACAGGAGAAGAGAAAAATGCCGATAGAAGAGAATATCAGTTTGGAGATAGTTCTGATCAGATTGATATGACAGCATCAATTCAAAATGCGCAAATTAATCATGGCATTGGAGATTTTATGATGACCGAGCGAGATTTAGAAGTTGAGGAGCGAGATTTTAAAACCCTAACTTCTACCGTTTTGATGATTGACATTTCGCACTCTATGATTTTATATGGCGAAGACCGAATAACGCCCGCTAAAAAAGTAGCCATGGCTTTAGCCGAATTAATCAAAACTAAATACCCAAAAGACACCTTAGACATTGTAGTTTTCGGAAATGATGCTTGGCCCATTACCGTTAAAGATTTACCTTATTTACAAGTAGGGCCATATCATACCAATACTTACGCAGGTTTAGAATTGGCTACAGATATTTTACGTCGTAGAAAAACGCATAACAAGCAAATTTTTATGATTACAGATGGTAAACCCACCTGTTTAAAAGAAGGTTTAAAGTATTATAAAAATAGCGTGGGATTAGATAAAAAGGTAATTAATAAAACCTTAACCATGGCTGCACAATGTAAAAAACTAAAAATCCCTATCACAACTTTTATGATTGCTCAAGATCCTTACCTACAACAATTTGTAAGAAAATTTACAGAAGTAAATGGCGGTAGGGCATTTTACAGTTCGTTAAAAGGATTGGGAGAATACATATTTGAAGATTATATAAAGAACAGAAGAAAAACGGTGAGATAAGTTAGGAGATTTGAGACATTAGATTTGAGAAATCAGATCTAAACCTCTAACAACTAAGTATCTAACTAATAACTAATAAATTACATGATAAAGACACTAGGAGAATTAAAGAAATCAGGATATAAAACCCGTTCTATAAAAGAAGAGTTAAGAGAAAACTTGATTATCAGATTAAAAGATAAAGATTTAGGTTTCGAAGGAATTATTGGTTTTGAAGATACCGTGATGCCCGATTTACAAACCGCAATTTTAAGTCGACATAATATTTTATTATTAGGTTTACGTGGACAGGCAAAAACTAGAATTGCCCGTTTAATGGTCAATTTATTAGATGAGTATGTGCCATATATTGCAGGTTCAGAATTGTATGATGATCCACTAAACCCAATCAGTTGGTTTGGTAAAAATGCTATCGAGGTTCATGGCGATGAAACTCCAATTTCTTGGTGGCACCGTAGCGATAGATATACCGAAAAGTTAGCTACGCCAGATGTTACCGTAGCCGATTTAATTGGTGATGTTGACCCGATTAAAGCAGCTACCCAAAAGCTAAACTATTCTGATGAAAGAGTAATCCATTTTGGATTAATCCCAAGAGCGCACCGAAGCATTTTTGTAATTAACGAATTACCCGATTTACAAGCTCGTATTCAGGTTGCTTTGTTTAATATTTTGCAAGAGCGTGATATCCAAATTAGAGGATTTAAACTGCGTTTACCTTTAGACGTTCAGTTTGTGTTTACCGCAAATCCAGAAGATTATACCAATCGTGGTTCTATTGTAACGCCCTTAAAAGACAGAATTGAAAGTCAGATTTTAACGCATTATCCAAAATCTGTTGCCATATCTAGAAAAATTACACAGCAAGAAGCAGCCATTACCTCAGATCAAAAAGTAGTAGAAGCAGACGGTTTAGTGAAAGATTTGGTAGAGCAAATTGCATTTGAAGCTAGAAACTCTGAATATATTGATAAAAAATCTGGTGTTTCTGCCCGACTAACCATCTCGGCATATGAGAACTTAATCTCTCATGCAGAGCGTAGGATGTTGATTAATGGCGACAAATCTACTTTTGTTAGAATCAGTGATTTCTTAGGTGTTATTCCAGCCATTACCGGAAAAATAGAATTGGTTTATGAAGGTGAATTAGAAGGACCAGCAAAAGTGGCTAATATTTTAATTGGCAAAGCCATAAAAACACTTTTACAAACTTACTTCCCAGATCCTGAAAAGATGAAGAAGGCCAAGAAAGATAATCCTTATGCCGATACCATTAACTGGTTTGGAAATGGAAACTCGGTAAATTTATTAGACGATATTTCTGATAAAGAGTACAAAAAAGTTTTAGAAGATATTCCAGGTTTAATGCAAACAGTTACGCTGTTTCATCCAAATATTAGCGCTAACCAAACTTTATTATACATGGAATTTGTGTTGCATGGTTTAGCCGAATTCTCTTTAGTAAGCAAAGGCTTTTTAGAAAAAGGCTTTGAGTTTAAAGATATGTTCAATAGCTTATTCAGCTCGGAGTTTGCCGATGATGAGAATGAAGATGGATTTGACGATAAGTATTAGTAAAATATAAATTGAGTTGAATTCAACATATTAAATACAGAAATATTTTAATTTAAATATTCTGCAGTAATTTTAAATATCTCGTTACTATTTCTTGAGGTATTTAAAATTACATTATTTTTGTAGATTAGTATTTAATTAATTAACTAAACATTATGTCTAAATTACATTTAACTGCTGATTTGGGTTTTAACGAAGGAAAGTACCATGTAGGACTTTCATTAATCGAATTTGAAGAAGAAAATGTAATCATTATATATTCTCCAGCTTTAGATCTAAGCGGGTACGGATATAATCAAGAGGAGGCCAAAAGTTCATTTTCTGAAGCTTTAAAAGAATTTTTTCGATATACTAGTAACAAAAACTCACTCAAGCTGGTGCTAGAAAATTTGGGTTGGTTAATTAATGGCTCCAAGAAAAAACCAAGATTCAATCCCCCCAAAGATTCTGAATTAGTGGTAAATAACCCGGTTTACAATGATATTGTAAATAACAAAAGTTATAAGGTTTCACGCGAAGAAGTTGAATTTGCCTTTTAACTGTTTATGTCTACCAAGCACATAAGAAATATTCCACTTAAACTGTTTAGAGAATTTTTAGTGGAACAAGGGTGCATTTGTAATAGGATTACTGGTGGACACGAACATTGGTCGAGAAAGGATTTATTAAGACCAATAACTATTCAAACTCATGTAGACCCAATCCCAGAATTTATAATAAAAAATGCACTGAATCAATTAAGTTTGAGTAAAAAAGACTTTTTAGATTGGGTTTAATCTTAACATCAATAAGCACCAAAATAATTATTTATAATTTCAAAACATGGGAAGAATTATTCCACTTATTATAGTTGCTGTTTTACTGTTACTAATAGATTTTTATATTTTTAAAGCGATTATTTCTGTTTTTAAAAAATGGAACAATAAGCAACAGAAAATTTTTAGAAATTTATATTGGGGCTATTCTGTCTTATTAATATTAGGTGTATTTGTAGGGATAGTTATTGGGATAGACATTGGTTTAAGAGCCGTTACTTTAGTTGCTTTCTTCATCACTTTTGTAACCAAGTTATGCTTTGTAGTTATTCTTTTTATTGACGATATCAGAAGGTTTTTTGTATTAATTGGTAAGAAAATATTACCCAAAAAGGAATTGGTTAAGTCAGAAAATCCAATAACAAGATCGGAATTTTTGGTAAAAGCTGGACTTGGAGTGGCCGCAATACCATTAGTCACTTTAACCAATGGAATTATATCTGGCGCTTATGATTACAGGGTGAGAAAGCAAACCGTTTATTTCCCAAATCTGCCAAAAGCTTTTGATGGGATCAAATTAGCGCAAATATCCGATATACATTCTGGAAGTTTTTACAACAAAAAAGCGGTTTTAGGTGGAGTAGAAATGCTGATGGCACAAAAGCCAGATTTTATATTTTTCACTGGCGATTTGGTGAATAATAAGGCTACAGAAATGCGAGACTATCAAGACCTATTTGCTAAAGTAAAAGCTCCGCTAGGGGTTTATTCCACTTTGGGCAACCACGATTATGGCAATTACGAAAATTGGCCTAGCGAAGCCGCAAAACAAAAAAATTTAGAAGATTTAAAGAAAACTCATGGTTTAATGGGCTGGGATTTATTGATGAATGAAAACCGCCGGTTAAAAGTTGATGGCGAAGAAATTGGTATTTTAGGAATAGAAAATTGGGGAGCAGGGCGTTTTCCTAAATTTGGTAAAATGGAAGAAGCCATTAAAAATACCGATGATTTACCAGTGAAGTTATTGCTATCTCATGATCCTTCGCATTGGCGAGCAGAAGTTCTAGAAAAATATCCTCAAATAGACATGAGTTTTGCTGGCCATACTCACGGGGCACAATTTGGTATAGAATCTCAATATTTGAAATGGAGCCCAGTGCAATATATTTACGAAGAATGGAACGGTTTATACCAAGAAGGAAAGCAGCAACTGTTTGTAAATGTAGGCTACGGCTTTTTAGGTTACCCTGGTAGGGTAGGTATATTGCCAGAAATTACCATATTTGAGTTAAAAAAAGGATAATTCCTACTCTTATATCATGATTAAATCGTTGCAAAAACCTTTAGATTTTCTGTTGTTTAGCAACATTTTCATCTCGCTAGGTGCAGCAGCGCAAGGTTTAGTAACCTATCATCTACTCAATAAACCTGTTAATTTAGCCATTATTCTATTCCTTTTTTTTTCTACTATTTTAACTTACAACTTCAGTATTTTAATTCAGAATCCTAAAAATCCACAGCTTTCTACTTTTAGAAGAGTACGGTGGATTTTCTCTCATTATAGACTTAATGTAGGCATCACCATTTTATCTACAATTGCCCTTTTAATTGTATTTACAGTCCTCAGTTTTAAGGCTCAAATTTTAGTGGTTCTGCTAGGGATTTTATCTATGAGCTATGCATTGCCTATTTTTTCTTTCAAAGGGAAAAAGTTAGGCCTAAGAAATATACCTGGTGTAAAATTGTTTTTAATAGCTTCGGTTTGGGCTTTAAGTTCCGTTTTATTACCAATTCTAGAACTTAGGCACACGCATCAAATAGAGATTACAACCTACAATATTTGCATTTTGGTGGTAAAGAGATTTCTCTTTGTGGTCGCCATTACCATCCCGTTTGATATTAGAGACATGTTCCAAGACAAGGTTTATGGTCTAAAAACTATTGCCACCGTCTTTGGCGAAAAGAAAGCTTTATTGGCTTGTCAGCTGATGCTTTTTAGCTATTTAGTTCTGTTATTTTTATTTAGAGATAATGGGTTTAATAACGATTTTTTTGCCCTTTCTACCACTATTATCTTATCTGGCTGGTTAATTTTTAAATCTAAATGGGAGAAAAACGAATATTATTATTTCTTGTACTTAGATGGGACATTGATTTTGCAATATCTGATGTTGGTGGTTTTTCAATTTGTTTTTTAGATGGGCGTTAACCGCCAGCTGGCGGTTCGGGCTTTACACTATACTCCGTTTGTCAGCCCAAAAGCTACCAATCCGGGGTGCCGTTTCAATCCCTAACGCAAAACTTTTAATGGTTATTAAAACCTTTGCTGTCCGTAGAGTTTAGCGCAGCGCTCCCTACGGATTCGCCAATAAATTAGAGTCTCTGACTTAATACAAGAAATTAAAAAACTGAAGAACTTTTGACTGAGCTTGAAAAACGGTTAATATTTATTTACCAATCAGTGTGATGTGTCTGGTCTATCCTTTTTTTCTGCGTAAGGGATAGCAGCGGGAATCCTTTATCTCCTTTTTGCGGAGATAAAGATTTTAGCGTATAGCCCGACCCGCTTTTTCTGCGGGTTACGCCCTAATTAAATTTCGAAAACCAAAAACCTAAAGTCCGTCACTTATAACTTATTACTTAAAACCTAATACCTAAAACCTCCTACTCAAAACCTCCTACTCAAAACCTAATCTCCTTCTTCCAAATCAAAAAAGCTTTCATTTAAATCGTCTATTTCTCGTCTGTCTTTTTTGGTTGGTCGGCCGGCACCTCTATCTCTTAACAATAGTGGCGAGTGAAACATCGATTTATATTTTAAGGTTTCTTCTGGTGGTGTTAAATCGGCGTAAGCCAAAACAGCTTTTTTGGCCTCTAAACGGGTGTGCAGTAAATCTAAAACTTTAATAGTTTTCTTTTCTACCGCCTTAGATACTTGATAAACCTCGCCAATTTTAACTTCGTAGCTAGCTTTAATGTTGTTACCTTCTTTTTTCACTCGGCCTGCTTTACAAGCATCCGTTGCTAAAGAGCGTGTTTTAAACAGCCTGATAGACCATAAATACTTGTCAATTCGTAATTTTTCTGCCATTGCTGTTCAAAAGTAAAGGAAAATTTAAAGGTTAAGCAAAAAAAACTTTAATTTGCGCAAAAAAAAATATGACGATGATTGCTGAATTTAAAAAAGCCGTTGAAGAGGCTTGGGAAGATAGAAACTTATTAAACTTTAAAGAATATAAAGATGTTATAGAGCGCATTATTCAACGTTTAGATAGAGGAGAAATACGTGTTGCCGAAAAAATTGGTAATATTTGGCATGTAAATGATTGGATAAAAAAGGCTGTAATTATGTATTTCCCAATTAGGGAGATGGAAGAGATTAAAGTTGGGCCGTTTGTGTTTCATGATAAGATGAAGCTAAAAACAGATTATAAAGAAACCGGTGTGCGAGTGGTGCCTCATGGTATTGCTAGATATGGTGCTTTTTTAGCAAAAGGGGTGATTATGATGCCTTCTTATGTTAATATTGGTGCTTATGTAGATTCTGGAACTATGGTTGATACTTGGGCTACCGTTGGTTCTTGTGCGCAAATTGGTAAAGATGTGCATTTAAGCGGTGGCGTTGGTATTGGTGGTGTTTTAGAGCCTGTACAAGCTGCGCCAGTGATTATAGAAGATGGTTGTTTTTTAGGTTCTAGAGCTATTGTGGTAGAAGGTGTGCGTTTAGAAAAAGAGGTTGTTTTAGGTGCTAACGTAGTTTTAACAGCATCGACCAAGATTATTGATGTTACTGGTCCAGAACCGATAGAATATAAGATGGTTGTTCCAGAACGTTCGGTTGTTATTCCGGGTTCTTACACTAAAAAGTTCCCTGCCGGCGAGTTTCAAGTTCCATGTGCTTTAATTATTGGAAAACGTAAAGAATCTACTGATAAGAAAACTTCTTTAAACGAAGCTTTGAGAGATCATAGTGTTGCGGTTTAATTAATGATTGAAGGATAGAATTTTGAATGAATGGAGAATAGGGAGTAGTGAATAGACATTGGACTTCGGACTTCGGACCTCGGACTTCCGACCTCGGACTTCCAACTACGGACTTCCGATCTCGGACTTCCGACCACGGACTTCCGACCTCGGACCTCGAACTTCCGACCGCGGACTTCCAACTACGGACTTCCGACCTCGGACTTCCGACCTCAGACTTATAACCATGGAAAATAAATTATAAACGAGTATGAATATCAATACTTTATACCAATACTATTTAAAAAACCCGGTTATTTGTACTGATACTAGAAAAATCACTGACGGTTGTTTGTTTTTTGCGTTAAAAGGAGAGAATTTTAACGCAAATACTTTTGCGGCTAACGCCATAGAACATGGTGCTGCTTTTGCAGTGATAGATGATGTTGATTATCAGGTTAACGACCGTTTTTTATTGGTAGATGATACCTTAAAAGCATTACAAGATTTATCCATTCATCATCGTAAACAATTGCAAATTCCGGTGATTGGGTTAACGGGTTCTAACGGAAAAACTACCACCAAAGAATTAATTAACAGTGTTTTATCTCAAAAATTTAAAACCTTAGCTACCAAAGGAAATTTAAACAACCATATTGGAGTGCCTTTAACCATTTTGGAAATCACGTCCCAAACCGAGATTGCCATTATAGAAATGGGGGCAAACCATCAAAAAGAAATAGCACAGCTTTGCCAGTATAGTATGCCTAATTACGGCTTTATTACCAATATTGGCAAAGCTCATTTAGAAGGTTTTGGCGGCGTTGAAGGAATAAAAATTGGTAAAGGAGAATTGTACGATTATCTAAAAGAAACTAACGGAACCACTTTTATAAATAAAGACAGCGAAGCTTTGACAGAAATGGGTGTAGCTAAAAATTTGCAAAACACTCTTTTTTACGGAAAAGGTTTTGATAACTTTTTAAGTGGAAAGCTTGTAAAAAACGATCCGTTTTTAGAAATAGAATGGATATATAAAGGAGATTTATATCAGGTCCAATCTCAGTTAACGGGCATTTATAATTTCGAAAATATTTTAGCTGCAATTGCCATTGGATTACAATTTGGATTAACACCAAATCAGATTAATGATGGAATAAGCACTTATTCGCCTCAAAATAATAGATCTCAGATTTTGAAAACGAAATCTAATACCATTATTTGCGATTATTACAACGCAAACCCGAGCAGCATGACTGTTGCCATAGACAATATTTTACAGCTTAAAGCCGATAGCAAAGTTTTGATTTTAGCCGATATGTTTGAACTAGGCGAAGAAGCTTTTTTAGAACATGAAATTATTGTGAAACAAACTTTGCTGAATAATGCTTTTAGCAAAGTAATTTTTGTGGGCGTGTATTTTAAAGCTCATGAAAAGCATCAAGGCGCTTTATTTTTTGCTAAAACAGAAGAATTAGCTAATTACCTTCAAAAGAATAAAATTGAAAACAGTTTAGTTTTGGTAAAAGGATCTAGAGGGATGAAACTAGAAAGTGTGATTGAGTATTTGTAGGATTGATTTATTTTCAAGACTTACGAAGTTTTAAAAACTTCGTAAGTCTAATTTACCTCTACTCCTCCAAAAACTTAGCATCAATATCTTTAGTATTCTTTGCACCCAGTTTTTTTAAAGTTTCTACTTTAGAAACTAAATTCCCATTACCAATGGTCAATTTGTTCATGGCGTCGCCATATACCTTTTGCGATTTATTGATATGGTCGCCTACTTTTTCTAAATCATTAATAAAACCTACAAACTTATCGTAAAGCTGACCAGCTTTAGTGGCTATATCAATAGCGTTTTTAGTTTGTTGCTCCTGTTTCCAAATAGAAGCTACCGTTTTTAAAGTCGCCAAAAGTGTAGATGGAGTTACCAAAACCACTCTTTTGTTCCATGCAAATTCAAACAAATCTTTATCATACTGAATGGCCAGGGCAAAAGAAGATTCTATTGGCATGAATAGCAACACAAACTCGGGGGAGTTAATTTGGTATAAATCGTAGTAATTTTTGCTGCTTAATCCGCCAATGTGCCCTTTAAGAGAAGCCAAATGTTGTTTGGTAAAAGTCAAGCGGTCTTCTTCTGTTTCTGCATTTACCAGTTTTTCATAAGCCACTAAAGAAACTTTAGCGTCAATAACCAAATGCTTTTCTTCGGGTAAATAAATAATTACATCGGGTTGTAAGCGATTGCCAGTTTCATCGGTAAAACTACTTTGTTTGCTGTAATTTGTGCCTTCTATTAAGCCCGAGCCTTCCATCAGTTTATCTAAAACCATCTCGCCCCAATTTCCTTGTTTTTTATTGTCGCCTTTTAAAGCTCTAGTTAATTGATGCGCTTCATCACTAATTTGCTTATTCAGTTCCATCAGTTTAGAAATCTCGCCTTTTAATACATTTCGCTCGTCAGATTCTGATTTGTAAACCTTTTCTACCTTCTCTTCAAACGCTTTGATGTTTTCCTTTAGCGGATTAAGGAGAATATCCAAGTTGCTTCTGTTCGTTTCTGTAAACTCGGCTGTCTTTTGTTTTAATATTTGAGAGGCAATCAATTCAAAATCTTTGGCAAATCTTTCTTGTGCTTTGGCAACAAAAATCTCTTGTTCTTTCAGTCTAATTTGCTGCGCTTTATAAGCCTCTTCTAATTTGGCAACTTGCTGTTTTTCTAAAGATATTTGAGCAATTAACTCCTTTTTATCTGATTCTAAATACCGAATAGCAAGCATATTTTTATCTTCTTGCTTCAGTTTATCTTCTTGTAAATCAGTAATTTTTTGCTCTTGAACAGCAGTTTGAGTATTCAATTTTTGAAGTAAATCATCGTTTAATTGCTTTCTATTTGGTTTTAATAGTACAATTAGAATGATAATTAATAAAAAAGCAATGAAGCCAGCTAAGAGATATAAGGAAATCATGTTGTAAAATTATCCATTTTTTAATCAACATCTTATTCAAATAAGCTATTTTAGATTTATACAAAGAAGTTCCGCCCAAAACATCCCGCTAACGGCAGAAATTGACAACAGTTTTTATAATCGAATGAATTATGTCTTTAATCCTTTGGAAAGAGAATGGCCTAAAATTAATTTTTAAAAACTAAAAACATCCTCAATGGAACTTATTACCTCCGTATTACAGAGGGTAAAGAAACCATCAAAAAACAAATTATTATTAAATATTAACAATTTTTTCAAATAAAAACCTAGTAAGCCAATTTATAAAAAGATTGGCTTTTTTTGTGTTCTAAGAAATTATTAGAGACAAAAAATATAAATTGCAGCGCAAAGCGTAAATCATGATTAAAGCATTAAAAATAACGATAATAGGACGAGTACAAGGCGTGTTTTTTAGAGAAAGCACCAAGGCTGTCGCCGACCAAATGGGGATTAAAGGGATTATCAAAAACCAAAGTGATGGCAGCGTTTATGCCGAAGTGGAAGGCGACGAATTGTTTATGCAAGATTTTATAGATTGGTGTAAATATGGCCCTGACGATGCCCGAGTAGATGATGTTACTATTGAAGAGTCAGAATTGAAAAACTATCGTAATTTTGAGGTCTTAAAAAAATAGTATTGAGTACCTTAAAAAAATTTGCGGGGCAAACAGCAGTTTATGGTGTTAGTACCATTGCATCGCGTATTTTAAATTTCTTTTTAACCCCAATTTACACCAAAGTTTATCCAAAAGCTGTTTACGGGATTTTTACCGAGATGTATAGTTATGCATCTATTTTAAATGCGGTGCTTTCCTTTGGTATGGAGACTACTTTTTTTAGGTACATTAACAAAAAAGAAGGGGAGAAGGATACGGTTTATAACAATACTTTTATTGTGGTTGCTTTTTTAAGCGCTCTATTTTTAATAAGTACTTTAATTTTTATAGACCCAATTGCTGTCTGGATTAGAGATGGTAAAATTACACCGCTGGCAGATTATAAAACGTACGTCAAATATTTCATTTTTATTTTGGTGATAGACGCCTTAAGTGTGGTGCCGTTTGCAAGAATAAGGGCCGAAGGTAAACCAGGTAGATATTCTTTGTTAAAGCTGATTAATATTTTAACTTTTATTGGTTTAAACCTGTTTTTCATTTTTATAATTCCGTACATTATTAAAAATAATTTGGCTTTCGCCGATGCATTTAAAAGCTGGTACCGTTACCAATGGATAGGTTATGTTTTTATCTCTAATTTGATTGCAAGTTCTTTGACTTTAATTTTGTTAAGTCCAGAATTATTGAAAATAAAGCTAAAGATTGACCAAAAATTATTGCTCGAAATGTTTAGCTACAGCTGGCCAGTTTTGGTAGCTAATCTTTCTTTTATAGTTAATGAAAACATAGATAAAATTTTCTTAAGTCATTTATTACCAGCAGATATTGCTACTGCACAAGTAGGTATTTATGGCGCTTGTTGTAAAATAGCGGTTTTCTTAAGCATATTTATTATGGCCTTTAGATTGGGTGCCGAGCCTTTCTTTTTCAGTCATGCAAAAAATGAAAATGCTACCAGAACTTATGCAACCATCATGAACTATTTTGTGATTGCAGTGAGTTTGATTTTTGTAGGTATTGTGGCAAATATTGAGCTTTTAAAACATTTTATCAGTAATAAAGAATATTGGGTAGGATTAGATGTAGTACCTATATTGTTGTTTGGCTATGTTAGTTTAGGGATATACATGAACCTTTCTATTTGGTATAAACTATCAGATCAAACCCGATTTGGCCTTTATATTTCTGGAGTAGGGGCTGTAATTACCATCATTTTAAATGTGATTTTTATTCCACAATATGGTTTTATGGCATCTGCATGGATTTCCTTAATAGCCTACACCATCATGATGGTTTTATCTTACATCCTAGGGCAAAAAAACTATCCAATTCCTTATCAACTCAAACAAAATTTAGCCTATTTAGCTGTTTCGGCGGTATTGGTTTGGTTTTCTTTTGTGTTTTTTAAAAGAGATTTAATCATTGGTAACATCATTTTTATTCTTTTTGGTTTTATAATTTTATATCTTGAACGGGCAACCATAAAAAAAATAATTTCTAGTTTATGAACATAAATATTATCAATCTTTCTAAGCATCCGTTACCTAGTTACGAGACTGCTTCTTCTGCCGGAATGGATTTAAGAGCAAACCTAGACGAGCATATCGTTTTAAAATCAATGGAACGAAAGTTAATTCCTACGGGATTATCTATAGAGTTGCCCATAGGTTTTGAAGCGCAAATACGTCCGCGTAGTGGTTTAGCGTTTAAGTTTGGGGTAAGCATAGTAAACTCGCCTGGCACCATAGATGCAGATTATCGTGGCGAAATTAAAGTGTTGTTAATTAATCTATCATTAGAAGATTTTTACATTAACGATGGCGATAGGATTGCACAAATGATCATTGCCAAACATGAAAAAGCAGAGTGGACTTTAACCACACAACTATCAGATACGGAAAGAGGGAAAGGTGGTTATGGGCATACAGGAGTAAAATAACATGAGATTTAAATTTTATTTTCTTTTAATAAATATTTGCTGTTTAGCTTTATTTTCCTTTGCTCAGAAAGCGAAAAAGGAGAAGCAAGCTTTAGTAATTGTTACAGGTAAGGTTTTATCTCCAGATGACAGCGCACAAGTTGTGCAGCTTTTCTACTCGGGCTTAAGAGAAAAAGTAGTTCAAAACCCAAGTTTAGCCATAGATTATTTTAAACAGATTTTACTGATAAGTCCAGATAGCCAAAATGCATTATATGAGTTGGGACAAATTTATTTTAAAAAAGGGGATCTAATTTCAGCAAAAAACTACGCACAACAAGCCGTAACTGTAGAACCAAATAACGAATGGTATTGGTTATTAAATGCAAATATTTATCAGCAACAGCAAGACTTTGAATTATTGGCTTATGCTTTAGACGAGTTAATTAAGCTCAATCCAGACAATCTAGATTATGTTTTTGATAAAGCTAATGCCTACTTTATGATGGGCAAAGCAGACGAAGCTTTTGTAATTTACAATGATTTGGAAAAGCAAATAGGCCTTAGCGATCAAGTTTTACAAGGCAGACAAAGAATTTTTTTAAAGAAAGGAAATATTGCTAAAGCTACCGAAGATTTAAATCAATTGATTAAAAATAACCCTACAGAGGTAAGATATTATTTGTTTTTAGGTGATTTATATTTCGCCAACAAGATGGGTAAAGAGGCTTTAGGGGTTTATCAGAAAGCAAAAGATTTAGACCCAGAGAATCCATTTACCAGAATGGCTATTGCACAAATTTTAGAAGCACAGGGTAACGATGATGAAGCTTACAAAGAAATTAAAATCGCATTTGAGCAGCCTTCTTTAAATATAGACCAAAAAGTAAAAATTATTCTTAAATATTTTGATGCTTTTCCAAATCCATCGGCCATGGAGAAGGCACAAAGTTTATCCAAAATATTAACAGAAGCACATCCACAAGATCCAAAAGCATTTTCGCTTTATGGTGATGTAATGTTTCAGAGCAATCAATTAAATGAAGCGGAAAAAGCCTATACAACGGCATTAACGTTTAATAAAAATATATATGCCATTTGGGATCAGCTATTAAGGATTCAGTTGTCAACTAACAATTTTAAAGCCGTAATTAGTACCGGAGAAGAAGCGTTAACTTATTTTCCAAATCAGTTTTCGCTATATTTTTATACTGCATTAGCGTACCTGCAAGACAAAAATTATCAACAAGCCATTACCTACTTTAATATGGCTTTAAGTTTCGAGATTGATAATAAAGATATTCAGGCTCAAATTAATGGTGGATTGGGGGATGCTCATCAGGCACAAAAGAAATACAAAGAATCTGCATCTTTTTACGAAAAGGCTTTAGAAATAAGTCCAAATGATACTTACGTTTTAAATAATTATGCTTACTATTTATCGTTAAGGAACGAAGAATTGTTAAAAGCCGAACGTATGTCTGGCTTAGCCAATAAATTGGAGCCAGATAATGCCGCTTTTGAAGATACTTATGCGTGGATATTCTTTAAAATAAAAAAATATTATGATGCAAAAATTTGGATATTCAAGGCCATTCAACATAATCCAAATAGTCCTACCCAGTATGAGCATTTAGGCGATATATATTTTAAACTAGGCGACGTAGATAGTGCTTTAGAAAATTGGAAAAAAGCTTTTGAATTAGACGGTAGCGATACTTTATTGAAGAAAAAAATTGATGAAAAAAAATATTTCGATTAATGTATGTATACTTTTAGCAAGTATAACTTTTGCTGCGTGTTCTTCAAAAAGAGGCATTGTTAAACCAAATAATGCGGAGCCTGTGGTTATTGCCAAAGAAAAGGGTATATATTTTAATAAATTATTACAAAATCAGACTAATTATTCTACTTTCTCAACAAAAGCAATTTCTAAATTAGCAATTAATGATAAAGAATATGATGCTACCCTAAATATCAGAATTAAAAAAGGAGAGGTCATCTGGGTTTCTGTAACCGCATTTGCAGGAATAGAAGTTGCAAGAGCATTCATCACACCAGATAGTATTAAAGTGTTAGACAGGTTAAATGACGAGTATATCAATAAACCGTTTTCATATATTAACGATTATACCAATAATGATATTGATTTTGCAACTTTAGAGGCAATGCTGGTGGGTAATTTAATCCCTTTAGTGATAAAAAACGGCGATAAAATTATTTTAGAGAATGGTCTTTATTTATTGAAGGATAAGACTGAAAATATGTTTTATCAGGTTGATTTAAATAAAGATTTTAAAACACAATCGCTTTTGTTCTTAGCTTTAAACAATACGCAAAAATTATATAGCACAATTTCTAATTATGAGAAATTCGAGAATTATTTATTGCCAATTAATATCAGCATCAATTCCACTGCAATTGACAATAAAATTGATGTAAAAATGGAATATAGCAAAACGCAATTAAACTTGCCCTTAGATTTTCCGTTTAATGTGCCTAAAAGATTTTCTGTGATTGACTAAAATAAATACCTTTGCAAAAATGAAGTATTTCAAATCTGTCTTAATATTATTTTTAGTTTTTTTTGGCACTCAGCTATTTGCTCAAACCAGAGCCGAGTTGGAGAAGCGGAAAGCACAGCTGAACAAGGATATCGAAATGACGAACGAAATCTTGAATCGTACGTCGTCTGATAAAAGGGTAACTTTAAAACAGCTTAATGTTTTAAGGGCACAAATTAGACTAAAGCAAGAGAAAATAAACACCATAAACTCAGAAATGCGATTAATTGATGGGCAGATTAACGAAAATGCCAATCAAGTGCGTTCGCTGCAATCACAATTAGAGCAATTAAAATCTGATTATTCTGCCATGATTAGGTTTGCACAGAAAAATCAAGGTTCTTATTCTAAATTGATGTACGTTTTTGCTGCTAGAGACTTTAATCAAGCTTACAAGCGTATGAAATATTTGCAACAATTTGGAGATTACAGGAGAAAGCAAGCAAAATATATTGAAGATACGCAAGCAACAATTAAAAATAAAATTGCTCAGCTTAGTAGAAATAAGCTGGAGAAAGATCATTTAAAAACAGATCAAGAGAAAGAAAAAAGTACTTTAGGAACTGCACAAAGTAAACAAGCTAAAGCTGTCTCGAGTTTAACGTCTCAAGAGAAAAAATTAAAACAAGATTTAGCTAAGAAACAAAGAGATGCTCAAAATTTAGAAAGAGCAATTAGACAAGCCATTGCAAAAGAAATAGAAATCGCTAGAAGAAAGGCTGAAGATGAAGCCCGAGCAGCTGCTGCAAAGGCCAAAGCAGAAGGTAAAGAAGCACCAGCAGCTAAAACTGGATCTATTTTAAATTCTACTCCAGAAGCGGCAAAGTTATCTGCCGATTTTGTGAGCAACCGAGGGAAGCTGCCATGGCCTGTAGCTAATGGTATTGTAACTGAGTATTTTGGAAAAACCACCATTGGTAATGGTGTAACTAAAGATTCTCAAGGATGGACTTTAAGAACCAATCCGGGTAGTTCTATCAGAGCAATTTTTGAAGGTACGGTACAAAGAATTATTGATATAGGTGGTGCCACAACTATTATGGTAAAACATGGTGAATTTTTTACAATCTATAAAAATTTAGGCAGTGTTAATGTAAGCGTGGGTCAAAAAGTAAGCACCAAACAAACATTGGGTACCGCAGATCAGCAAGCAGAAATTGAAATCCAAATATGGAAAAGTTTTGATTTGCAAGATCCTAAATACTGGTTAGCACCAAACTAATGTCTTTAAAATTATTTAATCAAATGCTAAAAATTGTATATTTGCATTCTTAATATAAAGTACTAATATGACGGTTAACACATTGCTTTTCTTAAATTTAGGTGCTCAAGAAGTTGTGTTAGTTTTATTTGCTGTACTTTTGTTGTTTGGAGGTGAAAAATTACCAGAATTAGCAAGAGGCTTGGGTAAAGGAATTAGAGAATTTAAAGATGCCTCTGATGGTGTAAAGCGAGAAATTCATAGAAACATTAATGATTTAACGGCTCAAGAAGAACTGAAAAGAGACGAGGAGATGGAGAGATCTAGAGACAGACAAAAATCTATCACCGAATTTAAAAGTGACGAAGAGTTAGCGCAAGATATAGAAAATAAAAAATCGGTTGAAAAACCAATAGAAGAAAATAATTTAAACAATCAAAATCAATAGAAAATGGGTTTAGGTGCTCCAGAAATAATTTTAATCGTATTAGCTTTATTGCTTTTATTTGGCGGAAAAAAAATTCCAGAATTAATGAGAGGTATGGGTAAAGGTGTGAAGGAATTTAAAGATGCCCAAAACGGTGTTGATAAAGATGACGATACTTACGTTAAGTCGGATAAAACTGACGAGAAACGTTAAAAATATAAAAAAACCTATTTAATTTGGGTTTTATTAACCTTGAATGAACGGAATTACTAATTTCGGGAATTCAAGGTTTTCTTTTGGAACAGGTTTGAATTTATATTTTAAATTTGTTTCTCGCTTATTTTAGAGCGAAAAGAGGCAAATTTTGTAGAGATAGAGCTACTATCTCGAAAAATTTAACGATTTTGAAGCCAAAAAGAAGTCTAAACAAATAATTATATGAAATTTATTCCTGTTCTTGATAATGATTAAAGAATTGATACAATCATATACCCAATTTTCTGAAGTTCAGCAACATTTAAAATCTGGTGAAGTTAACGTTGCAGATTTAGTGGAATACTACACAGATAGAATAGCTAAATACAGCCATTTAAATACTTTTTTAGAAATTTTTAAGGATGAGGCGTTAGAAAGAGCCGCCCTTATTCAAGAGAAGATTAATAATGGAACTGCTGGCAAATTAGCAGGTATGATTATAGGATTAAAGGATAACATATCTTATAAAGGCCACCAAATGACGGCTTCCTCAAAAATATTAGAAGGTTACCAAGCAGTTTACTCTGCAACTGTTGTAGAAAGAATTTTAGCTGAAGACGCCATTATTATTGGTCGTTTAAATTGCGATGAGTTTGCGATGGGCGCATCTAATGAGACCAGTTATTTTGGACCCGTTAAAAACTTCGCTAACCAAAACAAAGTTTCCGGAGGTTCTAGTGGTGGTTCTGCCGTTGCCGTTCAAGCCGATTTATGTTTTGCTTCTATAGCATCAGACACAGGAGGGTCAATTCGTCAGCCTGCAGCATTTTGCGGAGTTGTAGGATTAAAGCCTACCTATTCTAGGGTTTCTAGATACGGCGTAGTAGCTTACGCTTCTTCTTTTGATCAAGTAGGGCCTATTGCTAAATCAGTAGCAGACGCAGCTTTAATCCTAGAAGTAATAGCAGGGAATGATGAACATGATGCAACTTCTTCCCAAACTCCGGTTGCTCCTTATGGTCAAATGTTAGAAGATACTGGCAAAAAGAAAATTGCTTACATCAAAGAAACCTTAGATTCTGATGGTTTAGATCCAGAAATAAAGGAAAATGTTTTAAAACAAATAGAACAACTTAAATCTAAAGGACATACGGTAGAACCTGTTTCTTTCGAATATTTAGATTATGTGGTTGCTACTTATTACATTTTAACCACTGCAGAAGCTTCTTCTAATTTAGCCAGATATGATGGCGTACATTATGGCTACCGCAGCCCAAATGCAACAGACTTAATGAGTACGTATAAAAAGTCTCGTTCAGAAGGTTTTGGTGATGAAGTGAAACGCAGAATTATGCTAGGTACTTTTGTATTGAGTGCCGGTTATTACGATGCTTATTATGCAAAAGCACAAAAAGCCCGCAGACTTATCAAAGAAAAAATGGATGAAATATTATTGAGTTACGATTTTATCATTACCCCAACAACACCAACTCCAGCTTTTAACATTGGCGAACAAATTACAGATCCTGTGGTCATGTATTTAGCCGATATTTTTACCGTAGGAGCATCTTTAGCTGGCTTACCCGCAATTTCTATCCCATCTGGCAAGAATAGCGAAGACCTACCTTTGGGTATTCAAATTATAGGAAATAGATTTAAAGAAGAAGACTTATTAGCTTTTGCTAATAACTTTTAGGTTGTTTTTTATTATAAATTAGAATCTTTGGGGTGGTTATGAAAAAGCAAATCCGTGTGTTATCAGGTTTTTTGTTGTTAAGTATTTCTGTTTTTGGTTATCAAGCAAAAATTGACGCAACAGATCATCAACAAATTAAATTATATCCTAAGGCAGAAAATTCCAATCTAACTTCACCGTTAGAAATAGATTCTAGTCTATATAATCAAGAATATTCTATTTATAAGACAAGATTAGGTTCTTTGAGTTCCACCGTAATTTTAGATTACAACCCATTTGTCCAAAATTATATAGATCTATTTATTAAAAAGCGAAGTGGCGAAATGAGTGGTATCTTAGCACAATTTAACTACTACCTACCTATTTTTGAGCAAGCCTTAAACGCGTATCAAATTCCGTTAGAGTTCAAATATTTACCCATTGTAGAGTCGGCTTTAAACCCGATAGCAGTTTCAAAATCTGGCGCTGCAGGTTTATGGCAGTTTATGCCAAATACAGGCCGCGTTTATGGCTTACAAAATAACAATTACATAGACGACAGATTAGACCCAATAGCTTCTAGCTACGCAGCTGCTGCATATTTACGAGACGCTTACGACGAGTTAGGCGATTGGCAATTGGCTTTAACAGCCTATAATTGTGGTACAGGAGCGGTAAAAAGAGCAATTCAGGCTTCAGGCGGAGCAAAAGATTTTTGGTCTATTAAAGATAAGTTATCTCCCCAAGCTCAAAATTATTTACCATTTTTTATAGCTGTAGATTATGTAATGAATTATTACCCATTACATCCAGAAATTAAGATAAAAGAAATAGAGCCTATTGTTGTAGATAGTATTTACTCCAAAAAGCATATTTCATTAATTCAAATTCAGAAAAGTTTAAATTTAAATGATGGGGTATTGCAAAGCCTAAATCCATCCTATAAAATTGGTATTGTAAACGGTACATTAGATATCCCCAAAAGAGTTATTATTCCAAAAATATCTGCTCAAGATTATATGAATTTATTTGTGTTGATAGAAGAAGAACCTGAAGATAATGCTTTAAAGGAGCTTGTTAAATCAAGTAATATCAAAGCTGTTTTACCACAAGAAACCGCAATTAGACATCAAGTTGCTAAAGGCGAAAATTTAACGCAAATAGCAAATATTTATCAAGTTAGTATAGATGACATTGTCAATTGGAATAATTTAACAGATTATAACTTAACCATAAATCAATCACTTACCATTTATAAGACATTGAAGGCACCTAAAGCTAAAGTCCAAAAGCCAGCCTATATGATCTATAAAGTAAAAAAGGGAGATACACTTTCAGAAATTGCAGAGCAGTACGAGCATGCAACAGTTAAGAGTATCAAAGAACTCAATGGGTTAAAAAGTAATGAGCTGGTGGTGGGGGAAACTTTAAAAATTAATACCGTCTAGAGAGTTTATAAAAAATAATTTTTGGGCGTTCCGGTAGCTATCGGAATAACAGGCTTTCCACTATCTGCCTGCCGGTAGGCAAGGTATCTTTTTTTCTGAAAAAGAAAAAAAAGATGTTGTTTCTCCGTATCAGTCCTTTGGACAATCCTTAACGCTATAAAACCATTAAGTTAAAGCGTAACGTCTTATTGACGATAAGAGACATCTCACTTGTATTTGCCTCTTCAATAATTATTTTTGCTTCTCTATGCCTACTTCATTATTCAATTTCTCAATCAAATTTAACTTCATTTCACTTAATGTTTTGCCTCCTTTAATTCCAAAATCTAAAGTTCGGATAGGGAATGGTATGGTAATTTCATTTTGGTCGAATGCTTTTTTAATGAACATAATAGCATCACTTTGCGCTTTCAAAAAAATAATTTGCTCTTCGCCTTTTAACCAAATTCTTAAATCAAAATTAATAGAACTATCGCCAAACGCTTTATAAAAAAACTCGGGCTGACGATTAGGATCTCTTTCTTCTATTTGTTCTACAGCTGCTAAAACCACTTTTTTAACTTTCACTAAATCATCTCCATAAGAAATGCCGACAGTTATATCTAATCTACGTATCCCTGTAGAAGAAAAATTTTCTATGGTATTCTGAAAAACAGCTTTATTCGGAATAATTAACCGTTGACCTTGTAAAGTAATTAAAGTTGTATCTCGTAAATTGATAGCTTCTATTCTACCCATTTTGTTATCTACATTCACTAAGTTGCCTAAATCAAAAGGATGCCTGAAAGACATAAATATACCCGACATTAAATTTGCAGCTACATCTTGAAAGGCAAATGCTAAAGCTAGGCCTAAAATACCTGCACCTGCTAAAACAGTAGTTACCGCTTTATCTAAACCAATAATGTTAAGCGCAGTAAAAAAGGTTATTAAAATAACTACTACATAAATTATAGATCCAAAAAGATTGTTAATTGTTTGTATTTGAGAAAATTTCCTGATAATTTTTACCGAATATTTTCTAATGAATTTTGCTAATAAAAATCCAATTACAATCACTACTGCTGCCAAAACTATATTAGGTAATAGTTTTATAATTGTGCTAACCCAGGTTTCAATTTTTTCGGTTATTAAATCGTATGCTTTATTAAAATCCATGTTTTAAGATAATGAGATTTTAAATAAAGCAATTATTATGCAAACTTTAACTTTAAGCATGTCTTTTTATAGCAGTTTAAAAGTATATCATCTTTTTTGATCCAAAAAAGCAATTATTGTTGTAAAATCAGGTTCAAACCAAATTAATTCTTCGTTTTTTCTAAACCATGTCAATTGCCTTTTGGCAAAATTGCGGGTGTTTTGTTTAATTTTTTCAACAGCTTCTGGTAAAGAACATTCGTTATTTAGGTATTTAAAAAGCTCGGTATAGCCAACAGTTTTTAGGGCGTTTAAATGTTGATGCTCTTGTAAAGATTTCACCTCTTCTAATAAACCTTCTTCCATCATCAAATCAACTCTTTGGTTTATTCTCTCATATAGTTTTTCGCGTTCTACATCTAAACCAATAAGTGTTACTTCAAAATTACGAGCTTTATTTTCTGTTTTTCTAAAAGAAGAATAAGGCTTACCGCTACACATACAAACTTCCAATGCTCTAATCACTCGTTGTGGATTTCTGATATCTACCTCTTTATAATATGTTGGGTCTAATTCTAGAAGCTGTTGTTGTAAAGTTTCAATTCCTTCTTCTATAAATTGCTGGTTGAGTTTATTTCTTATGCTTTCATCGGCTTTAGGGATTTCGTCAAAACCATATAAAACAGCATTAACATACAAACCAGAACCCCCTACCATTACTAAAACATCATGCTTTTGGTAAAGTTCTTCTATTTTTTGAATGGCTTCTTTCTCAAAATTACCTACGCTAACCTCTTGATTTATGGAGTGCGAGTTTATAAAATGATGCGGTGCTGCAGCTAATTCTTGTGCATTTGGTTTGGCTGTGCCTATATTCATTTCTTTAAAAAACTGTCGGGAATCTGCAGAAATAATCTCTGTTTGATAATGTTGAGCAACTTCTATAGATAAAGCTGTTTTACCAATGGCTGTGGGTCCAGCTATTACAATCAGGGTTTTGGGTTTGCTCATGGGTGGTAAAGGTAAAGGTATTTTTGTGACTGGATTTGAATTTTAGATTTTTAAATTAGAGATGGTGGTAAATAATATGTTTTTTTTGAGCCGCTGAGATAATAAAGCTGTATGGATATTTGAAGTAAAAAATTAGGCACTAATAAAAACGAATGTTCATCAATTGGTAATGGATTTAGATTAGCTTTTTATTAGTGCAACTGTGGTTAAAAAAAAGAATTTCCTCGAATGCACAGATAAGATAAAATCTCATAGCTTTGCATTAGTGAACATCTCTGCATCTGTGCCGAAAAAAGAATTGCCACGAATGCACAGATAAAAAAAGGATAAAATCTTATCGCTTTGCAATAGTGAACATCTGTGCATCTGTGGCGAAAAAAGAATTACCACGAATTCACAGATAAAAAAAGGATAAAATCTTATCGCTTTACGATAGTGAAGATCTGTGTAACTCCAAAAGCTAAATTAAAAACTTGCGGATTGTTTGTTTCTTGAAATTCAATTAGCTTTTTAATGAATCCTTTGAATCCCTCGATAACAAACTCAAATCTAATAAAATTAGCTTCTGCTTTTAAAGTATATTTCTGAGTGTTCATTTATTTAACTCAAAATAGTAAACTAGTCTTTTTCTACATCCTCGTCATCAAAGCCATCGTTATCAGAAAACTCATCGGCAAAGTCGTCTTCTTCATTTTCGTCGGCTCCTTCGGTATCGGTATTTAATCCTTCTAACTCGTCTTCGTCGGCAATTTCTACCTCGGTATCATCAATAAAATCTTCTTCGTCTCCGGTAATTTCATCTGCCGAGCCTAACATTGAAACCGCATTTTTAGGTGCTGTACCAATAGATTTGAATAAAGATGGCAATTCCAAAGCAGGATTGTTATCTAAAATTTTAATCAACTCGACATGAAATTCGTAAGGCTTTTCAAAGTCATAGATGTAGTAAAACTTTTGATGCGGATCGTCTATAAACTTAAAAAGTTTTGAGTTTTCCATCAATGCTACGCTGTTGTCTATTTTACGCTGCGTGGGAAGGTAAGCCAGCTCTTCATTTTTTATCCAATAATCGTTACTTACGTAAAACGACGACGATTTCTCAGGATCGTAACCTACGTTGCCAATAAAAAATTGGTGTAAATCTTTAAAAGTTTGGTTTGATTTGATGTCAATCTCACGGATTACTTCGTCATAATCCTCAAAACTTATCCTAAATCTATATATCGCCATGCTGCAAAAGTACTTTTTTGATTTTTAATTTATTGAATTTACTAATGATAAATTTTGTGCCTCGCCTAATTTGATCATCAACTTGATAGCCTCTTGTCTATCGTTTTTAATTTCGCCTTCTAAAATGGCCTCTCGTATCTGATTTTTTATTATTCCCACTTCTTTTCCCGCTTTAATAGCAAAGGCATCCATAATATCTTGACCAGAAATTGGCGGTTGCCAGTTTCTAATCTGGTCGCGTTCTTCTACATCTTTTAATTTTTGCTGTACCAACTCAAAATTAGAGCGATATTTTTTCTTTTTATACTCGTTTTTGGTAGTAACATCGGCATGGCATAACTGCATTAGAGCTTCTGCATCTTCGCCAGCCTCAAATAATAAACGCCTCACTGCCGAATCTGTAACCACATCTTGTGCTAAAACGATGGGACGCAAATGCAGCAGTACCAATTTTTGTACCAGTTTCATTTTCTCGTTAAGTGGAAGTTTTAGCTGAGCGAAAATTTTAGGCACCATTCGGGCTCCCTTATCCTCGTGTCCATGGAAAGTCCAGCCGTGATTTTTTTCAAACCTTTTGGTAGCAGGTTTGGCAATATCATGCAAAATTGCAGCCCAGCGTATCCATAAATCTGGCGTGGCGTGGCAAATGTTATCCAAAACTTCTAGCGTATGGTAAAAATTGTCTTTATGCCCTTTACCGTCAATTATATCTACACCATATAAATCGCACATTTGCGGGAAAATCTCTTTCAACAAGCCAGTATCAAACAAATATTTAAAACCTATAGACGGAACAGGAGAGAGGATGATTTTATTCAACTCGTCTGTAATGCGTTCTTTAGATACAATTGAGATACGTTTTTTATTGGTTTTGATGGCGTTTAAAGCTTCCGCAGATATTTTAAAATCTAATTGCGTGGCAAATCTGATGGCTCGCATCATCCGCAAAGGATCGTCAGAAAAAGTTTCATCTGGATTTAGCGGAGTGATCATGATTTTTTCTTCCAAGTGTTTGATGCCCTCAAAAGGATCTAACAAATCGCCGTAGTTAGCTTCATTTAAGCTGATGGCCATGGCGTTGATGGTAAAATCTCGACGTTTTTGATCGTCTTGTAAAGTACCATCTTCTACAATAGGTTTGCGAGAATCTATGCGGTAAGACTCTTTTCTGGCGCCTACAAATTCCACTTCCAAATCTTGAAAACGCAACATGGCAGTCCCAAAGCTCTTAAAAACGTTTACCTGCACATTAATTTCTATAGCAACGGCAGTGGCAAAATCGGGTCCGTTACCAAGCACCACAATGTCTACATCTTTAGAAGGTCTGTTTAGGAAAATATCCCGCACAAAGCCACCAATTACATAAGCATCTACATTTAACTGTGTGGCTACTTTTGCTATGATTTTAAAAATTGGATGTTTAAGGTGTTGCTTCAAGCTTTAATTATTGTTTAATGCTGCAAATATAGAGATATGAATGGTTTTAATTTTGTGCTGATGGTAATTATAGGGGTTTTATTGATTTTTTTTGATAGAGTCTGTTAGTTAAAAAAATAATTTGGGCATTTTAACACTCCGCCAGCTGGCGGATGTATCTTTTTGCCATCTGCAAATTGGTAAGAGGCAAAAAGGATGCCGCCGCTCTTAAGGAGTCCTTTAGACAGTCTTTAATTCACTTGTAGCGTTAATAAATCATTTATTTTAATTACTGGATTTAAAATTATTACTTTTGATACTATCAAATGATACTATCAAATGAAGCCGCCTTACGATATTAGCCCTAAAATATTAGATTTAATTAAGTCAATTTCAGAAAAAATTGGGGAGGTCAATGCTAATTATTTAGCAAAGCAATCGCCTCAATTAAGAAAGTTAAATCAAATTAAAACCATACATTCCACTCTCCAAATAGAAGGAAATACCCTTACCGAAGAGCAAATAACCGCCTTAGTAGAAAATAAAAAAGTAATTGGCCCGCAAAAAGATATTTTAGAAGTGTTCAATGCCATTAAAGTTTATGAGGAACTGACTCATTATAAATTTACTAATGACAAAAGTTTTTTGAAAGCGCATTCCCAACTAATGGAAAATTTGATTCCATCTGCAGGGCAATATAGAAAGCAAGGTGTAGGAATTGTAAAAGGCGACAAAGTAGAGCATTTAGCGCCACCATTTGAAAATGTACCTTTTTTGATGCGTGATTTGTTTGAATATCTAAAAAATTCTGAAGATTTAACGCTAATTAAAAGCTGTGTTTTTCATTATGAAATGGAATTTATTCATCCTTTTTTAGATGGAAACGGAAGAATGGGTAGGCTTTGGCAAACCTTAATTTTAATACAGGAATACCCAGTTTTTGAGTTTTTACCTTTTGAAACTTTAATTAACCAAACACAAGAAAAATATTATAAAGCACTTTCCAGTAGTGATAAAATGGGAAAATCTACTACATTTATCGAATATATGTTAGACGTAATAGACAATTCTCTTTTTAACCTTTTAAGTTATACAAATCGTGTTTTAAAAGATACTGACCGATTGAGCTATTTTTTAAGTTTAGGTAAAACTGAATTTACCAGAAAAGATTATAGGAGTGTTTTTAAAGATATTTTCACTGCCACTGCAAGTAGAGATTTAAAAAAGGGAATAGCATTAAGAATGTTAACCGCTAGCGGTAATTTTAATAAAACTGTTTATAGCGTAAAAACTTTGTAAACTATTTGAACCTTACTTCCTAATAAACTCAAACTGCCCGCCAGCTCCTAATTTAATAATGGTAGAAGAAGATTTTTTCTCGCTACTTTCTTGCTCCAAATCAATAATCAAATCTACACCGTTTAAAATGTATTCAGAGATTTCCAAAAAATTTTCTGGTGTATGCTCACCGCTTATATTTGCCGATGTTGAAACGATAGGTTTGCGGAAACGCTGAATGAGTTGCTGACAAAAATCGTGTTTGGGGATACGAATACCAATGCTGCCATCAGCGCCAATTAAATTTTTGGCTAAATTTTTAGCGCCATCGTAAATAATGGTCAATGGTTTTTCGGTGAATTCTATTAAATCATAAGCAACATCAGGAATTTCAGACACGTAGCTTTGCAATTTGCTATCGGTATCAATCAGAATGATTAAGCTTTTGCTGTCTGCTCTATTTTTTAAGGTATAAATTTTAGCCACCGCTTCTGCATTGGTCGCATCGCAACCCAAACCCCAAACGGTATCGGTAGGGTAAAGGATAATGCCGCCACTTTTTAGTACTTCTAAAGCTTTGTTAATTTCGTCTCTAAACATTGGCGAATTTAGTTTTTTGATAAACCTCCATCAAATCATTTGCAATTTTTTCTGCCTTAAAGTTTAAAGCATATTCTTTTCCTTTCATAACCATTTGCTGAGCTAGGTTTTCATCGTTCCAAACTTTTAAAATAGCTGTGGCCAATTCTTGTTCATCATCTGGCGAAATGTAAATGGAATTTGGACCGCCTACTTCCTCTAAACAAGAACCTTTTGCTGCTACAACTGGGATTTCACTATTTAAAGCTTCTAAAATGGGGATTCCGAAACCTTCAAATCTGGATGGAAAAACAAATATTTTGGCTAATTGATAAATAGCTGGTAAATCTGAAAAAGGTACATCGGTTAAGAATTGAACTCTATTTTCAAGTTTATTTTCTGCTATAAATGAATCTAATTGTCTAACATAGTTGGTTTGTTTACCTACTAAAACTAAAGAAATGTTTTCCGGAAATAGCTTTAGTGCTTTTAAAATTAACAATTGATTTTTACGCTCTTCTACTGTTCCTAAACAAAGTAAGTATTGCTTGGGAAGGTTATACTTTTCGATTATATCCTTTTTGAAATCGGCGGAAGCGGATTGATAAAAAACCTCGTCGCAACCTTGGTAAACTACGGTTATCTTATTTGCTTTAGTGCCAAAATACTTAATAATATCTCGTTTGGTTTGTTCGCTTATCGCGATAATTTGATCTGCGTTTTTACAAGCACCTCTAAATTTATAATCGTAAATTTTACGGTCGATGTACTTAAAAAATTGCGGATAACGGAGATAAATTAAATCGTGGATAGTAACCACGCTTTTAATCCCTTTTTGCTGTAATCCGGCTGGTATTTCATGACTTAAGCCATGATATAATTCTACTTGATCTGCAACTAAATCTTTGATTACGCCTTTACTGCGCCAATAAGATTTTAACCATTTTATGGGCGCTGTTTTAATGAATACGTTTTGTAAATGGAATAAAAAAGATGTCCGTGGGTTTTTTATCGCCTTTGGAGCGTAAAGAATGTATTGGTTTTGTGCTTTATTTTGGGCTAAAGCTTTAATCACAAAACGGGAGTAGTTGCCTAAACCTGTAAAGTTTTGAAAAGCCCGTTTAGCATCAAATCCGATTTTCATTTTTTTATTTAATGTATTTGTTTCCTCATTTTAGGTTTTGCGTTAGGGATTGAAGCGGTATCCTTTTTTGCCCTTCGACCCCGCTCAGGGTGGCAAAAAAGATTTAGCGAAAAGCCCGGCCCGCCAGTTAGCGGGAAACGCCCAACATTGTAAAATTACACTTACAAAATTAGTTTTTAGGCAAAAATGAATTAAAAGTTAACCGAACCGTAAAAACCAATTTTTTTAAATGATTGAAATATTTAGTTTAGTAGAATGAAAAAATTATTACTCGGCTTTATTGCTCTACTTTCTTTAGCGCAATTGGCAACTGCACAACAAAAGCTAAAATCTCCTTCAGAATTTTTAGGTTATGAGTTAGGTTCCAAATTTACTTTACACTATAAAGTGGTGCAGTATTACGAGTATTTGGCTGCAAATTCTAAAAATGTTAAGCTCAGTTATTACGGCAAAACGAACGAAGGGCGTGAGCTTTTAATGGCTTTTGTAGCTTCAGATGAAAACATTAATCAGTTAGAAGAAATAAGAAAAAGTAATTTAGCTCATGCAGGTATAATGGCATCTAATTTAGCCATGGCCAAGCAACCTGCTGTAGTTTGGCTGAGTTATAATGTACATGGAAACGAGAGTGTAAGTACCGAGGCTTCTATGAAAACCATTTACGATTTATTAGACCCTACCAATCTAAAAACGAAAGAGTGGTTAAAAAACACCGTAGTCGTGATCGATCCTTGTATCAATCCAGACGGAAGAGACCGTTATGTAAATTTTTACAACCCGGTTGCTAATTTAATTCCAAATGCAAAACCTTACGCCAGAGAGCATATAGAACCTTGGCCAGGAGGGCGGGCAAATCATTATTTATTTGATTTAAACCGCGATTGGGCTTGGCAAACACAAATAGAAACGCAACAACGTTTAAAAGTTTACAACAGCTGGTTGCCACAAGTGCATGTAGATTTTCATGAGCAGGGCGTTAATAATCCTTATTATTTTGCTCCCGCTGCCGAGCCTTTTCACAGCTCAATTACACCTTGGCAAAGAGAGTTTCAAACTGTAATTGGTAAAAACAATGCCAAGTATTTTGACGAGAAAGGCTGGTTATATTTCACCAAAGAAGTTTTTGATTTATTGTATCCTTCTTATGGCGATACCTATCCACTTTATAATGGCGCCATTGGGATGACATTTGAGCAAGGTGGAGGCGGAGTTGCCGGATTAGCAATTGTTAATGAAGTAGGCGATACCCTTACTTTAAAAGACAGAATTGCGCATCATTACACTACCGGTTTATCTACCGTAGAAACCACTTCTAAGTTTGCTGCAAAAACATTAGACGAGTTTAAAAAGTTTTATTCCGACTCTAAAAATAACCCAACATCGGAATATAAAACCTACGTGATTAAAGCACAAAACAAGGCTAATGCCGATAAATTAGCTGCTTTATTAAAAACTAATGGCATAGAAATAGGTTATGGTGTATCAAAAAGTGCATCGGGATTTAATTATTTTAATGGTAAAACAGAGGGTTTCAATATCGAGAAGACAGATATTATTGTAAACGCCTATCAGCCAAAATCTGTTTTGGCTAAAGTTTTATTAGAGCCACGTACTATAGTTGCCGATTCTAACACTTACGATATTACCGCTTGGGCGTTACCTTACGCTTACGGTTTACAAGCTTATGCGCTTAAAGAAAGTGTTAAGCCAGCATTTGAAAATGCGCCACCACCGCCACCAGCCGAAGTTCAAAACGTAACCAATACTTATGCTTGGGTTGCTAGCTGGGAGTCTTTAAACGATGTTAAATTTTTAACAGCATTACTAGATAAAAACATTAAAGTAAGATATAGCGAAGTTCCTTTTGAGGCTGCTGGAAAGAAATTTGGAGCTGGTTCTTTAATAATCGCAAAAACAAGTAACGAAGCTTTTGGCGATAAACTGGAAAGTATGGTTAACAATATTGCTACCGAAACTGGAGAAGAGTTAACCAAATTAGCTAGCGGATTTGTAGATAAAGGAGCCGATTTTGGATCGGGAAAGATTAGATATATTAAAAAACCTAACGTTGCCGTTTTGGGTGGCGAAGAAGTAAGTTCTTTGGGTTTTGGTGAGGTTTGGCACTTTTTTGAGCAGCAAATTAAATACCCCATTACTGTGATTAAGCCAGCAGATTTAAACCGAGTAGCTTGGGACGAGATTGATGTTTTAATTGCGCCAGATGGTTATTACCAAAATTTAGATAACGAAAAAATCCAAAATTGGATTCGTGGTGGCGGCAAATTAATTGCCATTGATGGCGCCGTGAGCAGACTAGCTAATAAAAAAGGTTTTGGTTTAAAAACTAAAGAAGCAGCTAAAGAAGAAGATAAAAAAGACATTTATGGTAATCTAAAAACTTATGGAGATAGAGAAAGAAGCAGTTTAGTGAACAGCATCCCGGGTGCTATTTATAAAATTAGTTTAGACAACACGCATCCACTTGCATTTGGTTACCCCAATTTTTATTACAGCTTAAAGCAAGATGCACTAACTTATAGTTTTTTAGAAGAAGGCTGGAATGTAGGTTACATTAAAAAGGACAATTATGTAACTGGTTTTGCCGGTGTTAATACCAAAAAGAAAGTGCAAGATGCCACTTTATTTGGTGTAGAAGACTTAGGTCGAGGAACAGTTGTTTACCTAGCCGATAATCCTTTATTCCGCAGTTTTTGGGAAAACGGTAAATTGCTGTTTAGTAATGCCGTTTTTTTGGTAGGGCAGTAGTTCATCACACAAAAAAGAGAAATTTTAAGCCAAAAAAAATCGATTTTCAGCTGGCTGAAAATCGATTTTTTTTCAATTAATTTATAATTAGGATTTAATCCAATTCATCACCTCGGCTTCGGTAACCAACGTTCCAGGAGAAATCACTTTGTCTAATTCTCCTTTCTCATTGATTAAATATTTTTGAAAATTCCAATCTACTTTGGAGTCTTGCAAACCGTTTTTAGCTTTTTGGGTTAAGAATTGATACATGGCACACATGTCGTCTCCTTTTACCGATACTTTGCTCATCATAGGAAAGGTTACACCATAATTTTTTTGGCAAAAAGTAGCAATTTCCTCATTTGTTCCTGGCTCTTGCGACATAAAGTTGTTGGCCGGAAAGCCAATAACAACTACTCCTTTGTCTTTGTATTCATTATAAACCGCTTCAAGATCTTTGTATTGTGGGGTATTTCCACATCTGGAAGCTGTGTTGACCACTATAATTTTTTTGCCTTTTAAAGAAGCAAAATCAAAGATTTTTCCTGATAAATCTTCAACTTTAAATTGGTAAATGGTTTCTTTAACTATGTTTTCTGCACTCATATTACTGTTGGATTGTTTGGGTTGAGCCTGATTTTGGCAACTAAATAAGGTTAGCGCACAGGTGGCTATTGCTAATATATTTTTCATGTTATTTTTTTATAAAATTAGACTATTTAAATTTTAATTAAATGCACTTTAAAAGATAAACAGTTATTTTTTTGTAATAATAAAATTGAATAAAAAAACAGACGTTTGTTTGAGCGCCTGTTTCGGATATCACTTGCTATTAAATTATCTTCACTTATTACGCCACATGGTGCGCCTACAAAATTTGGATTATTATTAAATCACCAAGCTATTTCAAAATATTTTTTTGGGCGTTTTAAGACAGTACTTTTGCGCTGTAGTTTTTTATTGTAACATGCGTTGTGGTTATGGCAATAAAAAAGCTGCCGCTTCTCCAAAGGTCCTAAGGACTCCTTAGGAGAGTCCTTAGGACAATCGTTAACGCTGTAGATACGGCAGTGAAGCTGGTGTTCTGTGTTATGTCATGCTGACGATAATGGCAAAGTTATCCCTTAGGGAAAAGCATCTCGCAAATAGGTTTCCATTCAGTTTAAAAAGATTAAATTGGTTACCTATTTGTGGGACCTTTCGTTCCTCAAGGTGACGTACAAACGGGTTAACTAAATGGATTAATAAAACATCGAACAGGAAGAATTCCCTAATCCCATAGGGATTACATGTTTATAGCGAACAGATATAAACAATATACGACTCCAGCGGGGTCGCACAAAAAATGTAAAATCTTTTGATATAAACCTCAAATAAAGATGATGTTATTTTAATTTGGGTTAAGAATGGAAATAAGCTCATCAATGTTTAACCAAGGTTTCATTATTGGTTCGCCGCGTCCGACGAAATCTTAACTGTATCGGTTATTTTTTATTTTTTCTTTCATTAAGTTTATTGGAAATTGATATTTCACTGCACCCATTGGGGTGTCGTTCAAGTTTTTTTTTACGTAATTTTTTGCCTCCTTCAAACTGCATTTATTGTCGACTAGTGAAAATGTAATTCTTGAAATACAGTCATTGATTGAACCAATCGCACTTTTGTCGTTGTTGGTCATCAAAAAACTAATATTTTCATATTTCATTCTTAAAACAAGTTCGTCTTTAAGTTCCAAAATGTCGTCTTCATAAAGTTTGTTTATAAAACCATCTATAAAAAGTCTGCGAATATTAGAGATGTCCTTTTTGAGGATTCCAAATAGAACAAATGAATAAATTGTTTCCTTATTCAGGAAAATAATACATTTTTTTCCTTCTAAGTAAAATAAATGAGCATTCCACTGTTCGTTATTTTCGATAGTTTTATTAATGTCAATGAGAGGTTTTAAAAATTCTTTTAGTTTGGAAGAACAAAAAACATTTGCCATTTATTAAGTTTTTAATTGCGTTAAACTTACAAAAGTTCTGTCGTTATTGTCGAGGCAAAATAACGGTTTGAAAATTTGTGCAGAAATGGCATTACTTGCAGAACCATTGTCTTACCGCAAAAATTAAGTAAATAACTAATGAATTAACGTAAACCACCGTCAGCCATTTTTGAACAAATTTGCTGTTATAGCCAGTACTTCTTTTTCTTAAATTTGCAGAGTCAGCTTTAAATGCCCGCCCAAACCCTTTTGAATTATTTTCATTAACGTTGAAAGTCTGATGTCGGAAGCATCGTTTTCAATTCTGGAAATATAAGATTTGTTAGTCCCACATTTTTCAGCAAGTTGCTCTTGTGTCATTCCCAATTTTGTTCGGGCTTCTTCAAGTAAAGCACCAAGTCGGAAAGCTTCAAATTGTTGTTCCCATTCTTCACGTTTCGGATTGCCTTTTTCGCCATATTTCTTGTCAAGGATTTCGTCAAGTGTCGTAATATTCTTTTTAGATGTCATTTTGATATTCCTCCATTATTTTAAGTGCCTTTTCAATTTCCTGTTTAGGTGTTTTTTGACTTTTTTTCTGATAGCCATTTGCAAGCACTACCAAATTGCCTTTGTCAAAAAACTAGAATATGCGAAAGATGTCACTTCCGACTTCTACTCTCACTTCATAAAGACCTTTGTAGCCCTTCATGTACTTAAAGAACTTTTCAGAAACCATTGGCGTAATCTTTATTAGATTCAAAGTCCATTCGATTTTTGCCTGAACTTTGTCTGTTTGTTCTCCATAGAAATCAAGAAAGTAGTTTTTGTACGCAATTACCTGTCTGTCATTATTCACAGAACGAAGTTAACTATTCAGACAACAAAATCAAAAAATATTTTTTAGTCGATTCGATTGGTTAGTATTGGCTATAACGTTTTGGAAATTTGTGCAGAAATGGCATTACTTGAAGAACCATTGTCGCACCGCACTGAACTAAATAATTAACAAAAAACCTGATTTGAACCACCGTCAGCCATTTCGCACAAATTTGCTGTTATGTGTTCGTACTGTTATGAAAGATGTTTTTCACGTTTTTTACCCACTTTTTTCAGTTCTGTTTTTGACTTCTTCGATTTATAGTCTGTAATAAACTGGCTGATTGCTTTTCTTTCTTTGTCGTTTAAAGGCTCGCTCTGAATAATAAAGTCAACTCCTTTTGGTTCTCTTATAAATCCCATAATTTTTAAGTTTTAAAATATTTTTCAACTAATAATTTAGACGATTCGGTCGGTATAATCATCCGATGTCCACCGAAGTGGTGAGCGCCCAATGATTCCTCATAATGTCTGACTAATTTTGTTTTTGCGGTAAATGCAACAAAGCCGTCAAACCCATACTGAAATGAAAGTTTGCAAGCATAGGAAACCAAATTTCCTGCTACACCTTCGTAAAGTTTATTCTGTCCAATATTGAAAGGAGCATTTTCAAGAAGATTCATGTAGATATGGTCGGCTTCTTTTGTGACACTTAGCAAACCTTGAACTATGTCTAAATTGTTTACAATAGTCAGTTTATAAACTTCTTTAATGTCATCTTTCAATTCGGTTTTCCAATTGAAATTCCAACCGTTTTTAGCCGTAATATTTTTACTATCGGTAATTGTAAATCTCGCCACTTCGGTCTGAAAACTGTCGCCAGAAATAGTATTTTGGATGGAATTGGTCAGTTTGTCAACCACAAAATCCAATTGTATTTCTTGCTCTTTTTTCATTGCGTTAATTTACGAAAATATTTCCAATGAGTAATATCCTTGCGGTCGGGTAAGTATGACACATAACGTTTTGCAGCTACAAGAAGTTGGCGATTTCGAAGCACTAAACTGTCAACATACCACAAAAGTTGATGCGAGGTAGAATGTTCAATTAACCACTGAACCCGCTTTTTTGCAAAACCGCTGTTATGCCTTCGTGCTTCCTGTTTCACGTTTCAATTTTATATTTTCACTAGCCACTGAGTTCCTGTTAATTGTCTAAAGTTGCTCAAAACTAAATGACTATAAAACAGTTCATACTTTTCAATTTTTGTGTATTGTTCGTTGAGTTTTTTAAATGCGTTAGAATAATATTGGTTTTCCGACATTACAGAAACAATCTGCTTTCTGAAATTAATTATTGCTGTTCGATTATTTTCATCAGTCTTGTAATTGTCGTTATTTATTCTGTTAATTGTTGTAATTAAATCAAAGTTTTCAATTTTTTCTGGTTCACTGCAAGCTATTGAAAATGTTCCTGATTGAATGTATGTATTTCTATGGTGTATATTTAATTCCGAAGCTTTGCGGAAATTAGAAATGTTTATTATTTGTCTATTAAGATGAGCTGCAACAAGGTCGTTAACGTCATGTAAAGCAGGTGATGCGTAAACAATAAAAACTTTAGTCCCGAATTGATTGTCAATATGCATTAATAAGTCCTGTTGTTCTCTGTAAATGTCATAACGATAATAAGGCTCATTCCAATGCGTCCACTCTTTACCAAGTGGTATTGTTATGAGTGTCGGTTTTTTATATTGGAACAATAGATTTGTTTTTATGCTAGGAATATTATCAAGCGTTACACCCAGAAAGTGTTCCATTTCGTCTGCGATTTCTCGTAACTCCAAACCTGCAAAAGAAGGATAGAACCAAAATGGATGACCTAATCTTCTCCAAAGTCTTCTATTCGATGAAAGAGCAGAACTATCAAATCCTAGACTGCCTTCTTGAACTTGACCAAGTGGAAAATATATCTCTGTTTGGCGAGCCAATTCAGAATTGAAATAGTTCTCGTATGTTTTTTCTTCAAATCTTGCTCGCATAATTCGTTTAAGATTTCGATTGTTTTCTTAGGCCACTTACTGCTGTCGCAATATCTTGTTTCGATGTGTCAGCACTCCATTCTTTCCAAAATTTAACTGTAGCACTTTCAGGTTTAATTTTAGGTTCGTCAATTATAATTCTTGTAGGAAGTAATGATGCGTCACCAACAACTAAAGCTTCGCCAATATCCAAAATTGGAAGTACATCTGTCAGTCCAGACAAATTATCAGGAAGCAAGCGTTTAATAACGGCTTGGTCTTCCGCATTTGACAATCTTAATGCAATGAAATTATTACATTGGCTAAGGACTGTTCTATTTACTTCTGCTGGTCTTTGGCTAATAACAGTTAAACTAACTCCGTATTTTCTACCTTCTTTTGCAATCCTTTCAAAACTTTTTAGCCCTAATTCAGCGGCTGCATCTTGATTTGTTCTTTCAGGAATATAAAGGTGAGCTTCATCACAAAGCAAAGCAATTGGATGTTGGTTCTCCCTAACAGTCCATTGTTGAACTGTAAAAACAAGCCTAGCTACTAAACCAATAACTAATGGAAGTACATCAGATGGCACTTCTGAAAAATCAATTATTTTCACACCTGCTTTTCTCGGGTTTGATGATGTTCCCAACATTAATCTTTCACAAAGTTTATTCAACCAATTAATGTCTAATTCATCATCAGAAATTTGAAAAAGGAAGCCAAGTCGCTTATCCTGTGTTTTTGCTTCAAGTCTTTGAACAAATCTTGTCAGTTTTCCAAAAAATGGGCCTTGCTTTTCTGTTCTAGCTCCTTCAACCATTTGTTGGTCTAGTTCTACAAGTTCCTTTAAAATATTATCAATTTTGTATGGTATAGGGCTATCAATTGTTATACTGCTTTTAAATGTTGTGTCTCCAATATCATCTAAGTATTTCAATTTTTCAGCAAACACTGTTTTAGAGAAAAGCATTGCTTGATTGGGTGCGTTACTGTCACTTCTATCAAGGAGCATCGCAAGCATTTCTTCATAAGTTAAAAGCCAATAAGGTAACATTAAAACATCATTCTCTAAATTCCCTGTTTTGCCCAAATCTGAAGGATTTGCAACACGCAAGTGTTGCAAACCATCCATTTTGAAATCTTTACCACTATATTCTCCGTGAATATCAAATAATATACAATTAGCCATTGGAAGCTGTGCAATTTGCTCTATTAGTTTTGCAACACACCAAGATTTTCCAGAACCTGTACTTCCAACTATTACTGCATGTCGTTGAAATAATTTATCACCATCTAAAAATGCTTGTGCTTGTTCATCAATTGAGTATTTGCCAACGGTCAAAGGCACTTTATAATTCTCATGACTTGATATTGTAGTCATGAATTTTGTGATGTTTTCGCCATCAATTGGAAAACATTGTGCTTCAATTTCAGGAACTGTATCAAGATTGCGTTTAAAAACGTTTTCTTTAAGTCCATGTCTATCAAGTAAAGTTCCAATAAGATTTACTTTGAGAATATTCTCTGTAAAAAGAAATCCACTTAGCCCCAAATCACTTTCAACTGGATGTTCTTCATCAGATGCCTTTCGAGTTATTCTGTTTATCAACCCAATTAAATGTTGTCCGGCTTTTGCACTTCTAATTGCTACGAGTTGGTTTACATGAAGTTTTCTTAGTTTCTCCAACTCTTGAACTTTGATAATAACTGTTGCAGTATCAACACTAAAAACTGTTCCGATTGCCTGACTGTCGTCAAAATTAAATATTGCCATTTTAGTTTTTTATTAGTTTGAGGTATTCAGAAAGTGCCCAATAGTTAACATCAGGTATTATTAATTCTCCAGCAAATGAAGATGAATAAACTCGAGTATCTTTTCCATTGGCTTCTTCTATCAAAATGAACTGTTTACAGCATGCATCAATTATTGATTGCTTTGTTTTCGGTGTTAGTTCTTTAGTGATTACAATTATGGGTTTGCCACTTTTAATTTGTGCTATTAATTTGGGTTGAACATGAATGTCATTAAAGCCGTAACCAATGCAGAGAAAAGAAGTAGCCTTTTCAATTTCGTTATCAGCTTCCGTGAATATTGTCCTGAATGGTTCCAATTGTGTTTCATAATATTTGGAAAGCCCTGGAGTTACAATTAATGGTTTATGATTTACGGGAATTGTTGAACGATAAGGTAATTGCCTATCCATTTCTTCATGTGACTTAAACCAATCCAATGAACCATGCACTTTCCAAATATTCACTTGCCCTTTAAAACCACTTAATTTTGTTAAGTCTTGTTGATGTATGCTTTTTGAAAAATGTCCTACAAAATTTTGAGAAAATCCAGTACAGATAAAAGCATTAGAAAAACTTGCTGCATATTCTGCAAGTCTGTCATAATTGGTCGTAACAATGGATACTTTTCTTTGTGCGGATTTTAAAAGATGCGTTGTTAATTCTGCTAATGGAAATTCCAACTTTCCTTCGAGTAAATTTTCAAACGCTTCAATGTCATGCTTATTTACAAGTGTCCAAGTTTCAAAAATCACTTTTTCTAATACTGTTGGTCTTAATTGTATTTGAAGTAATGTTGTTTCTAAATCATTTACTTTGTCAAGTGTTGATTTGAACTCTTCGAATTGGGCAATGTCGTCAGGTTCTGAAAATGAAATGTTGTTTTTTAAATGCTCTCCAAGTGTCCACATAGAAGGAAGTCGAAACGGAACAGATGCTCCACTTCCGAGAATGATTAACGGAACTCGATTTGTCCAATCTTGTATCAATTTTAGTAAAGCATCAATTTCCATTCTAGTCGTTTTGTTTGTGTCGGTATCTTTTTAGCATGAGGCATAACTTTTATATATGTATAGTTTAACTACCATAACATCGCTAATATAGAGATATTAAGGAAGTTTTTACTTCTTTTATTTTTTGCAAAATTATTATAAATCATCAAATGGACTTTTAACGTTTTATAGACATCTATTACTTACATGTGTGTAAATTTATGTTGTTTTGCTGCATCAGCCAACTGGCGGAGAGACGTCTCACAAATTGATGGTAAATCCTAAATGAAGAATTGCTGGTGTGAGTTCTCGTTCCTTAGGTTGAAGGAAAACACCTTAATTAATAACATTACCCTTTGGTACAAAAAGAGGGATACCTATTTTGTTGGAATTGAGTGGATTAAAATTGGGGTTTTTTAAGGTTTCAGGTGTCAATGTAAATTTTGTAATGAAACAAAATTGACGAAGTTTAATACGCCGTATGCAGATAAACTTCGTAAGTTTAAATTAGACGAAAGAAAATTTTGATTTTTAATATCCGTTCAACCTCGCGTTAGGTAGCTGGCGTATGGTTTTTTCTTTTCCGAAAAAACCAGTTCTTTTGTCCGCTTTTTCGGCGGACAAAAAACCGGAACGAAGTGGAGTACATAAGCCACCGACCAGCTAGTTAGCTGGTAACGACCAGATTAGGGAATAAATAGTTCATTAGCCCCGATAGCTATCGGGATTAGTTCATTAGGGAATAAATAGTTCATTAGTCCCGATAGCTATCGGGATTAGTTCATTAGGGAATAAATAGTTCATTAGTCCCGATAGCTATCGGGATTAGCTCATTAGGGAATAAATAGTTCATTAGTCCCGATAGCTATCGGGATTAGTTCGTTAGTGGGAATGGTTTATTGGACATGGTGTGCTAAAAATTAAAACCTACGTTTAAAGAGAATAAATTACTTTCATCAGAAATTCCGTACCCTACAGAAACCATTAAGTTGTTATACAGATTTAGCCAAATACCTGGGCCATAACCCTGATGCCAAATATTACTCTCGTTTGAAGAATTTTGTACTCGGCCAATATCATAAAAAGTGTAAACGCCAAAATCTCCGGTTAAGAAATAATTTCTAAATGTAGATACGGGAAACCTCAATTCTGTGTTAGCGTAATAAGCAGATTTGCCACTGTAACGTTGGTTTCTAAAGCCGCGTAAGTTAGTATTGTTGCCTAAGGTATTTGCCTGGTAGAATTTGTAATTGCCAATGTTGGTTTGAGCGCCTAACTTAAGGGCAAAGGTTAGCGGTAATGCCACATTTGGCGTTGCGTAAAAGCTTAAAGAACTGCTTAAGTTTAAAAAACGGTCTTTATCTCCGTTAATCTCGCTGTAGTAAATGGCGGAGTTTAGAAATTTGATTCCTGTTTTAGGATTGGTTTGATTATCTATAAAGTTGATGTTGAAATAACTTCTTAAAGATAAAAACTGACTGGGATTGCTGTAGTTGATTGTGGTGGTTTTTAAAAAATTAGGCTCGGAATAATTTAAAATTTTGTAATAGTTATACCCTGGGCCCACACCAAAATTAATGTGCTTATTTATTTCTCTGTCTATATAAAAAGCGGTACTAAACGTATTCGATTTTACGCGGTAAAAATCGTTATCGTTGTTAATGTTTGTGGTATTGTTACCAATGCCGTAAAAACTAAATGTATAAGCTGGGCTGGCGTATTCGGCTTCTATTTTTAAATCGTATTTATGGGCAAAAAGCGAGTAGAAGCGAGCGTTATAGCGGCTAAATAATCCGGCTGTACTTACAGATTTGAGTAAGGATAGTCTTTGCTCAAAACTATAGGGTTCTTTTCTAAAACCATACCTTTTATCGGTATATAAAATGCCTAGTAATAAACCGTCTTTCTGATTTCTAAAATCTAGGTTAGGTATAACAGAGTTGACATCGTATTTGTAATTATCTCTTAAATAATCATTTACCCAAGCACCATTAGATTTTTCTACAGATGTTTGGTTACCTTTTACAAAGGTGTTATCTGGTGTATCAAAAATTTTGACTTTCCCGTTTTCGGCACTATCGGCTAAAAAGTCTTTCTCTTTACCGCCTACTACCGTAATTTTTATTGGCCTATCTGACTGTCCTTTTACTACTAAGCTATCATTCTCGTCTAGCAAATAAATATTGATGTCTTTGGTGAGGTTATTGTTAAAGGTACGGTTGTACACTACTTTATCTATGTTTCCTTCTTTCTTAATTTTATAGATAATTACTTGAGTACTATCTTTTTGTCTGGTAATTTCTGCGTATTCGTATTTATCGCTTCCGCTGATGGTGACATACTTTGCTAAAACTTGATAATATTTTAAAGCAACTTTGTCTAACTGATCTCTCCTCGATTTTAGTTTATTGATGATTTCTTGGCCAGATAAATCAAAGGCTTCTTTGGGCATTCTCCTCACCGATTTTTCTATTACCTCATCTGTTATTTGAACTTTCATTTTATTGGCAATTTCCATCCAATCGTTTAAAGAAAGCTCATTTATTAAATTGCGATCTAGATTTTTTGCAGCTAAAGACAATTTTTGAGGTTCGTCTATATCGTATCCAAAATTTTGAATGTCTGGAATGGCTAAGGTTGCCAATTTTGGTAAAATGCCATCAAATTTGGTAAATACTTGGTCGCGGTCTCTAGGGATAGGTTTAAATAATGTTCCTTTATCTTTTTTATCAAACTCGGCCCAGCGCCATTGGTCTTCATGGCGGTCCCAATCGCCAATTAATAAATCGAATAAACGAGCGGTTAAAAAGCTTTTTTGATCTACGCTATTGTCGTTGTCTTCTCTAATTTTTTCGTACATGGTTTCTGTACTTACTGCATTTTTGGTATATCCAAAATCTCTAAAGGCCGATAAATCTTCGTCTGGCCTTACTTCTATAATTCCAATTCTACCGCCAATTTCTTGAATGTATGGGCCTAATAAATTAGAATAGGGCATGTAAAAAACTTTCGGACTGGTATGGAAAACACCAATGGCATCGGCCATATCTGGAATTGCTAAAGCCCCAAAAGGATGTGCAGATGAGATTTGATCTTGCACAAAATCGTCTGCAAAGGTAGATTTAAAGGCATCTGGCAATAGTGCGCTGGGGTCTTTATCTATGGTTCTAAACTGGTATTGAATTTTGTCTTTTCCTAACATCCTTAAAGACGTAGTTTGTTTACCGCCTCCCAATTGTAGCGGAGTTAAACCACCAGCAAATACTGTTAAATCTAAATATGGGATTGTTATGGGTGTTGCCCATACAGAGCGGTAATGTTCGCCAAATAGCAATTCTTTTGTATTAGATGCTTTATATCTGGCACCTACAGCAACGTATTTTGTAGAGTCTTTGTAATTTGATTTGTCTTCTGCTAAAATGGTTTTTTTGGTTGCCGGCAAAGCATATAGAGGCGCTCTGTAAATTAAAGTACCTGTTTCTCCTTCTTTATTAGGTTCCCAAAACTCTACCCAGCACTGTCCGTTATTGTAGTAGTTTAGTTTTGCAAATCCCTTTGTACCATGCCCAAACAAAGCACCGTTTCCTTTAAAAAGCGCACTATTTTTACTGCCGGCGCCACTAATAATATGGTTTAACTTTTTGTATTTGGTGAGTTGTAAGGCATGCTCATGTCCTGTGGCAACAACCACGTTATCATACTTATCAAAAACGTTGAGAAGCTTACTTTTTAAAGATTGATATTTTTTGTTAGATACATCTTGTGGCGAAAGTCCATATTGCCTTAATAATGGATAAATAGAACCTATAATGGGTAAGGGAATGTATAAATTATCTTTTACTAAGGTTAAAGGGAAAAAATAATCTTTTAAAGTAAAATAACCGCCATGCTTTCCGTTTGTAAAAAGTGGATGATGCTCTGTAAAGACAATGTTCTTGCCTTTATTTCTGAGCAGTATATCGTTTACCTGGGCAATAACTTGGTCTTCTGTAATGGCAGAGCAACCTTGTTCATACCTATTAGAACGGGCGTTATTGGTTAACCACCACTCGCTGTCTATAGCAATAATCACTAAATTTCCATTCATTTTTATTTCTACTGGGCCAGCGCAACCGTTGGAAGGTAAAAATAAGTTGGTGCTATCTGAGTAGTTTTCTACAAATTCTTCTTGTCTTTTTAAAGCAGCTAAACCCCCAATACGACTTTTGTTCCAGTCGTGATTACCAGGTATAAAAATCTTTTTCCCCTTAAAATTTTTAACAATATTCATTTGCTCTTTAAGGTAATTTTCTTTTTGTTCTCTATCTGCAGCATCTGGTAACGGCATGCCATAATCATATATATTATCGCCTAAAAAAATTATAGCATCCTTTTCTGAGGAGGTATTTTTTAAGGTAGAATCCAGTAATCTTTTATTTTTTGGTGGTTCTACATGGTACAATTGTTTTTCCAATAGTTTAAGGGTAGGTTCTTGTTTGTCTAGACTTGGTTTACCAACATCGCCAACTAAAAAAACGGTATAGTCTAATTTTAAGCTATCGGGATTGTTGGCTTTTTTCCAATCTAATTCAGACTTTGCATAAAAAGGTTTATAGGTGGTACAAGAGAATAAAGATAGGCTGATCAAGCTTATTAATATAATTTGGTATTCAGTTTTTCTCATTCGGGGTTGTTTATTTTTATGATGTTTCCAGCGTTTCTATGGCCTTCGTTAGATACAAATAATGTACCATTGCTATCAAAAGCAATACCTTCTGGCTGCGAGAAATACGAGCCATTTAAAGGGATAATTTTTTTGATATTGCTCTCTTTGTCCATCACTATTATTATTTTATTGATAGATGATAACACATAAAGTTCTTTAGTTATAGGATGAAAAGTAATAGAAGAAGTTTTAAATACATTATTTAAATTTTTGTTTCCTATTGCTTTTAAAAACTTTTTAGAGGCTTCTGTTATTTTATCTCCTTCAAAATATTTTTCAATCGTTTTTAAGTTTATTTGATACACCGGGTCTTTTTTTAACTCTTCAGTTCTTATTACAAATTGATAAATGTTTTTGTGTTCTTTATCGTCTTTATCTTTACCTAAATTTTTTTCTTTAATAGCAAGTAGTAATGATTTGCTTTCTTCATCATAACAAATACCTTCAATATCGTTTTTACCTTTTAATTTAGTTTTATATTTTTTGGTAGATAACTTTTCTGCGTTAAAATTAGAAACCTCAAAAATATCTCCGTTGCTTTTTACAATATACAAGATGTCACCATTTCTGGTGATGTCTTCGTAATCGCCATCTTCTGCAAAGGTTCCTTTTCTTACTACTGCTTTCTGATTTAAGTTATAGAAATAGAGTGTTCCTGTTTCGTCTTCTATAGCGGCAACAATGCTATCATTAATAAAGGTTACTCCAGAAATTTCTTTTAAATTATTTGGCATTTTAAAAACTTCGTAAGTATTATTTTCTTGGTAGATAATACTTTTTTCGTTCTTCACTGCTGTTTGATAGCATGACGAAAATAGTATTAACATAGAGTAAAGTGCCAATCTATACATTTTTGGATTTAAATTTGATGTGTGTAAATCACTAATCAAAAGCTATACCATTAGTTTTAGGTTTATTTTTTTATAAATATTAATATACTATAGCATGAATTATAATTTTTCTGAGGATCATATTAAAGATTTTGTTTTCAATTTGTTTAAAGAAAAACTACCCATTCATTGTGTATACCATAATTTTAACCACACTAAACTAACAGTAGATGCTGTTAAAGATATTTCTGATGAATTTGAATTAGATAGTCTAGACAAAGAAAATTTAATAATTGCTGCTTGGTTTCATGATACCGGATATACTGTTTCTAATAAAAACCACGAGAAAGAAAGTATAGAAATAGCCAGAGACTATTTTAAAAAGTTGATTGATCAAGACAGATTTGATAAAATTTCTAACCTGATATTAAGTACGGTTTATTTATCCAAAAAGGAAAGTTTATTAGAGGAAATTCTTCACGATGCCGATTTCTCTAATATTGGTAAGAAAAAGTTTGCTCAAAGGGCAGAACTCTTAAAGTGTGAATGGGAAAAAGTAAATGATAAAACTTATTCTGATGTGGAATGGGCAGAGTTACAATATGAATTTATAACTCAGAAGACATTTAAAACAGAGGCTGCAGAAAAAAAATACGGTAAAAGAAGAGAGCGGAATGTTACCGACCAAAGAAGTGCTGTAGAGAAGGCAAAAAATGACCAGTATAAGCTACACTTAAAAACAGAAACGACCAAAGCCAAGACTCAAAAGGAGGGTAGGGGAATAGAAACCCTTTATCGTTCTGTATATAATTACCACATGGAACTAAGTTCCATGGCCGACCAGAAAGCCAACATCATGATTAGTATAAACACGATTGTGGTCTCCGTAATTATTACACTTTTTGGCTCGGGTTTTACCTTTGGCGATTCTGAAGGATTACGCCACGTAAGGTTTGTGTTTCCCATGTTACTTTTGGTTATTAGTAGTTTAATTTCTGTAACGTTTGCTATTCTTTCTGCAAGGCCAAGCATTACCTCTAAAGAGAAATACGAAATAGATAGAAAACATACTAGCATATTATTTTTTGGAAATTTTGCCCAGCTCAGAATCAAAGAATTTGTAGATCATATTAGAAAGCTTAAAGACAGTAAAGACGAGCTTTATGATAGTATGACGGTAGATATTTACAATTTAGGAGGTGTATTGGTTAAGAAATACAAATTACTTAAATGGTCTTATAATATATTTATGGGTGGTTTGGTACTGTGTGTTATTGGCTTTCTAGGGATAACCATTTATTCTTATTAAACTGTCTTTTCTAATCTTTTTAAAATATTCCCGAGATGGGAGCTGCTTTTTATAAGGAAACCAGAAGGACTTTTTGGGAAAGCTCATTGGACACTCATCAACTCAAAAAAATTTATCTACCTAGGTTAGATTTTTAATAGATTCATTTGGGCGTTCCCCCGTTGCTATCGCTCGGGGCAGGCTGGGCGGGCTTTTCGTTGCAATCTTTTTATCCGCCAACTGGTAGACAAAAAGGATTTACACTTCTCCGAAGGTCCAAAGGACTCTCCCTAACGCAAAACCATTCTAACTTTCCCAAAAATGCGTTTATCACTCCCAATTAGTTGGTTATTTTTAATCAAACTCACGTTATCTAGATTTTAATCGGAAAGCTAATAAAAACTTATTTCCTTATTTTATTGATATTACAATCTGGAAGCGGAATGTAAGAATAATGCGTAAGCCCAAAATGTTCGTATTTATCTTTTCCATTTTTTAAGCGTTCCCAATTAAACCAGTTTCTAACAATTTTTTTATTTTTTATTTTATCTATGTAATTGTTAGTAAGCATGATATAGCAAGGAAAAGGAACACTATTTTTTAAAAGTTTATGCGCCAAAATCACATCCTCGCCCAACAACTTAATTTTACCATTTATTTTAGTTATGGTTGTTTCGCCATGGTGGATTATAATTTTTAAACCTAACTGATTTTTAGCTAAGTATTTTTGAAAGTTTTCTGGCTCTGTTTGGGCATAAGAATCTACTACATTATTAAAAGCCTGAAATAATAATTTACATTGTTTGGCAACTTTACTTATTGCAGGTAAACGCCCTGTTCTGTAAAAGAAAATGGCATCTCCTTCTACCTCTGCTACCTTCATGTCTAAAATATTGGTGGCTATTAATTTGTTAAGTATTTTAGAAATAACCTGATGTGCAAAATCAGAATCGGCAGTGGTCATAAATTTAGTAAAACCAGTCAAATCTGGAATACAAAAGAAAACTGGATACTTAGGATTATTTACCATTTAACTATTGTTGATGCTATATTTTTAACAACCATGTATGAGATTTATGGCACAAAATAATTTTTATAATCCTAAAAAAAAAATTTTATAGGGTATTAATTATTATTTAAAGTGCTTTAAACTTAATGAGTTTTTGTGCAAAGGATGCGGAGGGCTTGGTACATTTTTTAAGCCGCAATACGGCTTAAAAAATTACGGCACACCGTAGCAGCCTGGTTGTGTGTTTTGGTTTTGTGTTGAGGGTAATACAATGCACCCAAATAATTTTTTTACTAATGCTATTCTTGTTCTTCCTTTACAGAGCCTGTAATGGGTTTTTGAGTGGTTTTTGTCCTTTTGTCAGATTCTTCTTTCTCTTTCTTTAGCTTACTTTCTTGGTCTTTTTTTCTACCAAAGGTTTGTTTTAAAAATTCGTCGAAGGTATCGTACTGTTGACTAAAAGCTAAACCAAACCCGTTAATATAGATATCACTATTTAGGTTAAAGAAGTCTCTATTAGTTGGTCTTTGAAATGCTTTGGCAATAAAGCTACCGTCTTTTCTGATGTCAAAAGTTGCTTGAAAATCACGAGTTAATTCGTTAATAGAAGAGTTAAAAAGATTATTATTAAATAATTGGTTATTAATATTCTGATTATTTACAAAGTTTCCAGTCACTTTAAATCGGCCATTAAAAAAGTTTGCACCAAAACCAAACTCACTAAAAGAGCGAACATTAATATCTAAATTCTTAATACCTAAAGATTGTGCTACAATGTTATTGAATTTGCTAAAGCCAAATTCTAAGCCAGATGATAGTAGCGTTTGCTCATTTAAACCTCCTATTCCTGTACTTGTATTGCCATTAAAACTATTTCTTACTACCAGGTTTATTACTTGCTGAGCTTCGTTATCTTTATCATTTAAATAACCTTGTAGCTGTGTTTTATAACCCGAGTTGTTTGGAAATTCTAAACTAAATTTAATATCTGGATTTAGTAAAGAGCCATTCAAAATCATGTGTGCTTCTGAAAGTACACGGGTGTTCAAATTATCGTCTGTGGTAATACCTGCTGCAGCAAATATAGGTGCAATGGATGCTCTGGTGCTGTAAATGGCGTTAAGGCTAACTTGAGCATCGGTGGGGTCGCCGGTCCAGCGGATGGTGCCGCCTTTTTCTAGCGTAAATGTTTTATTGATGAGGTTGTTGGCGGTAAAATCAAACTCTCCAGAATTGATGATGTAGTCGCCTTTCATCTCGAAATCGCCCAGACTGGTAATTCTTAAGTTCAGCTGTGCGGTACCTTGGCCAGTTAAGTTCCCTACTTCTGTTAAAATATTGGCTGTAGAACCTTCATCTACGGCTAAGTCAAACTCCATGGTAATACCATTAAAGTAGTTACCGTCTTGTTTCTTGTTTAAGCTAGTATCTTTTGCTACATAAATAATAAAATCGTTGGCGCTAACCGTAGAAGAACCATTTAAAGGGATGGTAAACTCGGTTCCGGCTTCTGTTTTTGCCTTAATGTTAATGCGCATGGCATCTATTGGGCCATTAAAACCGAAACTTCCAGTACTGTAAGCCTTACCATAATATAATAAGTTGTCTCTGGAAGTGGTGTTTAAAGCCATAAAATTTTTGGCGTTTAGCGTTACACTAAACAATGGATAATCTGGCTTCTTCATATCAATAGAGCCGCTAGCTTCTGCCTTATTTCCTCTTACATCTACTAATGTTAATCCATTTAAGTCTATTACGCTATTATTTACAGAAATTTTATCGGTTACGGTGTAAGCTGTTTTTAAATAGTTTACCGTTACGCCCGCATTAATAAAACTTAAATCTCCGTTTATGGCTGGGTTAGAAAATTTACCAGTTAACTTTAAATTAGATGAAATTTGACCTTCTAAATTAGAAATAATTTCTTTCACAAATGGCTGTATTATAATTAGCTCTGTTTGGTCTAATATAATATCTAAATTGAGGTTATTTGTTGCATTTGTGGCAAAGTCTACATCGCCTTTAATGTCCATAGTTTTGCTATTATCCTTAAAAATGGTAGCATCAACATCAACATCTTTTTTGCCATAATTATAAGCGGTTTTAAGTTTTAAATCTCCAATACTCGTTTGGTTATAGTATAGAGAATCTATTGTCACATTTGATGCTATATTGGGTTGATCTAAAATAGAGGAAAGGTTGGCAACACCATTCATGGTTCCACTTAAACTTACGCCATAACCTTTGGTTAATTGACTTAGCGAACTCATTTTAAGATCTTGAATAATAACCTCTAGTTGGTCTGTGCTGTTTTTAGATATTGCACCATTAATGGCTACCAATTGCTTATTACTGCTTAGTTCAAAGTTTTCTATAAAGGTTCTATTATCATCAAATTTGATACGTACTTTTTCTTGTATTTTCCAAACCTGGTTATCTATTAATATCTCTGAAGGAGATAGACTTAACTTTGCTAAAGTATCTGTACCAAACTCCACCAAGCCGTATAAATCGAGCTGGTTAGTTGCGTCTTTATCTGATAGTTTTACGTTGAAAGTAAGACTGTCGTTTTTTAAAGTATTTTGAATAATTACGTTTTTTACATAAAGTCCGCCATTGGTTAGTTCTATTTTATCAACAGAAATAATAGATTCTAAAGATTTTGCCTGTGTGTTTTGATCTAAAATAATGTTACTGAAAGTTTTACCTGCATAGGTTAAAGTTTTTACAAAACCGTTTAGGGCAACCGAGTCTTTATCTGAATTAAACTTACCATTAAAAACACCCCTTTCTGGTATTTTTAATTCTGGAATAAACATACTAGAGATATAATCAAAGTTTTTTAAATCTATTTTGAAATCAAAATTTTGGTTTTTTGTTGGAATAATCTCTGTTTGATAAGATGGGATATATTTTTTAATTACTGATTTAAATGCAGATGGTAATGTTTCAATATCATAAGCTCCTTTAATTCGGGCATCGCCAATGTCTGATGTTAAGGCTAGCAATCTGTTCTCGCCCATGCCTTCTGCCAACAGAAAAACACTATCCATTACTACAGATTTTGAAGTATTGGTTATCCTAATATCGTTAATTAAAAAATCGCCTTGTATATTTTGAAGGTTATTACCAGCAAATTTACTCTTCACTTTTCCGTCAAACTGAATAGTGTCTTTAGTGAAATTTAGTTTATGAAAATTAGCGCCTTCTATGTTAGCCACAAAATCAAATTGAGGAAGTTGAGGATTGATATCTGCTTTTCCATCAAATGTTAGCTTAATGTTTTTATCATCAATTTTTAGTTTCCCATTAAAAACTTTATTGATAATGCTTCCATCTACCTTTATATTGGTGTAACGATAATTGTTAAAATCGAAGTAAGTGGCTTTGGCATTAATTTTTTCTTTTAAGTTTGCTAAATCAAATCCTTTTCCGTCAATATTTGCAATAAATGATGTTCTGTTGATGATAGATTGATCTAACAAATTCCCTAAATCGAAATCGAAAGCTTGTATCGTTCCTTTGTAAGATGGAATATTGGCATTGTTAATTTTAATGTTAACATCAGACTTTATTCTACCCAATTTGGTTTTAAAATCGGCATTGGCTTTAAAATTTTTGGCGTATCCTTTAAAGTTTCCAGAAAAGTTTACGTTACCAAATTTCCCTATCTCGGCAGGTATTTGATTGTATTTCTTGCCAGTTATTTTTTCTACAATATATTCAACATCTTGTTTATTGGTGTAAGCTTGTTCAAAATCTAAATCGTAATAAGTTGTGTTAACGTCTGGTAGTCCTTTTACTCTAAAATTCCCTTTAAGATAAGAGCCTTTACCCACTTTAATGGCTAAATTAGTAGCTTTCAAATCGGTTACTTTACCTTCAATTAAGCCGGTAAGAACAATGTTTAAGTCCATAAAAGCTATTTGTGGTGCAAAATAGGCAATGTCTTTACTGCTAATTTTAGAATTTTTAAAATTCCCTTTCAGTACAATTTTATTTACTACGTCGTCAAAATCGGCAAAGTCTTTAAAATTCATGCTAAAGTAATTGGTTAGCGTAGTGCGAGGGGTTTTTAGATATAGGTTTTGTAACTCTATTTTATTGGTATCTATGGTGGTAAGTGCGGTTAAATCGTTCAAAATAAAACCACTTTTCTCTCTAAATTTTAAGTGATTAACCTGTGCTTTAAAAACAAAGTCTTTTGTATCTAAATTTTTTATTTCGGCACTTAAATCTTTAATATCAACATCATTATAATTGATAGATTCTGTTTTCTTATCTGCTACACGGTAGTTTTTATATTTAAAATTTAATTTGGTTATTTTAACATTGTTGATGGTAAAATCAAAGGGCTCGCTAACGGTGCTGTCTTTCTTACCTGTATTAAAGTAATTTATTATAAACGATAAATTGGTTGTAGTGTCTTTGTACGCTTTTAAATAAAACTGGGCATTGGTTAAATTAACTTGGTTTAAGGTGATTTTGCGCTCTTTAATTGGTGCAAAATAAGAAATGTCAACTTCTAGCTCTGGTGCAAATAATAAGGTGTCTTTTTCTAAATCTTGTATATATAAACCTTTTAATAATAGTGATTTAAAAGGCTTTAAAACCAATTTATCTATAGAAACAGCGGTCTTCCATTCTTTAGCTAAATAGTTTGCCGCTTTTTTTGCTGCCCAAGTTTGTACGCTCGCAAATTGAAACGAAAATAAGATACCTCCCACCAAAATAATAATGGATAGTAAGATAATTAACGTTATTTTGATTACTTTTTTAATAATTTTGTTTCTTAATAATTTAAATTAAAAGCTGTGTCAATTGTTTTAGGTATAGAATCATCTTGCGATGAAACTTCCGCATCTATCTGTATAGACGGTAAAATAGTGTCTAATATTATTGCTAATCAAACAATACATGAACAATATGGTGGCGTTGTACCAGAATTAGCTTCTAGGGTACACCAACAAAATATTGTGCCAGCAGTTGCTCAAGCAATTTCAGCTGCGAAAATAAACAAAAAAGATATAGATGCAGTAGCTTTTACAAGAGGTCCTGGTTTATTAGGTTCTTTATTAGTAGGCACTAGTTTTTCTAAAGCCTTTGCTTTGGCAAGTAACATCCCATTAATAGAAGTTAATCACATGCAGGCGCATATTCTGGCTCATTTTATAGACGATCCAAAACCACAATTTCCGTTTTTATGTTTAACAGTTTCTGGCGGTCACACTCAAATTGTTTTGGTAAAAGACTATTTTGAGATGGAAATTGTGGGAGAAACTTTAGATGATGCTGCCGGCGAAGCTTTTGATAAAACAGCTAAAATTCTAAACTTACCTTATCCTGGTGGTCCTTTAATAGATAAATATGCTAAACTAGGGAATGCCGAACGCTTTAAATTTCCAGAACCACAAATAGCAAACTTAAATTTTAGCTTTAGCGGATTAAAAACTGCTATTTTATACTTTGTAAGAGACAATGTGGCTAAAAATCCAGACTTTTTAACAGAAAATTTAGAAGATATTTGCGCATCTGTACAACAAAGAATAGTTTCTATTCTGCTAAACAAGCTACAGAAAGCGGTAATTCAATATCAGGTTACAGGTATTGCCATTGCTGGTGGTGTTTCTGCAAATTCTGGGTTGAGAAATTCATTATTAGCCTTAGGAGAAAAAAATAATTGGGATGTTTTTATTCCTAAGTTTGAGTATTGTACAGATAATGCTGCCATGATAGCCATGGCAGGATATTATAAATATTTAAAACAAGATTTTGTAGGGCAAGATGTAGCACCATTAGCCCGAATGCCATTTTAAATTAAAGATTTGAAAAACTTTAAGCTTATATCTTTAGCCTTAATCTTATTTTTCTTTAGTCTATTATTGCTCAACCATTTCTTTGGTTTTACAGGTCCGTTTGGTTTTGATGATATTGAATATGCTCGGTTAGGGCATTTATATGCAACCAGAAATCCAGACTATACTAATCCGTTTACTTTCAGATTTGGGGTTATCTTACCTGTAGGATATTTACAAAATATATTCGGAATAACAGATTCTGCTGCGGCAATCTATCCACTTTTACTTTCTCTAATTTTAATTCTCACAGTTTATAAAAGCTCAAACTTAAATTGGAAAACAGCTTTTATAGCTTTGGCTATTTTATTTTGTTGCCCTTGGATTGTTTTTTATAGCGATAAAATTGGAGCAGATATTCCGGTAACGGTTTATATGATTGTAGCCATTTATATCTTCTATCAAAGTAGATTTGGAAGCATTTCCAAGAATCGTATTTTCCTTTACGGGATGTTATTTTCATCGGTACTATTTATAGCCTTTTTAACCAAAGAAACAGTTTGGTTTTTGATGCCATTATTAGTTATATTTTTTATTTATGATGTTTTTAAAAAGCAGAACTTTAGGTTTTGGATAATTGCTATTTTAACCATACTTGTTTTGATGTTTGGTTACTCGCTTTGGCAAAAAATACAGTTTAACGATTGGTTTTATCGGTTTAAACTTATTAAAATGTATGATAATACCAATATCTGTAGTTACGATAGACAACCTTTTTCTATTGTTTTTAAAAGAATAACAACTGAGCTGTGGACTTACTTTATGGCAGAAGGAACTTTCCTTATTCCTATAATTCTACTCATTACAACACTGCATAAACAAAATCTTTCAGCACCTTTTGCAAAACAAAATTCCTGGACAACAGTGTCCATTATTCTGATATTATCGGCTAATTTTTGGACAATTTCTTATAACTCTTATCATCCACTATGTGTAGATATTAGACACTATTTATACATTTTTCCAGTTTGTGCCATCGCTATTGCAAATAATTATGAAATGCTGTTTAGACGGTGGTCGGTAATTTTAGTGCTTTTGGTAAGTATTTTAATCTTAGCATTTAAAAATCAATTACAACTTAAAGAGGTAAGTGTAATCAGTACTTATATAATACTTATAATTTTTACTTTTTTATTGTTCATCAAAAAAGGGAAGGTTTATGTTTTATTGGCTATCGTTTTAATTCCTTTAACTCATCTTTATCTCCAAATTAGCAACGCTTCGCAATATGATTATCAAACTCAAGAAGAAATAGCAAGAGATTTTTTAAAAGATAAACGCCAAACAACCATTTATACATCAAGAATACAAGAAAGATTATTTAAATATTATCTAGGGTTTAAAGTGCCAAAAGACTTGTCAATTGTTTCATACGGCTATTTTAATCAATTAAAAAAAGGCTATCATTATTGGAATTATCATTCTACTTCACTCAGTCAGCAGTTTAATGCAATACCCACGGCTATTCAAGCGGTATCAATTCCTCAGAATCAAATAAAAAACTCAGAAATCATTAAAATATACAGGATAGATAAAGCGGTACAAAACATTCAAACCTATAACTTAAGTTCTTCATTTTTTAATGTCCAATTTAAAAAGGATGAAACCGCTTATATATTGCCAAATCAAGAATATGGACCAACTTTTAGGAAAACAATAGCTAAAAACGTTCATCAAATTAATGTCAGTAGCAATTGGCTAATAACCAACAAATCATTAAAAGATGCTAGTTTAGTTTTTTCTTTAGAAGAAGACGGGAAATTATTATATTATCAGACATACAGTATTAAAACAGATAGAGCTGCTTACAACAATAAATACAAATTGTTTAAAGCGGTAAACATCAGTAAAATAAATATAAATAAAGAAGCGGTATTAAAGGTTTATATCTGGAACAATCAGGAGGCAAATCTTAATATATCCAAAGCAGAAATAGTTTTAGCATTAGATTAACAATTAAAATGAAATACCTGATAGTAGGTTTAGGAAACATAGGGCAAGAATATGCCGATAATCGCCACAACATAGGTTTTATGGTTTTAGATCAATTTGCAAAAGAAGAAAACGCAAAGTTTACCACACTAAAACACGCTTATTATACAGAGGTTTCTTTTAAAGGGCGCATGTTGCACTTTATAAAGCCAACAACCTACATGAATTTAAGTGGTAAAGCGGTTAAGTTTTGGATGCAAGAATTAAAAATCCCGATAGAAAACGTATTAATTATTGTAGACGATTTAGCCATCCCATTTGGTGCCGTAAAAATTAAACCAAAAGGAAGTGCCGCAGGGCATAACGGACTAAAAAGTGTAGAAGGCCTACTCGGTTCTAACGAATATGCCAGATTACGTTTCGGCATTAGCGATCATTTTCCCAAAGGTAGGCAGGTAGATTATGTCTTGAGTGGTTTTGACAACGATGAAACACCAGAATTACCAGCATTAATAGATAAAAGTATTAAAATGATTAAAAGTTTTAGTGCCATTGGTTTAGAACTAACCATGACCAACTTTAACAATTCAAAATAATAAAGAAATGGAAGTAATAATTTATGGAATACCCAATTGTGGATCGGTAAAAAAAGCCCGCGACTTTTTCGAGAAACACCAAATTAATTATCATTTTCACGATTTTAAGAAACTAGGTGTTCCGCATGCTAAATTGAAATTGTGGTGTAAACAGTTTGGTTGGGAAAAGGTGTTAAATAGAAAAGGAACAACGTGGCGTAAACTAGACGAAACCATTAAAATGGAAATTACAGATGCCGATTGGGCCATTAAACTCATGTTTGATAATACTAGCGCCATCAAAAGACCAGTGATAGAAACTACAAAAGGTAATACTATTGGCTTTGATGAAAACGTTTATGAAGAGTTGTATCTTTAAATTGGCGTTAAGTCTATTTATCGTTAAAAAATGTTAAGCATTTGCTATTTACAACTTATTAGTAGATTTTTGTATTTATGAAGAAAGCTTTTATTTTATTCTTCTTGTTTTTGCCATTTGCTATTCATGCACAGCAAATGAAAATCTCGGGGACAGCTTATGACGCAGATTCGCGGAATAAGCTGAAGCTTGTATTTGTAAATAATTTAACCCAAAGAGAAGTAGACCACACTGGGCAAAAAGGCGACTTTAACCTTACCGCAGAACTTGGCGATTTAATCGTTTTTTCTTGCCCCGGTTTCCAAAACGATACCTTAGTTTTAGAAAATATGCGCCCAAAATTGGTATTAATGAAGCCCAGTATTATTGTCTTAAACGAAGTAGTAGTAAGTGCAAAATCCAGAGTTCCTGAAGATGTTCGCTCGGCTTATTCATCTGCCTATTCTTATGCAAATACCAACATCTTATCGCAAGATGGTAAAGTGAGTTTGGGAAATGCCTTTAGTAAGCAATCTCAACAAAAAAGAGCATTCCAAAAATTTATGGATTCCGAGCTAGATGAGAAGTTAATAGATCAAAAGTTTAACAAAGATTTAGTCACCTCACTTACTAAAGTTAGAGGTCAAGTTTTAGAAGATTTCATGTCTTACTATCGCCCAACTTATTCGCAAGTAAATAGCATGAGCGAGGTTGATTTACGTACCTACATTGTAAAATCATACAACGAGTATATTAAATTACCTGCCGAAGCTAGAATTTATCCGGCTTTGCCAAAGTCATCTTTTAACGGTAATTATTAACACTATTATTTTATAAAAAAAGATATTTTTGGGCGTTTAAACACGCTATTCCCTATAGTCCCAAAGAAAAATTGGGAGCTGCCGTCCCGATAGCTATCGGGACTATCGTTAACGCACCTATGGCATGTTAAATACAAAAAATAACTCATTAGAAAGTATCATCATATTTACAAAAAATCTAATTTATTTATTCAACCTTAGTATCCATTATTATATTAATCCAAGAAATAAAAAACTCAAAAATAAAACATGAATAAAACTAAGTTTATAGCCGTATTGAGCGTTTTGATAACGTTCATCAGTTTAAATACCAAAGCACAAGAAACTACTGCGTCAAGCACTAACAACTACGATTATGTAGAAGCTTTTAAGCCTAATTTCTATACTCAAAATGGAAATACTTATCGTAATGCCAGCGGAAAGCCAGGACATCAGTACTGGCAAAACAGAGCAGATTACGTGTTAAACGTTTCTCTAAATAACGAAGAAAACAAAATATCAGGCTCAGAAAGCTTAACCTACACCAATAATAGTCCAGACGAGCTAGATTTTATTTGGATGAGTTTAGACCAAAACCTATTTAAGCAAAGCAGCAGAGGAACCGCCATTATTCCACCAACGGGAAGCAGAAACGGTAGCCGCGGACAAGTTTTTGAAGGTGGTCATAATTTATCAGGTTTAAAACTGACGAGTTTAAATGGCAAAACTCAAGATATAGAACTAAAATACATGATAGAAGATACCCGTATTCAAATCTTCTTACCAGAAAAGTTAAAAGCTAATGGTGGTGTTTTAAAATTAAAAATAGACTTCTCTTATGTTTCTCCAGAATATGGAAGTGATAGAACGGGGGTTTTAGAAACTAAAAATGGTAAAATTTTCACCATAGCGCAATGGTATCCACGCATGTCTGTTTATGACGAAGTTACGGGCTGGAACACCATTCCATACACAGGACCAAGTGAGTTTTATTTAGAATATGGCGATTTTGAAATTAACATTACTGCACCCGCAAGTCATATCGTTGTATCTTCTGGCGAGTTACAAAATCCAAAAGATGTGTATACTGCAGAACAAGTTAAAAGATGGGAATCGGCTGCTAAAAGTGATGCTACGGTAATCATCCGTTCTGCAAACGAAGTAACAGACGCAGCCTCTCGTCCAGCAGGTAAAAAAGAATTGACCTGGAAATTTAAAATGACTAATTCTCGTGATGTTTCTTGGGCTTCTTCGCCAGCATTTATTATAGATGCTGCTAAAATGAATTTGCCAAGTGGAAAAAAATCTATGGCAATTTCTGCTTATCCTGTAGAAAGTGATGGAAATGGAGCTTGGGGACGTTCTACCGAGTATACTAAAAAATCTATCGAGTTTAACTCAAATAAATGGTTTGAGTATTCATATCCTGCTGCAACAAATGTTGCCGGTAACGAAGGCGGTATGGAATATCCTGGTATTGTATTTTGTAGCTGGAAATCAAAAGGAGCAGGTTTATGGGGAGTAACTGATCATGAGTTTGGTCATAACTGGTTCCCAATGATTGTAGGTTCTAACGAACGTTTATACGCTTGGATGGATGAAGGTTTTAATACGTTTATTAACGACTTAACAACAGGAGATTTCAACAACGGGGAGTATGCGCCAAAGGGACAAAAAGATATGCACCGTTATGCAGCTTTCTTAACCAACCCTACTTTAGAACCTATAATGGTTAGTCCAGATAATATGAAAGAGTCTCATATTGGCACCCTTTGCTACACAAAGCCAGGCATTGGATTAGGTTTATTAAGAGATCAAATTTTAGGTCCAGAGCGTTTTGATAGAGCGTTTAATGCTTACATAGAAAGATGGGCTTTTAAACACCCAACTCCAAACGACTTTTTTAGAACAATGGAGAATGTTGCAGGCGAGAATTTAGCTTGGTTTTGGAGAGGATGGTTTGTAAATAATTGGAAAGCAGACATTGCCGTTAACGACGTAAAGTATGTTAAAAACGATGTAAAAAATGGTGCCTTAATATCCATAGAGTGTAAAGAGAAAATGCCTCTACCAATCATTTTAGAGATAACAACAGCAAGTGGTAAAAAAGAAACCATCAAATTGCCAGTAGAAATTTGGGAACGTAACACAGTTTGGACTTTCAAATATCCTTCTACAGAAGAAATTACTTCGGTAGCGTTTGATCCACAACATGTTTTACCTGATGGTAATTCTGCAAATGATGTTTGGAAGAGTATTAAGTAATATTTAGTGTTTTATGTCATATTTTAAAAGAGGATTTAGGTCCTCTTTTTTTATGATTACGACTTACGAAGCTTTAAAAACCTCGTAAGTCTTAGATTTTATTTATGCTATTTGCCTTCTGTCGGATTCAGCGCCCCATTTTTCTATCCTAATCATAAAATCCTGAAATAAATTAAAAATGATTTTCTGGAGATATTTGATTGTAGTCTCCCTAAATTGTTTTGACCCAAAATTATTTCAATATCATTATTTAAAACTATAGTTGAAAAATTTCGTTAATATTATTATAACACCCTAAGTGTAATAAAACTTTATTTCTACAATTCTATAGAATTTAAAAGATCAAGTTTTTTACCTTTAACATTCAAACACAACATAAACATCTCAATTTAATACATGTATATTCTTATTTTTTTTATTGCCCACTGGTTCATTTCTCTCTTTGTTCAAACATTTTTTTTACATAGATACGCATCACACAAAATGTTTAGTCTAAACCCGTTTTGGTATAGATTCTTCTACATTTTAACATACATTGGCCAAGGAGCATCTTATTTAAAACCAAAGGCCTACGCAATTATGCACCGGATGCACCACGCATTTAGTGATACAGAAAAAGATCCTCATTCTCCTCATTTTTTTGAAGACGTTTTCCAAATGATGTGGAACACAAGAGGTCAGTATGTAATTTTTGAAAAAGATTTAGAATTACCTGAGCCACAATTTAGAGGAGACTACGCCGAGTGGAAATTTATTGATTATTTAGGAACCTCTATGGTTTCTAGAATTGGTTTCACATTAGGTTATGTTGCTTTTTATGTTGCTTTTGCCACACAGTGGTGGATGTGGCTTTTCCTTCCCTTCCATTTTGTAATGGGCCCACTACATGGCGCTATCGTAAACTGGTGCGGACACAAATACGGTTATTCTAATTTTGATAATCAAGATAAATCTAAAAACTCAACTCCTTTTGATTTTTTAATGCTTGGCGAGTTATTCCAAAACAATCATCATAAGTTTCCTAACAGTCCTAATTTTGGTAAAAAATGGTTCGAAATAGATCCGGTTTATCCTATTATGAAAGTGATGCATTGGTGCAGGATTATTCGTTTTAGAAAAGCTTAATATTAACTACATTATTTAAAAACGTAAATGATAGAAGCAGCATCTTTTCTTGTATTTAGCCACAAAGAAATTAGCAAAAAGATTTAGTGGATGTCGGAATTAAAACACCCAAATATTAAAAAAAAAAGCTCCTTGATACTAATCAAGGAGCTTTTTTTATATGGTTAATTGACACTAGTTATCTCTGGTTGGTCTGCTGCTTCTACTAGTAGTGCTTCCAGAAGAAGAGGGTTGAGGAGCAGAACGTTCTACACTTTTACTAGGTGTATCGTCACTTCTATTTGGGCGACTGCTACTATTTCCACTTGGTGCATTTCCTCTGCTAGAACTACCAGAAGATGGCGGTGTGCCTCTGCTAGGTTCTGGTCTTTCACTTCTTGACGGGCTAGAAGATGGACTGTTTTCTCTAGAAGAATTACCGCTGTCTACATCTGGTCTGCTTCCTCTACGGTCAGAAGAAGTTGGAGCAGCACTTCTAGTTGGTTCTGGTCTCTCGTTTCTTTGCGGATTAATGTTTCCAGTATTACCTGAAGAAGGATTTGTCCTACTTACCTCTGGACGATAATTTCCACTACCATTGTTGCTTCCATCGCGATCTCTTCTGGGTTCAACCCTATTAATTCTGTCATCGCTAGTTCTTGTAGGTCTGTCTATAGTTTCTGGTCTTATGGTGTTTCCATTATAAGTTCCACTTCCACTATTGCTATCTCCAGCTCTATTTCCGTTATTGTCGGTTCTGCTAGGGCGACTGTTATTGTTAGCCACTACTCTTGGTGCTGCATTTTTATCGTCTCGGCTAACATCTGGTCTGTAAATATTTACAGTTCCTTTATCTACGGTTACGGTTCCCGGTCTAACGTTATCAGCAACTCTATAAACTGGCACATCTTGTCTTGTGGCTCTTCTAATATCATCTGCCCTTGGTCCGGTATTATACCTTACATTTCTGTTGGTGTAATAATTATTGATAATTGTTGTCCTTTGTACAATGTAAACATTGCGTCTTGGTTCCCAATATCTACCGTAAGAAGGATAGTAAATGCATCTTTGTGGGATAAAAACCCAATAATTATCTGGAACATAATATCTTCTACCAAAATTGACATTAATATTGGTACGAGGCGCTAAAGGAGCCCATCCGTAATATCCACCACCGCTTCTCCAGCTTACCCAAGCTGGTCCCCACTCGGTATCTGGCGCCCAAATCCACCCATCATATCTGTCGTAAAACCATCTACCATAATGAAACGGAGCCCAGCCCCATTCATAATCAGAAACCCAAGTATTGCCATAATCGGTCATTACCCAATGTCCGTTAGAGTAGTAAGGTTTAAAATCCCGATTTACATCAGGACGCCATACATAACCATAATCTGGATTATTGTACCACTCGCCGTAATAAGATAATTCATCATAAAAAACTTGTAATGAAATATTACGGTTTGGTTTTGCTTCAGCTTTTTGAATGCTAAAGCTTACGATCACAGCCATTATTCCAAAAGCTGAGATTATTTTTTGAATGCTTCTGCTCATGATTTTAAGTTTAAATTTTAACTGATTTATTAACGCTTCAATACCTTATTTCATATCATTTTTAATTTTTTATTACCTTCCAATAACGAAATGCTATTTGGTTTAATGAATAAATGAAGATTTAAAATATGGATATAAGAACTAAGAACGATATTTTACAGCGCTTAATTAATAGACGACGCTCTAAACATAAAGGTGTCAATGTTTATTAAAATATTTATAACATAGATTAATATAAAATCAAATAGTTTACTTTGTAACATGGCAAAAGGCATTTTATATTTAATTCCGGTGGTGATGGCCGAAGGTGCAGAAGCAAAATCGCTTACTCCTTATTTGGGAGAAACTATCAATCAGATTAAAGAATACATTGTAGAGAATGAAAAAACAGCTAGAAAGTGTTTGAAATTTGCCGGATTAAAAACTCCACAAAGCGAATTGATCATCCACGATTATGGCAAGCATCAACGAGGAGGAAGTTTAAAACCGTATTTTGAAGGGTTAGAAGCCGGTGAAGATGTTGGTTTAATGAGTGAAGCGGGAAGCCCTGGCGTTGCAGACCCTGGCGCAGATATTGTTGCCGAAGCACACAGAAGAAATATTAAAGTTGTACCATTAGTAGGACCAAGCTCTATTTTATTGGCATTAATGGCTTCTGGTTTTAACGGACAAAGTTTTGCCTTTCATGGATATATTCCAATAGATAAAATGGCAAGAATTAAAAGAATTAAAGATTTAGAAGGTTTTTCTGAACGCTTTAAACAAACCCAAATATTTATAGAAACGCCTTTTAGAAACAATCCGTTATTGAACGATATTTTAGCAAGCTGTAGAAACGATACAAAACTTTGTATAGCTTGTAACTTAACCGCCGATGATGAGTTTGTTTATACCAAAACCATTGGCGACTGGAAAAAAGATCAGCCAGAGTTACATAAGAAACCTACTATATTTTTATTGCAGAAAGAAAGATGACAATACCAGTTAGGTCTGATATTTTAATTGAAGGGGTAAATCCTGCAAACTTAGCTTTAGCTGTTTTACTTTCTAAAAACGGAGCCACCGTTTTAATGGTAGATGAAAACTCTGCTATAACCCCTTTTGAACCTGTAGTTTTAAATCAATATTGTTTTGATTTTTTGACCGATTATGGTTTCGAATTTTCTGATGACGAGCAAAAAGACTTGACCATACAAAGCGATAAGTTTGCACAACAATCTTTTAAAATTTTAGCAACACATCTTTGCAGTATCATTTGGGGTGTTACTTTTAATAATAGAAACTCTACTTTGAATGAGTACATGCTCCATCATGATGGTAAATTTAGTGTTCATCAAACTCATTTTTTGGTATCTCAACTTAATTTCAAAACCGAAAATAGTTTTATAGATTTTAAAAGAGCCTTTTTATTAGCATGGCGTTTAACTGGCGTTTTTGTAGAAAAAAGTTTAGGAAGCAAGTGTTTGTCGAGCTATTTCACCGAGTCTGTTTTATTGCAAAATCAATATTTAGCTAAATTAAAAGATAAAAAAAACAGCAATAAGCCTACTTGGTTAAAATTTTTTAAAGCTAAAAACAAAGATTATAATTTAATAGAAAGTAAAGCAAATTTGCATTTAAGTATGTACAGAAATTTGCAAGCAGGCGATTTACTGCCCAATATTTCTTTTTTTGATGAAAAAGCCAAAGAATATACCAGCTTACATAAATGGTGTAATTATCGATATTTTTCTGTGATTATTTTTGGGAGTATCATTCAGCCAAATTTATTCTCTTTAGCTAGGTGGATTCAGTTAAATTATCCAGTCCAATTATTCTATTTACCATGGAGCAAAAGAAATCAAGAGCTTTTTACCGAACTTAATATTTTAGAAGACATGAAAAAAACCATCATAGTAAGACCCGATAAATATATTGGACTGTTACATGATGGTATAGATGTAGATATTATAGATAACTACCTAGCTAATTTTGTAAATATGAAAGAGAAGGTTAAGGCAGTAGAAGGCTAAAACAATTTTAAAATCAACATCATTAATAAGAACAAAACTAACAGAAGAACATAGGCTAAAGGTTTTGCAAAATTTAATGTCCACCCTAAAATCGGGTTAGCTTTTGCCACAATTAAATTTTCATCTTCCGCATCAAAATAAAAAATCCCAAATTTGAACTTAGATATGTCTTTCTTCTTATTATCCATGAATGGTTTCTGCCTTTCCGTAATTTTTAATTACATCACCTTCGTAAGCTAACCATTCTTGCCAGCGTTTTTCTACATCTATTCCGGTTCCGTATTTTCTAGCTAAACCAATAAATAGGGTGTAATGTGTTGCTTCAGAAATCATTAATTCGTGGTAAAACTCAGACAGCTCTTTATCTTCTACATATTCAGATAATACTTTAAAACGCTCGCAACTTCTAGCCTCAATCATTGCCGCTAAAAGTAAACGGTCTACCATACTTTCTGTACGTTTAGCTTCTCCTCCACCACGTTTTAAGAATTTAATTAACTCATTAACGTAATTGTCTTTTCTTTCTAAACCTAAGGTATATCCACGTTTAATAATAATTTCATGCACTCTTTTAAAGTGGTCCATTTCTTCTTTTACAAGCTCGGCCATTTCTTGTACTAACTCAGAAATGTTTGGGTTTTGGATAATTAAAGTAATGGCATTAGTTGCTGCTTTTTGCTCGCAATAAGCATGGTCTGTTAAAATTTCTTCAATATTACTTTCTACAACATTTTTTACCCAATGTGGGTCGGTAGGTAATTGTAGCTTAAACATGGTTTTCTCGTTCATGTTCCAAAATTACGCTTTAAGAATAATATTTTTGTTAATACGATGTGATATTGTTTCAGTAAATACCAGTAAAAATTGTTTTTATGTTAAGGAGTGTTTCATTTCTATTTTAGTGGTAAATCCAACCTTTTGGAAGAGGCATTTTACAAATAGGTGGGCGTTTTAACACGCTTTCCACTAAATCTTTTTTCTGAAAAAGAAAAAAGGATATCGCTTCAATCGTTAACGCTAATACGTAACGCATTAAAATTTTAACTAAAAAACCTTATCCAAAGACATTTCTACGCTAAAAGCTTTAAAGCAACAAAATAAAGTCAAGCATAGATTGGTGTAGCCAAAGCTGCAAACAATCAAATGCTTAAATTAAATGGCTATATATCATTCAAATCTAAAATTCACTGCTGACAAACTGTCATTTCCGTTTAAATTTCATAGTTTTGTAATCCAAAATAAAATGCATGTTAGAATTAGAATTACCCTCTAAACAACACGATGAAACCAGACAAGGTGAGGCTTTAATCATTAAGGCAAAACTACCTGTAGATAAGGTTCCGCGTAAACTTTATATAGAGAGTTACGGTTGTGCCATGAATTTTTCTGATAGTGAAATTGTTGCTTCCATATTGGCTGATGAAGGTTTTACTACAACAGCTTCTTATGAAGAAGCCGATGTCATTTTTATAAACACTTGCGCTATACGTGAAAATGCCGAAACCCGAGTAAGAAATAGATTAAAGCAGTTTAGAGCAATAAAAAGAGAGAATAAGGATTTGGTAATTGGCGTATTAGGCTGCATGGCAGAGCGTTTAAAAGCTAAATTTTTAGAAGAAGAAAAATTAGTTGATGTTGTTGTAGGTCCAGATGCTTACCGCGATTTACCTAATTTAATTGCCAAAGTAGATGACGGGCAAAAAGCAATAAATGTTTTATTGTCTAGAGAAGAAACTTACGCAGATTTAAGTCCAGTGAGGTTAAATTCTAACGGAATTTCTGCATTTATTTCCATTATGCGAGGCTGCGATAACATGTGCTCTTTTTGCGTGGTGCCTTTTACCAGAGGTAGAGAACGTAGCCGCGATCCATTTTCTATTGTAAAAGAAGCAGAAGATTTACGCGATGCAGGTTATAAAGAGGTTACTCTATTGGGACAAAACGTAGATTCTTACAAGTGGTCGGCAGAAGGTAGTGAGGACGTTGTTAATTTCGCCAATTTAATTGAAATTGTTGCTAAAGTTAGTCCAGACATGAGGGTTAGATTTTCAACATCGCATCCTAAAGACATTACCGACGAAGTATTAGAAACCATTGCAAAACATGAAAATATTTGCAATTATATTCATTTGCCTGTACAGTCTGGAAACTCCAGAGTTTTAGACATCATGAACAGAACATATACCAGAGAATGGTATTTAAATAGAATTGATGCCATAAGAAGGATAATTCCTACCTGTTCCATCTCTACAGATATTATCACTGGTTTTTGCAGCGAAACAGAAGAAGAACACCAAGAAACTTTAAGTTTAATGCAAGAGGTAAAGTTTGAATTTGCCTATATGTACTCTTATTCTGAAAGACCAGGAACGCCCGCAGCCAAAAAATTTAAAGATGATGTTTCAGAAGATGTAAAGCAGAGAAGGTTAACAGAAATTATAGCCTTGCAACAAGAAAATAGTTTTTACAGAGCGCAAAAAAGAGTGGGCAAAGTAGAAAAAGTTTTGATTGAGGGTTTCTCTAAAAAATCTAAATTAGATTATTGCGGTAGAAGTGATCATAACTCCATGGTAATTTTTCCGGTAATGGAACAATACAAGCCAGGAGATTATGTAAATGTTTTGGTTGAAAAAACCACCACAGCGGTGTTAATCGGTAAAATTGTTATTTGAAATAAGAGGCAAGAGGTTAGAGGCAAGAGACAAGATGATAATGGCAAAAAGATAGAATCAAGAAGATAAATTCAAGAAATAAGATATGAGAAATTAGATCAAAGAAACAAGATTTTTTGCTTTTATTTTTTTGTTAATTCACTTGATAAATGTTGCGTTTTTTTAAAATAGATTTTTAAAAATGATAAAGCATAATTTTAAAAATTTAATCATTTGGCAAAAAGCAATGGATTTAACAGACCTTACTTTTTATTACTGTGATGAATTGCCTTCTAACGAACGTTTTAATTTAATTGATCAAATTAATCGCTGCTCTTGTTCCGTTCCATCAAACATTGCAGAAGGTTCTGGTAAAAGGACAAAGGTGCATTTTGCTGAGTATTTAACAACTGCATTAACATCTTCTTATGAAATGGAAACTCAGTTATTAATTTGTCAAAGAAGAAAATATGGAAATGCGGATAAACTCACCAAATGTTTGGAATTGGTAACCGAAGTGCAAAAAATGATATTCTCTTTTAGAGAGAAAATAATGAAAATGTAGCTTTTAATATGGTCAATATAAGCTCTTAGCTCTTGATTCTAATTTCTAGCTTCAAATTAAAATTCACAAATGGACATACAAGACATTAAACAAAGGTTTGGGATTATTGGCAATTCGCCTTTAATTAACAGAGCCATAGATATTGCTAGGCAAGTAGCTCCTACAGATATCACAGTAATGATAACTGGAGAAAGCGGTTCTGGAAAGGAAGTTTTTTCGCATATCATTCACCAAATAAGTGCCCGTAAACACGGACCATTTATAGCCGTTAACTGCGGTGCAATACCAGAAGGAACCATAGATTCAGAACTTTTTGGTCACGAGAAGGGATCTTTTACGGGAGCGCATGAAGCCAGAAAAGGTTATTTTGAAGTGGTAAACGGTGGAACAATTTTTTTAGACGAAGTAGGGGAGTTGCCACTAGGTACACAAGCAAGGTTACTGCGTGTTTTAGAATCTGGCGAATACATTAGAGTAGGTTCTTCTAAAGTTCAAAAAACAGATGCCCGTGTAATTGCTGCCACAAACGTAGATATGTTTGATGCCGTAAAAGCAGGTAAATTTAGAGAAGATTTATATTACCGATTAAACACCGTTCCTTTAAAAATTCCGCCTTTAAGAGAAAGAAAAGAAGATATTCACCTTATTTTTAGAAAATTTGTAGCCGATTTTCAAGCTAAATATCGTTCGCCAAATGTGACTTTAGAAGATCAAGCGGTGCAAGTTTTGATTGGCTACCCATGGCCAGGAAATGTGAGGCAGCTTAAAAATATTGCCGAGCAAATTGCCGTTTTAGAAAAAGAAAGGAACATTAGCGGACAAACTTTGGCTTCTTATATCCCTAATGATGGAAGAAGTAATTTACCCATGCGAATGAATCAAAATGGAGGTAAAGAAGATTTTTCTGAACGAGATATTCTTTACAAAGTCCTTTTTGATATGAAAAAAGACATGGTAGAGCTTAAAAAATTGGTGGTAGATTTGATTAGCAATGGAGGCAACGTTTCTAACTATGCAGAAAACAACCCTCAAGTGCTAAATTCCTTGTACGAGGATATTCAAATGCCAATAAACGAATCTAAGTTAACTATACAGCAACCAAACAATAATAGTAACAACCCTAGGCAACAAGATGATTACCATATCTCTCATCAAGATGCAGAGGAAGTAGAAGAATCTTTATCTTTAATAGATAAAGAGGCCGACATGATTAAAAAAGCTTTGAAAAAGCACAAGGGAAAAAGAAAAGCGGCTTCAGAAGAATTAGGAATATCAGAACGTACTTTATACCGTAAAATAAAAGAACTTAATTTAAATTAAAGCATGAAAAATAAGCTATTTTATTTATTGCTATTGCCATTATTGTTAACTCAAAGTGCTTGTGGGGTGTATTCTTTTACAGGTGGTTCTGTTTCTGCCGGTATGAAAACCGTATCAGTTTTGGTATTCGAGAATACCGCACAATTGGTAAACCCCAATTTGAGTCAGGCATTTACAGAGGCATTAAAAGACCGTATAAGAACTCAAACTGCGTTAAGTTTTGTACGTAACGATGGCGATGCAAACTTCCAAGGCAGAATAACAGATTATACCATTCAGCCGGTGGCTATTCAAGGAAATCAAATAGGTACGGCAGGTTTAAACCGCTTAACCATTTCGGTTTCTGTAAAGTATGCTAATAAAATAGATATAGAGAAAAGTTTCGAACAAACCTTTACCCGCTTTTTAGATTTTAATTCGCAAGGTTCGGCATTTACAACGCAAGAGCCGGCGCTTATTAAAAATATCAATCAGCAGCTAACAGAAGATATTTATAACCGAGCGTTTGCCAATTGGTAGTCTTTTATTAACTTCACAACTAATTACCAAAATTACCAAAATTGAGTATACAACTTTCAGAAGTCGATAAATTCTTGATATACCATTCTAATCCATTAGAATTAGGTCAGCAACACGTATCAGATTTACAACAGATGATTCAGCAATATCCTTACTGTCAGTCTTTAAGGATTTTATTGGCAAAGGCATCCGAGGGTTCTAGTCAATTTACTCATCACCTTGGCATTGCAGCTGCTTTTACTTCGTCGAGAGAAAATTTGCATCATTTTATTCAACATCCAGAAGCTTTTGTGACCCAGATTAATACCGATGTAGAGTTTGTAGAAGCAGAAGAAATAACTGACAAAGATTTTGGACAAGCATTTGGAGTAGATCTAAATGAAATGATCATGACCGAAAAGAAAGCTTCGGTAAGTGAAAATGATGTGGAAGATGATTTTATTGAAGCAGAAGAGGTTTTGGCTTCCGCTGATGTTGAAGAATCAGAAATAGCAGAAATAGCAGAAATTGAAAAGCCAGTTTTGGAAACTGTTGAAAAACAAGAATTGGTTGAAGAAATTGTAGAAGACATCACAGAAGTTGAAGAACCAGTTTCTGAAAATGTAGAAGAACAAGAAGAGGAAATTCATGCTTCCGCCGATGTTGAAGAAAAAGAATTGGTTGAAGAAATTGTAGAAGACATCTCTGATGTTGAAGAACCAATTTCTGAAACTATAGAAGAACAAAGAGAGGAAATTCAGGCTTCCGCTGATGTTGAAGAGCAGGAATTAGTTGAAGAAATTGTAGAAGACATTACAGAAGTTGAAGAGCCAATTTCTGAAACTGTAGAAGAACAAGAAGAGGAAATTCATCCTTTCGACGATGTTGAAGAGCAAGAGTTACCAGAAGAAATGGTAGAAGACATCTCTGATGTTGAAGAACCAATTTCTGAAACTGTAGAAGAACAAGAAGAGGAAATTCATCCTTTCGACGATGTTGAAGAGCAAGAGTTACCAGAAGAAATGGTAGAAGACATCTCTGATGTTGAAGAACCAGTTACTGAAACTATAGAAGAACAAGAAGAGGAAATTCATGCTTCCGCTGATGTTGAAGAGCAAGAGTTACCAGAAGAAATGGTAGAAGACATCTCTGATGTTGAAGAACCAATTTCTGAAACTGTAGAAGAACAAGAAGAGGAAATTCATCCTTTCGACGATGTTGAAGAGCAAGAATTACCAGAAGAAATGGTAGAAGACATCTCTGATGTTGAAGAACCAATTTCTGAAACATTAGAAAAACAAGAGGAAAAAATTCAGGCTTCCGCTGATGTTGAAGAACCAATTTCTGAAACTGTAGAAGAACAAGAAGAGGAAATTCATACTTCCGCTGATGTTGAAGAACAGGAATTAGTTGAAGAAAAGGTAGAAGGCGAAAAGCCAAAAGATGAGTTTGTTTTTGAAAGTCCAATGCAGTCGGATTTCTTTTCCTTTACACAAAAGGAAAAACAAGTAGAAAGTACAGATACTTTAGGATTGGTAAATAAAGATCAAGATATTACCCAATATAATGATGATACCATGCCATACACTTTTTTATGGTGGCTAAACAAAACCAGAAAAGAGCATGCTTCAAATGCTCGTCCGTTTGCAGCGAAAGAATCCGTAAAAAAGAGTGAAGCTCCAGTAGATCCTATTCAAGATAGCCTGAATAATCAAATAGCCGAGAATATTTTTCATTTAAAAGGAGTAGAGGACATAGCAGTTAATTTTAAAAGAAATGTTACTGTACCTTTTAATTTCCAGAACAAGGGAAATAACATTATAGATAAATTTATAAAAGAAGAACCTCAAATTAGAGCTCCGGCACCAAATAAAGTTGATACAGAAAATAAGGCAAAGAAAAGCTCGGAAGATACAAACGAGGTAGTTTCAGAAACTTTAGCAAAAATTTATGTAGAACAAATGCTTTATCACAAAGCTTTAGATGTTTACAAAAAATTAAGTTTGAAATTCCCCGAAAAAAGTGCTTACTTTGCCAGCCAAATAAAATATTTGGAATTAAAAGTTAATTAAATAAAAAGATGATTATAGCATTAGTGATTTTAGGAATATTGGTTTGTATATTTTTAGTGTTAATTATTTTAATACAAAACCCCAAAGGTGGAGGTTTAGCATCAGGTTTTTCTTCCTCTAACAACATTGTAGGTGTACAACGTACAGGCGATATTTTAGAGAAAAGTACTTGGGGAATGGCCATTGCAATTATGGTAATTTCTGTTTTAGTAAATGTAAGCGGACCAAAAACTGGGGCAGCTATAAAAACAGATTCTAAAATACAGGAGCAAATAGATAAAACTGCAACCCCGTCTGCAATTCCTTCTTTCCAACAACCAGCAAAAACAGATAGCACTTCTAAATAAGTTCTACCATCTAACATATTTTAAAAGCCGTTCTTATTGAGCGGCTTTTTTTGTGAAAAAAAGTAGCGGTTGTGATTTTTTGTATTTTGATTTAAGAATTGCCATCATAGTAGATCAAATTAAAACTCTTCTCATTTTAAAAGTCCATCATAAGATGCTATTGGCATCAAATATTTATAGAAAATAATAACGTTTAATTATTCGACCTTGGAGGGGTCGCACAATATTCAATTTAAATTTTTATAGATATATAATCCCTACAGGATTAAAAATAGGTTGTAAATAACCTCTCGAGAGGTAAATAGGAATAGGGATTTAGTGGTTGTAAGTAAAAACGTAACTAAGAAAGAAGATTGCTAAGGTAAAAATAAAGTTATCTCTTCTTCTTTAATAAGGCATATTGTGAGACCATGAAAAATGGCTTGCGAACATAAACGAAATGTTAAAGATATTAGGTAACAATACAAGCTTTTGTGCAAGGGATGCGGAGGGCTTGATACATTTATTAAGCCTTTAAAAACGGCTTAATGAATTACGGAACCCCGAAGTAGCCCGGTTGTTATGGGCTGACCTAGGGTGTGGGTTAACAATGCACCCAAATAAAAATATTATTTAACTACTCTTAAAATATCATGACCCATGCGGTCTCTTTTGGTTTTCAAATAGAGTTCGTTATGCTGGTTAGACTCGATTTCTATAGGTACGTTTTCTACAACTTCTAAACCGTAACCAATTAAACCTGCTCTTTTGGTTGGGTTATTTGTCATTAAACGCATTTTAGTTACGCCTAGGCTGCGTAAAATTTGTGCACCTACGCCATAATCTCTCTCGTCCATGTCAAAACCTAAAGCTAGATTTGCATCTACCGTATCCATTCCGCTTTCTTGTAGGTTGTATGCTTTTAGTTTGTTTACCAACCCAATTCCACGGCCTTCTTGGTTCATGTAAATAATGAGTCCTTTTCCTTCGCGTTCTATCATCTCCATAGATTTATGAAGCTGTGGACCGCAGTCGCAGCGACATGAGCCAAAAATATCGCCAGTAATACAAGAACTATGAACACGAACTAAAACTGGCTCATCGAGTTCCCAGCTACCTTTAATTAAGGCAATATGGTTTTCTTTGGTGTTTAGCTGTGTAAAAGCGACCAGTTCAAAATCGCCCCATTGGGTAGGTAATTTTACAGAAACTTCTTTTTTGATTAACGATTCTGTTTTTAAACGATAGGCAATTAAATCTTTAATAGATATAATTTTCATGTTTAATTGCTTGGCAAGTACTAATAGTTCTGGTAATCGAGCCATTTCCCCATCTTCGTTCATGATTTCGCAAATCACGCCAGCAGGAGCTAAACCTGCTAAAACTGCTAAATCTACTGCGGCTTCGGTATGTCCTGCTCTGCGTAAAACACCTCCGTTTTTAGCAATTAGTGGGAATATATGTCCTGGACGGCCTAAATCTTCTGCTTTTGTTTCAGGATTTATTAATGCTAAAATAGTTTTAGATCGGTCTGATGCAGAGATACCGGTAGTGCAACCGTTGCCATTTAAATCTACAGATACGGTAAAATTCGTCTCGAAGGTGGCGGTATTATTACCTACCATTAAATTTAGATCTAATTCTTTGCAACGTTTAACGGTTAGTGGAGCGCAAATTAGGCCTCTACCGTGGGTAGCCATAAAATTAACTACTTCTGGAGTGGCGTTACTTGCAGCTGTTAAGAAATCTCCCTCGTTTTCGCGGTCTTCGTCATCAACAACTATAATTACTTTTCCCGCTTTAATATCCGCTATCGCTTCTTTTACTTTATTTAACATGCTATATGTATCTTTTTGTAATATCCCAATACCCAACTTTTATTCCTTTGCAATAATCGTAAAACCCGGCTAGTAAAGAAATGTTCATTATGATGAAATATTTTGCAAATTTAAGTAATTTATTAACCCAATTAATTTGTTTGGTACTTATACCCGTCAGTGGGATGCAATAAAAAGCCAATTGTAAGGCAAATAAAATTTGGTATAAAACCTGATTTTTTAATAGTGCAAGGTTGAGAATAAGTATAATAATTAAGAAAAATGGGGTAAGCCACCTTAAACCTTTATGCGACCAAAAACAAAAACCAAATGGTTTAAATGGATTAAGTTCTTTGAAAAAATAAGAGAAATTTTGAAAATTACCTGCAGAAATACGTCTTCTTCTTTTGCGTTCTACAGCTAATGAGCCACTTAAGGCTTCTACACAAACAGATTCTTGGTCTAAAATGCATTCTTGTTTTTGTTGTAGGATGCTGCTGGAGATAAAAAAATCATCTACCAAAAAATGATTGGGTATTGGTTTGAAATATGCTTTTCTGAAAGAAAAACAAGCACCAAAAGGAGCAATGGTTGTTCCCCAAATTAATCCTTCTAGGTATTTTATTTGATTCTCGTAACTAACATATTCTTGTTCTTGGTTGCCAGTATTATTTTTTTGATTGATGGTGTTTTTGATAAAACTTGCTACTAAACCCACTTGAGGGAAAAAATAATTTCTCACATTATTTTTAATGGCGTCTTTTTGTAAGATGATATTCGCATCGGTGAGTAATAATACATCATGTTTTGTAAGCTTTACCATCTGGTTTACCACAAAAGATTTCCCCATTCTTATGGGATGCTCATAAAATTTTATAAATGGATGTTCTTGAATAAGCGATTGGATAATTTCCTTACTTTGATCTGTTGAGGCATCAGAAAATATGATAATTTCTATTTTTTCTAACGGATACCCATTGTTTAGGATAGATTCTATTTTTGATGTGATGACTTGCTCTTCGTTGTGAATAGGAATTAAGATAGATACTTCTGGTAGGAAGTTATGATGAGCGTATTTCCATTTTCTGTTTATGGCTAAAACTTTTAAAATAAGCGGATACAGCAGATAAGTGTAGCTTACCAAAAAAACAAAAATCCAGAAAAGTATGCTAAGCATCCAGTTGTTTTTTCTTGAAAAATTTCTTGAAGAAGTTCTTGTAAATGTCTACATCAAATAATGCAGAGTCTATGGTTGCTTTGTAGGTTAAAAACAAACCTAATGGCGTTAGAATAATTATGGCTAGCCACATCCCTAAAAATGGCGATAGATTCCCCTCTTTAGCCGATTTTTCTCCCACAGTACTTATCACATGGTAAATTAGAAAAAATGCAACAGAAACTACTACCGGCAAACCTAAGCCACCTTTTCTAATGATAGCGCCTAATGGTGCGCCTATAAAGAATAAAACTAAACAAGAAACGGCTAAAGTGAATTTCTTGTTGTATTCTACCATGTATCTGGTAATTACGGTGACAAAATCACTTGATTGTGTTGCAGACCTATCTATACTTTCGAAAATTACCCTCGCATTATCTTTTGCTCCAGACAAGGTCATTTCTATTGCTGATGTATCTATGCCCGCATATATACCTTCTTTTTTAAAGTTTAATTTTTTAAAAGGCTTTTTAGATCGGTAATTTTGTGTAGCATAATACATTTTAAAATAAGGTGTTATTGCGCTATAAATTGTTTTGTTCACACTGTCTTTCAAAAGTATAACAGAGTCTCTTGATTCTAACAATTGCTTACTATTAAGCATAGCGTAGTTGTTTCTGAAAAGATTTTCGTCTTCCCGTTTAAATTTGAAGCTCTCTAAATTTAGCTTTTGTTCTGTTTCTTTAAATCTTAGTCTGATGAGCTCTTGACGAGGGTTATAACCTGTTTTTCCTTGTTTCTCCTCATATCTTACCCCATCTCTAAGTCGTAAAACCAAATATTTGTCGTTTTCTGCTTTAGAAATTTCACCTTCTTTTGCCATTAAGACATTGGTATTACCTGTTCCATTGGATTGATCGTAGATGACTACGTTTTTCCATAAAGATCCATCATTTTCTTTTTTCTCTACCCTGATAGAATAACCTGGTATACTATTGTTAAAAACGCCTTCTTCAATTAAAAAAGCAGCTTTTTGTTCTCTAACATCATAGAGTAGCGCACCCATTTTGAGATTGGCAACAGGAAGCATATAATCTGAGAAGTAAAAAGCACCTATTCCTAAGAAAGTAATGAGGATAAACAAGGGAGCCATTGCTCTTTGTAAGGATATACCAGCAGATTTGATAGCAACGAGTTCATAATTCTCGCCTAGGTTACCAAATGTCATGATAGAAGAGAGCAGGATAGAAAGCGGCAAAGCCATAGCCACGTTTGTTGCGGCAGCGTAACCTAACAGTTGTAAAATCACATACCACTCAAAACCTTTCCCAATTAAATCGTCTATGTATTTAAACAGAAAAAGCATCAGCAACAGAAACATCACTATAAAAAAAGTGACAATAAACGGTCTGATGAAAGCTTTTAAAACTAAAAGGTGTATTTTTTTCACAGGGCAAAATTAACAAATTTTATGCGCCTATTACATGTAGTAAAGTGTCAATTTGAATATCCCAAATTTGAGACCTGTCTTTCAAATTTTCTGCCAGCGCAAAATCTGTTATTACTAAAGCGACGTCGTTTGTTAATTCGTCTTTAACGATTTCCATTTCAAAATAAGTATAAGGTTCATCATCTACCCAATGAAATTTTATAAACTTATTTTCTTTAAAAGAGAGCAACTTTGCTTTTTGCTCTTCGCCGTCGTCCCATATAAAGGTATAAACGTGGTCTTTTACTTTTACATTATCGGCAAACCACTCGGATAAACCATTAGGCTCGCTTATAAAGCTATATAGGATTTTTGATGATGATCTGATTTCGTATTCTAGTACAAATTTTACTTTTTCGCTCATGAGCCGTTTAGTTACTTTGGGTGTAAAGTAGGTAAAATATTTTTTTTTACATTCTTTTTCTAAAGGAAAGGATTTTCGTTTATATTTGCAACTCAAATTTTAAGCCATGATGATGGTTTTACTTAAAGAATTTGAAATATGGCGGGGTAGCTCAGATGGTTAGAGCGCAGGATTCATAACCCTGAGGTCGGCAGTTCGATCCTGCTCCCCGCTACTTAGGAAAGGCTTTAGATAATTTATCTAAAGCCTTTTTTTATTTTAATATAAGATTTGTGTTAACGATTGAAGGAACATCATTTTTTAATCGCCATAACTCATTTGCAAAATAAGATTTATCCGCTCAGCTGTCGCAGTGTTATTCTGATAGCTATCGGAACACCCAAAACAGTTTTTTTAAATAAAAATTATTGTTGTTGTTGCTGCTGTTGCATTTCAACAAACCTTCTGTAAGAGTTTAAAGGAGTATTGTCTACTTCAATTTCGGTTTCTAATTCTTTTCTAAATTGGGTAGTATCATCCTCGTAAGAGACATTCACTTTAACTTCTAATCTGTGTTTTGAAGATCCTTTATACGTTCCTTTTACAGGACTACAGTCTTCGAAATTTCTGCCGATAGCTAGCTTTACATGTAAATCGTCTACAATGCAATTGTTAGTAGGATCTAAACCTAGCCAACCGTAATCTGGCAAATAGGCTTCTACCCAAGCATGGGTTGCGCCTTCGCCTCTCATTTCGTTTTTTTGACCACAGATATAACCACTCACATATCTTGCTGGGATACCCATATACCTTAGCATCACTAATAAGATATGTGCAAAATCTTGACAAACACCAGCTTTTAATTTCCAAATTTCTTCTACTGTGGTAGAGACATTAGTAATACCTTTAATGTATTTGAAGTTTTCGTAAACATAACTATTTAGGTTTTTTGCGACTTGATAAGGAGCATTGGTTTTTTTCTGCTCGGGATTTATTGCCTGATAGACTTCTGCTTCCAATGAAAATACCTCTTGCTTTAGGAAGTTAATATGAGGTAATTGGTGTGAAAGTTGCTTTAGATTTGTCCATTGTTCTTCTATGAAAATAGATATTTCTGGTAAAGCTTTTTTATGGATTTCTACTACCATAATGGAGTCTATTTTTAGCTCTTTATGATATTCTTTGGTTGTAAAAGTACCTACCTCATTACCGTAATAGTCTATATAAGTATCTACTAATGGTTCGTTTGTAATTTTTAGTTGATGCTCTAAAATCTCTTGTTGTTCATCTCTTATAGGGAAAAGCATAATCTGATTTGCACCATCATATACAGGTGTTTGATAAGTGTAAATTGTGCTATGATGAATAGTGAATTTTGACATAATGTTTAGTAATTGGTGTTAATTAAATTGGAAATAATAATGGTTTAATGCATTTCCGATGGCCATTAATTCTAATTTAATATGATTTAGATAATCTTTTACTCCCTTTTCTTCAATATCTTTTAAATCTGTATATCTGATATGGCTTTCTAATTTTCCAATCATGTGGCTTAATGCTTTGTAAGCTTCTGTTGTACGATCAGTTTTTAGGGTTTCAAAAGATTGTTTTAATCGTCTAACAGAGTAGATGATAGAACGAGGGAAGTGTTCGTTCCAGACAATTTGGTGTAATATATTTCTAGAGTCTAACGCAGATCTATAACTTTTTAAGAATATCTCGTAGCCAGAAATGGATAATAGTAAATATTTCCAGTAGGTTGGGTCAGATTTTTCTTCTAAAGAGTAATTTAGCTCACTAAATTTTACATTTAATATGTCTACAGACTGCATGGCTCTTTCTAAATATTTTCCAATATTCATAAAATAATAACCTTCATTCCTGGCCATTGTAATTTCGCAAGTTCCGTAGTAATACATTCCTTGCTGCACTAAATCATTTAATACAGAAATAGGGTCATCGTTTTGCAGTTTTATTCCTAAATTTTGATTTCTAGAGGTGTGATAGTATTCATTCAAACATTGCCAAACTTCTTTTGTGACATTATCTTGAACAGACCTAGCGTTTTCTCTGGCTTTATTAACTAAACTAAATACAGAGTTATTGTTCAATTTATCTGTCACCATAAATTGTAATACTTTTCTTCCCTCGTATTTATTTTTTTCTATGGTTTGTGGCAACATATCGGTAAATATCACTAAAACTGGTCGCCAGCTAAAAGCCTCAAAACCATCTTGAGAATACTCGTAATTTACCCTTAATAATCTTAAAATGCCATCACACCTTTCCATGTATCTAGACATCCAGTATAGTGAATTTGCAACTCTACTTAACATATATTCGTTATTGTTTCAAAAAGTTAATCATTTAACACCCAAGTGTCTTTACTGCCTCCGCCTTGTGAAGAATTCACTACTAAAGAGCCTTCTTTTAAAGCAACTCTAGTTAATCCGCCTGGAACAATTTCTATACCCGAGGGGCCAAAGAGTGCAAATGGCCTTAAATCTATTCTGCGTGGAGCTAGCTTCCCATTAATATAGCATGGAGCTGCAGAAAGGCTAATAATAGGTTGTGCTATAAAAGAACGTGGATCTTTTAAGACTTCTATTTTGTAATCTTCTATTTCCTGCTCTGTAGCGGCATTGCCTATAATCATTCCATAACCACCGCTACCGTTAGTTTTCTTAATAACCATTTTTTCAATGTTCTTGAAAACATGCTCACGTTCTGAAGCGTCTTCTAATTTGTAGGTAGGTACATTTTTTAATATGGGCTCTTCGTTTAAATAATACTTAATCATATCCGGAACATAGATATAAACTGCTTTATCATCTGCAACGCCGTTACCTGGGGCATTAACAATAGCTACGTGGCCTTTTCTGTAAGCAGACATTAATCCAGCAACGCCTAACATGCTATCTGCCTTAAAAACTAATGGATCTAAATATTCGTCATCAACCCTTCTATATATTACATCTACTCTTTGTAAACCTTGGGTTGTTTTCATGAAAACCCTATGGTTGTCTACTACTAAATCTTTACCTTCTACTAGTTCTATCCCCATCAATCTGGCTAGGGTAGAGTGTTCAAAATATGCCGAGTTGTAAATACCCGGAGTTAGCATAACTATGGTAGGGTTAGAATTGTGTCTTGGTGATAATGCAGCTAAATTTTTATAAAGTAATTGAGGGTAATTGATTACTTGCCTTACGGATGTACTTGGAAGTAAATCAGGAAAAATTCTTTTCGTAATCTCTCTATTTTCTAACATATAAGATACACCAGAAGGGGTTCTTAAATTGTCTTCTAAAACATAAAAAGTTCCATCAGAATCTCTAATAATATCTATACCAGAGATATGAACAAATATTTCGTGAGGAACTTTAAGATTATGCATTTCCCTTAAATAATGCTCGCAAGAGTAAATCATTTCTATAGGGATAATTTTATCCTTAATGATGAATTGATTAGAGTAAACATCGTTTAAAAAAAGATTTAAAGCTTTTAATCTTTGTTTAATGCCCGTTTCTATGTAATTCCACTCAGAACTTGTAATGATGCGTGGCACAATATCAAAAGGAAATATTTTCTCAATACCTTCATCGCCAGAGTATACTGTAAATGTCACTCCCTGACTCATGAATAACCGCCGAGCCATTTCTTCTTTTTGTGTTAGTTCTTCTGCAGTAAATTGCTTTAAGTGCTCGTATAACTTAACATAAGGGGGCCTAATGGTTTTTCCGTTATACATTTCGTCATAAAAAGTATCCCCAGTTTCGTAATTATTAAATAAAGAAGCATCCATTGGCTATTAAAATTAAATATTCGGATAAATTACATAAATTTTAAATTAAATATTCTAATACGATTAAATAATATTTAGAATTATTAACTTTTACCTATATAAAATGAAAAATTTAGATTGTTTTGATTGATTTTTTGCTGATTTGATATTATTTAAAGATATAAAACTAAAAAACCTTCAATAATTATTGAAGGTTTTTTAGTTATTGGGCTATTTTATTTTGCCATTTCTATTACAGACTCATTTAAGTTTACATATTCTTGGTTATTGATAGCTTTTGCTAATTCTGCACCAGTTTTTGCTGTGGCAATTGCTCCGACATTATCTCCGCTTTTTAGTAAAATCTTAGCTTTCCAATATTTATACCAGGGCGCTTTTTGATCAGTTTTTTCAGCTTCATTAATCCATAATAAAGCTTGATTTATATCTTTATTGTTGTTGTAATAATACTGTGCAGCAGCAAAATAGGGCTTTTTATCACTAGCCATGGCTTTCTGTATATTAGCTATAACTTTTGCATCAAAGTCTACCTCCATTGGGATACTTATTAAAGTATTTTCCCACATCAGATCTAAATTCATTTTCCCTAGTTTAACCTCAGAAAAAAGCATACTAAAAGTTTCTACAGATGGATTAATTTTGGAAGGCTTAATCTCTATTCTTAAAATATCATCCTCCATTTTATAATCATAAGCGCCCCATTGATTTGCCGTTTTATTTAAGATAACAGTCCACATATTTTTATTTGGGACAGTAAATAAGGAATAGCTCCCAGCCGGAATTTTGTTTCCTAAAATACTTACCTCATCGGTAAATGTAAGTTTAGGGGCTTCATTTGCCCCAGTACGCCATACAGCACCATAGGGTTCTAAGCCTCCAAATATTTTTCTATCATTCATATTTGGTCTGCCGTAGGTTAATGTAACCTTCCCTAATCCAAAATCTTGAACTAAAGTTTGCGAGCTACTTGCTAGGGGCATTAACGCTTGGCCATTGCACAAATTAAATGTAAGAAGGAAGCAAAGTATTGCAATTGATGGTTTAAATAAAGTTTTCATGTTGTGGGGTTTATATTTTTGACAATTATACAATATAATGTTTTTATTAAAAAAAAGCAAAGAGATAGTTGTAAAACAAAAAATCCCTAAATTTTATTTTAGGGATTTAAATCTTATATAAGAGGTAATTAATTTTTGTTAACTTTTATGTTAACGGGATGTTTTTTTTGCGTTAACGATAGAAGTGGATACCTGCCTTGCGCCTAAGGCCTGTAGGCGTATAAACGAATAGCTCCAAAGGAGTCATTTTGTAACGTGTTATCCCGACAGCTATCGCGAGCCCAAATATCTGGTCATTAGACTAATACTTTTAACGATACTGCATCTTTAATAGATATATTTTCTATGAGTTGATTTTCTAAATAACTTGCCCAAGTTTTTAAGTATAAGATAACATCTGTTTTTATATTATGCTTTAGATACCTTTTTTCTAAGGGTAAATTTTGTAAAACTAGAGGATCTGAAAGTTTTTCTAGGTGGGCTAAGTCTTGCTTTGTAAAACCAAATGCAATCATTTCATCTATAATATGATCTATAGGCAGACCACTAGTGGGGCAATAATCAAACAGTTGTTCGTTCCAATCTCCATGTCTTCTCATGGCCGATTGATGAATTTCTGCTTTATTTTTGTTGGTAATAACCTGAGCCAAATTGCCACAATTACAACTTCCCATATGTCCCCATTGGTAAGAGGCTCCTTTTTCTAAATTAGAAATGGTTGTTCTTAACGCTTCAATTACAGTTATTGATACTATTGCCATAGTGTATAAACATCGTTAAAATTAAAAAGTTTTAACAACTTAGAATCAAAAATTAAAAAAATCTAATATTGGTTTGCTAGATATAATCTGAATTAAAATAGGTTATGGTTTTATTATTGTGGCATGGCATTCTTATTGTAACGAGATAGAGGATAAAAAAAAATATTTAACATGAAAATTAAACTCATTCTAAGGTTGGCGATTTTGTTAATCCCAATTACACTGGCTAGTTGTAGCAATAATGTTTCTGAAGAAGAACAATCTTTAACTGTAAAAATGGATTCTTTAAAAGATTCTGTAGATAAAACAGAAAAAATTGTAGACAAGGACATTGATAAAGTACAAGCATCTTTAAAAGAAGTAGACGAAGCATTTAAATAAAAAATTATGAAAAGTAGAAAATTATTAAGTCTTACCATTTTACCACTAATGTTATTATGGTTTGTGACTCTGCAAGAAAAAGGCAAGCCCGAAAAAAATAAAGGGAAGCAGGACAAAAAAACTGAAAATAAATACGATAGAGACAAAGAACAGGATAAAAGGGAAAAAGGGAAATCTGGGGATAAATACGATAAGGATTCCTATAAGGGTAAAGAAAAGGATTATAAAAACAAGAATGATAGATATAAAGGCAAAGAATTTGACTTAGATAAGCGATGGGACGATAGAAAATGGAATGATGATAGGTTTAATGGTAGAATGATTAAGCTTAAAGACAAAAAGAAAAAAAACTGGGTTAATGAAAGAATTTATCTTGGAGTGAACTGGTTTAATGAAGATGATGTATACAAAAGCAAAAAACCTAAGAATAACAAAAAGGTTAACATTTGTCACAAACCAGATGGTTCTAATTACCCTACTTCTATAACTGTTTCAGAAAATGCGCTAAAAGCCCACCTTAACCATGGCGATTCTCAAGGAAACTGTAATGATTTTGATAGAAGTATTTATACTAAAAACTATTGGGATGCTAGAAATGGATATTATAATCAATACTATCAAACTACAGAAACATTATCTTTTGGCGAGCAACTATTAGTAAACGCAATTGATGTCTTAACTAATAGAAGGTCTCAATTAAACGCAACAAGAACTACTTTAACACCTGTACAGGTGCAAAAAAGAGAGGTTGTTTTAATAGATTTACAGAATAACGTTTATGATCTTCAAAATTCTTTAGATAATGGTAATCAAAGAGTAAGCTCTATAAATTTTATTTTTTAATAGCATCAATCAAAAGCCTCATTAATTTCAATTGAAATTAATGAGGCTTTTTTATGTTCAAAAATTTCAAATCTTTATTTGAATTTTCCCATTAAAGCTTTCAACTTATCCTGCATATCGCCTTCGACCGCTTTTGGTTCTTCCTTTTTATTGATCATAGGCTTTGGAGGAATAGGCTTTTGAAATTGATTGTTAGGTTTATTTTTTGCAATTATAGGTTGACTTCTTTTTTCAATTTTGGGCTTTTCGCCCGATTTCATACTTAAAGAAATACGCTTTCTTGCCGCATCAATATCAACTACAGTAACTTTTACCCTTTGCGACACCTTTACAACTTCGTTCGGGTTGGCTATAAATTTATCTGCCAGCTGACTTAAATGTACCAATCCGTCTTGATGAACACCTATATCTACAAAAGCCCCAAAATTGGTAATGTTAGTGATAATACCAGGTAATTCCATCCCAATTTTTAGGTCATCAATTTTATTAATACCATCGGCGAAAGCAAAAGCCTCATACTGTTCTCTTGGGTCGCGGCCGGGTTTTGCAAGTTCTGCTAAAATATCTTTTAACGTAGGTAAACCCACTTCTTCACTTACATAGTTTTTTAAATCTATTTGCTTCCTTAGCTTTTCATCTATTAATAAATCACCCAGTTTACAATTTAAATCTTTAGCCATTTTTTCTACCATAGCATAACGCTCTGGGTGCACAGCGCTGCCATCTAGCGGATGATCTGCATTCCTAATTCTCAAAAAACCAGCGGCTTGCTCAAAGGCTTTATCACCTAAACGAGCCACCTTTTTTAACGATTCTCTGTTCTTAAAAGCACCATGTAAGTTTCTATAATCAACAATGTTTTGCGCCAATTGAGGACCCAAACCAGAAACGTACGCTAGTATTTGTTTTGAAGCCGTATTCAATTCAACACCTACGGCATTTACACAAGAAATTACGGTATCGTCTAAAGATGTTTGTAATTTAGTTTGATCAACATCATGCTGATATTGCCCTACACCAATAGATTTTGGATCTGTTTTTACCAATTCGGCCAAAGGATCCATCAATCTTCTACCAATAGAAACTGCACCACGTACGGTAATATCATAATCCGGAAACTCTTCTCTTGCCACATCAGAAGCCGAGTAAATAGAGGCGCCACTTTCGTTAACCATCACAATTAAAACGCCCTCCAAATTTTGAGCTTTTACAAAATCTTCCGTTTCGCGGCTTGCAGTTCCATTTCCAATTGCGATAGCTTCAATTTGATGCTTCTCTACTAAATACTTTAAATTTTGAGCAGCTTCTTTTGCTACACCAGCACCAGTATGCGGATAAATTGTCGAGTTTTCTAGTAATTTACCCTGCTCATCTAAACAAACTAATTTACAGCCAGTTCTAAAACCAGGATCTAAAGCCAAAACTCTTTTTTGTCCCATTGGCGCACCTAATAACAACTGACGAGCATTTTCTGCGAACACTTTTATCGCTTCCTCATCTGCTAATTGTTTAGATTTTAAACGAGTTTCTGTCTCCATAGAAGGTTTCAATAATCGCTTGTAACTATCGTCTAAAGCTGTTTTTACCTGCCTCGTTTTTTTATTATTTCCTTTCAGAAACAGATTGTCTAAAATTTGTACAGCCGTTTCTTCCTCAGGCAAAGCATCTAATTTTAAAATCAATTCTTTTTCGCCTCTTCGCATAGCTAAAACGCGGTGAGAAGGAGCAGTCTTTACAGGTTCGGTCCAATCAAAATAATCTTTATATTTTATGCCTTCCACCTCTTTTCCTTTTAAAACACCCGCTTTGTAAATCCCTTTATCAAAAAATAAATTTCTTAAAGAATTTCTAGCATCAGCGTTTTCCGCAATCATTTCCGCAATAATATCTCTTGCACCTTGCAAGGCTTCTTGTTGGTTATTTACACCTTTTTCTGTGTCTATAAATTGGTCAGCTTCAGCGTCTAAATTAGCCTGATTTTGTTCTAAAACACTTAAAGCCAAAGGCTCTAATCCTTTTTCTCTCGCTACCGATGCCTTGGTTTTACGCTTAGGCTTATAAGGTAAATAGATGTCTTCTAAGGCAGTCATGGTTTCTGCGCCTAAAACCAAATTTTTTAGTTCGGCAGTCAGTTTTCCTTGCTCTTCTATAGACTTTAAAATTGCCTCTTTTCGCTTATCTAAATCTCTAAGCTGTTGCACTCGGTCTCTAATTTGTGCTACTTGCACTTCGTCTAAACTTCCGGTAACTTCCTTTCTATATCTAGAAATGAACGGAACTGTAGCACCTTCATCTAATAGATTTAATGTGGCTTCTACTTGTTTACTGCCTACGTTTAATTCTTGTGCAACTTTAAATATATGCGATAACATTTAGTTTTTTTTGATTTACGAAGATCAAAATTTATGCCTTAATTATTGGTAATAATTTAGATTTTTTTGGACGAGTTAAGTAATTTTTTTTTGACACGAATGCACAGACAATATTTTTTCTCTCAATTATTTGGGCGTTTTAACATGCTTTCCACTATATTTTTTTTGTAATTTGCTAATTCGAAAAGGCAAAAAAAGATGCCGTTTCAATCATTAACGCAATACTTGTTTGCCATATAATTTACCATTAGCTCTGTGTTCTTTTCGACCTCCTTGGTTTAAAAAAAAAACTATACAGCTTTGTTTCTTTTATGAAAAACTTAGTGCCCTCTGCTGTTAAAAAAAAAGTTCACGCAAAGCTCGCAAAGAAATTACGCAAAGAGCGCAAAGAAAAATTGAAGACTTCATTCTGCTTCAATCATCAAAAATCTGTTAGATAAATTTTTAGCCATCTAACTCTGTGATCTCTGCGACCTCCGCGTTAAAAAAAAAACATTCAACGCTGTTTCCTTTGTGAAAAACTCTGTGCCCTCTGTGGTTAAATACCCATCCTACCAAAACATTCCATAATCTCCAAACTCAACAACGCATCTTCCAAAGAACACGGATTCTCTCCCTCCCCTAGAAAATAGTTTACCGTTTTTTCTATCATGTTTTGTTGCACATGCTCCGGTGCTTCAAAGTTGAAAGTTTGCTTTCCATCTTGGTTTTCCAAATTTAAATAATGACCAAAAAAAGGAAAGTCTAATTTACCTTTAGAACCAATAATTTCACACTTTTCCACTTCATTTTCTGGAAGCGAGTTGAAGTTCCAGATACCATTAAAGACAATATCATTTTCAAATAAAATATGTCCAATAGTGATATCAGCTACTTCATTAACTTTAAGCTGATTTACAGAAAAACCATTAAAGTATACTGGTTTTCCGAAAATGAAAATTAGAATATCTAGTTGATGTGGCGCTAAATCATAAAATAATCCTCCGCCAGAAATTGCAGGGTTTATTCTCCAGTTTATCTCTGTTTTTGCTATTTGAGTAGAGTTTGGTCTTTGAAATAATTGTAAGTTGATGGCTCTTATTTTGCCAATACCTTGCTCGTCAATTAATTCTTTAACTTTTAAAAATAGGGGTAAGGCCCGGCGATAATGTGCTACCGTTACTTTGTTTTTTGAAACCTTCTGAGCCGCAATTAATTCCTGGCATTCTTGAACATTAAGAGTAACAGGTTTTTCTATGTAAATATTTTTACCAGCGTTTAATGCTTTAAGAGCATAATCTTTATGTGGTGCAGGCGGAGTAGCAATGTAAATGGAATTGATGTTCTTATCAGCAATTAAATCATTTGCATTATCATACCATTTTCCAATGTGATGTCTTTGAGCATAGTCGGCAGCTTTTGCAGCATTTCTACGCATTACCGCTCCTATTTTAGAATGAGCCACTTTGTTAAAAGCTGGTCCGCTTTTCACCTCGGTAACATCGCCACACCCTAATATTCCCCAAGTAATTTCAGTCGTCATCTTACTCAAAATTGCTAATTGGAAATTATTTAGTATTCTATTTTAGTTCTAGACTTGGTCCACATTTCAAAAACTTCTAATCCTTCTTTGTTCATAATCTGCTCAGATTTTAACTTTCTGTTTTCTGGACTTAAGTCAATTTCTTCGTAAATAAAAGCATCATCAAAACCAATATCAGCTGCATCTTTCTTGGTGTTTGCGTAATACATTTTATCTAGCCTAGCCCAGTAAATTGCACCCAAACACATTGGACAAGGTTCGCAACTGGTATAAATTACGCAACCTTCTAATGTGAAAGCGCTTAATGCTTGGCAAGCTAAGCGTATGGTAGCAACTTCGGCATGTGCAGTAGGGTCGTTTGTTGTGGTTACTTTATTGGCACTTTTAGCAATTATAACTCCATCTTTAACTATCACTGCGCCAAACGGGCCGCCTAATCCATTTTCTACATTATACTTGGAGAGCGCTATGGCTTCTCTCATAAATTCAATATGGTTTTCCATTTTTTTGAGACAAAAAAGGCTTAACATCTGTTAAGCCTTTTATTTAAATATTTAATTAATAAGACTATTTCTTATCGCTTTTAAAAGCTTCGTTTAATCCTTTGATAACTTCTTTAGTTACATCTAAACTTTCATCGGCAAAAAGAATGGCCGAATTTCCTTTAGAATAAGTTAGAACCATTTTGTATCCTCTATCCTTTGCGTGAGTTTTCAAATAATCGGCAACTTTATCATAAAGTTTTTCGTTTTCTGCAGCCTCTTCGTTTTGTAAAGCTGCACCAGCATTTTGCTGATAGGTTTGCAACTCTTGTTGTTTTCTTGCTAACCTCTGCTCTGTTTGTGCTCTTTGGTCTGCACTTAAACCATTAGCGCTTTGTTGGTAAGCAGCAACTTCTCTTTGAAAAGCAGCGCCCTTATCTTTTAAATCAGCCTCAGCTTTTTTAGACTTTCCTTCAAACTTGGTCTTTAATTCTTTAAAATACTCATAGTTATTTAATAAAGAATCAGAATTTACATAAACAATAGCGTCTTTATTGCTCACAGTTTCTGTTGTGCCATCTGCTTTTGCTGCAGTTTTCTTATCTTCTGGCTTGTTGCAAGCAGCAACTGTAACTATTAAAGCAACAACTGCACTTGATTTAATAATTGAAATAATCTTCTTGTTCATCTAAATTTATATTTTGGCAAATATAACTATTATGTAAAAGTATCCTAATCATAAAACAGATTAAGGTCTAAAATTCTAATTCTGTTATAAAATAAAGAAAGATTATTTTATTTGGTTATTGCGTTAACGCTTATCCGAAGGATTTCTTTGGATAACAAACAGCTCTCGTAACGACAGCTATCGTTATCATCGGGACAATTGCGAAAAGCCCCTAAAAATTTTATTTTTGGCTTGTTAAAACGCTATTTTTATTTTTAATTCATCTTGATGAGAACTTTTGTTTTCAAAAATCTACCCAAAAAAAAGACCCTGAATTATTCAGAGTCTCTCTTCATGTATATTTTAACTAAGCTAATTGCTTATTTAATTTTTCTGCTAATACCGATTTTGGCACCGCACCAATTTGCTTATCTACAATTTCGCCATTTTTAAAAAATAATAAAGCAGGAATGTTTCTAATTCCGTAGTTCATAGAAATTTGAGGGTTATTGTCAACATTAACTTTACCGATTACCGCTATACCATCAAAATCTTTAGCTAATTCTTCCACAACTGGACCTACCATTCTGCATGGACCGCACCATTCTGCCCAAAAATCTACCAATACTGGTTTGTCTGATTTTAAAACTAACTCCTCAAAGTTAGCATCTGTTATTTCTAATGCCATAATAATTTTATTAAATATAATAATTCAAATATAAAGCCCATTCATTACTAAACCAAATAGATAATTCTAATCTTGCAATAGAATTACCTTATATATTTTAAGTTTTTGTCTAATCCCCCGGATGATACCTCTTCTCTACATGTTTTAACACATCTTCTTTATAGAAAAGCACATCTTTAAATTTCCCTTGAGTATAAGCTTCTGCCTGATCGGTAAAATGAGCAGAATTTACATTTCCACTAACGCCGCCTGCTAATATAGATTTTGCCTTTATTTTCTCGCCAAACTCTACAGCGCAAACAAAACTATTACCACTTACACCATAACGTTTGTTTGTGCCTGACATTGGTCTGCTATTAAAGGAAGGTAATTGTCCCCACAAAGCTGATGCAAATCCTACTGGTAAGCTTTCTTTATTGTCGTCATAAATCTCGTTTACATTTCCGGTTAATCTTTGGAAACGATTAACATCGCCCCAAGGCATTTGCCATTTATTAAATTTGTCTTCTAATTCTGTCAAGGTTTCTGTTAAGGTCGACAATAATTTATCGGCATTTGCGGTCTTAGCAAATTCTTGGGTTTTTTCTACTTGGTCTTTCTCGCCAGCATCTATATATACTTGCATAATATCTCTGCTTAGTTTTTGAGCCCATTCTATAGCCAAAGTGGTTGCAATAGATTTTTCTCCAGATCTGTAATCCCATTTTTTGAGTATTTCTATAGATTCTTTTAGGTTTGAGTATTTATCGGCTTTAGTCTGATACGCATTTAATAGCGTCGGAATTAAAACTTCAAAGGCTGATAGATAGGTATCGTAACCGGTTTCTATAATTTTATCTATAGTAAACTGATGTTCTTTGTTTAAAACTCGTACCGCATTTACTCCTCTAAAATTCTCGCCGTCTGGCGCCATGTAAGAAGGATAGTTAGATTTAATAGGACTATAAATTCCTGCCGATGAAAAAGGAGTAGAGTTGCAATTTTGCAACCAGCCATTTTTAGGATTATAAACATGCACACCTTCTTCTACCGAGTGTAACCCTAAATAGTTAGTGGCAGAAGTTGAGCCATCTACAGGTTTGGTCCAATCAAATTTTAAATCTCTTTTAGGGATATGGTTGCCATGCCAATAAGCAATATTTCCATCTTTATCTGCAAAAACGGTGTTGTTAGAAGTATTGGCTAATAAATCCATAGCCTTTTTGTAATCTTCTAAACCTTTGGCTTTAGTACGTATCCAGCTTTGCTCTAAACTTTTTGCTGATCTGTTATAGGATGTTAAACTAATCCATTTACCGTCTCTTTTAGCCATAACAGGACCATGCTTAGTGAAATAAGTATTAAAATCTCTTTGTTTTAGTTTGCCATCTTCCAAAAATTTAATCACCATTTTCTTTTGGATAACGGGCTCTAGCTTTCCGTCAAACTCGTAAAACAAGTCGTTACCTTTAGATATAATTTTCTCTACATAGGTATCAGCTACATCTATATTATTGGAAGTATGCATCCAACCGCAGTTATCATTAAATCCTTGATAAATAAAAAACTGACCCCAAGTAACAGCTCCGTAAATTCTTAAACCTTCCTCGCTATTAATTTGTACTTCTGGTCTAAAGTAAAAAGTAGTATGTGGATTAATGTACAAAATAGCATTTCCAGATAGGGTGTTTTGTGGAGCAATTGCGAATCCATTAGAACCTGTTTGATGGTCTAAATATTTAGGAGTAATACTTCCAGTTTGATCGTTTGGGGCATAAAATTTCTTTAATTCGCCAATGGTTAAATCAGCAGTGCTAATGGCTCCAATGCTTCCATCTGTCCACAAGTAAGGATACCACGGTTTAAATTTTGTTAATAGCGCTGGTTTTACTTTTGGATTTTTGTAGAGGTAATAATTAATACCATCGGCGTAAGCGTTTAACAAATTTTTCATCCATGGTTCTGCTTTGGCATAATCAGCGATGGCATCGGTAGAGTCTACTAATAAACGAATTTGTAAATCGTTGTAAATGTCTTTGGCGCCGTTTAACTCGGCTAATCTGCCTAGTTTTTCTACATAGTTTAATTCTACTCTTTTAAAATCATCTTCGCATTGGGCGTAAAGTAACCCAAAAACAGCATCAGCGTCTGTTTTGCCATAAACATGCGGCACACCATAGTGATCTCTAATAATTTCTACTTGTTTGGCTTGCGCTTCGTATCGTTTAATTTCTTCTTTGGTTAATTTTTGACCAAATAGGAGAGAGGGAAGGAATATAAGGAGTAGTAGTTTTTTCATAATTTTAGCTCAATGTACAGCTTTTAAATGTGTTGATGACGTAATTTAATTATTGATTGTTAATCCTAGTATAGGTTTATGAAATTAGAGGTATAAATATTGTTGTTAATCTAAAGAACAGATAAACTTCTACTATGGAATATTACGAATTAAAAAGTTTGGAAGAATTAGAGTACTGGCAACAACAAATGCAGCAGAATCCATCTTTATTAAACAAAGCATCAAAAGCATTACAAGACAAAATAAATGGCATAATTCCAGAAAAGGTACACCAAATAGTTACTGTTACTATTCAAAAAATGTTTGAGGCTGTATTGTTTGGCTCTAAGTATACCACAAGTAAACCTCTAATGAACTTAAAATTAATAGAAAGGGAATTATTAATTAAGACTAAAACAGATAATTATCGTAAAGTAGCAACTACAGAAGGTGTAGTTACAGGAGCAGGTGGAATTTTATTAGGACTAGCTGATTTTCCTATTTTAATGGGTATAAAAATTAAACTTCTTTTTGAAATTGCTGCTATTTATGGACATCAGGTTAAAGATTATCGAGAAAGGATTTATATACTTTATATATTTCAAATTGCTTTTTCAAGCCAGAAGAGAAGACAAGAAATTTATAAAAAGATATAATCTTGGGAAGAATATAGCTCCACTTTGCCAGAAAAAGTAGAAGAATTTGATTGGCGAAGCTTTCAACAAGAGTATAGAGATTATATAGACCTTGTAAAATTAGCTCAACTTATCCCATTAATAGGAGCAGCAGTAGGTGGTATTGCAAATTATAAACTCGTTAACCATTTATCAGATACTGCTAAAAATGCTTATAGAATGAGATACTTTAAGAATAAAACCATATAAATTATCGAACCCTAAAAAGACTCTCCTAAAGAAATATACAAACCTTTAATCCTGTTTTCGTTTACAGGTTTTTCGCCCCAGGCATAATCTACTCTTAAAGCCAAGCTTTTATCTAAGTCAAAAAAAGCTCTCGCTCCCAACCCGTAACTAGGTTTAAAATTTTGTTGCGGTAAAAAACCTTTGTTATATACAGATCCTATACCTCCAAAAGCCACCATCCCAAATCTATCTATAATCTTATATCGAAGTTCTGCTTGTAAAGCCATATAATTTTTATCTCTATACCTGCCTAGATAGTATCCTCTCATTATTTGGTCGTTTCCCATTTGCCTTAACATGTAAAATGGAATTTCCTTTTTGCTGGTTACAGCTTCGTAAAATAGCTGGTTGCCTAAAATCAATTTCTTGTTAATAGCCTTAAAGTATCTTAAATCGGTTGTAAATAAACTGCCATTAAAATTATTGCCTCCAAAAAAATCAGGAGCATAGCCAAATCTAAATCTGCCGTAAAAACCTTTGGTAGTGTAGGTATTACTATTTCTAGTGTCTAGTAATTGGGTAATTTTTAGGAAAGCATACCTACCTCCATCTTTATCAATTAAAGTGGCTTGGTTCTCCATATCAAATATACCACCCGTCTCTCTATCCTTAAAATTTAATGATTCAAATTCTAAACCAACACCTGGGTAGTAAAATTTAGTCAGTTGTTTTTCAATTTCGGCTCCAGCTCTCCATCGGGTTTGTACTAATAAATCTTCATCTTTTTTTAAAGTATTGCTTCCTAAACCATAAAAATTAAATGGAGTATTAGAGAATTTTGCTTCGTAAAGTGAATGCCATTTATTTCCTTTACTCCAAATATCACCCCTGCTAGATATTTGACTAACCCCTTTTGTGCTTGTGTAGGCAACTCCATAAATTTGAGAAGCTCTTATAATGCTATCGGTTTTATCTATATAAAAAGAATATATACCTACTGCTCCAAATTCGAAACCTGCTTCTTGGGTATAACCCAAAATAGGCACTGGTAAAAAACTGTTGTGTCTAGTGGTGTCGCTAGAGAATAATTTGCCTAAAAGTTTCTTTTGTGCAAAGGAAGAACTCGTAAATAATGCGGCTATAATAATTAGGAGTATTTTTTTCATTTTAAATTGAATGCAAATATTAGATTATTTATTTATCAAAAATCAAACCTCAACTTAAAGCTTAAAATTTTTACAAGCTAAATACATTCAACTCTATTTATAAATCATCATCTAAAATCCTATTTTTGCAAAAAAAATATTTATCATGAGTGTAGAAAGAGGCCCAATATCAAATTTTATAGAAAAAAATTACCTTCATTTTAATGCAGCAGCTTTAATGGATGCCGCAAAAGGTTACGAAACTCATTTGCTAGAAGGTGGTAAAATGATGATCACTCTTGCCGGTGCCATGAGTACTGCCGAGTTAGGTATTTCATTAGCAGAAATGATTAGACAAGATAAAGTAGCTATCATTTCTTGTACTGGAGCAAATTTAGAAGAAGATATCATGAATTTGGTAGCGCACTCACATTATAAAAGAGTTCCAAATTACCGCGATTTAAGTCCTCAAGATGAGTGGGATTTATTAGAAAACCATTACAACCGCGTAACTGATACTTGTATTCCAGAAGAAGAGGCTTTCCGTCGTTTACAAAAGCACATAGAGAAAATTTGGAAAGATGCAGAAGCCGCAGGCGAACGCTATTTTCCTCATGAATATATGTACAAGATGTTGCTAAGTGGCGATTTAGAACAGTATTACGAGATCGACCCTAAAAACTCGTGGATGTTAGCAGCAGCAGAAAAAAATCTTCCAATTGTTGTGCCGGGCTGGGAAGACTCTACCATGGGTAACATCTTTGCCTCGTATGTTATTAAGCAACAATTAAAAGCATCTACCGTCAAAAGTGGTATAGAATACATGACTTGGCTTGCCGATTGGTATCCGAAAAACTCTGGAGGTAAAGGTTTAGGCTTTTTCCAAATTGGTGGCGGTATAGCCGGCGATTTTCCTATTTGTGTAGTTCCTATGTTGTATCAAGATATGGAAATGGAAAATATTCCTTTTTGGAGTTATTTCTGTCAAATTTCAGATTCTACAACTTCTTATGGTTCTTACTCTGGAGCTGTACCAAACGAAAAAATTACTTGGGGAAAGCTAGATATTCATACTCCAAAATTTATTGTAGAGTCTGATGCAACTATTGTTGTGCCTTTAATGTTCGCCTGGATTTTGAAACAGTAATTCAAAAAAAGTTTAAATAATTTAAGCTCAATCAACTTTTCTCTAAGTCGATTGAGCTTTTTTTGTTAATAAATTTAGTTTAATTGTAATCATTAAATATTTTTGATTGATGCATTTTAAAGAAACAATCATTTTTTGCGTTAGGGATTGAAATGGAAATCCTTTTTGTTTTTTTTTTAAACAAAAAGATTGTATTGTAAAGCCCGCTCGAACGCCCAAATGATAATTATTAAAATAAAATTTGGTTTTAAAGAATTTTGTAAAAATTAATTATTTGAAGTGTACCATTTAATAAATCTACCATCTAAAGCCTAAAATCAATAAATTATTAGGGCGTTCACTACGGTCGCGTTATCCGTTATACTCCACTCCGCTAAAAGCGGATGCGGGGTGTCACTTCTACCGCTAACGCACTTGCGTGTTTATAAAAAATATTAAAAAAAAACTTTAATTAGTTTTCCAAACTAAAAGCTAATTTTTCCTATTATATAAGTAATGAGTAATCAGTTTATCTCCAAAAAAAATGATAAATAGCATTCAAATTAAAGGTTATTAGTCATTTTTTAATTTTATTTAGAATTATTCTAAATTGATAAATTCAGTCATGACTTTGTAAGCCGATGATTAAATAATTATACTTTTGTCAATCAGAAAATGTGATTTAAACGATTACAAACACTATTTTAAAGTTAAAAATTATAAAATTTTGTATAACAAACTCAATATGAGAAACTTCTCATCTGACTTTAAGCAAATCTTAGGCTCAATTACCTTAATTGTAGCTTTCTTTATTGTTTCTGCAAGCACAAGCATTGCGCAAACTGCAAAACCAGATTCTTCGGCAACAGCACCTGCAGCAGGTGGTGGGGTAGCAGTAACTGGTGACCCGGCAGCCGGCGAGGCTTTATATAAAGCCAACTGTGTTTCTTGTCACGCACTAAACAAAAGAGTATTAGGTCCAGCTTTAGCTGGTATAAACCAAAAATACAATGATGAGCCCTATCTAATTAAGTGGATTAAAAATTCTTCGGCAATGATTGCCTCTGGCGATAAAAGGTCAGTAGCTATTTACGAAGAATATAATAAAGCCGCTATGACATCTTTTCCTCAGTTTTCTGACGATGATGTTAAAAATATTTTATCCTACATTCAAGTAGAAGGAGATAAAAAGCCAGCTGGTGCTGTGGGTGGTACAGGTGCAACAGTAGCTGCAGCAGAAACTGGCGTAAGTGATTTTATGCTAATTGGTTTAATTGCGGTAGTGTTAATTGCATTCTTAGTAATTCTTGTTTTAAATAGAGTTATTGGGACTTTAGAGCGTTTGCTTCTTAAAAAAGATGGAGAAGTTATTCTTCCAGATGAGGAAGAGGAAGAAGTTGAACCAAAAGACAGATTTGTTATCGTTAAAAAATTAGCCAAGAACAAGAAATTTGTAGCCTTTGTTGTTTTAGCAGTATTAATAACTATGGGTTCTTTCGGATGGATGGATTTATGGAATACAGGTATACAACAAGGTTATCAACCAATACAGCCAATTAAATTTTCTCACCAGTTACATGCAGGTACTAACGAAATTAAGTGTCAGTATTGTCACTCTGGTGCATGGAAATCTAAAAATGCAACAATCCCTTCATTAAACGTTTGTATGAACTGTCACAAGTATGTTCAAGCTACAGAGAAATATGATGGAGAAATTTCCCCAGAAATTTCCAAAATCTACTCTGCTTTAGATTATGATCCAGCTACACAAGAATACGGTGAGAATCCTCGTCCAATTGAGTGGGTTAGAATTCACAATTTACCAGATTTAGCATATTTCAATCACTCTCAACACGTAAAAGTTGCAAATATTGATTGCGAAAAATGTCATGGCAAAATTGAAGAGATGCAAGAAGTTTACCAATACTCTCCTTTAACCATGAAATGGTGTATTAATTGCCACAGAGAAACAGAGGTTAATGCAAAAGGTAATCCTTATTACGATAAAGTAATTGCTGCACATGAGCAAATCAAAAAAGGAGAAAAAGTAACTGCCGCAGTATTAGGTGGGTTAGAATGTGGTAAATGTCATTATTAGTAAACGATTACAGACTTATATAGCTTAAATGGAAAGCACAAAAAAGTATTGGAAAGGTTTAGAGGAGGTAAAAAGTACTCCTGAATTTGTTGAAAAAAATAAAAACGAATTTGCAGAACCAGTTCCTGTAGAAGAATTATTAGAAGGTAGCGGATTAAGTGCTCCAACTCCTCGCCGAGATTTTTTAAAGGCAATGGGTTTTGGTTTAGGTGCGGTTAGTTTGGCTGCATGTAACGTAGCTCCAATAGTTAAATCTGTACCTTATTTAATTAAGCCAGAAGAAGTAACGCCTGGTATTCCTAACTTTTACACTTCTAGTTACAAAGGAAATAGTATTTTAGTTAAAACCCGCGAGGGTCGTCCTATCAAGATAGAAGCTAATCCAAAATGTTTGGTTAATGGTGGCGGAACTAGTGCACAGGCACAAGCTGCTGTTTTAGATTTATATGATGTATCTAAGCTTAAAGGACCAGTATTTAATGGTGCTGATCAATCTTGGGATGATATCGATAGTCATGTAAAACAAGAACTAGCTAAAATACAAGCATCTGGGAAATCCATTGCTTTAGTAAGTTCTACAGTCAACAGTCCATCAGTAAAAGCTGCGATACAAGAATTTGCAACTGCTTACCCAGCTACAAAACATGTAATGGTAGATGCTGTATCTTATTCAGGTATCATCAAAGCAAATCAAGCTAGCTTTGGAAAAGCGGCCATTCCTCAATATCATTTCGAAAAAGCTAATATCATTGTAAGCTTTGGTGCAGATTTTTTAGGGACTTGGATTTCTCCTGTTCAATACACCACACAATATTCAACCAATAGAGGCTTAAAATCTTTAGAGCAGAAAAGAATGTCACGTCACATTCAATTCGAATCTGGGTTAAGCATGACCGGTACTAATGCCGATTCTAGGATTGCTATTAAATTATCCGAAGAAGGACCAGCATTATTAAGTTTATATAATGCAATTACTGGATCTTCAGTTGCTGGTGCATCTTTATCTGAAAATAAAGCTGCCGAAAACGTAGTGAAATTAGCAGCCGTAGAATTATTATCCGCTAAAGGAGCTTCTTTGGTAGTTTCTGGTTCTAACAACGTTGCAATTCAAAGTTTAGTTAATGCTATTAATGTTGCTTTAGGAAATTACGGTTCAACAATAGATTTGACAAATGCTTCTAATCAATATTTAGGAGACGATACTGCTTTTGCTAATTTATTAACAGATATCAATTCGGGAAAAGTTGGTGCAGTAATGTTTATGGATACTAATCCAGCCTACTCACATGCAGGATTTAAAGGAATGGCAGAAGCTTTAAAGAAAGTTTCTTTAACTGTTTCTTTTGCAGATAGAGTAGACGAAACAGCTTCTTTATGCCAAATAACCGCTCCAAATCACAATTTCTTAGAAACTTGGGGCGATGAAAACTCTATTGAAGGTTACTACACCATTGTACAACCTACAATTAATCCAATTTATAATACTCGTCACGCTGCATTTAGTTTATTAAAGTGGGCTAACAGTACAACTCCAGATTACTACACTTTTGTTAGAGGTAATTGGGAAAAATCTGTTTTATTGGCTGCTGGTAAATCTTGGGATGACGTTTTACAAACGGGTTTTGTAAGTCTTCCAACTGCAATTTCTACCAGCTATAGTTCTACTGCAGATTTAAATACTGCAATTAGTGCGATTTCGAAACTGAGTAAGTCTTTACAAAAAGATATTCAGCTACAGGTTTACCAAAGTGTTGCAGTAGGTACCGGCGAGCAAGCTAACAACCCATTATTGCAAGAAACTCCAGATCCAGTATCAAAAGTAACTTGGGATAACTATGTGGCTATAAATCCAAAATTTGCAGAGAAATTAGACATTGCAGAATTTGAAATTGTTAGTGTAAAAGCTGATGGTTATAGTATAGATCTTCCAGTATTATTACAGCCTGGTCAAGCGCAAGGAACAGTTTCTGTTGCATTAGGTTACGGAAGAAGTAAAGGTGGTAAAGTTGCCAATGAAGTAGGTAAAAATGCTTATCCATTTGTTAGTTTAGTAAATGGTACTATGCAGTATGCTAATACAGTAACGCTAACAAAAACTGGTACTTTTGAAGAATTAGCTCAAACTCAAACTCACCATTCATTCGAGGGTAGAGATATCATTAGAGAAGCAACTTTTGCTCAGTATTTGGAAGATCCTGCTCATGGTAGTGGTAATCATGGTACTAAGCATGAGAAATATGATTTATGGAGTAAATACGATCAGCCCGGTCACAACTGGGTTATGGCCATAGATTTAAATGCGTGTACTGGTTGTGGTGCGTGTATTGTTGCTTGTAATGTAGAAAATAATGTTCCAGTTGTAGGTAAAGATGAAGTAAGAAGAAGAAGAGAGATGCACTGGATACGTATAGATAGGTATTATACGTTTAACGAAGAAGGAAAAAAAATTACCGAGGAAAACGAGATTGATGAGATTGAAGGAACGATGGAAAATATTTCTGTAGTTCATCAACCTATGATGTGTCAGCATTGCGAACACGCACCTTGTGAAACTGTTTGTCCGGTACTTGCTACAGTTCATTCTAATGAAGGTATAAACCATATGGCTTATAATCGTTGTGTAGGAACAAGATATTGTGCGAACAACTGTCCTTATAAAGTTCGTCGTTTTAATTGGTTTAATTATTGGAATGACTCTCGTTTTGATAATTATCTAAATAATGAGTTTACCCAATTAGTATTAAATCCAGATGTTACTACCCGTTCTAGAGGGGTAATGGAAAAATGCTCTATGTGTTTACAAAGAATACAAGCTGGTAAATTAAAAGCTAAAATAGAAAAACGCACATTAGCAGATGGTGATGTGAAAGTTGCCTGTCAGCAAGTTTGTCCAGCAAACGCAATAGTTTTTGGTGACGCAAATGACCCAAACTCAGAAGTTTCAAAAGCACTGAAGAACGAAAGAACTTATTATGTTTTAGAAGAAATCAATGTACAGCCAGGAGTAGGGTACATGACAAAAATCACTAATTCAGGTTTACAAAAAGCTTAGTATTTTATATTATAATTTAAGATATGTCATCACATAACGAATCGATATTAAGAGAGCCACTAATTACAGGTAAAAACATTACTTACTCAAGAATTACAGAGGAAGTTTTAATGCCAGTAGAAAACAAGCCAAATAGAGCTTGGTGGATCGGATTTATAGTTGCAGCTGCTGGTGCTTGCCTTTGGTTAGTTGCAGTAAGTTATACCTTTTGGACAGGTATTGGTTCTTGGGGTTTAAATAAAACAGTTGGATGGGCTTGGGATATTACAGGTTTCGTTTGGTGGGTAGGTATAGGACACGCCGGAACTTTAATTTCTGCGGTATTACTATTATTCCGTCAAAACTGGAGAAACTCTATCAACCGCTCAGCAGAGGCAATGACAATTTTTGCCGTTATCTGCGCAGCTACTTATGTAGTTTCTCACATGGGACGTCCTTGGTTAGCTTATTGGCCATTACCTTTACCAAATCAGTTTGGTTCTTTATGGGTAAACTTCAACTCACCATTAGTATGGGATGTGTTTGCAATTTCAACTTACTTCTCAGTTTCTTTGGTATTCTGGTATGTAGGTTTATTACCAGATATTGCAACAATTAGAGACAGAGCAACTGGTTTAAGAAAAAGGATTTATAGTATATTATCTTTTGGATGGTCTGGTTCTGTAAAATCTTGGCAAAGATTTGAAACTGTATCATTAATTTTAGCAGGTGTTGCTACACCATTGGTATTATCGGTTCACACTATTGTATCTATGGACTTTGCAACATCAGTAATTCCTGGATGGCATACCACTATTTTTCCTCCATATTTTGTTGCTGGTGCTATTTTCTCTGGTTTTGCCATGGTACAAACCTTATTATTAGTAACTAGAAAAGTACTTGGATTAGAAAATTACATTACCATGTTCCATATAGAATCTATGAACAAAATTATTGTTTTAACTGGTTCTATTGTAGGTGTTGCTTATTTAACAGAGTTATTTATTGCTTGGTATTCTGGTGCAGAATATGAGCAATATGCATTCCTGAATAGAGTATCTGGCCCTTATGCTTGGGCATATTGGATTATGATGTCTTGTAACGTGGTTACTCCTCAGTTATTCTGGTTTAAAAAGATTAGAACTAGTATTGCTATATCTTGGGTACTATCAATTGTAGTTAACATTGGAATGTGGTTCGAAAGATTTGTGATTATTGTAACATCATTACACAGAGATTATCTTCCTTCTAGTTGGGTAATGTTCTATCCTACTTGGGTAGATATCTCCATCTTTATAGGATCTATAGGTTTATTCTTTACTTTATTCTTATTATTCATTAGAGTTTTACCTTCAGTTGCCATGGCCGAAGTAAGATTATTAGTGAAAACTTCTTCAGAACAAGCTAAAAAGAAATTAATAGCAGAAGGTAAAGTTAAAGCCGAGGAAGCTGAATACTACGTTGAGTCTTTAGATAAGTTTGATAGTGTAGAACAAGCAGATTACGTAAAAGTATAACAATGAGCGATATTAAATATATTTTAGGTTTGTTTGATGATCCCGATGATATGATGCATGGGATTGATAAACTACAAGAGAATAACATCGGTATTTACGATGTTTACACACCGATGCCAATTCATGGTATTGAAAATAAGTTAGGTGTTAAAAGGAGTAGATTACCAATAGTAGCTTTTATATGTGGAGTTACTGGAACTTTTACGGCTTTAGCAATGATGTACTATATGATGGTTCATGATTGGCCTATGAATGTTGGAGGTAAACCAAATTTTGCTTTGCCAGATTTTATTCCAATTACGTTTGAACTAACAGTGTTATTTTGTGCTTTTGGTATGGTTGGTGCCTTCTTTTATAGAACACACCTTTTTCCAGGTAGAGCCCCAAGAGTGATGGAATTAAGAGCAACATCAGACAGATTTGTTATCGCAATAGATGCTAGCCTTGCTAATGACAATGAAAAAGTAGACAGTTTATTGAAAGAAGCAGGTGCTATAGAGATAAAGCACAATGATAGAAAATATATTAGCTATGAATAGAACAAATATAATTGGCTTTATAATAGTTGCCTTTACTACTTTAGCCATTTTATCTTCATGTAAAGATAAAAGAAGCAGGGGTTTAGAATATGCACCAAATATGTATTATCCGATAGCCTATAATCCAGATCAAAAGAATCCAAATTTTGAAAACGGAATAACTGCTCAGGTGCCACCAGCAGGTACTACGCCAATAGGATATGACAGATTTGGTCAATTTGCAAATACCACCGAAGGTTATTTAGAGGCAAGTGAAAAGATGGTAAACCCAATAACCACCGACGCTCAAAATTTAGCAGAGGGTGAAGTTCTATATGTATCAATGTGTGGTCCTTGCCATGGTATTAAGGGTGCAGGTAATGGTAAAATAGTAGAGTTAGGAAAATATCCAGCGCCTCCTTCTTATGCTACTGGTGTTTCATCTAGAGGTGGAGCGATGAAAGATCTTACAGATGGTAAAATTTACCATACAATGCAATATGGCTTAAACCTTATGGGGTCTTACGCCTCTCAATTAAGTCCAGACGAAAGATGGAAAGTTGTGATGTACGTACACAAATTACAAAACCAACAATAAGAAATTACAAAACCAACAATAAGATATTATATTTAAACATGGGATCTCACTCACATTCATATAATTTTTCGGAGCAATTCGATTTCAGCGGGAAAGCTAAAACTATCAGTATAGTTGGTATTGTTATAGGTATTGCAGCTATAGCTTTTGGGTTTTTAACTGGTCATGCAGAACGTACTTTTCTTAACTTATTATTAATGAGTTATTACTTTACATGTGTTTGCGCTGCTGGACTTTTCTTTTGCGCTGTGCAATTTGTTGCTCAAGCAGGATGGTCAGCTAGTTTATTACGTGTACCGCAAGCATTTGCAAAAGTTTTGCCTTTTGCAAGTATTATATTAATCTTAGTTATTACTACAGGTTTATTAACACACAATCTTTATCATCATTGGGCAGAGGAAGGTTTATCCGTCGAGGGAAGTGAAAACTACGATGCATTAATAGCTGGAAAATCAGCTTATTTAAACATTCCTTTTTTCATCACTCGTTTGGTAATTTTTTTAGGTAGCTACAGTATTTTTGCAGTGATAATTACAAAGTTATCTGCGAATGAAGATTTAGTAGGTGGTTTAGACAGTTACAAGAAAAGTATAAAATACTCGACCATATTTCTAGTAATTTTTGGATTTACTACACCAATTTGGGCCTTTGATGTAATCATGTCTTTAGAAGCACATTGGTTCTCTACTATGTTTGGCTGGTATAATTTTGCAGCCATGTGGGTATCTGGAATGGCCACCATTGCAATTACAGTAATCTTATTAAGGAAAGCGGGTTACATGAGCTGGTTAAACGATAGTCATGTTCACGATTTAGGAAAATTTGTTTTTGCTTTTTCTATTTTTTGGACTTATATCTGGTTTTCTCAGTTTTTATTAATTTATTACGCAAACATTCCAGAAGAAACCGTTTATTTCTACAAAAGATGGGAGCCTCAATTCCTACCATGGTTTTGGTTAAATCTTGCTGCTAATTTTTTGTCACCTCTGTTAATTTTAATGTCAAGAGATGCTAAAAGGAAAACAAATACCTTACTTGCGGTGTGTATATTATTGGTTTGTGGTCATTGGTTAGATTATTATCTGATGATTATGCCTGGGACTATTGCAGAGGAAGCAGGTTTTGGAATTATTGAATTAGGTGTTGCATTGGGTTTTGCAGGATTATTTACTTTTTCTATGCTAACTGCATTAGGTAAAAGCAGTTTGGTACCTATAAATCATCCATTTATGGAAGAGAGTTTAAATCATTCTATATAATTTACTATCAACAGAAATGAATATTTATAAATATTTAAACATGAAAAAAATATTATCATTCTTGGCAATTGTGTTTTTCTCATTTACTCAGGTTTTGGCTCAAGAAGCTGGTGCAATAGAGGAAGTAAGTAAAACAGATGGTTTAGGTAAATCTGTTAGCTTTTATCTAATTTTATTTCTTTTAGCTTGTATTTTTATCGGAGTAATAGGTAAAGTTTTACAAGTTTTTGAACTAACTAAACAAATTCAAGGTAAAAAAGAGGGTATTAAATGGGATAAAATAAACGGTATAATTTTCGCAATAACTCTGGTTGCTGGTTTATATGGTACTTACTGGTCATATACTGTCCAAGGTGCACAAATTTTACCAGAAGCAGCTTCAGAACATGGGGCTAAAATTGATACCATGTTTAACATTACGTTAATCATAACAACAATTGTTTTCGTCATTACACACATTCTGTTATTCACGTTTGCATTCAAGTATAATTACAACAAAAAGAAAAAAGCATATTACTATCCTCACAACAATACTTTAGAGAAATATTGGACCATTACCCCAGCCATTGTTTTAACTATTTTAGTATTGATGGGATTCTTTACTTGGAGGGGTATCACAAATGTTTCTAAATCTGATAGAGATAAAGCAATTCAAGTAGAAGTTACAGCACATCAGTTTGCATGGGACGTTCGTTATGGTGGAAAAGATAATGCTAACGGCAAAAAGAATTATAAGTTAATTGGAAGCTTAAACGGATTAAATAATTTAGGCCTAGATTTAGCTGATAAAAAGAATTTTGACGACTTAAAGGTTACTGAAATTGTATTGCCTATTAATCAATCGGTAAGGTTTACATTAGGGTCTATGGACGTATTACACAGTTTTTACATGCCTCATTTTAGAGTCCAAATGAATTGTGTTCCTGGTATGGCAACTTACTTTCAATTCACTCCAAAGATTACCACAGCAGAAATGCGTGAGAAAACCAATGATCCAAAATTTAATTATAAACTGTATTGCGCTAAAATTTGTGGAGGTTCTCACTACAACATGCAATTTGCAGTAAGGGTAGTTTCTCAGAAAGAATATGATAAATGGTTAAAAGATCAAAAACCCATTGTAACTGAAGACATGAAAAAAGAATATCAATTAGCCATGAAAGATAATTTATCACCAGACAATAAAAAAATTGCATTAAATAATTAAGATTTTAAAATTTAAGGGTATTATGTCAACAATTGCAATTCCTCAAACAGCACACGCAAAACACGATGATCACTCACATGATCATCATAAAGAGTCATTCTTAACTAAATACGTATTTAGTCAAGATCACAAAATGATTGCCAAGCAATTTTTAATCACCGGTATTATTATGGGAGTGGTTGCTATGGGCTTATCAGTTTTATTTAGAATACAATTAGCTTACCCAGATGAAAGCTTCCCACTATTAGAAGTATTTTTAGGGAAATTTGCTCCAGAAGGTAGATTAGATCCAAACTTTTATTTATCCTTAGTTACTATACATGGTACCATAATGGTATTTTTTGTGTTGACAGCTGGATTAAGTGGTACTTTTTCTAATTTATTAATACCGCTACAATTAGGAGCTCGTGATATGGCATCGCCATTTATGAATATGCTATCTTATTGGCTATTCTTTACAGCTAGTGTAATCATGTTAGGGACTTTCTTTATCGAGAGTGGCCCTGCCGGAGCTGGATGGACTATTTATCCTCCATTATCTGCATTACCAAAAGCAATGCCGGGATCTGGATTAGGAATGACATTATGGTTAGTTTCCATGGTTTTATTTGTTGCATCTTCTTTAATGGGAGGTATTAACTATGTTTCTACAGTGCTTAACATGAGAACTAAAGGAATGGATTTATGGAAGATGCCTTTAACAATTTGGGCTTTTTTCTTAACAGCCATTGTAGGTATATTATCTTTTCCAGTTTTAGTTGCTGCGGTAGTTTTATTGATATTTGATAGAAGTTTTGGAACATCTTTTTACTTATCAGATATTTATATAGCTGGGCAAGCTTTACCAAATGAAGGTGGTAGTCCAGTTCTGTTTCAACATTTGTTTTGGTTTTTAGGTCACCCAGAAGTTTATATCGTATTAATGCCAGCATTGGGTATTACATCAGAGGTAATTGCTACAAATTCTCGTAAGCCTATTTTTGGTTACCACGCAATGGTTTATTCATTAATTGGTATAACTGTGTTATCATTTATAGTGTGGGGTCACCATATGTTTGTTACTGGTATGAATCCTTTCTTAGGAGGAGTATTTATGATCACTACCTTGATTATTGCGGTACCATCTGCTGTTAAGACTTTTAATTACTTAGCCACTCTTTGGAGAGGTAATATTAGATTTACACCAGCAATGCTTTTTGCGATTGGTTTAGTATCATTCTTTATTTCTGGAGGGTTAACTGGTATTTTCTTAGGTAATGCTGCATTGGACATTAACTTACACGATACCTATTTTGTAGTAGCTCACTTTCACTTAGTAATGGGTTCTGCTGCTATTTTTGGTATGTTATCAGGTATTTACCATTGGTTTCCTAAATTGTTTGGTAGAATGATGAATGCTAAATTAGGTTATTTGCATTTTTGGTTAACCTTTGTGGGTGCTTATTTAGTTTTCTTTCCAATGCACTTTATGGGCTTAGATGGTGTTCCTAGAAGATATTATGCTTTTACCGAGTTTGAATCTATGGGCGAGTGGCTTTCAGTAAATAAGTTTATTACCTGGGCTGCTATAATTAGCGCTGTGGCACAAGTTGCTTTCTTATTTAATTTTTTCTATTCTATTTTCTTTGGTAAAAAAGCAACACAAAATCCTTGGGAGTCTACAACATTAGAATGGACTACACCAGTAGAAAGAATTCATGGTAACTGGCCTGGAGAAATCCCAACAGTATACAGATGGCCTTATGATTACAGCAAGCCTGGTCATGAATCAGATTTTATTATGCAAAGCACACCACTTTCAGAAACTATGAGTTCTAACTTACCTCATGATTTTGAAGGGAACGAAGCTGCTGAATTAATACAAGAGCAGTGGAACAAAACGAATAAAATCACTGTTAATAATGCTGAAGAAGTAAAATAGTTAATCAACATATTTGAATTTGATTGGGGTATCGAGTATTAGATTACAGATACCCCAATTTTTATCAAAGCAAAATGTACTCGAAAGCTGAAAAGCGATTTTTAAGAATAAATTTAGTTTCAATAATTTCTTTGTTCCTTTTGATTTTAGCAGGAGGTGTTGTAAGAAGTTCTGGTTCCGGAATGGGTTGCCCAGATTGGCCTAAATGTTTCGACCAATATATTCCTCCTACCAATATATCTCAGCTACCCTTAGGCTATCAAGAAAAATTTGTAGCTCAAAGATTAGCTAAGAATGAAAGGTTTGCTAAACTGTTAGATAAAACAGGTTATTCTGAGCTTGCTTTTAAAATCAGAAACGATGAATTTATTAAATTACCAGAGGAGTTTAATGCCTCTAAAACATATGTTGAGTATATCAACAGGTTGATTGGGGCTTTAACAGGAATTTTTCTTGTGTTAACTTTCGTTTTTTCAATTAAGCTATATTTAAATAGTAAAAGACTATTTTGGTTAAGCGGTATCAACTTAATTTTAGTTCTTTTTCAAGCTTGGTTAGGTTCCATAGTAGTGTCTACAAATTTGGTTGCTTGGATAATTACGATACATATGTTAGTAGCTATTTTAATTTTAGCTATTTCAATTTATACCTATCAATACCTTGTTCAATTAAGAAATGAAATTAGGTTAACAAAAGAATTTAATACTTTAATTAAACTTGTGTCATTGCTTGCTATCATTGTAAGCGTTATACAAATCACTATAGGTACAGAAGTTAGAGAAGAGATAGATGCTGTACAAATGATGTTTAAAGAATTAGACAGAGGTGAATGGTTAAGTGAGGTTGGTAGGATATTTACATATCATAAGGATTTAGCAATTTTGGCGACTTTGATTAATGCGTTTTTATTCATTTTAATAATAAAATATGTAAAGCAAAATTTGATTTTGAAGTTTACTTACTACATTATTGCATTCTTAATTTTACAAATAGTTACTGGGATAGCATTAAGCTATTTTGCATTACCACCTTGGGCGCAAGCTTTACATATTTTATTAGCAACACTTTTATTCTCGACACAATTTTATTTGTATTTGATTTTAAATAGTGCAAAGCATAAACCAATTAGAAGTTGAAGACATTTTTAAACGATTTTAAAAATTTAGTAAAATTAAGATTAACATTCCTAGTCGTGTTTTCTGCGTCAATTTCATTTCTAATTGCTCCAGAGAGTCAATTAGAGATTAACTGGTACAACTGGCTTAAATTAATTATTGGTGGATTTTTAGTCACTGCGGCTGCTAACGGTTTTAACGAAATCCTTGAAAAAGATTTAGATAAATTAATGAAGAGAACCGCTGATCGGCCTTTGCCTTCTGGCAGGATGACCAATGGTCAGGCTTTAGTACTAAGTTTAATAATGGGTATCTCAGGAACTTATTTGCTAGGCAGTTTAAATATATTAACAGGCTTACTTTCTGTTTTTTCAATTTTATTTTATGCTTTCATTTATACACCATTAAAAAGGAAATCTCCTATCGCTGTTTTAGTTGGAGCTATACCGGGTGCATTACCTCCTTTAATTGGGTATGTTGCTGCTCATGGTTTAATAGACCAAGTAGCTTTAATATTATTTGGGATTCAGTTTGTTTGGCAGTTTCCTCATTTTTGGGCAATAGCATGGGTTTTAGACGATGATTATAAGAAAGCTGGATTTAGATTGCTACCCACAACCAAAAGAGATAGAACAAGCGCTATAGTTGCTTTTATATCCACTTTAATTTTAATACCAGTAAGTGTGTTGCCGTTTATTTATGGCTTTGGAGGTTATTACATTTTGATAGTATCTATAATTGCTGGATTATTGTTTAGTTACCAAGCCTTTGTTTTGGTAAAGAATTTAGATGTAAAGTCGGCACAAAATCTTATGTTTGGTAGTTTTGTATATCTACCAATAGTACAATTAGTATTATTATTTAATTTAAAATAGAATGGCACAATCAAGAAATTTAGAAGTAGATAGATATAATTTACAACCCAAGAAATTTATTCTTTGGTTATTTATAGTTTCATCAATGATATTTTTTGCTGGTTTAACAAGTGGTTTTATAGTTTATTCTGGTGAAGGGGCTGGCAAATCCTTAAATGTTAAACTACCTAATGTTTTTATTTATAGCACTGTTGTAATAGTATTGAGTAGTCTTACGCTACATTGGGCTTATTTACAAAATAAGCGCCTAAAATTTGGTCAACAAAGACTTTGGCTATGGGTAACCTTACTTTTAGGTATCGTATTTATCGCTCTACAAATTTATGGATGGAAAGTTTGGATAAGTTTAGGTATATATTTCATCAATTCTAATGCTTCCATCAGTTTTGTTTACGCATTTACTTTATTTCACATTGTACATATTTTGGCGGGTTTAATTATTATAATTACCGCTATTATAAGTAGTTATAAACCAATTCCGAACGTTACGAATAGATTCCGAATAGAAATTGCATCAATTTTTTGGCATTTTGTAGATATTCTATGGATTTACTTATACCTTTTCTTACTTTTGAACCAGTAAAAATTTTACAAAGAATTTACAGCACATACATTTAATGGATACAATAGCAAAACTAGACGAAATAAAAACCACTCCTTGGGCAGGTGGTAGGTCGCCGTTTCAAATAGAATACGGTAAACTGATGATGTGGTTTTTTCTTCTATCGGATGCATTTACATTTTCTGCATTCTTGATTTATTACGGAGCACAACGTTTCAGTAAAATGACATGGCCTGATCCAGATTTAGTATTTCAATCTATTCCTGGAATAACAGATACTGGCGCTCCGCTGGTCTTCGTAGGAATTATGACATTTATCTTGATTGCTAGTTCTGTTACTATGGTGTTAGCTGTAGAAGCCGGACATAGAAATGCTAAGAAAGAAGTGGTATGGTGGATGGTAGCTACTATTATTGGAGGCTTTACCTTTTTAGGTTGCCAAGCATTAGAATGGACACACTTACATCACGAAGGTTTTTGGTGGGGTACAGTTCCAAGTGCAGAGGTAATTACAGAACTTGGTGCCGATGGGGTAAGTGCGCAGCAGTTTGCAAATTTATTCTTTACTATAACAGGTTTTCACGGTTTTCACGTTTTTACTGGAGTACTTATTAATATCATTATTTTAATAATGACCATGGCAGGTGTTTTTGAAAGAAGAGGGCATTACTTAATGGTAGAAAAAGTCGGTCTTTATTGGCACTTTGTAGATTTAGTTTGGGTATTTGTATTTACTTTCTTTTATTTAGTATAAACTTTTAATATTAATTATCATGTCATCAGAACATACAAAAGTAGAACATGCTCAAGAGCATGAATCAATGACTAAAAGTAAAATTTGGAAAGTTTTCTTTATTTTATTAGGAATAACAGTGGTAGAATTTATCATTGCATTAGCGGTTCCTGAAACTTTAGTTCCTAAACCGGTAAAAGATTTTGCCTATATCATTTTAACATTGGTTAAAGCATTTTACATTGTTGCATTTTTTATGCACTTAAAATTTGAAAAATACACGCTAATAGTGGGACTTCTGGTTTCCTTCATTTTCATTCTTTATTTTATTGTACTAATGATTAATGAGGGCAACTATATGAATAGTCACATGAATTTATGAGTAAAATAAAATTTCCTCTTTATAAAGTATTAATCTTAATAACCATATTAGCGGTACCAGGATTTTTATATTATTTACTACAAGCTAAAGGAAAAAATAGGTACAAACCTTTGCCTATTTATGGCGAAAAACAAGTCGCTTCCACCTTTAAAACAAAGCGTGGAGTAAAAATACCAGATACCATCTACCACACTATTCCAAATCTGAAATTTATTTCTGTTGATGGAGATTCTATAAACTTTAATAGTTTAAAGGGAGACTTATTGATTGTTAATTTCTTTTATTCTAGCGATAGCTTAATCACACCAAAAGTGAATCAGGTTATTTCTGGCTTAAATAAAGAATTTGAGAATAATAGACTCATCAAATTTGTTTCCATATCTGTCGATTCCAAAGGAGACAATGTAGAGATTCTTAAAAATTATGCAAAAAATATAGGAGCTAAAAGTGGTAAATGGGAAATTTTGAATGCAGATTCTACAATCACTTATCCTTGGATAAGAAATCAATTCTTTGTTAATGTATTAGAGAATAAAGAAGGTGGTTTTGTCTTTAGTGATAAATTTATCTTACTAGATGCCGAGCTAAGAATTAGAGGATATTATGTTGCCACTTCTTTTGAAGAGATTAAAAGATTAAGTGAAGAATTGAAAGTGTTAATTACAGAAGAATTAAGAAAAATTAAAGCTGAATTTTAAAACACTGTGTAGTTATTAATGTTTATATTTTTATAATGAAAGATAAGTTAATTTTTAGGTTCATAGCAGGCATATCTATTTTTGTTTTTTTAGTAGTTGTTATCCTAAACAGAAAAATTATTCCAGTAACAATAGAAATTCCTTCGTTTGTTTATTTCTTACCAACCTTAAATGCAATTATTAATGGTACATGTACTATACTTTTATTGATTTCTTTATACTTTATAAAACAAAGAAACATTACAGCGCATAAAAAAATCAATATTTTAACTTTTTCATTGTCATCTGTATTTTTAGTCTCATACATTCTTTTTCATTATTTTGCTCCAGAAACAAAATATGGGGATATTAATCACGACGGTATATTAAATGCTTTAGAAATAGAACAAGCTGGTAATTTAAGGTACCTTTATTACGTTATCCTAATCACGCACATTATTTTGGCAGCAGGCGTTTTACCTATAATTTTATTAAGTTTTTATAGGGGTTTAATGAACCAAGTAGAACTGCACAAAAAGATAGTTAGATTCACCTTCCCAATTTGGCTTTATGTTACTTTTACGGGAGTTATAGTTTATTTAATGATTTCACCTTATTACAATTTTTAATTATGAAGATATTTTATAAGTTTTTAGCAATAATGCTAATATTTACTGGTCTATTATTTATTAGTAATTTTTCTTATGCTCAATGTTCTATGTGTCAGGCTACAGTAGAGTCTAATATGGATAACGGTGGAACAACGGCAAGTGGCTTAAATAGTGGTATCATGTATTTATTAGCAGCACCATATTTAGCAATAGCAGGTATAGCTTGGCTTTGGTATAAAAAATATCGAAAGAAAAACGTTGCGATTGATATGAAAGAACATAAAATCAATTTAAACTAAGAAAACAAAATTTAAATCCTATCTTTTTAAAGATGGGATTTTTTATATTTGATAATGCCCAATACACCTCAATTAAATGCAATGCTTCATGCTAAATGCCCTAGATGTAGGCGAGGAAATTTATTTAAAACTTCTATGTATGGGCTTAAGTCGCAAAAAATGTTTGATAATTGTTCAAAGTGTAAGTTAAGATTTGAAGTAGAGCCTGGGTACTTTTATGCAGCAATGTATGTAGGATATACTTTAAATGTAGCTTTAGCAATTTCTATAGGGACCATTACTTATTGGATTACAAACGAGCTAGAATCCCCTTGGCCTTATATCTTTTCAATCCTGTTTTTTGCGTTTTTACTAGCTCCTGTTAATTTCAGATACTCTAGAGTAATTTTATTGTATTGGCTTTCGCCGAAGATTAAATACATATCCGATTATGACCATGATTAAGCAAAGTACTTTTGATTTTATTTCTGATTTAATTGATAATAACGATAGAATTTGGTTTGCCGATAATAAAAAGCGGTACGAAGATGCCAAAGAGAATGTAGATAGTTTTGCAGAAGGAATATTAGCTGAAGTAAAAAAGGTTGACCCTTCAATTAATCCTGATTTAATTGCAAAAAAGTGTGTAATGAGGATTTACAGAGACATTAGGTTTCGTAAAGATAAAACGCCTTACAAAAATAATTTCGGAATAGGAATATCATCAAACGGTAAAGGCGGAGACGAACCTGGATATTATATTCAAATTCAGCCTAATAATAACTTCATCGCTGGTGGACTTTGGATGCCAGAATCAAACCAATTAAAGTCTATTAGACAAGAAATTGATTACAACACGCAAGATTTATTGCAAATAATTGATTCTAAAAGTTTTAAATCTTATTTTGGTGATCTAGATCAAGAACATCAATTGAAAACCACCCCAAAAAATTACAGTGCAGATCATCCTCATATTAATTTATTGAAGCTTAAAAGTTTTACAGTTACCCATTCATTAAAAAATGAAGATTTATTAAATGAGGGTGCTATAGATAAAGTGGTTAATATTATAAAGGAAATATACCCGTTAACTGTATTCCTAAAACAAGCTATTAACCCTAATTAAATTATAAACTAATATTTATATAGAAATGAAAAAATCGCTTATTCTATTTTTTGTAGCGGGACTATTTTTAACCAGTTCTTGCGTTGTGCTTTCTAAAAAGAAATACGAAAAATTATTATTTCAGAAAGATTCATTAGCCAAAGGTTGGGATGCCGCTAGTGTTAAAATTGTTTCACTTGATGAGACAATTGAAAGTTTAAGAAGCGATACTTCAAAATTGATAGCTAAAATTGCCGATTTAAATGGTCAGTTAGAAACGCTTAATACTAATTATGCTACGCTAAGAAGTAATTCATCTTCACAAATTAATAAGTTATCTAGCAATTTAAATCAGTTGTCGGAAGATTTGACGAAACGCGAAGCCAGACTTAAAGAGGTAGAAGAAACATTGCGAAAAAGAGATGAAGCGACTAATTCGTTAAGAGATAAATTACAAAAGGCACTTTTAGGTTTCCAAGAAAACGGTTTAACTGTAGAAGTTAAGAACGGTAAAGTATACGTTTCTTTAACAGATAAGCTTTTATTTAGTACAGGCTCTATCGTTATTGATGATAAAGGAAAACTAGCGTTGCAAGAATTAGCTAAGGTGTTAAATACACAGCCAGAGATCAATATTGCTGTTGAAGGGCATACAGATAACCAGAAAGTTGGTAATCTTGGGCAGATTAAAGACAATTGGGATTTAAGTGTGTTAAGAGCAACCTCCGTGGTAAGGTATTTAACCGAATTACAAGCTATTAGTCCAGAACGTTTAACAGCAACAGGAAAAGGACAGTATCAACCTGTAGAATTAGGAAACAGTACAGAATTTAGAAGCAAGAATAGAAGAATTGAAATTGTGCTTTCGCCGAAGTTAGATGAATTGTACAATTTGATTAAATAGATTGTTTGATTGATACGTTTGTAATTTGAGTTAACGATAGTCCCGGCTAGCTATCGGAACGGCAGCTTTTTTTTTGCGCTTACCATTTAGCAAACAGTAAAAAAACTATAGTGTAAAGATATGAGCGTGTTATTCCGATAGCTATCGGAATGCCCAAATATCTCTTCTAATAATGGCATGCTTTCAGAGGCGTTACCGGGTGTAGTTAGGTCTTTTGGTTTTCAGATTGTTATTCATACCCTTTAAAAAAACCAAATGATTTCTCATTTGGTTTTTTATCATTATATGTTTTTATTTTGTAGTTATGATAGGTATAGCATTAGAGGTAATTATATCATTTAACTCTTTAATATCTTTACTTTTTATTGCTGTTAGTTTATTCAATTCAACATCAATTTGTTGGGCAAGTACCTGATAAACTTCTTTTGCCTGTTTGCTAGGCTTGTTATATCCAGAAGAAGCTACATCATAAACGCCAGAAAGCTTATCATTCAATCTAATTGGGAAATTTAATACGTCTTGTCCGCTTTTTGCTTTTGTTTGATGCAAAGTTTCTTCAATGGAAGTAATTTGTAGGATAACCGACTGCGCTTTGTCTCTGATAGATTGGGGTAAATCATTTGACCTGCTTGTAAATGTTTCTATTTGAGATCTTATTTTTCTAATGCTAGTAATCGCTTTTTGTGTTTCTTCAAATTTGTTTTTAACCATAATTAAGAAATCAAATTGCTCTTGATAATCTACATTAGAGAGTTTGTAATTTGGATCGGCTTTAACCGTAAATGACACCATGCTAGAATCTTTATTGGTGCCAACAATTGCAAAATAATTCCCAGGAATTATTTTAGGTCCACTGATGTTTCCGTTCCACAAAATCATACCGTCAATTTTCTCAACAGCAGGGTAAGACAAGTCCCAAACAAATTGATTCATTCCTTTATTAGCTTCAATTTTCTCATCGGTCTTTCCCTTAGTACTATAATTTCTTATTAAGCTTTTATTAGCATCGTAAAATTTAATAGATACTTGAGTGGAATCTGTAATATCTTTTAAGAAATAGTTAATGGCAACTCCGTTAATAGGGTTTAAACCTTCATTTTTGATTTTCAGATTTTGATAACCTTTTATCCTGTAGCTATCGCCAGGGTTAAAAACAAACAAATTTTGAGTAGCCAGTCCAGCCTTTAATTGTTGCACCTGACTTAAATCATCTAATATCCAAAAAGACCTACCTTGTGTAGCCACAATTAAGTTGTTTTCTTTAATTGTCAAATCTGTAATTGGGACCATTGGCATGTTGAGTTGAAATGGTTTCCATGTTTCGCCGTAGTTGAATGAAACATATAGGCCGTACTCTGTTCCGGCGTATAATAAACCTGCTCTTTTTTGATCTGCTCTTACCACTCTAACAAAGTGGTTAGCTGCAATGCCATTTACAATGAGTTTCCAGCTTGTACCATAATCAGTTGTTTTGTAGATGTAGGGAGTAAAATCGTCTGATTTATATTTTGTTCCAACCACGTAAGCAGTTCCTTTTTTGAACGGATCTGTTTCGATACTGTTAAACATCATCCATTCGGGCATTCCTTTAGGCGTAACATTTTGCCAATTTTTACCACCATCTTTGGTGATGTGCAAAAGTCCATCATCACTTCCAGCCCAAATTAAGTTCTCTTCTAATGGAGATTCTTGTACAGTAAAAATTGTACTATAATACTCGACACTAGTATTGTCTTTAGTAATTATACCTCCGCTAGAAACCTGTCTTTTTTTATCGTTGCGTGTTAAGTCTGGACTAATTGCTTCCCAGCTTTGACCTTCGTTGGTTGTTTTAAATAAGATATTACCTGCAGCATATAATGCCTTGGGATTATGCGGAGAAAATAAAATAGGGAAATTCCACTGAAAACGATATTTCAGTACATCGGCTCCAGAGCCCATTGGATTGTCTGGCCATACTGATATTGCTCTGTTTTCTCCAGTTTTATGATCTAAGCGAGATAAATAACCTCCATAATTTCCACCATAAACGATATCAGGATTTAGAGGATCGGCTACTACATATCCAGATTCTGCACCTGCAGTTGGCATCCAGTCTGTTGTGCCTATTGATTCCCCATTGGTTCTAGATAATATCCTTACGGTTGAGTTGTCTTGCTGTGCGCCTAATATTCTGTATGGGAAATGATTATCAGTACTAACTCTATAAAATTGACCTGTAGGTTGATTATGCATAGTGCTCCAATTGTCTCCTCCGTCAAAGGATATTTGTGCACCGCCATCATCGCCAATAATCATTCTGTTCCCGTCATTTGGATCAATCCATAAGTCATGATGGTCTCCGTGGGGAGTTCTAATTACTTCAAATGTTTTGCCTCCATTTCTTGACCTTAAAAAGTTTACGTTTAAAACGTATACTGTGTTTTCATCCTTTGGGTCAACAAATACTTTGCTGTAATACCAAGCTCTCTGCCTAATTTCGTTTTGACTGTTAACTTTAGTGAAAGATTTACCTGCATCATCAGATTTAAATAAACCTCCTTCTTTAGATTCTATGATTGTGTACACTCTATCTGGATTGGATGCGCTTACCGCTACTCCTAAAATTCCTAAAGTATCTTTGGGTAAACCTTTAGTCCTACTTATATTTTGCCAATTTTCGCCTCCATCCTCACTTTTCCATAAACCACTTCCTTCTCCACCACTTTCCATACTGTACGGAGTTCTTATTACTCGCCAAGTAGTAGCATATAATACTTTTGGATTACCAGGCTCCATAACTAAATCTGCGGCACCTGATAAATTATTCACGAAAAGTACTTTTTTCCAATTTTTACCACCGTCAATTGTTTTGTAAATACCTCTTTCTTCATTTGCGCCAAATAAATGCCCTGATGCAGCAACCCAAACAATATTTGAGTTTTTAGGGTCTATTATAATTCTAACAATATGTCTGGTGTTTTTTAAACCAATATTTATCCAACTTCTACCTCCATCCAAACTTTTCCACATGCCGTCAATACCCTCACTTACATTACCCCTAAAAGTATGTTCTCCTTCGCCAACATATATTACACTATTGTCAGAAGGCGCTATGGCTACAGCACCTATGGTACCACCAAAATATTTGTCACTAATGTTTTTCCAATTGCTGCCACCGTCTTGGGTTTTCCAAACTCCTCCGCCTGTTGCGCCCATATAAAAAACGTTTTTTTGATTCAAATCTCCAACAACTGCAGCGCTTCTTCCTCCTCTAAAAGGTCCTATTTCTCTATATTTTAAATTAGCGTATAACACACTGTCAAACTCAAAATTTGTTGAGTTTGCAGGATTTAATTTTGATTTTTTTTGTGCATTTACTGATAAAATAATGCAAAATAAGATTAGGAGTAAGATTGGTTTTTTCATTTCATTTAAATTTGGTTTTCAATACCCAATTTATTCAATATGGATTGTAAATCAATAAAATAGCAGTAACATTATTGTAGCAAATGGATAGCGATATTAATAAATGAAGTTTGATAAACTGTTTTTTATCTAGGCTTATTTTCTTGAGTAGAATGAAACATTAAAAATTTCTAAAAAATGTTTTTAGGATTTAATATTTAGGGATGTTTTGAAGCAATTATCAATTTTTAAAATAATAATTGTAAGCCAATGTTTCTATTTGTGAAAAGTATTAGACGGCGCTACAATAGAAGCTTCTTCTGTCTTGCTAGAGTTTTCTATTAAGCGCATAATTTCCGCTAGTTCTTCTTTGGTTAAGTTACGCCATTTGCCTAAGGCGATATTTGACAAGCCTACGTTCATAATTCTTGTGCGTTTTAACTTGGTAACATCGTAGTTAAGGTATTCGCACATTCTTCTTATTTGTCGGTTTAAGCCTTGTGTAAGGATGATTTTAAAGACATAATCACTTTCTTTTTTTACGAAGCACTTTTTGGTAAAAGTGTCTAAAACGGGAATGCCATTACCCATTTTTTTAATAAACTCTGGCGTGATGGGTTTATTTACGGTTACGATGTATTCTTTCTCGTGATTATTACCTGCTCTTAAAATTTTATTAACGATATCGCCATTACTGGTTAAAAAAATTAAACCTTCAGATGCTTTATCTAACCTGCCAATAGGGAAAATTCTTTTTGGGTGTTTAATATAATCTATGATGTTCCCATCAATATGGGTTTCTGTAGTACAAGTTATACCTCTTGGTTTATTAAACGCTATGTAAACAGCTTCACTCTCGCTTTTGAATTTGATTTTTCGTCCATCAACTCTAATGTCATCTTGCTGGTTCACTCGGTCGCCTAAAACGGCTTCTTTGCCGTTAATGGTTACTCTACCTTCTTCAATTACTTTATCTGCCGCTCGTCTAGAACAAAAGCCAGTATTGCTAATGGCTTTGTTTAATCTTAAACCTTCTTTTTGGTCGGCCATTATTTTAGAACGGTGAAATTATATCGGCGAAAGCTGGAAGTATTGCGTCTTTTGGAGAAATTAATGCTTCTTGGTTAGAGATTTCCCAGTTTATATTTAAATTTTTATCATTCCAAATTACCCCAATTTCCGATTCTTTATGGTATAAATTGGTGCATTTATAGCTAAAAATAGTGTTGTTTTCTAAGGTTAGGAAACCGTGTAAAAAACCGGGTGGAACCCAAAACATAATGTTGTTTTCGCCAGTTAATTCAATTTTGAAATGCTGCCCAAAAGTAGGAGAGTCCTTTCTAATATCTACGGCAACATCTAAAACTTTGCCTTGTATTACTCTTACCAATTTACCTTGAGCGTGTGGGTTTGCTTGTCCATGTAACCCTCTTAATGCACCTTTGTGAGAAACCGATTGATTATCTTGAACAAATTCTAAATCTAACCCAGCATCGGCGAAAGCTTTTTTATTATAACTCTCGAAAAAGTGTCCTCTATCGTCTTTCCAAATTTTTGGCTCAATAATTAAAAGGTCTTTTAAAGGTGTTTCTTTGATAATCATGTTAAGGATTTATATTTTTTTTAGAATACTTCTAAAAGCAACAACTTTGGCCGGGAATTTAATTTGAAATTTTGCCTGTAACGCTGGTGAATGATTTTGACGATAATCTTCTAAATCTTCTTGAGTATTAGCTACATATTGAGCGCAATAAGTTAAACCCTCGTTTACAGGCTCTGTAAGTTGAAATAGATTACAATCAATAAACTTTGCGGTAGCCATTACTTCTGGCATGTGTTCGTTTTTCATGTAGTCTAAATAGTCTTGTTGGATATCAGGCTCTATGATGGTGGTAACGTTGTAAATTAACATGTTGCAAAGTTAGAAATAGTGTGTAATTACAAGGCATCGCCACGTAAATTTCTAAATCTTTTTCTTGCATCTATTACATATAAACTACCAGGGTACTTTTGAATTAATTCTTCGTAATGTTTTTGTGCGCTAATTTTATCGTTAAGATGTTCTTCTTCTAATGTTGCTAGTTTGAAGTAGGCATCGTCTATCCAAATACTATAGGGGAATTGAGTAATTAATAATTTGAAAATCTCTGCTGCTTTGGTGTAATTGTTTTTATTGATAAAAATTTCGCCTTTCATCATGGCAACATCATCTAATAAATCTGTTTGAGGGAATAAAATTGCTAAACTATCTAATACAGATAGTGCTTTATCTGGCATATTAGTAAACCGATACAAATCTGCTTTGGCATACATTTTTAAAGCATTGCCAGTAGAATCAAAAGCTAGATTTTCTTGAAGTAATAAACTTAGGTCTAAAGCATCGTTTGCAATTAATTGCGATGTTGAGGCTTTTAAAACGTCTAATTGTGCTTTTGCCCAAGTAAAATCGCCATTGTAAAAAGATAATTTGGCATTTTTAAATTTAGCTTCTTGGGCAATTGGCTCGTTACTCAAACTTTTTTCTATTTGACCGTAAAGCAGGGCGGCTTCCCATCTTTCGTTATTGATGATATAGATATTAGCCAGTTCTAATTTTACAGATGCTAATGTTAACGGATTTAGACTTGGAAAACTTAAGACATCTTCTAAAAGTTTTTGCCCCCCGTTTAAATCGTTCTGGTAATAAGCTTTTAAGTTAGCCAATTCTCTAATGGCAAAAACGGTTTGCGTGTTAGAGCCATACTCTTTAAGTAGGGTTTCGTAACCAATAACTACATCACTAATTTGTTCACTAGTATAGTTACCGGTAAGTAATTGTTTGCCTTTATTTTTAAGATTTGCTACCCTTGATGCAATGTAATAGGGAGATTTATTTCCTTTGTCTATTAGGTAATTGTATGCTTTGTTTGCAGTTTCAAAGGCTCCATTTTCTTCTAATATGCCCGCTAATGAAAAAACTTTACTTCCGTTTCCCTCAGTTCTTCTGTCTAATGCTATGTATTGAATTAATGCTAAATCAAATTGTTTTTGTTGAATGTATTGCCAAGCTAACAAATCTATTAAAGTGGTATTTTGAGCATCTTTTTGTATTTTTTTTAGTAATAGGCTACGTAAAACCTCATAATCTTCGTCGTTTTCATAAGTTCTGCTGAGGTTGCTTTTTACCATGGCTAATAGCTCTGGCTGTTGATCTAAAATTTTTAAAGACTCATAAGTTAAAGCATCTTTCATTTTTTTGAAACGATAAAGGTTTATCAGTTCAAAAACAAAAGCATAATCTTCTTTAATTATTTTGCGTCCTTCTATAAAGGTTTTTATGGCGTAATCGTAATTGTTAATTGCATAAAAAGAATTGGCTACATCTGCAATGGCAAATTGATTAGGTTCCATTTTTTGGATAATGTTCTCAAATACCTTATCGGCAGCAGCCAAATCTCCTTTTTCATGGTAAAGCTGTCCTAAATCAAATAACGTTTTAGGGTTTTCTTTTGCTTTTTTTAAAATAATTTTTTCTGCCTCTGGATATTGTTTAAGCTTAATTAAGACATTTAAATAAGCTTGATAATAAATATCGCTTCCATTTTTAGACTGGTATAAAGTCTTATACAAGGTATAGGCTTTATCGTATTGTCCAGTATCATAAAATTGCTTTGCAATATCTGCATCTGTAGCATTTTGTGAAAAAGCTGAAAAACTACAAGCAATTAATAACAGAATTAAACAATCCTTGATTTTTAACATAGATATAAAATTATAAAAAATTAACTTTAAACGGGTTAGTTCATCTATCTAACTTAAATTTTTAGATGTATTTTAAATGTTACTCATAAAAAATCTCTTTAAAGGCTTATTTATTTATTTTAGAAAATATTTTTTAGTTGAAGCCTAAACATCATTACAAAAATAAAATATTAGAATTTTATAATAATGCTAAATTTTTCAAAAAAGTATTTTTACTTCTTATTTATTTTCATCTTTTTAGGTTGCATGCGATCAAAAAAGGTGGAGAGATTAAGTGTAGAAACATTTTTTAAAGACCCTAAGCAATCCATTTTTCATATATCTCCAAATGGAGCTTATTTATCTTATTTACAGCCTTCTCAAAATAGATTAAATATTTTTGTTAAATCTTTGGCAGATAGTAGTATAACACAAATTTCTAATTATACAGATAGGTCCATCAAATATTACTTTTGGGCAAGTAATGATAAACTTTTTTATATGTTAGATAAGGATAGTTTAGATAACTATCAATCTTACATTATAGATAAAAACGGAGATAAGCCTTTATTAATAAAGACAGAACCAAAAACCACAATAGAAGTTGTAGACAGACTAAAAGACGATCCCAATTACATTTTAATTGCGGTAAACGATAGGGTTTTAGAGTATTTTGATGTTTATAAATTGAATATCAATACAGGGGAAAAGGAGCTTTACATTAAAAATCCAGGAAACATTGTAGAATGGATAGCCGATAGAGACGGAAATGTTAATTTGGCGGTAGGAAGTGATGGTGTTATCGAAACTATTTACTTTAGAAAAAACAGCGATGAGGAATTTAAAGCTGTTATTAGTAATAATTTTAAGAATACCTTAAGACCATTAGGTTTTACAAACCAAAAAAATCGTTTCTATGCATTGTCTAATTTAAATAGAGATAAATTAGCATTAATAGAGTTTGATTGCGTTTTAAAAAAAGAAGTAAAGGTAATTTATGAAAATACCGAGGCTGATATTTCTGATGTAGTTTACTCTAAAGACCGCGAAAAAATAGCCTACCTAACTTACGAAATTAATAAAAGAGAAACCTACTTCTTAGATGATAAGTATAAAAAAATATACGATTATACAAGATCACAAATTCCTGATCAAGAAATAAAAATTATAGATAAAGACCAGAACGAAAAGCGCTTTATTTTAAAAAGTTATACTGATAAAAATCCGGGGGCTTATTACTTGTTTAATTTAGACAATAACCAATTAATTAAACTGGCTGATATTAATAAAAATATTAACCCCGAGCAAATGTGCGAAATGAAGCCCATTAGCTATAAAAACAGAGACGGTTTAATTATAAATGGATATTTAACATTGCCAAAAGGTGGCAAAGAAAAAAACCTTCCAACCGTAGTCCTTCCGCATCCAGGACCCTCGTTCAGGAACACTTGGGGATATAATGCAGAAGTTCAATTCTTAGCTAACCGTGGTTATGCGGTTTTACAAGTTAATTATAGAGGTTCTAGTGGATATGGTAAAAGCTTTCAAACGGCTGGCTATAAGCAGTGGGGTATTAACATTCAGCATGATATTGCCGATGGCGTAAAATGGTTGATCAAAGAAAAGATTACAGACGAAGATAAAGTAGGTGTTTATGGTTATGGTTTTGGTGGATATTGTGCCTTAAATCAGGTGATAATTTATCCAAAAATGTATAAATGTGCAGTCTCTTACTCTGGTTACATTAACTTATTTACTTATTTAAAAGGCTTTCCTGCTTATTACAAGCCTTATCAGCAAATGTTGAACGAGATTGTTGGAAACCCAGAAAAAGATATAGAGTATTTAAAATCTGCATCGCCAATATTTCAAGTAGAGCATATTAAAACTCCAATTTTATTGGCACACGGTTCTAAAGACAACCGCGTAAATGTGAACGAAATTAATCAGTTTGTAAAAGAGTTAAGGAAAAGGAAAATAAGCGTAAATTATATTTTAAACGAGAACGAATCTAACAATTTTAAAGAGCCAGAAAATAAATTAACCTTCTATCAAAATTTGAGTGATTTTTTGGAGAAAAATATTCCAATAGAAAAATTTTAGATGAGTATCAAGAATAATAGTTATCGGAAAAATTACACCTTGATAATTGCGTTTATGGTGTTAATTTCTATTTCTCTAGTATTGGCCCTTATCCTTGGTTATAACTTAACAAAAAAGTATGTAGATAACGAGTTTTCTGCCCTTAAAATAGATGTACTTGATAAAACGCTAGAACCCTACAACACCTTTTTTCAAAATAAAATTCCAGAAATATCCTTTTATCAAGGTTTTCTAGATTCCGTGTCTGGTGGAAAATATGCCGACAGTGTAATTAAAGTTTATCCATTTGTATCTAAAGTTTACTTTTACGATGCTCAAATCAGCAATCATACTATACAAGATGGTTTAACAATAGGCAATTTAGCCATTGGTGTAAAGAAAATTTATCAATACGGTAAAACTGTAAAACCAGATGAAAAGGTAGTTTTCACGGCAGATAATCCTGGTTCACTCTCCTTAAATATAGGCGAGGAATTTAATAAAATAGGATTAAAATTAGTCAATTTTATAGAACGAGTAGACACTACAAAAGCATTAAATAGCGAACAGATATTCAAATCTTTTTACAGTATTACCAATGACAGAATTAGTTACATCAACATACCTAGAAGAGAAGATATTAAAATCTATCAAGATTTAATGCTTAAAGATGTTCCAAAATCTCCTTTTTTCGAACAAGATATTTTTTCTTTTGAGTTAGATGCTAACCAACTAGAAATTAAAAATACCCACCCCGCACTCTATCAGTATGTAAGCGTAAGGCCTATTTCTTACGACCCTATTCTAGAAAAGCCTAATTTAATTACTGCCGATATTGCCTTACCCGGTCCATTTGCCGATTATAAGATTTACTTTGGTAGCGAGCGAGAGTTTCTAAATAAAGAAGTAGTAAGAAGATTTTTACCCATAGCCTTAGCCGTTTTTGCTGTTTATCTAGTTTTAACTTTTATCACATTTTTAATTTATCGTAACCTTATCATCAATCAAAAGCTATTTAGCCTTCAGTACGATTTTATTAATAACCTTACCCACGAGTTTAAAACACCAGTTTCTGTAATCAAAATAGCTGGCAATAATATCAGACAATCTAAAGAACTATCTAATGAAGAAAGAAAAAGGTATGGTAGAATTTTAGACGAAGAGGCCGATAAATTAAATGATTTAATGAACAAACTTTTATCTTTTACCCAGATAGAAAATAAAACCATTAAAATAAATGCTAAAGAAATTAACCTAGAAGTATTTTCTCTCAATATTATAGACGCTTTTCAGTTAAAATATCCCGAGTTTGATATCGAATTAAACATTCAAGATATAGAAACTTATGCCACAGACCCTGTTTTGCTAAGTAGCATTTACCACAATTTAATAGAGAACGCTTACAAATATGCAAAAGAGGGAAATAAGCAATTGAAGCTTGACATTTACCTAGATAAAAAAATGCTCATTTTTTCTTTTAAAGATAGCGGCATTGGAATAGAAGCCAAAGAATTAAATAATATTTTTAAGAAATTTTACAGGATACAAAGCCGTTATAATCAGCAAGGAAGCATTGGCTTAGGTTTGGCATTTTGTAAAGAACTGGTCAATTTTATGAACGGAAGTATTACCGTAAAAAGCGAGATTAATAAAGGCTCAATATTTATAGTTAGCTTGCCATATAACAACTAATATGAACAAAGAAATAAAAATTGCAATTGTAGAAGACGACGAAAATCTTAGATTTTTGGTAAGTAGCAGGTTAAGCCAAGAAGGCTATACCATTTTAGAAACAGGAAATGGTGCAACGGCTATAGATTTGATTTTAAAAGAGCAGCCAAATATCGTTCTCTTAGATTGGATGTTGCCAGAAAAAGAAGGTTCAGAAGTTTGTGCTTACGTACGTGAGAAAGGTTTTGATAAAATAATTATCATGATGACTGCCAAGTCGCAAGATTTAGACAAAATAGATGCCTTCAGTTTTGGCGCTTCAGACTATGTAACCAAACCTTTTAATATGGATGTTTTGGTGGCCATGTTAGACAGTAAAGTTAAATATGCATTACAAAACAAGACCGAAATTAACAAATTTGGCAATATGGAACATCACCCAAATACCCACTCTTTATTGGCAAACAACAAAAAAATAGAGCTTACTATTTTAGAAAATAGAATTTTACTGTACTTCTTAAACAACAAAAATAAAGTAATCAGTCGGGATGATTTGATGATGGAAGTTTGGGGTTACAATTCTGATGTGAATACCAGAACGCTAGACATGCACATTGTAAGACTGCGTAAAAAGATAGAACATAATGCAGATAGTCCAGAGTTTTTACAAACCGTAAGAGGAGTGGGTTATCGGTTTAACGATGAATCTTAGCGTGATTTAATTTCATATATGGGCGTTTGAACACGCTATACGCTCATACTGCACACGGCATTAGCCACTTTGGCCTGTATCCGCTACTATCGTTAACGCAAAACTTGTGTTAATTAATTAATAATATCGGTCCATTATTTGATTTTAAAAAACCACTATTTAATTCAAAACCATTGAAAAACATACTGCTTTTAGTCTTAACATTTTTAAGCTTTAGTCTTGTTAAAGGTCAAGAAAATAGCTTTCTAAAAGTTTATGATCATAAAAAACTAACAGGAAATACTCTCAAAGTTTTTGCTGAGGAAGGTTTAATTTCCATATCGGTTTTAAAACCAAATTTGGTAGAGGTCGCCTTTTTAAAAGAAGATATTAATGCAGACCAATCTTTAGATGAAGCCAATACTGGAAAATATATTAGGGTTACCCAAAACTTACATAGTATTTACTTGCAAACAGATTCTTTACTCCTTATAGTTAGCAAAATAGATTTTTCTATTCGTTTTAAATCCTTTAAAGGGCAAACCTATTTAGTAGCAGATAGTGCACAAATGAGTGGAGAGTTTACTAAGTTAAACTTTACAGCAGCAAAAGAAACCAGCTTTAAAAATGCAAAAGGAAGAACATTAAAAGTAAAAGATTATCAAATAAAAAATAAAGCTATCTGTTTATCTAATAATTCGGTATCGCTCAGATTAGAAGAAACAGTAAAAGGAAATTTAGTGTTTAAAACCAATAATCAATTTCAGTATATAACCAATAATTCTTCTGCTTTGGTGTTTCAATTATCATTAAATAAAATTGAATAAACATAAACCTTAACTCAAATATTTACCTACAATAGGCATTCTACGGCCCATTCCAAAAGCCTTAGGCGATACTCTTAATATTGGTGGAGTTTGGTAGCGTTTAAACTCAGCTTTGTTCACCATTTTCAAAATTCTATCTACTAAATCTTGATTATAGCCAGACTCTATTATATCTTTCGAGCTTTTTTTAACTCAATATACTCGAACAAAATTTTATCTAAAATATCGTAATCTGGCAAAGAATCCCGCCACTAGCTCAAGTCTTATAGAGGGGGGCTAAGTGTAAAAGCCTGGTTTGTGCTTTGTTCTAATTCCATAACATTTTCATTACCTTAAACTTTTCTCAATCACAAGGTTCCTAATGCTCTTTGCCGTCCTCGAAAAACTTGCGCCAGATGGGTAGTTAGATTTAATGCCAAAATTTTATAATTTCAATTTCTGGGAGTTCTAAAAAATGTTTGTCAAATGTAGCTAATCTCAGGTTATACTGTTTAGAAATTGCAGCAATCCATAAATCATTTTCTGGTATTGGTTTTCCTTTTTTAATTAAAATGGACTTTAATTGTCCATATTCTTTTGCAGTTTCTTGATCTGCATTTAAAATGGAGCAGTTCTTAACAAACTGACTTATTTGAGTTAAATGTTTACTTGAATTTGTGGATTTGTAGGCTCCTAAATATAATTCGCCTAAAACTGCAAAAGGTATATATACCAATTCACAAGTATTTAATGTTTTTCTAACTTCTAAATTACCCCTAAATAGTTCGATTACTATATTAGTATCAATTAAAATACTATTTCCAATCATCTAAATTTGTATTTTCACAAGATGCTGAAATAATCTCTTTAACTTCTAAAGCTTCTTTATCAGACCAAATTCCAGAAAATGCAGAAAATTTATTATTACTTTCTAAATTAGGGTTTTTAGAAGCTTTTAAAAATTCTTCTAAGGCGATTAGAATTGAATTGTTCTCTATTTTTAGGACTTCTTCTATTAAATTTAATTTTTTAGCTCCTATATCCATTGTTCAGAATTTAATAATCAAATATAAGAATTATAAAACCTTAACTCAAATATTTACCTACAATAGGCATTCTACGGCCCATTCCAAAAGCCTTAGGCGATACTCTTAATATTGGTGGAGTTTGGTAACGTTTAAACTCAGCTTTGTTCACCATTTTCAAAATTCTATCTACTAAATCTTGATCATAGCCAGACTCTATTATATCTTTCGAGCTCTTTTTTAACTCAATATACTCGAACAAAATTTTATCTAAAATATCGTAATCTGGCAAAGAATCGGAGTCTTTCTGGTCGGGTCTTAATTCGGCAGATGGTGGTTTAACTATAGAGTTTATAGGGATTATTTCTTTTTCTCTGTTGATATAGTTACACAATTGGTAGACTTGTGTTTTATAACAATCGCCAATTACGGAAATGGCTCCACACATATCGCCATATAATGTGCCATAACCTACAGCAGATTCGCTTTTGTTACTGGTGTTTAATAAAATATATCCAAACTTATTAGACATCGCCATCAAGATTACACCTCTTGCTCTGGATTGAATATTTTCTTCGGTTAAGTTAGGTTCTAGGCCTTCAAATTCTTTAGCTAAAGTTGCGTCAAAAGTATCTGCAATATCTTTAATGGGTATAATAGTGCTTTTACAACCTAAGTTTTTCACTAAATCTTCTGCATCTTTAATAGAATGATCTGATGAATATTTAGATGGCATAAGTACAGCCATCACATTTTCTGAGCCTAAAGCATGACAAGCTAATGTACAAACCAAGGCAGAGTCTATTCCGCCAGATAGGCCTAAAATAGCTTTGCTAAAACCAGATTTTTTAAAGTAATCTTTTATCCCTAAAACCAAAGCTTCATAAACTTGCTGCGTATCAGTCGGTCGATCTTTGTTTTCTGTTAAAATAATAGAGCTCTGTACATTCTCCACATCAAAAACCTGAATCTCTTCTTCAAAGTATTTAAATTCAGATATCAAATCGCCAGCTTTATCAAATACCAAAGAGCCACCATCAAAAATTATTTCGGTTTGCGCTCCAACCTGGTTTACGTAAAACAGTGGCATATGATATTTTTTACAATTCTGAGAAAGGATAAAAATTCTTTCCTCGTCATGATTATAGGCAAAAGGCGATGCTGCTATGTTAATCATGAAATCGGGATTTTCTTTCATCAACTCATCCATAGGGCAAGTTTTATAAAGTGGATTATCTCCTAAATTCCATAAATCTTCACAAATGGTTAAGGCAATTTTATGTCCTTTATAGTCAACACATTTAAACTCATGTGCAGGTTCAAAATAACGATACTCATCAAAAACATCGTAATTAGGCAATAAAGCTTTCTTAATAATTTGCTTTATTTCGCCATCTGCAATAAAATAGGCTGCATTATACAAGTCTTTTCCTTCTATTATTGGGTTTGTTATGGGTAAGCCTATTACACAAGCAATACCTTGAGATGCAGCTGCGATTTTTAATGCAGCATCATTACAAAGGGAAATAAATTCGGGGTACTCTAAAAAGTCTCTTGGAGGATAGCCACAAATAGATAATTCGGCAAAAACCACTAAATCAACTCCAGCTTTACGCTGTGTTTCTAAAGTTTGAATTATTTTTTCTGTATTTGATTCAAAATTACCTATGTGATAGTTTAACTGAGCTAATGCAATTTTCATTTATTACGTATTAAAAACCTGTAATAGATTAATATCAATTTTCTAGAATTGTTTATGGGATTTGCTTGCGTTAACGATTAAAGCGCCATCCTTTTTTTGTGTGCCCTTCGACTCCTCTCAGGATAACAAAAAAAGATGTAGCGTAAAGCTCCAAAGGAGTCACTCTGTGACGGGTAATCCCGATAGCTATCGGGACGCCCAAAAATAAATTGACAAAGAATATAGTTATTAAGTTTTATTTAAAAAAATACGGCTAAGTTTAGACCTACGTAAGTGCTTTTTAAAGTACCATCGCCAGTTTTAATATCAGTAAAACCGTTATCAAAAGTTAAACCACTTGCCAATTTAGTTTTTTCTCCTAAATCAAATTCTACACCACCACCAATAATTAAAGAGGCTCTATAAAATGAGGTATTTTTATAGATATCAGCATTTTCTACTGTAGTTGTACCGCTGCCGCCTTTAATGTCTTGTTTTGCTCTAACATTAAATCCGTTACCCAAACCAAATTCGCCAAAAAACCTTAAGTCGTTATTTTCTCCAGTATAAAGTTTAATTTTTGCTGGTATTTCTAAATATTGTAATTTATAAATTTGTTGTTCGCCATTATTTGTTCCACCAGTACTTTTAGTTTGTCCATTAATGGTAGTTAATTTTAGGCCTGTAGAAAAAGCATAGTTTTGTGCAAAAAAGAAATCGCCTAATAAACCATAGCTAAATCCGGCTCGTAGTCCATCACTTTCTAAGTTTGCAATGTCTGATTTCATATACCCAAAGGTAGGATGCGCTGCAAGTCCTAATTTAAATCCTTTAAAAGTATCTTCTTGGGCAAATAAAATATTTGAACTGATACAAAATAATGCTGCTATTAATATCTTTTTCATAAATTAAGTTTAAAATTATCTATATTTTCGTTTTAAGTTTTTATAATATGCGTTTCAAAATTACTCTTTTTTTTCTAATCTCAATTTTCACAATCTCTTGTACACAAAATAATAAGATTGATACAAGTAACATTAAAGTTGATTTGGTAGTGCAAAGATTCGACCAAGATTTATTCAAAATTAATCCCTCAATGGTAAATCAAAATTTACCTGCTTTGCAAAATAAATACCCTAAATTTTATAAAGATTATTTTGAAAAGATTTTAAATGTGGGCTCTATAGAAAATAACGAATATTACAACATTATTTCTACTGTTTTAGAAGGTGATGATTTTAAAGAATTACAAAAAGAAACGAATCTAGTTTATCCAAAATTTGATAAATACCAAGAAGAAATTACGGAGGCATTTAAAAATATAAAATATTATTACCCAGAATGGAAGACCCCTAAAATTATAACCTACATTTCTGGCTTTCAGGTACAAACACCAATTGGTATTGGTTATGTTGGCGTAGGTTTAGATATGTTTTTAGGAAAAGACTCTAAATTTTATCCGGCTTTGGTAGAAACTATCCCAAGGTATATAAGCAGAAGGTTCACACCAGAAAATATTACACCAAGAGTGGTAGAGGTTATCACTAGAGAAGAGTTATTTCCAGAGCTGAATAACGATAAAACATTACTTTCAAAAATGATTTATAATGGAAAGCTCTTATATTTTATGAAGCAGATACAGCCAGAAACTGCTGATAGTACAATCATAGGATACTCATCGGGACAAATGAAATGGGCGACAGATTTTGAATCAGATTCTTACGCTTATTTTCTAGAAAATGAATTGCTTTTTGAAACTGATTATTTTAAGATTCAGAAATTCTTATCTGAAGCGCCATTTACCCCAGGCTTGGGTAATCAAAACGATTCGGCACCAAAATTGGGTCTTTTTATTGGATGGCAAATCGTTAAACGCTACATGGAAGAAAATACTGAAATAGATTTAAAACAGTTGATGTTAGAAAAAGATCCCCAAAAAATATTAAGATTAGCCAAATATAGACCTAATATAAAAGAGTAATTATGAAGATTGGAGTAGTACTTAGCGGAGGAGGGATTAGAGGAATAGCGCATTTAGGCGTCTTAAAAGCGTTAAAAGAAAGAGATATAGAAATTTCTATGATTACTGGGACAAGTGCTGGTGCCATTGTAGGTGCTTTGTATGCAAATGGCATATCGCCAGATGAAGCCTTTAAGATTTTTCAAGGGACAAGATTTTTAAGTTTCTTACGCCCAGCGTTTAGGGGGCCAGCTTTGTTAAATTTAGAAACTGCTATTCCACTATTTAAAAAGTATATACCACACGACTCTTTTGAAAACTTAAATATTCCTTTAGTGGTTACCGCAACAAATTTTAATAAAGGGGAGCTGGTTTATTTTGATAAAGGTGATTTGATAAGGAAAGTTCTGGCATCAAGCTGTATACCTGGCGTATTTAGTCCGATAATGATTGATGGGCAATTTTATGTAGATGGGGGAGTGCTCAATAACTTCCCTGTAGAGCCATTACTTACTCAATGTGATTATGTGTTAGGCTCCAGCTGTAACAATTTGCCTCAAGTAGATAAGTTCAAAAATATAAAACAAGTTTTAGAAAGAGCGGCAGTTTTGTCTATAAATTCTGATATGAAGGAGAAACTTAAGTATGTTGACTTTTTGATTGAACCCTTGGGATTAGGCAAAACCAGTATTTTTGAAATTAAAAAAGCCGAAGAAATATTTTGGCTAGCTTATGAGGAAACATTAAATCAAATATCTTCTATTAAAGAGCAAATTAAATTAAAAACGATCTAAAAATAAAAGCTATTACGAAATCTCATAATAGCTTTTACCTCAATAATATTATTTAAAAAGACGAATTAATCTTTTAATATTCTTAATACCCCAGTAATACTAATTCCTGCACCAATAAATGTTAAGGCCCATCCTATCAAATCTATAACAAGGGAATGTTCTATAAACTGTTTGATATATACACCAAATAAAGTAACAAAAAGACCAGAAATAATAAAGATGTAATGTGACGGATTATTTGCGTTTACCATTTTAAAATTTTTTATAGTGCAAAAATAAAATTATTGTTTAAATAATAGCACAAAAACAAGAACTTATTTAATTTTTTTAGTCAATGTATCATTAAACCTACAGCTACCGTATGGCTATAAAAGAGGATGAAATGAAATTGAAGTTTTTGTTAATTAGTATGATGCTAATAAATATTGGCTGTGTACAACAAGATTCTTTGGTTTGCCCCACCGTAGTTTGTACAACAGAAACTAAACAGATAAAAATAGAGTTTGTTGACCAAAATGGGAATAACTTAATTGGTGCTAAGAGTAGTTTTAATTATACTAATGATGTTCAAATCTATAGTAACAGATTTAAAAAAAATATAGTGATAGAAATAGATAAAAATTTAAGTCTTATTAATTTTTACGCCCATGGTTCTGATGAGTTTAGCATCACATATAATGGTTTAAAATCCGACATTTTAAAAGTAGAGACTAAGTACAACCCCGACGATTGTTGTGGAGTATTAGACATTACTAAATTAACTTTAAACAACAGTTCAATAGCATTTAACAATGCCGGCCCTACAATTATAATTTTGAAAAAATAATACCTTAAAACACCTATTTGATTTCCTTAGGCATCTAATTTTTATAGTTAGGTGCTTTTTTTATGATACTAAAATCATGATCATGAATAAAAAATTTTATTTAAAATTGATTTTTTTTGCTTAATATTTCAATTATTTGGGCGTTTTAACACGCTTTTTGCTATATCTTTTTACCCCGAAAGGTGGGTAAAAAGGATGTCGCTTCAATCGTTAACGCATTAATTATAATTTACAATCACCCAATAACATTACCTAAGGTTTTTTTATTAACTAAACTCAGGTTAAAAATGAATGCCCAGTGCTTAAATTTTAGAAATACTTCAAGATTATTAAGGTCATTACTTTGTTAAATGAAAGAGCTGCAAACTCACCAATTTTTTAAAAGTTTTTTAAATCCTGTTCCAGAATAAACATAATAATTATGGATTGCAGTCCTAAATGGTTATCTCTTAATTAGATTTATATTCACAATGTTTAGTTTGTTTTGAACCTGATTCGGTCTTAAAGTTATTTTCTAACTAGGTTTTGCGCTTAGGATAGTCGCGAAATTATCGCCTATTTTTAAGGCTAGATTTTTTTGTTCTTGCCAATGCATTGTTAGCAAAAAAAAATACATCGGATAGCCTATCCAATGTCCAAATAATAATTCCTAAAAAAAAACGATTCTTAAAAAAAACGAACATTAATAAAAAAACCCTCATCTGTAAAAAAATGAGGGTTTATTTCTTCGTTTAAATATTATTCTATCCGTTTGATAACGCAGCAGCTCCACTCACAATCTCAGAAAGTTCTGTAGTAATGGCCGCTTGACGAGCTTGGTTGTAAGTTAATTTTAGTTTCTTTAATAAGTCACCAGCGTTTTCAGTTGCTTTATCCATAGCGGTCATTCTAGCGCCATGCTCAGATGCATGAGAATCTAAAATCGCTTTATAAACCTGAAGCTTAATGTTTTTAGGAATTAATTCCTCTACAATTTCTTCTTTTGATGGTTCTAAAATGTAATCTACTTGGGTGGTTGAAGCCTCCACTTTTTTCTCTGCCTTTGGTACTGGTAGTAATTGTTCGGTAGTTAAAATTTGCATGGCCGCATTTTTAAACTGATTATAAATTACTTCAACTTTATCGTATTTTCTGGCAACAAAACTATCCATTATAGATTGTGTGATGGCAGATACATTTTCAAAATTTAATGCATTATACACTTCGTTATTGTTTCCAATTACATTGTATTTACGCTTCTCAAAATAATCTTGACCTTTCTTACCAATGGCAACAATGTGTAAATTACCGCTTTTATGAAAACTACTGTATTTTTCAGAAATTAAGTTGTTTGCCGCTTTAATCACATTCATGTTAAACGCACCTGCTAAACCACGATTAGATGTAACTATAACAACCAAAACGTTTTTCACTTCACGCTCTTGAGTGTAAACAGAAACACCATCTTCTAAACTGGCAGAAAGATTGGCTAATATCTCCTTCAATTTATTAGCATAAGGGCGTAACTGAATTATGGCATTGGTAGCTCTTTTTAATTTAGCGGCCGAAACCATTTTCATGGCCTTGGTAATTTGCTGGGTAGAGCTTACCGACTTGATCCTGTTTCTTACTTCTTTTAAATTTGCCATTCTTTATTTAGATGTGAGATTTCAATTCCGAGATATGTGATGTGAGATTAGAGATATGAGATTACCATCGGTCGGCTCAATATTTCTCATATCTCCTATCGCAATACTCAAATCTGATATCTCAATACTCAATACTATTAATATTTCGATGATAATTCTTTTGCAACAGTATCTAAAACACTGGTTAAGCTATCGTCAAATTTACCAGCTTTTAATGCTGCTAAAACTTCTGGGTGACGTTGCTCTAATTGTGTAGTATATTCTGCCTCAAATTCTCTTACTTTATTAACTGGTACGTTTCTCATTAAGTTTTTAACACCAGCATAAACAATAGCAACTTGTTTTTCTACCGATACTGGAGAAAATTGTCCTTGCTTTAAAATCTCAACGTTTCTTGCTCCTTTATCTAGAACTAATTTTGTAGAAGCATCTAAATCTGAACCAAATTTAGAGAAAGCCTCTAACTCACGGTATTGTGCTTGATCTAACTTCAATGTACCAGCAACTTTCTTCATTGATTTAATTTGAGCGTTACCACCTACACGAGATACTGAAATACCTACGTTAATAGCCGGACGAACACCTGCGTTAAATAAATTAGATTCTAAGAATATCTGACCATCTGTAATTGAGATTACGTTTGTTGGGATATAAGCAGAAACATCACCAGCTTGAGTTTCGATAATTGGTAAAGCAGTTAAAGAACCACCACCTTTTACAATACCTCTAATAGATTCAGGCAAATCATTCATTTGTTGTGCAATAGAATCATTTTGGTTGATTTTTGCAGCTCTTTCTAATAAACGACTGTGTAGGTAAAATACATCACCTGGATAAGCCTCACGTCCTGGAGGACGCTTTAACAATAATGAAACCTCGCGGTAAGCAACAGCTTGTTTAGATAAATCATCATAAACAATTAAAGCAGGTCTTCCTGTATCACGGAAAAACTCGCCAATAGCTGCGCCAGCAAATGGAGCGTAAAACTGCATTGGAGCAGGTTCTGCGGCAGAAGCAGCAACAACAACGGTATAAGCCATTGCTCCTTTTTCTTCAAAAGCCTTAACTACGTTTGCCACTGTACTTGCCTTTTGTCCAATAGCTACATAGATACAAAATACAGGCTCACCTGCATCGTAAAATTCTTTTTGATTGATAATGGTATCTATACAAACGGCAGATTTACCAGTTTGGCGGTCACCAATAACTAATTCACGTTGTCCACGTCCAATAGGAATCATGGCATCGATTGCTTTGATACCGGTTTGTAATGGCTCGGTAACTGGCTGACGGTAGATAACACCTGGAGCTTTACGCTCTAAAGGCATTTCGTAGGTAGTACCAGTAATTGGTCCTTTACCATCAATTGGCACACCTAATGTATTTACCACACGGCCTAACATACCTTCACCTACATTAATAGATGCAATACGTTTAGTACGTTTGATGGTATCACCTTCTTTAATCTCGTCAGAAGCTCCCAACAAAACCACACCCACGTTGTCTTCTTCCAAGTTTAATACAATCCCTTGTAATCCTGATTCAAACTCAACCAGCTCACCAGCTTGTACTTTAGTTAAACCATAAACACGAGCAATACCGTCACCCACTTGGAGTACTGTACCTACCTCTTCTAATTCAGTTTCCGACTTAAAGCCTGATAATTGCTGACGTAAAATAGCCGAAACTTCATCTGGTCTTACCTCTACCATTTTTTTTTATTTAAGAGTTTTTTATTTTTATTCTTTTAATACTTAATTCTGTAATTCTTTGGTCTTTACATTTTTATTGACTTCTCAATTAATATTTGATAGTCAACAAACCTAAGAGATTACTTTTTGTGAAAATTCTTTTTTCACCCTATTCAAACTGCTTGCAATACTGCTGTCAAGCTGTTTATCACCGACGGTTAAAATAAAACCACCAATTAAATCAGCATCTACCGTTTCCTTTAAAATTACTTCACCGCCGGTTACCGCTTTAACCTTGTTAATAATTTCTGTTCTCGCAGACTCATTTAAAGGCGCTGCAGAAACAACTTTAGCAGTAACAATATTTTTGTATTGATTATATTGGTTTAAAAATTCTTTAGCAGTACCGTATATAATTTCAGCTCGGCCTTTGTCAACTACGATTTTTAAAAAAGCAGCGGTTACTTTGTGAATTTTATCACCAAATATGGCTTTTAAAATGTTATTCTTTTTACCTAAAGGAACAATTGGATTTTTAACAACTGCTTGTAATTCTGTATTGGCTCTAAGTGTATTCACAAAAAGCTGCATATCACCTTTAATCTCCTCTAAAGCTTTTTCCTCTAAAGCTAAATCTAATAGTGATTTTGCGTATCGCGATGCTACTTTTATTTCTGACATTTTCTTTAGTTAATAGTTTTAGGTTTAAAGTATTAAGTTTTTACGCCTTAATTAAACCTATAACTTACTACTTATAACTTAACTGCTAATTTAATTTCACGTCTTTTAATAAGTTACTTACTAAATCATCTTGAGATTTTTTATCGTCAAATTGTTTACGTAAAACTTTTTCGGCAATATTTAAAGATAAGGCAGCAACTTGACTTTTAACTTCATCTAAAGCTGCAATCTTTTGGTTATTAATTTCCACTTTAGCTTTCTCTATTAATTTAGCACCTTCTACTTGTGCCGAGTTCTTAGCTTCTGCAACAATTTGGTCTTTTAATTCTTTAGCTTCTTTCAATATAGCATCACGCTCTATTCTAGCCTGCTTTAACAATTCTTCGTTTTGGTTAGTTAATCTAGCCATTTCTTCACGAGCTAAATCAGCTTTATTAAGTGCGTCTTCTATAGAACGCTCACGTTCGTGAATAGCTCCTAACATAGGCTTCCAAGCTGCCTTTCTTAATATAATAAGAAGGAAAACAAATGAAATGGTAGTCCAAAAAACTAAACCAATACTTGGGTTTACTAAATCCATTTTATTGAATGTTTATTTTGTTAATGTTTATCATTTTAAAAAATCTAAAATGTAGCCAATCGCTACATTTTAGATTTAATTTTTAAGAAAATCCTATGTAGGATTGTTTCCTAAAAGTGCTACTACCACTGCAAATAAAGCAACACCTTCTACAAGGGCTGCAGCAATGATCATTGCAGTTTGAATTTTTGAAGCAGCCTCTGGCTGACGAGCAATACCTTCCATTGCTTTTCCACCAACTTGACCTATACCGATACCTGCACCGATAACTGCTAAACCTGCACCAATTGCAGCGATTGAACCTACCATAACTGAAATTTTAATATATGATTGTTAAACAAAATGTTTCTAATTAATGATGATGCTCTTCTACCGCTGTTCCTATAAACAATGCAGTTAACATTGTAAATATAAATGCCTGTAAAAATGCTACCAAAAGTTCTAATACATTCATAAATAGCACAAATGGAACCGCCGCTAAAGACATCCATGCAGTTTTAAATATGAATATTAAAGATATTAAGCTTAAAACAATAATGTGACCTGCCGTAATGTTGGCAAATAAACGTATCATTAAAGCAAAGGGCTTAGATATTATACCTATAATTTCTACTACCCACATAATTGGTAATAACCAAAAAGGTACATCGGGTTTAAATATATGACTCCAATAATATTTATTACCATTTAAATTTACAACGATTAAAACAATGACTGCTAACACCATCGTAATTGCAATATTACCAGTTACGTTAGCCCCTCCTGGGAAAATTGGAATTAAACCTAGTAAATTGTTAATCCATATGAAAAAGAAAATGGTTAATAACAGAGGCATAAATTTTTCATATTTATAACCAATGTTTGGACGAGCAATATCATCTCTAATAAAAATAATGATTGGTTCTACCCAAGATTGTAAACCTTTTGGAGCTTTTCCTACTGTTTTCTTATATGCTTTAGCAACACTTAAAAAGATGATTAGGATTATAGCTACAGATAAGAATAGTGCAAAAACATTTTTTGTAATCGAAAAATCATAAATCTTATTAGAAAGCTCTTCATCAATCTCTCCATTAGCACCTAATACTTTAATGTGTTCTTCCTCATTTAGGTAGGTATATTTACTTGTGAATGCTACTGGTTCGTGGTGCTCATCCATTAAATTTGATGAAGAAAAAATATCTAACCCGCTAGGTGTAATTAATATTACAGGAAGAGGCATTGATGTATGTCCCCATAAATGGAAACTATGAGAATCGCCAATATGCTCTAGAATTGTAACCGTTGGGTCAAATTTTTCTTCGCTATGTGTTGCAGCGTCCTCTCCTGTAGTAACAGTTACTTCGGCCTTATTTTCTTGATTAGCTACCGCCTGAAATGACAAAAACGTAATAAAAAGAGCGAATAAAGCTTTTAAAGCAGAATTTTTTAAATTTAAAATGGGGCTAAAATACATCTATTACGTGTTTTTTACTTTTTAATTTGGAGGCGCAAGTTACGTAACAAACAATAAATTTCAAAGGTTGTAAACAATAAATAAACAGAAAAAAAATTTATAACGAATAATATGCTTTCTACATTAGTTTTTTGAGTTAAAATAACTAAAAAAAATAACGTAAAAATTAACCTAATACTAATTGCAGCAAGTAATATAAAAGTTTGATTATTCCCACCTTTTTTAATGCCAATATCTGATAAATAATAAACTAGTAAGGTAATGATGGCCATAAAACCATAAACTAACCAAAAGTTATTTATTAAGATTTTTGCTGGATAATAGAAATAAGATATTAAATAGCAGCTTGAAGCACTAATAACTATTAATAAAACGTAATAAATTAAGAACTTAGAAAATTTCATGTGTTATTTTAAACTTTTAAATATAATAACAAATGAAATAATTACACCCACTAAACTAAATGCAGCGGTATAAAGCGGGGTAGACATTTCTTGGTTTTCATCAACTTTCACTCCAATAAAACTAAATATGGTAATTATAGCAATCATCTGAAAAGCTAAAGAAGAATATTTGACGTAAGCATTAAGCGGTTGCTTCTCTTCTTGTTTTTTCTTCAATCTCTAAGTTGTTTTTTATAATAGACTTTGTTTGCGAAATGCCCGTTTCGCAATATCCTTTTATTACAGCGCCATTTTCTACCACTAATTTATTAGCTAAAATATTACCACTTACAAAAGCAGACTCTTTCAAGAATAAGATTTCTGTAGTTGCAATATCTCCAGTTACATTTCCACACACCTCGGCACTCTCGGCATTAATATTTCCAATAATTTCACCAGTTGCACCCACCACTACTTTTGCTTTTGACTTTACATCTCCCGTAATTTTGCCATCTATTCTAATGTCACCTTTAGTCTCTAAGTCACCATTAATTTTGGTGCCTAAACCTACAATATTAATAGAACCTGCTTTTAAGTCTTTTGCAGAGTTTTCTTTCTTTTTGCCAAATATCATATCTATTAAAAATTAAAATGTCATATAATTTTTTGGGTCAACAGCATTACCGTTGTACCAAAGTTCAAAATGTAAATGAGGACCTGTAGAAAATTCTCCAGTATTACCTACAATTGCAATCACTTCTCCAGCTCTAACATAATTGCCTACTTTTTTTAATAAAACGCTACAATGTTTATAAATAGAAAGTAAGTTATTACCATGTTGGATAACAATTACATACCCAGTCTCTGACGTAAAGTTAGAGAAAACTACTGAGCCTTCAAGCGTTGATTTAATATTTTCATTTTTTCTAGATGCGATATCAATTCCAAAATGTTGTTTTTTGTTATCAAAAGTGTCCGTAACCTGTCCTTTTAGAGGGCTAAAAAAGGCGTACGATGCTATTCCGCTTCTAGGTTTATTATCGTCTGCGTTTAAATCAAATTGACCTTCTGACTCTATCAGTTTCCTTAACTCTTTTTCTTCTTTTGATATTTTTTGATTAAGAACAATACTATCTGTTGCCTTACTGCCGTCATTTTTTACTTTAGTAGCTTGTTGCATTCCCACGTTACCATTAATTACATTTTTAATGTTTTCTAAGTATATGTTATTAGCTTGAGCTTCTTCTTGTAAAGAATCTATTTTTGCATAAGCTAAAATAATATCTTTTTTCGAACTTGCATCTGTTACCCCGCCAATATATTCTTTAAGTGGGGTGTATTTGATTGTGGTAATTGTTAAAAAAATTAAGAGAATCGCAAAAGCTGTTGCACCAATTATTAAATACCATAAGGATGCATTAAATGATGCTTTTTCTTCAAAAGTATCATCATTTAATATAACAAGCTTATATTTTTCTTTTAATTTTGAGATGAGTTTTTTTGTTTTACTCATGTTGTAATTTAAATAAAGGATTAATTAATAAATTATCTCTGTATTTTTGGCAATATAAAATAAATTTGACCGTAATAAATCTGTAATCTAAAATTTAGCTATTGAAACTATCAAATAAGCATATATTCTATTCCACTATGCTGATCTATTGTGTTGGCATATTAGGGTGCTCATCAAAAAAAGAAGCGAAAAAACTTTATTTGATGAAGAATTTAACGGCTCACTACAACATATATTTTAACGCTAAAGAGGCCCTTGACGAGAGTGAAAGTAGTATTTACAGTTCTTACGAAGAAGATTTTTCGCAACGTTTACCAATTTTTAGATTGCCTGATGAGAATTCGGCAGCTAACGAGAGTGAAAATTTAATTGGCGTAATAGATCGATCTAATAAAATAGCTTTAGAAAAATATCAAAGTAATTGGTTAGATGATGCTTTTTTATTGATAGCTAAATCATACTACCTAAAAGGAGATTATTACAATGCTTTAGAATATTACAGCTACGTGAGCTTAACCTTCCCTAAAGAAAAAAAGAATAAGGTTGCAGCTTATATTGGTGAGATAAAGAATGATTTTGCTTTAAACCTTTACAGTGATGCGGATTCAATTATAGAAAAAGCGGATAGCTTAAATTTGAAATACTATTCTGATGATTTAGCAGCCGCGAAAGCTCAAAGAGCTTTAAATAATAATGATATCCAATTAGCAATAAACAGCCTTAAAAAAGCATTAAAAAATACTAAGGATAAGACTAACCGTATAAGATGGACTTATATATTAGCACAACTACAAGAACAAAAAAATGAAACTGATGTAGCAAAAAGCAATTACACAAAAATTGCTAGAAGTAATGCGTCTTTTGAAATGGCATTTAATGCTAAACTATCAGAAATTAGAATAAGCGAAAACGAAAATGGGAAGCAATTTGATAAAATTGCCACTTTAACAAAGCTATTAAAAGAAGATAAGAACATTCAGTTTAAAGAGAAAATCTATTTCCAAATAGCTAACACATACCTTCAGCAAAAGGATATTGTAAATGCTATGAAATATTATATTATTTCTGCACATACCATTCCTGGGACGGTAAAACAAAAAGGATTAAGCTATCTAAAACTAGCCGAAATTAATTTTGAAGAAATAAAAAATTACAGTCAAGCGCAGCTTTATTATGATAGTACGTTACGGTATTTGCCAAAAAATTATGCAGGTTACGCTAGTATAGCCACTAAAGCTAATAACTTACAGTACCTTTCAGACAGGTTAGTTATCATAGAAAATCAGAAAGAGTTATTGTCTTTATCATCTTTGTCTGATGAAGAATTAAATCAAAAACTAGATAAAAAATTTGAAGCCATTGTAAATAAAAATCAAAAAGTCTCGACCGATGAAAATAGTCCGGTTTTACAAAGCATCAACGATTTTTCTAATGCGAATAAGTCGGCAGGGTCTTTTTATTTTTACAACACTGCTGCTATTTCTCAAGGTTTATCTCAGTTTAAAGCAAAGTGGGGGACAAGAAAATTATCAGATAATTGGAGAGCAAGCAGTGCATCTGGTTTATTAGCAAATAGCAAAGACGGTAACGGTTTAACCCCCGATGACCAAAGTCAAGTTTTTAATCCTCAAAATCAAAATATAGATTCTCTTAAATCTAATTTCATTAAAACCATACCTTATAATCCTGTTTCTAAAAAGTCGGCAAATCAAAAAATATCAAACGCTCTTTATGAAATAGCTATTTTTTATAAAGATGTTTTAAATGAGAATTTGGAAGCAATAGAAGCTTTTGAGGCTATCGTTTTAAACTATCCGTATCAAGAAAATGCCGCAAACATCTACTATCAGTTGTATAGAATGTCGGCTAAAATAGACCCTAAACTTTCCGAAGAATATAAAAGACAGTTGTTAGAAAAGTACCCTGGCTCTATTTATGCTAAAACATTAATAGATCCAAATTATGGTAAAGAGCAAGAAATTGCAAAAGAACAAGTTAAAGCAGAATATAACAAGCTGTATAACTTATATACAGATAAAAGATATAGTAATGTTTTGGATGAAGTGGCTAAGCTTAGATCTAAAATGGGATCGTTTGAAGCAATGGATGCTCAGTTTAGTTATTTAGAAGCTTTAGCTTTAGGTAATACCCAAAAAGCACCAGTTTTCCTAGCTAGTTTAAGTGAAATAGTAACGAAATACCCAAATGACGTGACAGTTACACCGCTTGTAAAGCAGCAAATCAACTTTATTAATGCAAACAGAAATGCGTTTGACAGGAGACCCACAGCATTAATTAGATCTGACGGGCAACAAGAATATTTTGTTAAAGCACCACCAATTGTGGAGGAACCTATAATAGTTGTTGCCCCGGTTGTTAAGCCTGAAGAGGTAAAGCAAGATGTTATTATTAAACAGCCTGAGCCTAAAAAAGATGTGGTAGTTGCTAAAACTGAACCAATAAAAACAGAAGAGCCTGTAAAAGAAGAAGTAGTTGTAGTAAAAGAGCCTGTAAAAGTAGAACCTAAAAAAGAATTAGTAGTTGCCAAAATTGAGCCTATTAAATTAAAAGAACCAGTTAAGGTTGAACCTAAGCCAGAAGTTAAAGAACCAGAGATTATTGCAGTTAAAGAGCCAGAACCTATCAAACCGGCAGCAATTAATTTCTCTAAAAATGAAAGATTACAACATCTAATTGTAATTGATTTGTTAGACCCTAAACAAAATATTGCACAGCCGTTTTCTAAGCTATCGCAGTATTTTTATTCTAAATTTGATCCCTCTACTGTAAAGCTAGTGATTAGAGTGGTAAGTGGAACAGATAAGTTTATCATCATATCTGGCGATTTTTATACCAAAGACCAAGTAGATTTAGTAGCAACAGAACTAAAAAGTAATCTTCCCACGTTAATGGAGGGCTTAACTAAAGAATATAAAACTTTCGTGATTTCTAACGAGAATTTGAAACTTTTAGTAAGTAAAGAAGCAATAGATCAATACATAAAATCCTTATAGGATAAAATATAAACATGCAAAAAAAGGAAACACTCACACAAAGCGATATCAGTAAATACAATAAAATATTTTGGAAAATTTTTGGTGGAGTATTTTTATTCTGCATCATCATTTTTGCAGCAACGGGTTTAGGTATTTTTGGCGAGTTACCCTCTTTTAGAGATTTAGAAAATCCAAAAAGTAACCAAGCTTCTATCATTTATGCAGCAGATAAAGTAGAACTTGGAAATTATTTTGTTCAAAATAGATCTAATATCAGGTATCAAGATATTTCTCCAAATGTTATTAATGCATTAATAGCCACAGAAGATATCAGATTTAAAGATCACTCGGGAATAGACTTTAGAAGGTCATTTACTATATTACTCTATAATATAATTGGTAAAAAACAAGGTGGAAGTACCATTACACAACAATTAGCACTTAATCTGTTTTCTGGCGAGGCCAGAGCAAGGTCTGTATTTAAAAGAATCCCTCAAAAATTAAAAGAACTGTTTGTTGCCATTAAACTAGAACGCAATTATACTAAAGAAGAAATTATTACCATGTATTTGAATACAGTAGATTTTGGAAATAACTCTTTCGGCATAAAGGCGGCTGCTCGGACCTATTTCAATTCCACACCTTCAAAATTGAGTGCTGCACAAGCAGCAACATTAGTGGGTATTTTAAAAGGAGTAACGCTTTACTCGCCTACCAGAAACCCAGAAAGAGCGTTAGGCAGAAGAAATTTAATTTTGAGTAAAATGGCAGAAGAAGGCTATATAGATGAGCAAGTATTTCTAGCTTCTAAAGAAACTCCATTATCTCTTAATTTTAGAGCAACAAGCCACAGCGATGGTTTGGCAACTTATTTTAGAACCATCTTAAAACAAGATATCCAGAAAACTTTCCAAGAAATTTCTAAAACTAAAGCAGACGGAACACCCTATGATTTAGACCGAGACGGATTAAAAATTTATACCACCATAGATTCTAAAATGCAGAAATATGCAGAGGAAGCGCAAAGAACTTACATGCGTGATTTGCAAAATCAGTTTAATAGACATTGGAAAGGTCAAAATCCATTTAAAGGCGAAGAAAACCAAAAACTTTTGGTGCAGGGCATGAAAAAATCTGAACGTTACGCTGTTTTAAAAGAAAGCGAACTTTCTGATAAAGAAATAAAAGCCAATTTTGACAAGCCTGTTAAAATGGAAATTTTTAGCTACCGTGGTAAAATAGATACCACCATGACGCCCATGGACTCTATCAAATATTATAAAATGATATTGAGAAACGCCATGATGGCTATGGACCCAACAAACGGAGAAGTAAAAGCATGGGTAGGAGGGGTAGATTTTGAATACTTTAAATACGACCAAGTTAAAATGGGGACAAGGCAAGTAGGTTCTACTGCTAAACCATTTACCTATGCTGTAGGAATAGAACAAGGTGGACTTTCGCCATGCTACCAAGTCAATAATGTGCCTTTTACTGTAACAGGTTATGGCGAAGACTGGACGCCAAGAGGGTACGGCTCTATCCCAGGTTATCTAACGCTACGTAAAGCATTAGCAAACTCACAAAACTTTATTACCGCTTGGGTAATGCAACAAGTGGGGCCAGTAGCTGTAGCTGCTTTAATTAAAAGAATGGGGATCACAGCAGACATCCCACCTTATCCGTCTATTGCTTTAGGTTCTTTTGAAGCATCGGTTTATGACATGGTAGGTGCTTACGGCGCTTTTGTAAACCATGGCGTATGGACCGAGCCTATTTATTTAACCAGAATAGAAGACAAAAACGGAAACGTACTTTATGAAAGAAAACCACGTGTTGTACAAGCAATGAATGAGCAAACTGCCTACGTAATGACATACATGTTAAAAGGCGTTGTAGAACAAGGAACTGGAGTGAGATTAAGATATAAATACGGACTTAACAATCCAATTGGTGGTAAAACTGGAACCACAAACGATAATTCCGATGGCTGGTTTATGGGCATTACTCCACAATTAGTTGCCGGTGTGTGGACAGGTTGTGAGGATAGAGGAATCCATTTTAGAAATACAAACTTAGGAGAAGGTGCAAATACCGCCTTGCCAGTTTTTGCCCTCTTTATGAAAAAAGTTTATGCCGATGCGACTTTAGGCATCAAGAAAGGCGATTTTGAACCACCAGCAGGAGGAACAACCATCATGCTAGATTGCAACCAGTACGAGCAAGGTAATGCGCCAAACGAGCAAAATCCAGCTAAAGGTGGTAAAAACTTAGACGAAAGATTAGGGTTTTAATTTTTAATATAATTTGGGCGTTTGAACGGTCTTTACGCTAAATCTTTTTTGCATCTGCATAGTTTTACAGGGCAAAAAAGCCTGGCCGAAAAACAGGCGGTGATATCGCTTCTCCGAAGGAGTCCTTTGGACAATACCTAACGCAATTTAGGATGGAAAAAAATCGATCTTAAATTTAAATATTTTAGTTTCTGCGTTAACGATTGCAACACCCGCCAGAACGTAACGGGCAGGGATACCGGCCAAAAGCCTAAGGACTGAAGGTGTATGAGTGCATAGTGTGTTTTCCCGATAGCTTCCGGGACGCCCTTAAAATTTAAACATAACAATTATTATTTATACCAATTCAATTTTAAAATATCAATCAAAATATCATATCATGAATAATAAAATCAATCAACTAGTTAAAATTTGCCTAGTACATGTACTGGTTTTCGCAGGTTTTTATGCAAACGCCCAAGAACAAGACTCAGTTAAAGCAATTTCTAAAATTTACCAAGCAACACCAACAAAAATTAATGATTTAGTGCATACTAAATTAGATGTAAAGTTTGATTATGCTAAAACCTATTTGTATGGGAAAGCTTGGATTACTTTAAAACCTCATTTTTACGCTACCGATTCGCTAACGTTAGATGCCAAGGGGATGGAGATTAAAAATGTATCTATCGTAAACGGAAATATTACAAGTCCGCTTAAATTCACTTATGATAGTCTTTTATTAAAAATTAATTTAGGTAGAACCTACACAGCAGCAGATAAATACACTGTTTACATAGCTTACACCGCTAAACCAAACGAGTTCAAAACCAAAGGAAGTGCAGCCATTACAGATGCTAAAGGCTTGTATTTTATTAATCCGGATAGCACCATTAAAGGGAAGCCGGTGCAAATATGGACACAAGGCGAAACTACAGGTTCATCGGTTTGGTTTCCAACAATAGATAAGCCTAATCAGAAAACTACACAAGAAATCAGCATGACGGTGCCATCTAAATACGTAACCCTTTCTAACGGCGCATTAGTTGCGCAAGTGAAAAACACAAATGGCACTAGAACAGATACTTGGAAAATGGATAAACCACATGCGCCTTATTTGTTTATGATGGCCGTGGGTAATTTTAAAGTTTACCGCGATAAATGGAAAAATATACCTGTAGATTATTATTTGGAGCCTGCTTATGCACCTTATGCTAAAGATATTTTTGGCAAAACGCCAGAAATGATGCAGTTTTTCTCTACTAAATTGGGTATAGATTATCCTTGGAATAAATATGCTCAAATTGTTGTAAGGGATTATGTAAGTGGAGCTATGGAAAACACAACAGCTACCCTACATGGCGATTTTGTACAACAAACTAAAAGAGAACTGCTGGATGGTAGTGCTGGCGAATTGGTGATTGCCCACGAGTTGTTTCACCAATGGTTTGGCGATTATGTAACTACCGAGAGCTGGAGCAATTTATCTGTAAACGAGTCTTTTGCCGATTTTAGCGAAACCCTTTGGGAAGAATATAGCAAAGGTAAAGATGCTGGTGATGCCCATAATTACGATGCGATGCAAGCTTATTTATCGTCGCCAGATGCTAAAACCAAGAATTTAATTAGGTTTAATTACGAGGATAAGGAAGACATGTTTGATGTGGTTACTTACCAAAAAGGTGGTCGGATTTTAAATATGTTACGCAATTATTTAGGCGAGGATGCCTTTTTTAAAGGCTTAAATTTATACTTAAAAACAAATGCTTTAGGAAATGGTGAAGCGCAGCAGTTAAGACTAGCCTTGGAGCAAATAAGTGGGAGAGATTTAAATTGGTTTTTTAATCAGTGGTATTATGGCTCTGGGCACCCAGAGTTAAAAATTGACTATAAGTGGGATAATGTTAAAAAGGTACAAACCGTTTATTTAACGCAAACTCAAAAAGAAGATGCTTTTATTCTACCCATGAAAATTGATGTTTACCAAGGTGGTAAAAAGCAAACTTTTGAGTATTGGATGAAATCTAAATCGGACTCTACTCAGTATAATTTACCCGCAAAACCAGATTTAGTAAATGTAGATGCCGACAAGACTTTATTGGTTCAAAAAACGGATAACAAAACTATAGAAGAATACATTTTTCAGTACAAAAATGCGCCAAAATATGTAGATCGGTTAGAAGCTATTAGTGCTGCCAAAAAGAATTCGGTAGAAGAAATAATAATACCCGCTTTACAGGATGCGTATTTCGATTTAAGAATTCAGGCTTTAGATAATTTACAATTAGAGAATGCAGAGACCAAAAAGAAAGTTTTGGCTACCGTTATAGAAATGGCTAAAACAGATCAAAGTACTTTAGTTAGAGCCGCGGCTACAGACGCCTTAGGAGTTTTAAAAGACCCTAATTTAATACCCGTTTTTATTGAAGGAATAAAAAATCAGTCTTATGCAATACAAGGTGCTTCTTTAAATGCAATTTCTGGGTTAGACATGGTGCAAGCACTTAAAACCGCAAAAAGTTTAGAAAAGGATAGCAAGGGAGCTTTAACAAATGCCATTGTAAACGTTTACAGCGTGGACGGCAGCGATGCCGAGTTTGGCTTTGTTTTTAAATCTTTTACAGAAAGCGGTATTCAATCTAAGTTTCAATTAATTCCTGCTTTTTCCAGTTTGTTAATGAATGTGAAAGAGCAAACTAATTTAGAAAAAGGATTAACCGAGTTAAAAACTATGGCTAAAGACTATAAAAAGTATGGTGTAGATAATTATGTGAATGTGATGTTTGGAAACATACTTAAAAGCAAGCAAAACGATTTAGATGCTGCCAAAACAGATAGTGAAAAAGCTAATTTGAACACTCAAATTATGATGATTCAAAAAGCCATAGCAGAAGTTAAAACTTACTAAGAGTTAAATTGCTAAAGGCGAAAAGCAAAATGCTTAAAGCGAAAAACCTTTCCATCTGATTTTTAAGGGGTTTTTCTACTTAAAATTTGAGCATAAAAAAAAGCCGATTTGGAAATTCCAAATCGGCTTTTTTTGCTTTCAGCTTTTTGCTTTCAGCTTTTTGCTTTCAGCTTTACTTAGGAGTTACTACGCTATCAATTACGTGGATAACACCATTTTTCTGATTAACATCTGCAATAGTTACATAAGCTGTACCACCGTTTTCGTCAGTTAATTTTACTTTTTTACCATCTAATGATGCCATTAATTTACCACCTTGTACAGTTGTAAAAGTTGCTTTTCCATCACCTTTTTTGATTGCTGCAACAACATCAGCTGCGCTAAATTTACCAGCTAAAACATGGTAAGTTAAAATCTTGGTTAACAATTCTTTGTTTTCTGGCTTCACTAAAGTAGCTACAGTTCCTTCTGGTAATTTATCAAATGCTGCATTTGTTGGAGCAAATACTGTAAACGGACCAGCGCTTTTTAAAGTTTCTACTAAACCTGCTGCTTTAACTGCTGCAACTAAAGTGGTGTGATCTTTAGAGTTTACTGCATTGTCTACAATGTCTTTAGTATTGTACATTGCTGCACCACCTACCATTGGGTTCTTTTGTGCAAATGAATTTGTTGCAGATGCCATAGCTACTAATGCAAATGCTGCTATAAATAATTTTTTCATAATTTATTTTAATTTGTTTGTTATATTAATTAACGAACTATAGCTTAGGTTAGTTTTTAAAACTATGTTTAGTTTTTGTCACATCAATTTAAAACGCTGTTTTACACTAGTTTTTGAAGTCAAATTTTAGGTATTTTTATTTCCTTTTACTAAAAATAAATTCTCCACCGATAAAATGAAGGCTTTATTACGCTGCATTAATACTAGAGTAAATAAAATGACGGGGGGTAATTAAATGAGCTCCAAGTCTGTATAGTCAGAGATGAATTGAACAATATTATGGTAGCCAGAAAAATCTTTTTTAGGGTGTAAAGTGGTCATACAAATACTTTGCATCCCAGCATTTAAAGCAGCTTCAATTCCTTTGGGAGCATCTTCAAAAACCAAACATTTGCTATAATCTACGTCCAATAAATCTGCACCTTTGGTAAAAGTTTCTGGGTTTGGCTTACTAAATTCAACGTCGTTAGCGCTTACAATAACAGGGAAATATTTTCTAATATTAAGATTGTCTAACACAAAATCTATGTTAAAAGGAATTGCAGCAGAACCAATAGCCATTTTTATTCCTTTTTGGTGAGCTTTTTCTAAAAAATCGCCTAATCCATCAATTAATTTTAAATGAGGTTTAAATGCTTCTTGATATTTATTTTCTTTCTTAAAAGCTATTTCAACCATTATTTCTTTGCTAAAATGTCCTTTCCCAAAAACACGTTCTAATAGCTCTTCATTTTTACCATACATCTGTAAAATGGTTTGTTCAAAAGTAATGTTAGCACCTAAATCTTCGGTTAAGATATAATACCATGCTCTAGCATGAAACTGCATATCGTCTATAATGGTCCCGTTTAAATCAAATAAGTAAGCTTCAAAATTATTTTTCATGCGGCTAATTTAGCAAACTGTAAATTAACGGGTTGTTATTTTAGAATTTTCTGCTTTTTAATGATTATTCAATTAGAAAATATTAGTTTTGCAACCCATTCAAAAACGGAGAGGTGTCTGAGTGGTCGAAAGAGCCAGCTTGGAAAGCTGGTATACTGGCAACGGTATCGTGGGTTCGAATCCCACCTTCTCCGCCAAAAAAAAAAGCCTCGAGAAATAAATCTCGAGGCTTTTTACAATTAAGAAATTTAAACTTAGTTGAATAAAGTAAACTCTACTCTTCTGTTATTTTGTCTTCCTGCTGCTGTAGCGTTGTTATCAATCGGTTGACTTTCGCCGTAACCTGTTGCTTCCACTCTAGAAGGATTGACACTTTTACTTACAAGGTAAGCTTTAACAGATTCTGCTCTGTCTTTAGATAACTTCATGTTGTAAGCATCACTTCCTTGGCTATCTGTATGGCCAGCTAATTTTAGGCTTAAGTTTTTAGATACCATTAAATTTGCAACGCGGTTCAAACTTGCAAAAGAAGTAGACCTGATGGTAGATTTATCTAAATCAAATTCTAAATTTTTAATGGCATCTGTTACCACTTTTTTATCTTCTTCTGAGATGATGTAAGTAGTAGTTACTACAGGTTTTGGAATTTCTACTTTTGGTAAAGGACATCCAGAACCATCAACTGCTGTTCCTGTTGGCGTATCTGGACATTTATCGTAAAAATCTGAAACGCCATCTCCATCGGCATCAGCCATTAATTTATTTACTTTATTTTTTAGTGAGTTTAACTCATCATTATTATTTGAAGAATTTATTTGAGATTTTAAATCATCATATTTAGCTACATAATCTTTCTCTAAAACTGCTGCTGGGTTTACAAAAGCTAATTGAGGTTTTGTTTTAGCACCTAAAGCAAATTCTAAACCCATATATCCGTAAGAAAACTTATCGTTTTGTGTTCCGCCGCGGTAACCATCAAGATTATCACCGTCTACAAAATTCATTTTATAACCTAAATCTAAGTTTACACCTTCAGAAAGCATGAATTTACTTCCTAGACTAACTGGAATTACTAATTCGTGTATGTTTTCTCCATTATTGACGTCAATTGTTTGATTGGCAGCGTTGACAATAGTAGGCTGATAGCCCATTAAACCTGCACCTGCAGTTGCGTAAGGAGACATAAAGCTTTGGCGATTCAGTATGGTAAAATTACCAAAATTATAAACAGCGCTTAAAGTTGCATCCCATTTAATTTCTGTTTTGTAAGATTTTATAGGACTAATAGGTGTTACACCACTTTTAAAAGGTTTGGTGTTGTCTGCTTCAAGCGTTCCTCTAAAAAAATCTGCCTGAATACCGAAGTTATGCCATAGTTGTTTTTTCAAATAGACTCCATAACCAATATTTGTTTCCCAATTAGAGAAATCGTTTTCACCGCCAATACCTATAGCTGGCCCCATTGCCCCACCATTTACTCCAAAAGACCAAGTGCGGTAAGCCGACGCTTTTGAAAAAGGCGCAGGTGAATCATTCGCCATGGTTTTGTTATTATCCTGTGCAAAAGTAAAATTTGCAATAGTTAAGGCTCCAATTAGGAAAATGCCTGTTTTTAATACTGTTTTCATGTTTGTTGAGTTATTATTTAATTGCTAGACTACAGTCAAAACCTTGCCAAACTAAATTTTCTTCTTTTTTATTGTCAATAACCCCATTAATAGCCTCTTAGCCAAATAAAAATAAACCTAGTGCATTTTACTACACTTTTTAATTTACGTACTATTATTACTACGATTAATACAGTTATTGAAGAGGCAGACGTTAAACTTGTATCAAGTTTTTTCTTTAGAATTTAAGATATCTTTTTTTATGTTGCAGGAATGTTAACGATTGCCTAAAGGAATCCCTCGGAGAGGCGGTAGCTCCTATCCCGATAGCTCAATGTCATTAAGTTAAGAGGTTTTTCTCTGTTTCGCATCATGTTGATTCGCCAACAAGCGGAGAAAAACCCCACGAATAGGTATAGAAGAGAAATGAACATTGTCTAAAGGACTCTACAAAGGAGTCCTTCGGACCTTTGGAGAAGAGGTGTGCTACAAGTGGGATGTTTCCTATCGTCAAGATGACGAAACTCCTTAAATTAACGACATTGCCCGATAAGTTATCGGGACGTTTAAAATCAAAACCTTTTCGGGAAAAATCTCCAATCCAATTTCCGAATCTCTGAAAGTGTGAATTCTGTAAATTTTCGAAAGAATTGTGTAACGCTTTATCGTGTAAAAACGAGGATTTTTGTAAAAGTATAGTCAGGTGAATTTAGAAATGAGCCTATAATTAAAAATTAGATTTTATGGATGAGAATTACCAATCTGCTACAAAAGCACCTTAATTAAATTTTAAAATGTCTATAATTTCAGATACACAATATTTTCTTGATCAGACGGGACAGATTTCCAGATTTATCGGTCGGTTTTTTACACACGGCCTTAAACCTAAGTTTGAGGTTAAGGAACTGCTATCCCAATGTTATATAATTGGCTATAAATCTTTTCCGCTGGTAGGGCTAACTGGTTTTATTATGGGATTGGTGCTTACCATGCAGCTGCGCCCATCTTTAGTGACTTATGGCGTACAGTCTGAATTGCCTGTAATGGTGGGAATAGCCATTGTGAGGGAAATAGGTCCGGTAATTACGGCACTTATTTTTGCAGGTAAAATAGGGAGTAGTATTGGTGCCGAATTGGGTTCTATGAAAGTAACCGAGCAGATAGATTCTATGGATGTAAGTGGTACCAATCCGTTTAAGTATTTGGTTGCTACCCGAGTGATTGCTGCAAGTTTAATGCTGCCAATACTGACCATTTTGGGCGATGGTGTTTCACTTTTTGGTGCTTACATTGGTGTTAACATCAAGTCGGTTACCAACATCAGTTTCTTTTTTATCCAAGTATTTGATAGTTTAAGCTATAGCGATGTAATTCCGGCGGTTATAAAAACGGTTTTCTTTGGCTTTGCAGTAGGTTTAATAGGCTGTTATAAAGGATTTAATTCTACAAAGGGCACTCAAGGCGTGGGTAAATCGGCCAATTCTGCTGTTGTACTTTCATCTGTACTTATTTTTGTGATTGACTTATTAACCGTTCAACTCACCAATTTATTAGGTTTTAACTAATTGTTATGGAAGAAGAACTGAAATCCAACAAGGAAACGGACCTGGCGAAAAATGAACCAGTGATTGTGATGAGTCATCTTTATAAAGCATTTGGTACAAACAAGATTCTGGAAGATTTCTCGCTAAGCGTAGAAAAAGAGGAAAATTTGGTGGTACTGGGGAAATCTGGTGCGGGAAAATCGGTATTGATTAAATGTATTATTGGACTTTTAAAACCAGACAAAGGCAGTATAAAAGTTCTTGGAGAAGAGATTACCGGATTGGATGAGGATGGATTGGATGAGGCCAGAAAAAAGATTGGCTTTCTATTTCAGGCAAATGCAATTTATGATTCTATGACGGTTAGAGAGAATTTAGAATTCCCTTTGCGAAGACATTGGACAGATTTAACTGAAGATGATGTTTTGAAAATGGTAAAAGAAGCATTAGAAAACGTAGGCCTTGAACATACTATGGACATGATGCCGGCAGAACTTTCTGGCGGGATGCTAAAGCGCATAGCATTAGCCAGAACGCTGATATTAAAGCCAGAGATTATACTTTACGACGAACCTACAACAGGTTTAGACCCTATTACGGCAAGAGAAATAGATCAACTCATTTTGACGCTACAAAAAAAATATAAAACATCTTCTATCATCATCTCACATGATATGAATTGCGTAGAAAATATTGCAGACCGTGTAGTGCTTTTGCTAGAAGGAAAGTGCTACGCAGAAGGTACTTATGAAAAGCTAGAAAGCTCTAGCGACCCAAAAATTAATCAATTTTTTGAATAAATATTATGGCAAAGACAGAAGGAAATAACATTAAACTAGGCCTCTTTGTGATGGCAGGTTTACTGGCACTTATTGTAGCATTTTACATGATTGGGAGAACCAGCAATTTATTTGGAAGAGATTTTGAAATTAAGGCTAGGTTTAATAACCTGAGCGGATTGACGGAAGGTAATAATGTACTTTTCTCTGGTATACAAGCTGGTACGGTAAAAAAAATTGATATGATTGGCGATACCATTATAGAGGTAACTATGCAAATTAACAGTAAAGTACAGCCTTTCATTAATAAAAATGCTTTGGCTGGTATAGGAACAGAAGGCTTAATGGGTAATAAAGTAATTAATATAGAACCAGGAAATCAAGCAAGTGTTAGGGTAGCAGAAGGGGATATGTTACGTACCAGTAATTTGGTTAGTACAGAGGAGATGCTTAAAACGCTTTCTAAAACTAATGATGATGTTGCTGCAATTGCAAAAGCCCTAAAAGAAACGGTTCTTAGTTTAGACACTAGCGAAATATTTAACCTCATGAATGATCCTGCAATTGGATTAAGTATAAAATCATCTTTAAATCAATTCAATATGGCCTCTAGAAACGTAAATAGTATGAGTTATGGTCTAAATCAAATTGTTGGTCATATTAAAAAAGGCAGGGGAGCGGCAGGCGTACTTTTGACGGATACTTTACTTGCATCAAATCTTAAAAATGCTGTTGCTGATATGAGACAAACTGGAAACAATGCAAAAAAGATTACTGCACAATTGTCTAGCACTGTAAATGTTTTGAATTACGACCTCAAATACGGTAAAGGACCATTAAACTCCCTGCTTCGCGATTCTACCATGACTCAAAACTTAAATCAAAGTTTGTTTAACCTACAAAATGGAACCAACGGCTTTAGTGATATTATGGACGCAACAAAAAACAGTTTTCTGTTTAGGGGATATTTTAAGAAACAGGATAGATTAGAGAAGAGTGAGAAAAAAGAATAGCTTTTTAAAGCATAAAAATCAATTTTAACAACCTAATTTTTCACTATAGCTTTTTTTCTAAGGAAAAGAATAAATTCTTTGATGCTGTTCTCCATTTCTTCAATTCTTCAAGAAAAAGTAACCATATCGGTTTTCAAGCTTTGATTAATTAAGGTAAATTTCAACCCCGATTCTTTGATGGTATTTTCAACATTTTTTTCAAACATCATCAGTAAATAACCATTATATCTAAACAACCTTAAAATGATTTGCCTGCCAAACCTATAATCAAATTAAAACTATTAGAACTTTAGAATAATTAAAAATCTGTGTCCGATTATTTTCACCTATCAATTTTTTTTAGGGCGCCCCTAAATAGCTATTAGGATAACACGTTTTTAGCTATATTTATATCAATAATCCTTAGCAAATCCACACTAATTTCTAGAGTTTATTATAGATAATTGCTTACTAAAAGACTGATTTACATTGTTTTTGTATATTCAGGATGTTTTAAGCGCATATCAATAATTGAACGCTGGTTAATAATAAATGCCTCTTTTATCGCCACAAAATATAACTGGCTTTTAAAGGCTTTGAAAAATAGTATCTTCTCATAAAAAATATAATAATTACTTGGATAAAATAGATTAGCTTTCCACTTTAGAAATATATTTTGTGTTACCTTATTATGGAGAAAAAAAAGTCAGGTGAACTCGTTATTGCTAATAAAGAGCTCGCACTTCAAAAACAGGAAAAAAAGGATAGGGCTGCAGAATTAGCTATTGCAAACAAAGAACTGGCATTTCAAAATGAAGAAAAAAAGAATAGGGCAGCAGAATTAGTTATTGCCAATAAGGAGCTGATATTTCAAAATGAAGAAAAGGAAAACCGGGCTGCAGAGCTGATTATAGCAAATAAAGAATTAGCATTTCAGAACGAAGAAAAGGAAAATAGAGCGGCGGAACTGATTATTGCAAATATAGAACTAGCTTTTCAAAATGATGAAAAAGAAAATAGGGCAGCAGAATTAGTTATTGCTAACAAGGAGCTTCTCTTTCAAAATGAAGAAAAGAAAAAAAGGGTAAAAGAAAACCAAGAACTTGAAGTAATTAGCAGTGCTATAAAACAGGCTTCTTTATATACAAGAAGTTTGCTAGAAGCATCGCTGGATCCGCTGGTTACTATTTCTCCAGAGGGGAAAATTACGGATGTAAATGAAGCATCAGTAAAAGTAACTGGTGTGCCTAGGTTAAAACTAATTGGAACTGATTTTTCTGATTATTTCACCGAACCTCAAAAAGCCCGAGAAGGATATAAGCAAGTTTTTGAAAAAGAATTTGTTTCGGATTATCCGCTAACCATTCACCATAAAAATGGCACTTTAACAGATGTGTTATACAACGCATCTGTATATAAAGATGAAAAAGGGAATGTCTTAGGGGTTTTTGCAGCGGCCAGAGATGTTACAGAACAAAAACAAGCTTCGCTGTGTGCAAGAAGTTTGCTAGAAGCGTCGCTGGATCCGCTAGTTACTATTTCTCCAGAGGGGAAAATTACGGATGTAAATGAAGCATCAGTAAAAGTAACTGGTGTGCCTAGGTTAAAACTAATTGGAACTGATTTTTCTGATTATTTTACCGAACCTCAAAAGGCCCGTAAAGGATATAAGCAGGTTTTTGAAAAAGAATTTGTTTCAGATTACCCGCTAACAATTCACCATAAAAATGGCACCTTAACAGACGTGTTATACAATGCATCTGTATACAAAGATGAAAAGGGAAATGTATTAGGGGTTTTTGCAGCAGCCAGAGATGTTACTGAACAAAAACAGGCTTCGCTATATGCAAGAAGTTTGATAGAAGCATCGCTGGATCCGCTGGTTACTATTTCTCCAGAGGGGAAAATTACGGATGTAAATGAAGCATCAGTAAAAGTAACTGGTATGCCTAGGTTAAAACTAATTGGAACTGATTTTTCTGATTATTTTACCGAACCTCAAAAAGCCCGTGAAGGATATAAGCAGGTTTTTGAAAAAGAATTTGTTTCGGATTATCCGCTAACCATTCACCATAAAAATGGCACCTTAACAGATGTGTTATACAACGCATCTGTATATAAAGATGAAAAGGGAAATGTATTAGGGGTTTTTGCAGCAGCTAGGGATGTTACCGCACAAAAAGCAGAAGAGCTAATTATAACAAATAAAGAACTTATTTCACAAAATAAAGAGAAAGAAAGACAGGCAGCTGTTTTGGAGATTGCCAATATTGAATTAAAATTTCAAAATCAAGAAAAAGAAAACAGGGCTGCCGAATTAGTTATTGCAAATAAAGAACTGGCTTTTCAAAATGAAGAAAAAGAAGATCGAGCAGCCGAATTGGTTATTGCCAACGAGGAGCTTGTCTTTCAAAATCAAGAAAAAGAAAACAGGGCTGCGGAATTAGTTATTGCAAATAAAGAACTGGCTTTTCAAAATGAAGAAAAAGAAGATCGAGCAGCCGAATTGGTTATTGCTAACGAGGAGCTTGTCTTTCAAAATCAAGAAAAAGAAAACAGGGCAGCGGAATTAATTATCGCTAATAAAGAACTTGTTTTTCAAAATGAAGAAAAAGAAAACAGGGCAGCAGATCTTATCATTTTATCAGGAGATTTAAAAGCACAACAGGAAGAACTAAAAATAGCAAACAGTGAACTTCATCAAAATTCTCAATTGCTCATTAAGCAGGAAGAAAAAGTCAGGATGATTAATGGAGATCTTCTATTGTTGAACCAGCAATTGGAAGAACGAGTAGAACAACGTACAAAAGCTTTGGCAGAAAGCGAGAAACAGTTTCGGGATATGATGGAAACAATCCCACAAATTGCATGGACAAACACGGTTGATGGCGAAGTTACTTTTTACAACCAGCGATGGTACAATTACACAGGTCTTGATTATGATAATAGTAAGGGATGGGGATGGTTGTCAGTAATTCATCCTGACGATGTGCAATCTACTTTGAATGAATATAAATTGATTTTAAAAAATAATTTAGGTGGAGAATTTCAAAATCGACAAAGACGCACAGACGGTACTGACCGGTGGCACTTGGTACGTTTAATGCCTATTAAAAATGAAGATGGCAAAGTTCGGTTATGGACTGGAACCGCAACAGACATTCATGAACTTAGACTTTTACAACAACAAAAGGATGATTTTATAAGTATTGCAAGTCACGAGCTCAAAACTCCTACCACTAGTTTAAAGGCTTCATTGCAATTATTGAATAGGCTAAAAAACGAACCTAGCTCTCCCAAATTACCTGGTTTAATCGATATTGCTAATAAAAGTTTAGAAAAAGTTATTATACTTATCAAACACCTGCTAGACGCAAGTAACGTTAATGAAGGACAGCTTCTGTTAAATCAAAAGCTATTTACATTATCTCATGTAATCGAAGAGTGCTGCCTTTCCATAAGTATTGAGGGCAAATATAATATCATTACCGAAGGAGATATGGATATGCAAGTGTACGCAGATGCTGAAAGGATTAATCAGGTTGTCATCAACTTTGTTACTAACGCCGTAAAATATGCGCCTGAATCTAAAGAAATAAGGATTAAGATTGAAAAAGTTGATGATATGGCTAAAGTATCGGTTATAGATAAAGGTCCGGGTATTCCTGCTGAAAAACTAATTCATTTATTTGATCGCTATTACCGGGCTGATAATAGTGGTACTCAATATTCTGGCTTGGGTCTTGGGCTTTACATTTCTGCTGAAATTATAAAAAAACACAATGGAAAAATAGGTGTAGATAGTGATTTAGGTAAAGGAAGCACTTTTTGGTTTACGCTCCCTACACTTGCAATAGCTACTACTTAAAGATTGAAAAAAATCTATTAAAAACTACATCTTATGAAGCTAACATACGATGTAGTTTTGCAAAGTAAATCAATAATTTTAAGTTAAAATTATGTTTTACCAGCTTGTTTTACTTTAATCTTTTGGTAATAAAACTTTATCAATAGCATGAATTACTCCATTTGACGCATTAATATCAGTAGCAATAACTTTTGCATTACCCACCATTACATTTCCATCTTTAATCATCACTTTCAATTTATTACCTTGAACAGTGGTTAATTCTTGTCCATCTTCTAGGTCGGCTGCCTCCATTTTTCCGCTTACCACGTGGTAAGTCAAAATTTTAGCAAGTTCTGCTTTGTTTTCAGGTTTCAATAAATTGTCTACCGCTGATTGGATTTCTGCAAAAGCAGCATCAGTTGGTGCAAAAACAGTGAATGGACCTTCTCCACGTAAAGTATCTACTAAGCCTGCAGCGGTTACTGCCGCAGCAAGGGTCTTACAATCTGTGGTAGCAATTGCTACAATATCACCAGTCATTTCCTTTTCCATTTTGAGTTTATTTTTTTCAGAAAATAAATTTTTCCTGAACTCAAAATTATGTTTAAACGGCATCCAAAGTCTTACACAATTCTATGTTAAAGTTGCAAAATTCACACTTTTCTTTAAATTAAAAAATTAAAAAGGCTAAAAATCTAGTAAATTCTCATTGTTTTTATTGAGCTGACCAATTGGCAAAATGAATAGCAAAGTAACCTTTTCACGGAATTTAATAAATAACACTTTTGGAGTATCACAACCTTTAGCGCACCTTATTTCTTAAATTATAAATATCAAACAGTGCCTTTGCTTTCAGTTGTATTATTTGTTCCAGATTTTAATTTTAGAACGCAAACATTATTACACTGAATTAGAAAAATTAATTTTTTCAATTGCTTAAGGGAAATTAAATCATAAGAGTATCTGTTTAAATATCCTTTTGGATTAGATGGAATTAACATAAATAGATACTTCAAAAATTGAGAGGCTGAGAGAAATGTTTGTTTACAAGTAGCTATTTTTTACACAGATATCTTATAAATTACAGTGTAGCGTTATGGTAAATTTATTTAATCAATTTAATAAGATAAAGAAATAAAATACTAAAATTTTAAGGATTTAAAAAAGTTTTGGTAGGATGGTTTTATTAATCCGTAGCCTTATTGCGTTCAAGACTACGGATAAATAAATGAGAGAGATTAATTCTGTTTTTACAATAAAGCAATGGTTATGCTTTAATTATAGACATCATTATAATAAAAAACTGATTAGCATGACACGGCAACAGTTATTTACTTAGTCCAAGCAAATTCTTGAAATGCAACATCAACAGGTGTGTTTGCAATGTGATTGGTGTAATTGGTGATGGTTTTTTGGGCTACTCCTAAAATGATTTCTAAAACTTGGCGTTCTCCATATCCGGCTGTAAAAAAGGTTTCTAATTCTTTATCAGAAACTCGCCCACGATTACGAATTATACTTAACGTAGTATCTTTCAAAGCTTGCAACTTTTCATTTGGCATTGCGCCACCATTCCTTAAAGCTTCGGTTAACTCAGCACCCACTTGCATCATATTTCCTATTCCTGTATGTGCAGCAACACAGTAATTACATTCGTGTTCTACATTAATGGTTTGCCAAATAACTGTAAGTTCCTCTGATGTAAAAGATGAATTTGTAAATAGCTCATGTAGTTTCTGATAACCTTCTAAAACACCTGGATCTCCGGCTAATACGCCATATACGGCAGGTATCATACCGAATGTTTTTAACGACTCTTCTAAAATTTTTTTACTCCCTTCTGGAGCGGTTTCAATAGTGTGAACTTTTAATGTACTCATTGTTTTTGTTTTAAATTATTAATTATGTGTAACTAAACATCCATTTAGTTATTAGTCCATTAAAGGATTAGATGCTTCTAAATATTGTTTTATAGTAGTCATCTATGTTTTTTTGTCAACTATTGAAGCTGATGAAAAATTATATTTTGTAAATAATTAAAATCAGCTTTTGCAGTTTACTTTCTTCACTTTTAAACCAAGCATTACAATTATCAGTGATCAAACAGTTTTTTTTATTTCCATCTCATCAAAGGATTTGATTTAAATGCTAAAAGACTTTTTATTTCTTATGTTCTATTTGATTTGGCTTTAAAATTTTTGATTCTGAGATCTATTTTTTACAGGATTTTAAACTTTTAATAATCATCTTTATCTCAAATACCAAAACTAAACATGGGTAACTTGATCATGCTCAATCCTTTCCTTATCATACGCATAAATGTGCTTTTAATAGTCGAGGCGCCATTGTTATTACTATAATAGACCTATAACTTTTTCTTTTATATATTGTTTTTCAATATCCATTAAATCTAAAATCAATTAAATCTAAATTGGGTAGACGTAAATCTTATGTAAAGGCTAAAAGCAAAATGCACAAAGATTAAAGCTAAAAATCCATATAACAGAATATTATATCGATTATTTGTGAAATTAATTGACTCTTTATTATTAAGAATATAATTGATTGAAACATGAATAAGGGTTAAAATTTATTCGGTCTTACTGTGAATCCTGAAAGCAAGCAAGCCTAATGATTATATTCTAAGGAAGAATGAGATAAGAAAGGTAGAGTATAAAAATTGATAAAATTTTTAGCTTCCTCTTTTTTTCCAAGGTTAAATTCTAAAGTATTTTATTGCTGAGGTAGTTAAGCATCTTTTTCCATCGGTTGCTGTTTACTGCTTACGATAGAAATTATAGGTTAACCAATATTTACATTTACTCTTTCATCAGCTAAAACTTCATTAATAATTCCACTTGCTATGGCAAATCTCTAATATTGATTTTTACTAAAACCCACTCCAGTGGCGTAAACATTTTTATTGATGGTTTGCACTACAGAACTCATGCTTTCTTGTTTAGATTGACAAGAACTTAATAAAAAAAATAGGCAGCAAAAAACAATTTTTGAAAATTGTTTTTTGCTGCCTATCACTAAACGATTTACTTTTAAATCATTCATTTATAATTTATTGATAAATCAAATACATTTTAATGAATATTAGGTAAATCTATTTATTGTGTTTATGCCAAATCTTATTTGTCTCTTTCGAGTGTTTTTAGAAGCAGTTTTGCAGCTTCCTCAGAAGATCCTGGATTTTGTCCAGTAATTAACAGTCCGTCTTGTTTGGTGTACGAAGCCCAATCTGCTCCTTTAGAATAATGAGCACCATGTTTGCTAAGTTCATCTTCTAGCAAGAATGGAACTACTTTGGTTAATTGTACCGCTTCTTCTTCTGTATTAGAGAAACCCGTTACCTGTTTTCCTTTTACAAGTGGATCTCCGTTTATTGCTTTTGCATTAACCAGTGCTGCGGGCGCATGACAAACAAAAGCAATTGGTTTTTGATGATTATAAAAATCTTCTATTAATTGGATAGAGGTTTTATCCGTAGCTAAGTCCCACAATGGTCCATGGCCACCAGGATAAAAAACAGCATCAAAGTCGTCGTGTTTTACATCGCTTAGTTTAAACGAATGAGCAACCTTATCAATCACTTCCGCATCTTTATAAAATCTTCCTGTTGCCGTTGTTTGCGCATCTTTTGCCTCACTTTTTGGGTCAACTGGTGGTTGGCCACCTTTTGGCGATGCAATGGTTATTTCTGCTCCGCCATCTGCTAACACATAATAAGGAGATGCAAATTCCTCAATCCAAAAACCTGTCTTTTCTCCTGTATTTCCCAATTCACTGTGGGATGTTAATACCATTAATACTTTCATTTTCTTATTTTTTAATTTTTATTAAATTTTCACAATCATTTTACCTTTATTTTTTCCTTCAAATAAGTCAAGAAATGCTTGCGGAATATTGTCGAACCCTTCAACAATAGTTTCGGTAGAAGTTATTTTTTCATCTTTTAACCAAGCTGTTAATTGTTTTGTTGCAGCCGGAAATTTATCTGATAAATCACCAATAATAAAGCCACGCATGGTAGCGCTTTTAGTTAGAATTAATGGCTGCAAGCGAGGACTAAGCTGGACCTCAGTTTCATTGTATAAAGATATTGCACCACAAACTGGTAATCTTGCATATTTATTGATGTTTGCCAAAACAGCATCAGAAATCTCGCCACCTACATTATCAAAGTAAATATCAACTCCGTTGGGGCAGGCAGTTTTCACAGCTGCTTTAATATCTTCAGTTTTCTTATAATTTATGGTTTCATCAAACTTGAAGGTCGATTTAAGTAATTCCTCTTTCTCTTCTGATCCGGTAATACCAATCACCCTACAGCCCAATAATTTACCAATCTGACCTACTACCGTTCCAACTGCGCCGCCAGCACCAGAAACCACAAGTGTTTCACCTTGCTTTGGTACTCCAATTTCTGTTAAACCTAAGTATGCAGTGAGACCAGTCATTCCTAGAACTCCTAAATAGTTAGACAATTTAGCCGCATTAGCATCTACTTTTTGTAGGTGTTTCCCTCTAGAAGTTTGATATTCTTTCCACTCTAATCTACCAGAAACAAAATCTCCTTTTTTGAAATCTGCATGCTTGCTTTCTATCACTTCTGCAATCATGCCAGATTCCATGGGTTTATTCAATTCGAATGGAGGAACATAAGATTTAGCATCATTCATTCTGCCTCGCAAATATGGATCTACAGAAACGTAAGTTGTTTTTAATAAAATCTCTCCGTCTTTAGCGGTAGGACTATCTTCCGTTGTGATTTTAAAATCACTCAATAATGGTTTCCCATTTGGGCGTTTGTTTAAAAGAATTACTTTATTCATTGCGTTTAATTTTTAAATGATTTTAGTTTCTAGGGAAACTAAAATCATTTTCTGCTATTTAATTTTCGGTTAAAGCTTTTTTTCGTTTTAAAAAAAAAGTCGAAATAGAAATGTGTAATGATTCGTTCTCATGCTTTATCATGTACATGAAACATCTTATAGATTAAAGCAAAATTCTATCCAAAGAAAATAATCTTTAACTTTTTTACATTGCTTCAATTAAAATAGGCTCAACCTCAATAGCTATTTCCATTATAATTTTTGATTTTATAGAATTAGAGATTAAACAAGCATTTTCGGCCTTCTTAACAATTCGCGTGGCTTTGTCTTTATAAGCTTCGTTATGAATTACCACTTTAGGCAACAGCAGAATCTCACTCATCATCAATAAACCATCAACCATTTCTAGTTTTCCTTTGGCTTTACAACTAAAGCTTTTAAATTCTAATGTCGAGTTTTCTGCAATAGCTAAAAAAGTGGTCATTAAACAACCACTAACAGCAGCAACAAACAAATGTTCGGGCGACCAAATTCCGGCAATCCCTTTAGGGAATTCTGGCGGAGTGGCTATTTCTATACAAACACTGTTTGTTTTGTTTAATTCTGGAGAACACACCACACCTTTCCTGCTGTTTTCCCAATTTATATCTACGTTATAATAGTATGCTTCCATCTTTTTCTATTTAAATTTTTTAATTAATCATTCAAAAATAATTGGTTTAAATTCTTCTTAATGATCTATTTTATTGGTTCTAATACCAAAAGGTAAATAAAGCGGACAAAAACTAATCAGGCTTGTGAATATAAAAATGACAACAAGAGCTAATAAAACAATAGCCAAAGTACCCGAAATAAAATTGGTAAAATACAATACAGCAATAATTACCGCGGCCGATATTCTTACAATTCGGTCTACTAATCCCATATTCTTTTTCATAATTACTTTATTTTTTGAAGGGTTATTGCGTTGATTACAAAATTTCATTTATGCTACTGATTTATATTTCGAAAGTATATTTATAGATTTACTTTACTTTTTAAAGGTACAATCATACCCAAGCTGGTTTATTACATAATTATTGGAATACTTTGCAAAATTCACACATTTATTTTGTGGAAGGATAGCGTTTCTAGAGGACTGAAACTAAAAAAGCCTCAGAAAATTAATTCTGAGGCTTTGCTGTTAAAATATTCTGAGTCGCCAAGAAAAGGCTGTTAATTTCTACTGCTTTGCCGCCATAAATAAAGCTTTTAGTTCGGTAGCTTCATCAGGGTGCATTTTACCGCCTAAAATTAAACGGAGTTGTCTTCTTCGCAATGCGCCATTAAATAACTCTTTTTCTTGCTCTGTTTCTGGCGTTAACTGAGGGACGGGAATGGTGCTACCACTTTGGTTTACAGCCACAAATGTAAAATAGGCTTCGTTAGATTTTACTTTTTGTCCCGACGGAATATTTTCTGCCCACACATCTAACCTTACCTCTACAGATGTAGTAAAGGCTCTTGTTACTTTAGCATGTATGGTCACTACATCGCCTAATTTTATGGGGTGCTGAAAAGAAACATTATCTACAGATGCCGTCACCACAATATTTCTGCAATGTTTTTGTGCCGAAATTGCTGCTGCAATATCCATCCAATGTAGCAATCTACCACCCATTAAATTATTTAAAGTATTGGTATCGTTAGGTAAAACCAGCTCATTCATCGTGATATAAGAGTTTTCTGGCGTTCTATTTTGCATGTTTTTATTTTTTTATAATCCGAAGTTAATTGTCAAGAATTGAAATCTTAGTCGGATAATATAATTACTGAAATATTGTTTTTATTAAATTTAATTTTTTGGGCGTCCCGGTGATAGCTATCGGGATAACACGCTCTACGCTAATTTTTTTTGACCGAAAAAAGCCAAAAAGGATGTCGCTTACTCCGATTGTCCTAAGGAGTCCCTTGGACAATCATTAACGCACAAATAGCATATAAAAAAAACGAACTACTTTATTTGAAATAAGCTCAAGCCTTTCGCCCTAAACTTTTCACCTAAAACCTTCCAGCGTTCACCTTATACCTCAGACCTTCCAATCAATAATTCCGTGGTAATCTCACCGTGTTTAACTCGGCGAAAGCCACTAATTCATCAAACCTGCTACTTGGCGACCGGTAATAAATTAATATTTGATAGCTATTTTCTGTCTGATAAAAAGAACCATCAAACTCGTGTTCTCCTATTGTTTTTCCATTGGCGTCTGTCCATACATAATGATAATCTGTTACGCCTTGCTTTACTAAAGTATTTAAAGTAAATATTTTTTGTGCTGCATTGTAAGTCATCTTGTATTCTGACTTTTTCTGATAACTGTTAAAAGCACCTAAAACATAAACAGAACCATTAGCAGAAGGTGGCGTAGCTTTTAAAGCAAAGCTCACATTGGCGTAATCTCCGTCATAATCTGGGTTGCTTCCGTCTTGATTTAAGATAAAAAAGTTACCATTATTATCTAATTGCGAGGAGTAATTAGCAATATTTTTACTGATATCGGCAAATAAGTTTACGGTATAAAGAGAATCTTTAATGTTCTCGTAAACGCCATCAGATTTAAATCTAAAACTTCTGGTATCAAACCTTCTAAACTCGTTACCTGCTGCAAAATCAAAAGTGATATTATCGGTGTAAACCAATTGATTATTCCTGATGAAAAGCGGACGTTTACTTTGTTCAGAAACATCTGTTCGGCCATTTTGCATCACCACAGCAGTAACTTCTTGGTAAGCATTTTGAATATTTAAACTAGGATGAAGGATAGAAAAATTCACTTTCTGGTTTTGATCTCTATTATTTACCTGATTAGATTGTGCAATTTGCGCTTGTAAAACTACTTTAGGTTGCACAACATAAAACCGGCGTGTCAATAACAATCGGGTAGGGTCGCTGTTTTCATAAACCTTTAATAAGTAATTGCCAGATAGTTTTGGTATTACAGTTAAGTTTGGAATGGTAAGCTGATAGTGCGTGTATTTTTGAAAGGTGTTGTATGCCGAGCGGTAATTGGTTACTAAATCTTGACTAAAACTTTCTAAATAATCTAAGCTAGAAATGTTAGAAGGTTTCCAATTCACATCGCAATGGGTTACGCTGTAAGATAAATTTCTAGAACCACTTCGTAAATCATCAAATTGTAAAATCAGACGGTCGGCAGAGCCTAAAAACATGACAGGGAAAGATTGGTCTTGACCTTGGCTAAAAAACTCAACACTTTTGATCTCTGGAATATAGTTGAAGTTCTCAAATATCGCATCAACACTTGGCGCCTGAATAACAACTGGCCTAGGTTTTCTTTCTTTTTTTTGCGCAGAACAAGAAACAGAAAATGACACAAGTAACCCGAACATTAAAAATCGACTCATTTGATTATTAAATCCTAAAAACTGCATCTTATTTTTCAAGTTTTGGTTGCTCAATTTTAAATTTTATAGTCCTAGGTCAGGTGTCCAAACACTGGAGCCTAATATCCATAATAAATGTATCGCTTTAATTACTTCTAACTTTCAACCTCCGACCCCCGTCCTCCGACCCCCGACTTCGGACTCCCGACCTCCGTCTCCCGTCCTCCGACCCCCGACTCCCGTCTCCCGACTTCTAACTTTCAACCTCCGTCTTCGGACTCCCGACCTCCGTCTCCCGACGTTATCCTTCCAAAACCATAATCTCTTCAGCCAATTTTTCCCAATGTAATTGTACTGCACCTAAGCTTTCTTTGGCTTTAGCATAACGCTCGTTAACCTCACTTAATTTTGTAGGATTGCTGTAAATCTCTTCTTTGGCAATTTCTGCTTCTAAATCTTTAACCGTTTTTTCCTTCTCGGCAATCTCATCTTCTAAAGTTTGCAACTGAACGTTTAATTTTTTCAATTGCTTTTTCTTTTCTTCAACTTCTGATGGTTTAGGCTCCTCTTTCTTAGGCTTTTCTGCTTTAGCAGGTTTTATGCCTCCTTCATCGCCAGTTTTATCTCTTTTCGATTGCCATTCTTCATACTCTTGGTAGGTGCCAGGGTAAACCTGAATGTCATGACCTTCTATAAACCAAATTTTATTGGCTACGTTATCTAAGAAATATCTATCGTGGGAAACAGCAATAAAAGTACCTTCGTATTGTGTTAAAGCCTGAATTAAAATATTAACCGATTGAATATCCAAGTGGTTTGTAGGCTCATCTAAAATCAAAAAGTTAGAATCTGTAGTTAGAGATTTTGCCAAGGCAACTCTAGATTTTTCTCCTCCAGATAGCACTCTTATTTTTTTGAAAACATCATCGCCAGTAAATAAGAAGCAACCTAAAATAGAGCGCAGCTCGGTATCGCTATGCTTCGGCGCATAAGACTGTAGTTCTTCTAAAATAGAATTGTCTAAATGTAAACTCTCTAACTGATGCTGTGCAAAAAAGGTTGTGCTTACATTATGTCCAGTTTCGCACATGCCCTTAAAAGTTTCTGTGCCTGCAATAATTCTTAATAAAGTAGATTTACCTTTACCGTTAGCACCAATCAAAGCAATCTTATCGCCTTTTTCTATTACGCCATCAGCATTTTTTAAAATATCTATAGCTGGGTAGCTCTTGTAGGCATCTTCTATACGCACTACATGGCGGCCAGATGGTTTTGAAAATTTAAAACGAAAATTTACCGTAGGGTTTTCATCATCCACATCATCTACCCGTTCTAATTTATCTAAGGCTTTCATTCTAGATTGCGCCATTTTAGCCTTACTGGCTTTGGCTCTAAAACGCTCAATTAAACGTTCTTCTTGCTTTATTTTAGCTTGCTGATTTTTAAACTCGCCTTTCTGAATTTCTCCACGTAAAGATTTTTCCTCTAAATAAAAGCTATAATTACCAGAATAGATAGTCAGCTTACTTTTTCTAGACTCTACAATACGGTTTACAATTCTATCTAAGAAATACCTATCGTGTGATACAATTACAATAGCACCATCAAAGCCGTTTAAATAAGTTTCTAACCATTTAATAGACGGTAAATCCATGTGGTTAGTAGGCTCATCTAGCAGTAAAATATCTGGTGTTTGTAATAAGATTTTAGCTAGCATCACTCGCATTCGCCAGCCTCCAGAAAAAGTATTTAACGGACGGTGTTGGTCTTCTGAAGTAAAACCTAAACCAGCCAAAATTTCGTTCGCTCGGTATTCTATGCTATAACCATCTAAAGCTTCAAACTCCATTTGCTTATCGCTCAGTTTGTTTAAAACTTCCTCAGAATAGTCTGTTTCTATTTTTTTAAGTAAAATCTCAATCTCGTCATGTAGCTGGTTTTGGCGTTCAAAAGCTTCCATGGCCACATGCAAAATACTATGGTGAGAGTCGTAAGACAATAAATCTTGGTTCAAATAACCAATTTTTAAATCTTTAGCCATAGAGACCGTACCAATAGATGGTTGATATTCGCCTACGATTATTTTTAATAAGGTAGATTTTCCGGTACCATTAGCACCAATTAAACCAATTTTTTCGCCTGGTTTTATATGCCAATTGGCCTCTTCGTATAAGGCTCTAGAGCCAATTAAGAAAGTTAAGTCGTTTATTGCAATCATTTGGGCGCAAAGGTAATAAAATTGGGGGATGATTTTATGCCCTGTGTACTATTTTTAAAAGGATTTGGAAAGGTGCTTTTACACAAAATCATACTGATACCGTGTACTTTGCTTTACTAGGCACTCATTTTTCCAATAAGCTGACCTATTACGCAAAATTCGCTCAGGGTATTACTGCCACCCACGTTTATTTAACTTGGGTCGTACTTATTTAATACCATTAGAACAAAATTAAACTCCGAGTCCAAACATTTTCGAAGTATTCGGAACTAAAATTGTTGCTTTACCTTCTGAAATTCTATATGATTTACCTGCTTCGTCAAAAACATTTAATTCAAACTCACAGTCTAATAGTGAAAATTGATCATCAATTTTCTCAATCTTTTTAATCTCAAATTTTGAATTATTTTGAATTGTTTTTGGTAAATCTGGACGTATTAAAATTGACCAACCAGGAAAGTATGAATATAAAAAACGAAATTTTGAAGAGTATAAAGTAATTGCTACTCCGTCTGCAGTATTTTCTTTTTCGAAGTCAAAAGCAAACTTTTTTGAACCTACATAATATAATTCTGACACATACTCATTAGATGGTCCAAGAAAAGTGTGATATCGAATTAATTTACTATTTGCATATTTTTTGGTGAAAGCTATTTTAAAATCAAATTTTTTATATTCATTAATGTTACTTCTATCGAAGTAACTCCATGTTTGATGAACGCCAAATAGAGTAGAATCTTTTTCTCCATACCAAAACTTATTATTTGTAGTATAAGGGGCACTCCTGCCAGCAATTTCATTATCGTAAGGTTTAATGTTAATTTGATAATTACCAAATCCAACCTCACTTTTTGTTGCAAACGGATGTTGAAATAAAAATTTTTCACCATCTAATCTGTAAGATATACTTTCTGTAATATATAACTCTTTAGGTGTTTCAATAATAGGTTCAGATTTTTTACAAGCATTCAAAAGTGCCAATTGTAAAATCAACAGGTACGTTAAAGTTTTTCTCATGGAGTTAAAAGTAATAATAAAAAATAATTACTAAGTTATTTGATTTATTTTTTCTTGTAATTAATCTGTTTCGTTTATCTCTTTTTAATATCTTGGATAATATGACAAAGGGTGTTACTTCCTAAAGGTATATCGTAAGTTTGCACAATTCTACCTATCTCAGAAAAGGTTATTTTGTCTCATATTTTCTGAATTAGAGGTTTCGCAGATACTGTCTGCGAAATTTATTTGTTCTCATAATTAATTATGAATGTAACCGACAAAAATGTATAATAATTTTACCTAACGGAAGCTGCGTAAAATATTTGGGGCGTACCTACTTTTGAAAGAGACATTCCTAAAATATATTATCATAAGCTTTTATCATCTCAAGTAAAAGAACCTGTAATAAATAAAATCCTTCAAAAAACAAAAATCTTACCATAATATGCTTTTGAGTTTATAAAATCCATCAGTTTTAGAGTTTTTATAATTGCCTAATAATTTAGGTTATGCAGAACAAGTCACAGATTGTCTATATAATTATGAGGGTATTTTAATATAAAATTTTCCATAACACAAGTTTTGCGCAAGGGATGCGGAGGGCTTGGTACATTTAATGGTTTGCCTTTTTCCAAACTATTAAATTACGGAACCCCGAAACAGCCCGACCCCGCTCTTTTTTGCGGGGATGCGTCATAATTTTATAATGATTAATAAAAATTAAACGACAACAAACGGATTAACGCTTAGGATGCTTATTTTTGTGTTATGTATAAACTTGTTAAGCCAATTTTCTTTCAATTTGACCCAGAGAAAATTCATTATACTGTCACTGATTCTTTGAGCTTTTTACAGAAAGTTTGGGGTTTTCCTAAAATTATGAAAGGTCTTTTCAACTTCGAGAGGAAAGAGTTAGAAAGAGTGGTTTTTGGATTAAAATTTAAAAATCCGGTGGGTTTGGCTGCTGGGTTTGATAAGAATGGTGAGTTTATAGAAGAATTTTCCAATTTTGGTTTCGGTTTTATTGAGTTAGGAACGGTTACTCCTTTACCACAACCGGGAAACGATAAACCCCGCATGTTTAGGTTGCCAAAAGATGAAGCTTTAATTAACCGCATGGGCTTTAACAATAAGGGTGTTGATGTGCTTGCCCGAAAATTAAAAAACGTGGAGCGTAACGGTTTAATTCTTGGAGGTAATATTGGTAAAAACAAAAATACGCCAAATGAGCAAGCTGTTGATGATTATGTGAAGTGTTTTGATGCTTTGTTTGATGTGGTAGATTATTTTGTAGTGAATGTAAGCTCTCCAAATACGCCGGGTTTGAGAGAGCTGCAAGAGAAAGCTCCGCTGATGCATATTTTAAATACGCTGCAAAAACGGAATCTCAAAAACGGTATTTCTCGACCTATTTTATTAAAAATAGCTCCTGATTTAACGGAATCTCAGTTAGACGACATTGTGGAGATTGTGCAGGAAACTAAAATTGCCGGTTTAATAGCTACTAACACAACCGTTTCTAGAGCAGATTTATTAACTACTGGTTTGGTGGTAAACGAAATGGGCGGTTTAAGTGGAAAACCTGTCCGTGATAAATCTACCCAAGTGATTAAATATTTGCATCAAAAATCTAAAGGTTCGTTTCCTATTATTGGGGTAGGAGGAATACACTCGGCTAAAGATGCGCAAGAAAAATTAGATGCCGGCGCAAGCTTGGTGCAAATTTATACTGGCTTTATTTATGAAGGTCCGGGTTTGGTTAAAAGTATTTTGAAGGGTTTGATGTAGGATAGGGTTTTTTATTTTTGAAAGTTTAGGTCAATGGAGGACACGTACCAATGAAAAAATAAAATTTCCCTAATGGATAGAAACTCTTTTAAGATGGGATGCTGAAATAAATCCGATAGCTATCGGATCAGCAGGACAAACCGCAGATCAACAAAGCAGGTCATCCTGTTCCGATAGCTATCGCGGAATCGTTTCAGGATCTTACAAGTAGGTTAGTTACGTTTAGAATCTTTTAAGATGAGATGCTGAAATAAATTCAATAACTATCGGATGAACATAAAACTCCAATTGCACCTACAACATCAAAGTCTTTAAACTTTCCTTTAACCAATCGCTACTACTAGAAATTTTCTCTTTTAACGCATTTAATGTAATGGCCTGTTTTTTTGTGGCCGGTAAAGTTAAATCTTTAGGATCTATAGGCATTTCCGAAATTTTAGTAGCAAACCAAGTGATATGTTCGTAAGGTAATGCAATTCCTAAAATCATTCCTGGTAAACCGGTAAAAGATTCTGGTCCGCCCGATACTGGAATTTGATCGGTATAAAAAGCAACCACATAAATAGAATCCATAATGATGGCATTTGCTCGGCGACAGTTAAAGCCCGCAATGTTTCTTACCTCGCTAGTGATTTTCCAATCTATTTTTCTTAAAGAATCTTTGATTAAAAAGTCTTCTTCAAAAACCTTTTTTAAGGTGGTAAATTGAGAAGCTGAAAAATCTGTAGAGACTTGATTTATTTGCGAAGTATTGCCGCCCCAATAGCCACCTTTAGAATTATTATTATCTTCTTGATTGGGCTTAAATAAACTTTGATTGGTATTAAAATACAGCTTAGAACGATATTTGATAAACTGCGGCTGTGTAGATTTATATTTATCGTAAAACTCTTTTTGCCACACATTATCATCGTTCTTAGGTTTTAATGTAGCAAACATATTAACAGATTTCTCGTATTCTATTACCCCATTATTGGTAAAATGAGCAAACTGAGCATTTGCGGAAACTGCATGCGCACAAATAAAAATTAAGATGAGGTATATTATATTTTTCATGATGTTGCTATTTTAAAGATCCAAATTTTGAGAAATCCCACGCTAATGACAGTAAAAAGTAACGTTGAATATTATTGAAAGATGTTTGTGTGATATTGTTTCCAAAAATACTTCTTCTAAAACCAGCATTTTGGTTAAATAAATCGTTTCCAGACAAAGTCAGTTTGAGATTATCTTTTTCTAAGAATGATTTTACTATGCTAGTATTAATAATTAATTGTGAAAAGTTGGTGCTAAATGAACTTGAGGCTTCTTGGAATTCATATTCAACATCGGATCTAATCATTATTTTTTTTGGTAATTTAAATGCAAATTCAAAGTTGCTATTTAGGTTAAATCCATTAGCGTTTCTAATAGATTGTAGACTAGATTCATTAATTTGATACCCAGGTTCTACGCTAAAGTACATTTCAAATTTTTCATTGAACTTTGACAGAGTAATTCTGGTGTTTGCAGTAAAACTTTTATTTTGATTTAATTCTGTATTTATAATGTTGTAGTTAGTATTCCCGTTGCCATTCAAACCTAAGCTTAAATTCCATTTAGATTTACCAATTTTACTGCTATAATCAAAATATGAATAAAAATTACTTGGTGTTTTATTCTTTAAATTTTGATAAGTGTATGTACTAAAACCTTCTGTATTGGTATTGATGTTGTTTACAATATCATTACTAGTCATACTATAACTGAAATTAAAATAAATTCCTCTATCTTTTAAAACTTTATAGTTGTTATATCCAATTCTAAAACTTTGATTAAATGCGATACCCAAATCTTTATTACCTACAGTAATATTAAGTGGGTCGTTATTGTTTAACACGGGTTGTAACTGGTTTACACTTGGCTGTTTAGTGCTCCCTGTATAATTGAAACTTAATCTTTGCTGTTTGCTAAAGCTATAAATGTAATTTAAAGAAGGTATTACGTTAACAAAGTCGCGATCAAAAACGGTATTGGCAATTAAATTATCTTGGTATAGTTTAGTAAAAGCAACTTTAGAGCCTACTGTTAAATTTGTTTTGTCTTTTTTGTAGGCAAAAGATAAACCTCCTTGGTGAGTATTGATATCGAAATTTAAATCATTAGAAAATAGAGCGTCTAATTCGGTATAATTCCCTGCGGCATCTGCATTAAAAGAGTTCAGTTTAGATAAGCTTTTGGTAAAGCTAAAATCGTAGTTAGTACTTACAGATAGTGTTTTATTTAGCTTTTCTGTTAAAGTTAAACTTGTTTTATAATTTTCGCTTTCTTGGTTATTGTCTTTTAACTGATTGATAATATCAGTTTTAGTGATAACATTGTTGGTGTAAAAATCAATATCAGACTTTAGTATTCCATTAGATTCACTATTACTATAATTCTGGTTAAATCTAAAGGTTAACGTACGGCCTGGTTTCTTAAACTTTTTACCATAAAATAAGGTAGTGGCTAAAGTGTTTTCGGCTATGTCTTCGTTAAAACTTCTACTGCCATCATTTATTAAATTATCAGTATTGGAAAACCCAGTGTTCAAGGTCGAGCTTAAATTACTTCTATTCCTAAACGATTTTTCTAAAGTTACTTTAAGGTTAGAGGAGGTGTCAATTTTTAAGTCATAAGTAATGTTAAACTTATTCTGATTTAAGTTATTGTTAAAGTTATTATTGGTGTTGTTAACCAATAGATTATTTGGTAGGTTATTCTGATTGATGGTATTTTTAAATCCTAAATTATCTAAGATACCATACTTATAATCTAGGTTAATAGCGTGTTTATCTTCTTTCCACTTGTTGTCAAAATGTACCCCTGTATTTAATATTTTTGGTACTCCTTCTCCGTAGAAACTTTCACCACCAAAAGCGTCGTTTCCACCACCAAAATACATCATCATACCGCCATCGTCAGAAATTTCTATGTTTGAGCTACCACCTACTCCCAGTTTACGAGACGATTCCCAATCTAAACCCGTTCTTCTGGTATTGCCATAAGTACTGTAAACCGACAATTTCTTTTTGTTGTTAAAAAAGTTTAATAATCCTTGCGTACTGTAAAAATCATTATCACCAGCACCAGCATCTAGTTTTCCAAAGACTCCTTTTTTCTTGTCTTCTTTTAATTGCAGATTGATGGTTTTATTTCTTACACCATCATCTATGCCTGTAAACTTGGCGTTTGCGCTTTTATCGTCATATAGTTGTACTTTATCTACCATGTCCGACCGTATATTTTTGGTAACTAGGGTAGGGTCATCACCAAAAAATTCTTCACCATCTACTAAAACTTTGGTTACGGTTTCGCCTTGGGCGGTAATTTTACCGTCTTTATCTACCGTAATGCCGGGAAGTTGCCTTAATAAATCTTCTACCTTGGCGTTAGGCTGTACTTTAAAAGTATTGGCATCAAACTCTGTGGTATCGCCTTTTAGACGTACTTGAACGGCTTCGCCTTTAAAAATTACTTCTTGCAGTAGTCTGGTTTTTAAAAATAAGTTTAAGTTTCCGAAATCTTTAATTTGATTTTTGCTTAGCGTGAAATTCTCTACATAATCTGCATAATCTGGAAAAGTAACGAGCATTAAATACTTGTCTGCAGGGAGGTTTGTAATACTAAATTCCCCAATCTCGGTAGATCTTGTAAATTTAACTAAAATAGAATCTTTTGCTCTTAGTAAGCTAATAGAAGCATTTTTTAATAGAATGTTATCGGTACTATCTCTAACAATACCTTTAATGGATTGTGCTTGGATGTTTGTGAATAGCAAGAAAATTCCGAAAATGGAGAGTAATAGGTTTTTTATCATGTTTAGGTAAACTAATAATTTAGGTAAATATGTGAATTAAATAATTTAGGTCAAAAAATATTTTAAAGTTTAACATTTAATAACATAATTTAACATTTTAATTAAATTCGGATGTCTGTTAAATTACCTATGAAAATAAAGTCGAGGTTATTGGTTTGTTTTATGCTTTTTGCTTTAATTTTCGCTTTTAAGAGTGATGATTGGGCGGATTTGTTACAGAAAAAGTTCAATTCGTACTTTTTTGAGAAAGCAGATACCAATCTTTTTATCCATACCGATAAAAACATTTATTACACCAATGAAAATATTTGGTTTAAAGCCTACATTTTTTCTAAAAACAATTTACAAAGCGAAGTTCTGTTTTTAAGACTAGTAGATTCTACTCAGAAAATTATTCTAGAGAAAAAATTCCCAGTTTATGATGTACGTTCTCATGGCGAAATTCAACTGCCGGATACTTTACGACAAGGAAAATATTTGCTGTATGCCTTTACAGATCATATGTTAAACTTTAATTCAAATCAAGTATTTACGCAGCAAATAGAAATTAAAAAAGCCAATAATAATTTTTTAGATATGGTTACTACCATCAAAGATACTGCAGGGATAAAAGCCGGAGGTTTGGTCAACATAAACTTTAAAGTTAAGCTTGGTAAAGAGCGGGTACAAAAGGCTAAAATATCTTATCAAATAAAAGTTGCCAATCATCAAATCTTCAAAGAAGATAAGGTAATAACCGATTTTTCTGGGAACGCGAGCTTAGATTTTATTTATCCTAACCTAAATCCCGACGAGCATATTTTTATCAGCGGAAGCGTAACAAATGAGGATAAAAAAACAGATTTTAATATAGAATTACCCAATTATCACCACTTTTTAAATGTTTCTTTTTACCCCGAAGGAGGTAATTTAACTATTGGACTAAACCAAATGAAGGTTTTCACATCAGATGTTAATAAAAAAGCCATAGCTGCAAAAGTTATTATTAAAGAAGATGGAAAACCCTTTGCTCAGTTTAATACCAATCTTAACGGACTTGCTTTTCCTAAACTCCGTTTCAAAAAAGAAAGTAATTATAGGGTAGAGGTAATCACAAAAAAGCATCAAATAGCTGTAGATTTTCCCTTAGCAGTTGACGAGAAAGCGTATCAAATTTCTTTGAGAGATAAAAAAGCTCAAAAATCTATATTGATCAATAGCTTTGGGAAAAGAGAAAAAGTCTTCCTGGTTTTAAGATCAAACAGTCAGTTATTAATGACTAAAGAACTCGATTTTTCCTCAACGGATTCCTTAAATATTCCTTTAGTAGATATCGGTTTAACCAAAAGCATAGTAGAAGTTTCTCTTTTCAATCAACAATCAGAAATTTTAGCTCAAAGAATGTTTTACCAAAATGTTAAAGATTGGTACAACATCCAAATTAATTTTGACAAAAAGATTTATACTACTAGAGCCCAATTTAAAGGTGAAATTGTAATAACCAATAATGAAAACGTTCCTGTAGAAGCCAATTTATCTGTCTCCATAGTTGCCGAAAGCACTGTTAATCCAGCCTTTTTTAATCGGATAGATGAGGATTATTTTGCACATTTAAATAAAACAGATGCTTACTTACCCTCTAACTATTCAGATTATAATGATTATTTGATAGGAAAGCATTGGCAAAATGCCAATTGGGAACAGGTTTTAAATTACAACCCTACAGGAACACTTAAACTATTTAAAAATGCAGGCGGATTATTGGGACAAATAGAACATTTAAAAGGTAAACCCATAACTATAAAGGAGTTGTATTTATTTGATAAAGATCAAATTACTGCCTTAGCGATAGACGAAAATGGAAGTTTTCAAATTCACCCAGCTAACTTAATTACTAAATCTAACAACAAACCTTATTTATTATTAGGTAATAGTTTTTTTAATAGTTATAACCTTAAAATCAATTCTTATGCTACCGTATTTGATAATCGAGTTTCTTATTTAAACCTTAAAAAATATTTCCGAGACGATTTAATTTTAGAGCCAGTCAAAAAGTTCAATTCATCTATGCTTAACAATACTACCGTTTTGAATGAGGTTGTTGTAAAGGCAAAAAAATACGAAGTCGAATACAATTCTAACATCTATAAATCCACTAATTGTATGGATTATGTTTGTTTCAATAACATATTAAATTGCGGAAATCACAGAATTGGCGGCTCAACACCAGTGGACGGTGGATTATACCAATATGGAGGTAGAACTGTGGAGTATAAAGGGTGTGCATCTGAAGAAAAAAAGGAAACTAACATTGCTTTAGATAACATCTTTTTACCACAAACTTTTTATTTACCAAATTACCAGCAATTACCTAAAGAAATTAAAGAGTTAGCAACTACTTTGTACTGGAATCCAAACTTAAATACAACTAAAGAAGGTAAAGCATTGATAGAATTTTACAATTCTGATGTAAAAGGTAATTTTAAAATCATTATACAGGGAGTTGATATTCAAACTTTAAGACCGTTATTTGGGCAATCAAGTTATTTGGTTTCTGATCTATAGTGTGTTTTGGAGGTAAAAATAATTTGCCACAAATGGGTAGTTTACGTGTGTTTTTTATCTGAGTATTGGGAGTAAAAAATAAGATTTAGTTACAAATACACGAATGTTCAATAATGAAAAATAGGATGAATGACTGAATATTATCGACACACAATCACCATTCAAATTACTTATAACCCAAAATATGATTAGTGCATTCGTGGCAAAAAAAATAATCAGCCACGAATACACGAATGTTCACTCATAAAAATCCAGATTGCTGCTCAGATTATTTATAACCCAAAATATGATTAGTGCATCTGTAGCAAAAAAAAGAATTAGCCACGAATACACGAATGTTCACTAATGAAAAATAGGATGAATAATAGATTACTATTTTCACTCAAAAAAATCCAGATTGCTGCTCAGATTATTCATAACCCAAAATATGATTAGTGCATTCGTGGCAAAAAAAAATAATCAGCCACGAATACACGAATGTTCACTAATAAAAATTCAGATTGCTGCTCAGATTATTTAGAACCCAAAATATGATTAGTGCATCTGTGGCAAAAAAAAGAATTAGCCACGAATACACGAATTTTCACTAATGAAAAGTGGATGAATGACTAAATATTATCGACAAACAATCACCATTCAAATTATTTATAACCCAAAATATGATTAGTGCATTCGTGGCAAAAAAAACTACCCATGATGTTTTTGCACTAATTTTCAATTATTATCTACTATCCAATGGCAAAACACACCATCCCTAGCCAAACCTATTGTAATTTTTTTAATCCTAATTTTTAAACATTCAATTATTAAACAATCTTTTATAACTTAGTTTTTCTCTAAAAATTAAATATGAAAAGATTAAGCTATTTACTCATCCTTTTATTTCCTTTACTTTCTTGTGCCCAAAGCAATAAAGATGATGTAAAGAATAACTATAACAAAATAGAACGATACATCACCATGCGAGATGGCATCAAACTATTTACTTCCATCTATATTCCTAAAGAATCATCACCTTCAAAAAAATACCCAATCATGATGCAGCGCACCTGCTATAGCGTTGCTCCTTATGGCGAAGATAAATTTAAAACCAGTCTTGGTCCATCAGAAACTATGATGCAAGAAGGTTATATTTTTGTTTACCAAGATGTACGTGGCCGCTGGAAGAGTGAAGGACAATGGACAAACATGACGCCCGTTATCGATAACAAAAAATCTAAAAAAGACGTAGACGAGGGTTCTGATACTTACGATACCATAGATTGGATGCTTAAAAATATCCCAAATAATAATGGTAAAGTAGGGCAGTGGGGTATTTCTTATCCTGGCTTTTATACTGCGGCAGGCTTAACCGCTAATCACCCGGCTTTAAAAGCAAGTTCGCCACAAGCACCAATTTCAGATTTTTGGTTTGATGATTTTCACCATAACGGAGCGTTTATTCAATCGTACTTTTTTACTTTCCCAGTTTTTGGAGTTCAGAAAGCAGACACTACAACAAGTGCTTGGTATAAAATGATCGACCCAAAAACCAGAGACGGCTACCAATTTGGAATGGATTTAGGGCCACTTAAAAATGCCGACAAATATTATGTTGATAATTTCTTTTGGCAAGAAACGGTAAACCACCCTAACTACGATGAGTTTTGGCAAAAACGCAATCTATTGCCTCACTTAAACAACGTTACCCCAGCCGTAATGACGGTAGGTGGCTGGTTTGATGCCGAAGACATGAGGGGTCCATTGGCTATTTATAAAACTATAGAAAAAAACAATCCAAAAGCATACAACACTATTGTAGAAGGACCATTTGGGCATGGCAGATGGAGCAGAGAAACTGGACATACCATGCACAACGATATTTATTTTGGCGATAGCATTGCTACCTATTACCAAAAAAATATCGAAGCTAAATTCTTCAATCACTTTTTAAAAGGTGCTGGCGACGGTAAAACAGGTTTACCAGAAGCTTACATGTTTGATACTGGCGCTAAAAAATGGCAACAGTTTGATCAGTGGCCGGCAGCTAACACCGAGAATAAATCATTCTCTTTAAATTTAGGAGGCGGTTTATCAGAAATCTCGACCAAGGAATATGACGCTCGCGATTTCGTTAGCGATCCACTAAAACCAGTTCCTTATACTTCAGACATCACCACAACCATTGGTTTTACGCCGTTTAATTACATGAGCGAAGATCAGCGTTTTGCAGGTACCCGTCCCGATGTTTTGGTTTATCAAACAGAAGTTTTAACCCAAGATATCACGTTAGCAGGCGAGATTTTAGCTAAATTAAGAGTGAGCACAACCGGTACAGATGCTGATTGGGTGGTGAAACTAATTGACGTTTATCCAGCTAACGAACCAAACAACCCTTACATGCCTAACAAAAATATCACTTTAAGCAATTATCAGCAAATGGTACGCTCAGAAGTAATGCCGGCAAGGTTCAGAAACAGCTTCGAAAAACCAGAAGCCATGGTGCCAAATCAAGAAACTGCAGTAAATATCCCAATGCAAGACGTGTTGCATACTTTCAAAAAAGGGCACCGCATGATGGTACAAATTCAGAGCACTTGGTTTCCGTTAATTCAGCGTAATCCGCAAACATTTGTACCTAATATTTACAAGGCAGATGAGCAAGATTTCCAAAAGCAAACACATAAAGTATTTAACAATAGCACTTTAGAGTTTAGTGTTTTAAAATAAGGAGAAGAAATTAATTTGGGCGTTCCCTAAGGCATTCCACACAAATGCCAGCACACAGGGCGGGCTTTTCAGTGTATTTTTTTTGCCTCTTGCAGTTTGGCAAGAGGCAAAAAAAGATGCCGTTTCTCCGAAGGAGTCCTTTGGACAATCCCTAACGTAAAACTTATCACATTAATACCTCGGTCTGTGTCCTCACAGAACGAAATAAAAAAAACAAATTAATGGCCTGTGAGGACACAGACCATGGATATTTTTAAAAACTCTAACAATAGCCTTCGGGCTAACTAATTAAATTTAAATTACGGTTTTTGTCACTACAGCTCATGTAAATTGAGATAAATAAAGAACAATGAAAAATCTGTTAACTTCTATCAAAATAATCATTTTATTAGGAACAACACTAAACAGCTGCGCCCAGTTAATGGAAAATAAAAATTCATTTTCTAGAGCAGATAGTTTACGTGGAAGTCTCACCTCACCATTTAGGACCTGTTATGACATTAATTTCTACCATTTAAATGTGAAAGTTAATCCTACAGAACAATACATCAGCGGAAGCAATACTTTTAAATTTACGGCTACCACCAATTTTAAAACCCTGCAGTTTGATTTATTTGATAATTTAAAGATCGATAAAATCGTTTATCATCAGCTAGAGCTTACAGGGAAAAGAGAATATAATGCAGTGTTTCTAACCTTCCCTAAAGAGATAGCCAAAGGCAAGCAAGATAGTTTTACAGTTTATTACTCGGGCAAACCTACAGTAGCAAAAAATGCACCTTGGGATGGTGGTTTTGTATTTTCCAAACGCGACGGTGGTAAAAATTTTATTGCCACTGCCTGCCAAGGAGCCGGAGCTAGTATTTGGTGGCCTACAAAAGATCAACAAGCAGACGAAGTGGATAGCGCAATGATTAGCATCAGCGTTCCAAATGACATTATGGATGTTTCTAACGGTAGATTAGTAGGTAAAACCGATTTAAAAAACGGTTATACGCGTTACGATTGGAAGGTGAACAATCCCATCAATAATTACGACTTCGCTGTGAACGCAGCAAATTATGCTCATTTTAATGATATTTATAAAGGTTTAAAAGGAGATTTAACTTTAGATTATTACGTTTTACCAGAAAATCTGGCTAAAGCCAAAACCCAATTTACCGATGTGAAAAAAATGTTAGAAGCATTTGAACATTGGTTTGGTCCATATCCTTTCTATGAAGATGGCTATAAGTTAGTAGAAACGCCGTTTTTAGGAATGGAGCATCAAAGTGCTATTGCTTACGGGAATAAATACAGAAATGGATATTTAGGTCGGGATTTGTCTGGAACTGGCTGGGGTTTAAAATGGGATTTTATTATTGTGCATGAAAGTGGTCACGAGTGGTTTGGAAACAACATCACCTCAAAAGATATTGCAGATATGTGGATTCATGAAAGCTTTACAGCTTATTCAGAAAGTTTATTTACCGAGTATTTTTATGGTAAAGAAGCCGGTACCGCTTATGTAATTGGAACAAGAGGTAATGTGCAAAATGATTCGCCAATTATTGGTCCGTATGGGGTAAACAAAGAAGGCTCTGGCGATATGTACTACAAAGGAGCAAACCTATTGCACACCATTAGACAAATCATTAACGATGATGAAAAATGGCGTTCAATTTTAATAGGTTTAAACTCTAAATTTGGTAAAAAAACAACTACTAGTAAAGAAGTGATAGCTTACATTAACGCACAATCTGGAAAAAATTTAGCTTCAATTTTTGCTCAATATTTAAATTTTAAAAATATTCCCGTTTTAGAGTTAAAGCAAGAAGGAGCAGATGTAAAAATGCGTTGGGTAACAGATATAAAAGATTTTAAGATGCCTTTAAAATTAGAAAATGCCAATAATTGGATATATCCTACAAACCAATGGTCGGTTTTAATAACCGATAAGCCATTAGCAGACATTAAAATAGACCGTAATTTTTATATTAATGTGAAATATTAACTTTTTGATGCAACGTTTTTAATTATTTAGCGTCAAATAAGATACAAACCATTAATTAAAACAAAATGAAAAGATTAATTCCATTAGGCTTTATTGCAATATTGTTTTTAGCAACAAGTTCTTTAACAGCAAAAGATAATAACAATTTCGAAACAGAAACAAGATCAGTAAAAAACTTCCACGTTATAACTTCTGGAGGTTCTTTTAATGTTTACGTAAAGCTTGGCACTACAGAAAGTTTAAAAATAGAAGGAGATAGCGAAGATTTGAATCGTATTGAAACAGTTGTACAAAACGGAATGCTTAAGATTAGATATAAAAGAGATTTTAACAATTGGAATAGTAGCACAGGTGATGTAAATATCTACATCACGGCCGTTAAATTAGACGGGTTAATACTATCTGGATCTGGATTAATAGAATTGGAAGGTACAATGTCTTCAGCAAGCGCAGATATAAGGTTGAGTGGATCTGGAAAGATTAAAGCCAATATGGATACCCAAAGTGTAGGTATTGCATTAAGTGGATCTGGAAATTTAGATTTAGGCGGTAAAACCGGAGTAATAAATGTCTCTATTTCTGGTTCGGGCACTTTAAATGCAGAAGATTTAATTGCCGACTCTGGCACTGTAAATGTTGCAGGCTCTGGAAGTGTTTATGTTCATGCAAAAGAGAATTTAAAAGCTAATTTAATGGGTTCAGGAAATATTAAATACAAAGGCGATCCAGAACTTACGATTAGTAAAGTAGGCTCTGGCAATGTGTCTAAAATGAAATAAGTTAGATTTTTAAACGATAAATTAAAAGCCAATAGCATAATGTTATTGGCTTTTTTTATTTTGAGCTTTTTTGATTTAAACTTAAATTCCGAATTTGGTTTTCCGTTGCCGAAAAAATATGATTTGTGTATCGGAAGCTGAACGTTTTTTGCCACAGATGCACAGATTTAGAAGAATAATTCTAGTTAATATTTAAAACTATTTGGATTTAACTACTTGGCAGAAGAGTTTGGCTATCTGCGAAAACCAGCTTATTATTATTTCGAAGAGCGCCAAAATAGGGTTTGGGTTCTTTGCGTATTCTTACACTTTTTCTTTGTGTGAAAAAACCAAGTCTATTGTTTTTTAGAAAAGGTTTCTCGCAAAGTTTAAGAAAGGTTCACGCAGAGTATCGCAAAGAAGTGTCGCAAAGAACGCAAAGTTTAAAACTTAAGAAAGCAAAGATAAATCAGCGTTATTTTTACTTTGAAGAGCGCCAAAATAGGCTTTGCGCTCTTTGCGTATTCTTACATTTTTTCTTTGCGTGAAAAAAAACTCATCATTATTTAAACAAGATCTCTCGTTAAAATATTAAAGGAAACCTAAATGATTATCTATTTACAAAGCTGCGTTAGGGATAGAAACGGCAGCTTTTTTGTTTGTCCTTCGACTCCGCTTAGGATGACAAACAAAAAACTACAGTGGATAGCCTGTTAAAACGCCCAAATAATTAAATTTTTAAAGAATTATAATGTAGAATAAAACTTAAAACGGTAAACCTATACCAAATTGAATTTGGGAGAGGGAGTATCTATCAGGACCATTGCTATTGAAATAATCATCTTTAAATGCTTTCTTACCCGATTTATCAAACCAGTATTTGTAAACGTATTGTTTGGTCCCGGTAAATTGCGGATCTTTAAATTTAAAGCCAGCGTCTAACCTAAATACGAAGAAAGAAACATCAAACCTTAATCCTAATCCTACACCAATAGCGGTTTGGTTAAAAACCTCGCTAAACTTAAACTCACCGCCTTTTTGCAAATTATTTTTCCTTAGCAACCAAGTATTTCCAAAATCTACAAAAGTTGCCCCTTTAACTTTAGCTCCAGAAAAGTTGTCTAATAACTTAAATCTATACTCTATGTTACCTTCAAATTTAATATCGCCTAGTTGGTCTAAGTTTCTTAGGTTAGTTCTAACGGTGTCGTTTGCTAAAATAGATCGGTTATAATTTCCTGGACCCAAAGTACGAGCTTGCCAAGCTCTAATTCCGCTAGAGCCACCTGCAAAAAACTGTTTATCAAAAGGTAAGGTTTTAATGTTACCATAGCTATAACCTAAGCCTGGGTTAAGTCTAAAAATAATTTGATTTTCTTTGCCTAAAAATCTATAAAATCTAATGTCGGTTTCTACTTTGCTAAATTGGGAGTAGGGCACTCCAAATATTAATCTTTGATTGAAACTGTTTTTATTATTACCTAATCTAGATATTATTGCGGCAGAGTTTCCTCCTATTTCTGCATTACCAGAGAAGTATATAAAATTACTTAAGGTGGTTAGCTTGACTAAGTTTAACGAGTAGTTGTAAAAAGAACTACTTACTAATTGAGACCTTAAAGTAAATAATAAAAAGTTGTTTCCGTTATTAATTAATGTCTGAGACAGTAAGGGATTTACTTTACCTAATGCGTATTGTATGTTTATGACGGTTAAAGAGTGCTGTTTATATTTTGTTTCTAACCAATCGTATGTTAGGGTGCTTCCTAAAGTGTTTCTAGAATAATTATTGGTTAGTCTATATATTTGATAATTGGTAGCTATTCTAGTTCTTGGAATTCCGTTTTTACCTAATAAAGAAAAGTTAAATGGTGTTATTAATCTAGGAAAACTTAAGCTTACGCCTACTTGGTAATCTCGGCTTAATAACCTGTCGGATAAATTACCAGATATATTTTTGTCAAACTGTAAACCTGTTCTTAGCTTAACTTCAAAAAGTTCTGCTCCGCCAAAAATATTTTTGTTTTGATAAGTTACACCTAAGTTTACGCCAGTAATACTAGAGTTAAAAGTATAATCACCCTCTATCCGGTTAGATTTCTTTTTTAAAGGCACCATATCTATTAAACCTAAAAGGATATGATTTGCAGTGTCTCCGGTCAGACGATAGTCCACACTTACGCTTTTAAAAGCGTTCATGTCAAAAAAGCGCCGTGTAGTTAGTTCAGAATTAGAAACATTATAAATGTCTCCCTTTTTTAAAAAAATATAATTTGTTAGTTTTTTCGGTTTAAAAAACTTAGAATAATCATAAAACTTGTACTGCGAGTCTATTACGGTGGTATCGGGAACCATTTCTGGCGTAATTATTCCGCTGCTGGGCTGTATTCTAATTAAAGTATTATCTAGCGTATAAATCTGGTGCTTACTGCCGTCTGGCGGATTAATAATTTCTAATTTAACATCTGCAACTCCACTATTAAAATTAGTGTCTACTGTTGGTCTTACATACTGCCTTAAGAAGTTATAATATCCGTTTCTTTTCATTAAATCATAAATCTGCTCCCGCTCGTATGCGATGCTGTCGGTGTCGTATCTTTTGCCCGAGTCTATTCTTGTGAATTTGTTTCTATTGGCTAAATAAATTCTTTTAATAGTGGTGTCGGTAACATTAATAGTGATGTTTCTGAATTGAAACTCGGTGCCAGGTTTAGCGAAAAAGTACAGCGCTGCTTTTTTATTTTTTATGGCAACACTATCAGTCACTTTAGCATTTAAATAGCCTTTAATTTTTAAAAACTGCTCTATTTGGTTTCTAGATAATTCTACCAAACTGCTATCTAAAATATGCGGAGCCTCACCAATTTTTTTCTTTCCTTTTTTACTAAAAGAATTGTAAAGCCATAAACTAAACCAAGAATTTGGACGAACATCTAAAGGGATATAATCTTTTGCTTGTTCTGCAAATGCCTTATCAACTCCTTTTATTTCTAATTTTGTAACCAATGCTTGGTTTTTTTGCAGTCTCTTGGTAGACCTACAACCAATAGTTATAAAAATAAAAAACGCTAATATTGTAAAAGGATTAATAAAATATGCTTTCAAAATCTCAAATAAGTTTAATTACTGCACTACATCAAAAAAAGTACCGTAAAGAGCATCAACTATTTTTGGTAGAAGGTTTAAAGGCCATCACAGAATTTTTAAATTCTAAATATGCACTTCATTCTATCTTTTGTGTTAACAACCTAACGTCAAATTTGCTTAAATTATCTGGTAAACAAAAAGTTTTTGAAATTAGTGAATTAGAACTAAAAAAAATAAGCAATTTACAACAGCCGCAAGGTGTTTTGGCCGTTTTTGAAATTCCTGAAAAGTTAGATTTTGTAGAAAATAGTGTAGACGATATGGTATTGGTGCTAGACGGGATTCAAGATCCAGGGAATTTGGGCACCATTATTAGAACAGCAGATTGGTTTAATTTTAGACATATTTTATGCTCCATAGATTGTGTAGATATTTACAACCCTAAAGTGGTACAAGCTACCATGGGATCCTTGGCTCGTGTCCAAGTTATTTATACAGAATTAGCGCCAATTTTAAAACAAACTCAATTACCTATTTATGGTACACTTTTAAATGGCGATAATATTTATAGCACTAATTTTAAGCCTAAAGGTTATTTAGTTTTTGGTAACGAAGGCAATGGAATAAGTGAAGAAATTATCTCTTTGATAACTAAAAGAGTAACTATTCCGGGTGGAAATAACACCGAATCTTTAAATGTTGCCATTTCTGCTGCAATTTGTTGTGCAGAGATCAAGAGAAATATACTTAAATAAGTTGTCTTGTATTAAAATTTTACTATTTTTGCAATCCTTAAAGATAGGGTCGAGTGGCCGAGTGGCTAGGCAGAGGTCTGCAAAACCTTCTACAGCGGTTCGAATCCGCTCTCGACCTCGTTTAAAATTTTAAAAAAAGAAAAAGTCATGGCAGTAACGCGTTTAAAAAGAAAAGACAGAAGAAATAAAACAGTTTCTCGTTTGGAAGTTCAGTTCTTAAAAAATGCTACCAATGTAGAAATTGGTAGTCGTTCTCAAGAACCTAAAGATAGCCAAGTGGTTAAGAACAATGCAGTTTTAGCTTCAATAGCTAACTAATTTTCTTCAAATTTTTGTTAATCCTGTTTATCGGCCGATAAACAGGATTTTTTTTGCCTAATTTTTTGAATTTGCAGTCTTAACGCAGGCAATAAATTGGTGTTGCCCATAAATTTTTTTATTTACAGCATAAAATTTTTGAAGTGAGCACAATTATTATATTTTTACGCCACCACTAAACCAGAATCATGAAAAGAATACTTTTATTATTGATGTTAACAGCATCTTTTACTACTCTTTACGCTCAATCGGCAAATGATGTTGTTGGGAAATATATAAATTCATCGGGCGAGGCTCATATTCAGATTTACAAAAAGGGGGGTGCTTATTTTGGTAAAATAGTTTGGCTTAAAAGTCCTAATAATGAAAATGGGAAAGTAAAAGTAGACGAAAAAAACCCAAGTGTTAATCTTCAATCTCGTCCAATTTTAGGTTTGGAAATTGTAAAAAATCTAAAATTCTCTGATGATTATTGGGACGATGGCACAATCTACGATCCCAAATCAGGCAAAACCTACAGCAGTAAAATTACGCTAAAAGGTAAAAATCAGCTAAATGTAAGAGGTTATATAGGCCTTTCTTTGATAGGAAGAACAGATATTTGGACCAAAACTAAATGAGATTTTGGCTAATCATATTCCTATTTATTTTCTCTAATCTAGTTGTTAATGCTCAAGATTATAAAGTCTCTTTATTAGATAGCGGCAAAAATACCAGCATAAGAGGATTAAGTGTGGTAGACAACCAAGTTGCTTGGTTAAGTGGAAGCGGAGGCTGGGTAGCTAAAACAGAAAATGGTAAAGACTTTACTTGGCAACAGTTAAAAGGGTACGAGAAAATTGATTTTAGAGATATAGAAGCTTTTTCTAAAGACGAGGCCATTATTGTAAGTGCAGGCTCGCCAGCTTATATTTTAAAAACGATAGATGGTGGCGCAAACTGGAACAAAGTTTACGAGAATACAGATACAGCTATTTTTTTAGACGGTATGGATTTTTGGAACAACAAGAAAGGAATCATCTTTGGCGATCCTATAAATATGCAAATGCAAATTTTGCAAACCAAAGATGGCGGTAACACTTGGGTAAATACATCGGCGAAAGCCAATATCAATTTAGCCAAAGGGGAAGGTGGTTTTGCAGCAAGTGGAACTAGTATCAGAACCTTTAAAAACTTGGCTTATATTGCTACAGGCGGTTTACAATCTAATTTATACGTTTCTAAAAACAAAGGTCAAGATTGGATTAAACGAGAATTACCAATGATACAAGGCCAAGCCTCTCAAGGTTGTTTTTCTTTTGCAGTCAATCAAAAACGCATTTTTATTACTGGCGGCGACTATGTGAAAGACCAATGGTCAGAAAAAAATTACTTCTATTTAGACTTTTACAATTGGCAATGGAAACAGGCAGATACAGCTCCTTTTGGCTATAAATCCTCCATAGAAATTGTAGCTCCAAACCAATTAATTGCAACAGGAACATCAGGAACAGATATATCATTAGACAATGGCCTGTCTTGGCAATTACTTACAAAAAAAGGTTTTAACGTTTGCAAAAAAGCAAAAAAAGGTAACCTCATTTTAATGGCAGGCGGTAGAGGTAAGGTGTATTTGGTTAGTTTAGCCGATTAATAATTTGGGCAATTGCTCACTAAGAGGAGGACCGGGCTTTCTCTTCAATATTTTTGTTCCTCTAGCTCAATTTTACCCCACCAATACACAAAAATGATTTCCGTCCCGCATAGCTATCGGGACAATCCCTATTGCAGCTGGGTGGTAAACTTTCAAAGTTTGAATACTGATCTTGTATATCTGCTTTTGTAGCAGCAGGGTCTCTCGTTAGAGGACCCTGCTTTTTTAAACAAAATGCAGAATCACTACTCCGTCATGTCGACCAAAGCAGACAATTTCATCCTATAAGTTTTAAGAAATACATTGGGATGCTTCGCTGCACTCAACATGACGAAAGGCAGAGCAGAACCCTGTGCTAAATACCAAAAACAAAAAAAAAGCAAGACTTTCTAAAATCTTGCTTTTTGTATCTTACTTCTTGTGTCTTTAATCTCACATCTCAAATCTGGCTTCTTGTGTCCTTAATCTCGTATCTCCCTTTTATTGCATTAAAAACTTAAAGTTTGCTATATTTTTAAGAGAGATTCCAGTGCCACGTACAACGGCTCTTAAAGGATCGTCGGCTACATGAACAGGTAACTTAGTTTTTGCGCTGATACGTTTGTCTAAACCTCTTAATAATGCACCACCACCAGTTAAATAAATACCTGTTTGGTAAATATCGGCAGAAAGCTCGGGCGGAGTGATTTCTAAAGCTTTTAAAATCGCTTCTTCAATTTTAGAGATCGACTTATCTAAACAATGTGCAATTTCTGTGTAAGAAACCGTAATTTGTTTTGGTACACCGGTCATTAAATCACGACCTTGAACAGCAAAATCTGCTGGAGCATCAGTTAACTCGGGCAAGGCAGAACCTACTTCAATTTTAATTCTTTCGGCAGTACGGTCGCCAATCATAATATTATGCTGACGACGAATATAATTTACAATATCAGAGTCGAAGTTATCTCCAGCAACACGGATAGATTGGTCGCAAACAATTCCAGACAAAGCAATAACTGCAATCTCTGTAGTTCCACCACCAATATCAATAATCATGTTACCCATTGGCTCTTCTACATCAATACCGATACCTACGGCTGCTGCCATTGGTTCGTAAATAAGGTAAACTTCTTTGGCTCCAGCAATCTCTGCTGAATCTCTAACCGCTCTTTTCTCTACCTCGGTAATGCCAGACGGAATACAAATAACCATACGTAAAGAAGGGAAAAACCAGCCTTTGCCGCCGTTAATCATTTTAATCATACCGCGTATCATGTGCTCGGCAGCGTTAAAATCTGCAATAACACCATCTTTTAGCGGACGAACAGTTTTTATATTTTCGTGGGTTTTACCTTCCATTTGCATGGCCTGTCTCCCAATTGCTATAATTTTATCTGTCTTTCTATCAATAGCCACAATAGACGGCTCGTCTACCACAACCTTATCATTATGAATAATTAAGGTGTTTGCAGTGCCTAAATCAATTGCAATTTCTTGTGTGAACCAATTAAATAAACCCATCTATAAGTATTAAGAATTTTTTTGTAAAAATAAGGTCTTTATTACAATAAATCTAATATAATTTATGGTGATAAAGCCATTTTAATGTTTAAAGTGACGTACACCTGTTGTTACCATGGCAATTCCTTTTTCATTGGCCATATTTATAGAGTCTTGGTCTTTTATAGAACCACCCGGTTGTAAAACGGCAGTAATACCCGCTGCGGCTGCTAGCTCTACACAATCTGGAAAAGGGAAAAACGCATCAGAAGTCATTACTGCTCCTTTTAAAGAAAAACCAAAGCTTTCGGCTTTTATTATGGCTTGTTTTAGAGAATCTACTCTAGACGTTTGTCCCACGCCGCTGGCTATTAAAGTATTGTCTTTAGCAAAAACAATGGTATTAGATTTAGTGTGCTTCACTAATTTGTTGGCAAAATATAAATCGTTTAATTCTTTTGTTGTAGGTCCCTTTTGGGTAACGGTTGTCATTAATTCTGGACCTTCTACCGTATTATCTTTGTCTTGCTCTATCACTCCGTTTAGAAGTGTTTTGAACAATTTACCTGGCAAGGCTACCTCTTTTCTTCTTAGTATAATTCTATTCTTTTTAGAGGTAATTACTTTTTCTGCTTCTGCCGTGTAAGAAGGGGCAATTAAAACTTCAAAAAATAACTTGTTAATTTCTTTTGCTGTGGCTTCATCAACCTCGGCATTGCAAATTAATACGCCACCAAAAGCAGAAACAGGATCGCAAGCTAAAGCGGTATTCCAAGCGTCTAAAATTACTGGTCGACTAGCAATTCCACATGCATTAGTATGTTTTAAAATCGCAAAAGTAGGCTCGGTAAATTCGTCTATCAAGGCAACAGCAGCATCAACATCAACCAAATTATTGTACGACAATTCTTTACCATTCAATTTATCAAACATGGCTTCTAAATCGCCATAAAAAAACCCTTTCTGATGTGGGTTTTCGCCGTAACGTAAAATAGAAGCCTTTTGCTCGCTTTGTTTAAATACGGTTAGCGCATCATCGCCTTGGTTAAACCAGTTGAAAATGGCAGTATCGTAATGAGATGAGGTATTAAAAGCATTACGAGCAAATGATTTACGTTGTGCCAGCGTAGTCTCTCCGTTTTGTGTTTCTAGTAAATTATTTAAAGCTTTATAATCATCTTTAGAAGCTATAATGACTACATCTTGATGATTTTTTGCAGCGGCTCTAATTAAAGAAATTCCGCCAATGTCAATTTTCTCAATAATATCTTGGTCGGTAGCATCAGATTTTACTGTTTCTTCAAAAGGATATAAATCTACAATCACTAAATCTATCTCTGGAATCTCGTACTCGGCAATTTGTGCTTCATCACCCTCGTGGTTTCTACGTGTTAAAATACCACCAAAAACCTTTGGATGTAGCGTCTTCACTCGGCCACCTAAAATAGATGGGTAAGAAGTTAAATCTTCTACCGGAATAACAGCAACACCTAAATCGGTTATAAATTTCTCGGTGCCACCTGTAGAATAAATATTTACACCTAATTTTTGTAATTGATGAATAATTGGCTCTAAATTATCTTTATAATAAACAGAAATTAAGGCATTTTTAATTTTAACAGGATGGCTCATGATATTTTTTTGTTTGAAGCCGCAAAGATAGAAAAATGAATAATTTATTTGGAACAGATATGAATTATAGTTGATTAATAATTTGTTTTTGGTAGAGTTTTGTAAAAATGAATACAATTTGAGCGTTTTAATTCAGATTTATCGGGACTGTATCTTTTTTTGTCATCCTGTGCGGAGTCCGATAGCTATCGGATGAAGAACACTAAAAAAAAGCCTGCCCGAAAAACAGGCGATGAAGCAATTTGCAAATGGAAAATTCACAATCAAATTGAGCTTTTAAATCCATAAATTAATCTTTTAAAAATTATGTTTAAGATTAGCGTAAGTTGAGGAGAAATAAGATTAGATTGGGTAATCCCTAAATCATTTTCATTTTCTTAATTAAGCCTTCTATCACTTTAGGGAAGTGTAAATGCTCTAATTGCTGGACTTTGAATTTTAGCATTTTTAAGTCGTCACCCTTGTCTATTTTAAATTTAGATTGGTGAATTACTTCTCCTTCGTCAAAATGTTCGTTTACAAAATGAATAGTAATACCAGATTCTAGTTCTTTAGCATCTAAAACAGCTTGGTGCACACGGTCGCCGTACATTCCTTTACCACCATAATTTGGCAACAATGCTGGGTGAATATTGATGATTTTATTTGGATATTTTTTTAACAGATTCTCTGGTACTAGCCACATAAAACCGGCAAGGACAATAAGGTTGATGTTTAAATTTTGTAAAAGAGCAATGATTTTGTTGCTATTGTAAAACTCTTCTTTGTCGAAAATGTGAGAAGGTGTTTCAAAATTGTCTGCCCTTTGCAAAACGTAGGCATAAGGATTGTTTGTTAGAACTAAGGCTACTTCGGCGTCGTTACTTTTTTTAAAATGCTCCATTATTTTTTGGGCATTTGATCCAGAACCTGATGCAAAAATGGCGATACGTTTCTTCAAAATTGGTATTTTTTAATCCTAACTCCAAATATATAGATTTGAATGGGATAGAAAACCAATTTATAAAAATTAAACTAAATTTTTTGTTTTAGCATTCTTTTGGCTGTCGATTTTAATAAAATGAATATCAATAAGCAGTTGCAATAGGGATTTGTAGGGCTTGGTACATTTTTTTGGTGCAGGCACACCAAAAAAATTACGGTACCCCGTAAAAGCCCGACCCTCGGGGTAGTGGCTTTGTGCGCTGGGAGGGATTGCCCAAATTATAATTTGTCTTTATGATTTCTATTCTCATAGGTCATAAATTTTAATTTTTATATTGCCAGCTCATATCCTTTTTTTAATGAAGAAAGTAGTTTCGCATCTTAGTTTTCAAGTTTTAGTGGCCATAGTTTTAGGCTTACTATTTGGTATTTATTTTCCTACTTACGCAAGTTCGGCAAAGTTATTAAGTCAGACTTTTATTAACATGATCACCATGTTAATTGCGCCCATCATCTTTTTCACCATTGTATTGGGTATTGCTAGTATGGACGATATGCACAAAGTTGGAAGAGTAGGAGGTAAGGCTTTACTCTATTTTGAGGTGATTACTACGTTTGCTATTATTATAGGTTTGGTGGTTGCTAATGTTTTGAAACCCGGTGTGGGCGTGAATATGGCAATTACCGATGTTTCTAAAGTTAAGGAGTATGAAGCTGGTGCTTCTCAGATTGAGTGGGGAGCTTTCTTGTCGCATATTGTGCCACATAATATTGTGGAGTCTTTTGCTAAAGGAGATATCTTACAAATTTTATTTTTTGCCATTTTATTTGGATTTGCTTTAACCAAAATTGGGAGTACTGGCGCTAGCTTAATTACCACTTTTGATAAGATTAATAAGGTGCTTTTTACCATGATGAAGTTTGTAATGATGCTTGCGCCACTAGGTGCATTTGGTGGAATTGCGTTTACGGTGGGTACTTACGGATTAGATGCGCTTATACCTATGGGTAAATTAATGATAGCCGTTTATATGACTATGGCACTGTTTATTTTTGTGGTGCTAAATTTAGTTTGCCGATTATATAAATTTAGTTTATGGAGTTACCTGAAATTTATTAGACAAGAAATATTAATTGTTTTGGGCACATCATCATCAGAAAGTGTGTTACCAAGTATGATGAGTAAGATGGAACAGTTTGGATGTTCTAAATCAGTTGTTGGTTTGGTAATACCGATGGGCTATTCTTTTAATTTAGACGGAACTTCTATCTATTTGTCTATGGCTGTGATTTTTCTTGCTCAAGTTTTTGGGATTGAGATGTCTCTAGGGACACAAATTACCATAATTGGTGTTTTAATGTTAACCTCTAAAGGTGCTGCTGCGGTTACTGGCGGTGGTTTTATTGTATTGGCATCTACACTTACCGCCTTAAAAATTATTCCGGTTGAGGGAATGGCTATTTTATTGGGTGTAGATAGATTTATGAGCGAAGCGAGAGCAATTACCAATATGATAGGTAACGGAATTGCCGCTGTAGTGATTGCAAAAAGTGAAAAAGAATTCGACGAACTTAAATATCAGAACGCAATTAGTCCACAATATGACGATAAAGTGAATTAAGTTAAACAAAATTAATTTTAAGCTTTGAGTTTCTTATACATTCTGTTAGCTTTGCCATACCAAAAATTTAACAATGAGTGTACTAGTTAATAAAGATTCAAAAGTAATAGTTCAAGGTTTCACAGGTAACGAGGGCACTTATCATGCAACTCAGATGATTGCCTACGGAACTGATATTGTGGGTGGTGTTACGCCAGGCAAAGGTGGCCAATCTCACTTAGATAAGCCGGTTTTTAATACGGTTAAAGATGCTGTAGATAAAACAGGGGCAGATGTATCTATTATATTTGTACCGCCAGCATTTGCTGCAGACGCCATTATGGAAGCTGCTGAGGCTGGTATTAAAGTGATTGTTTGTATTACAGAAGGTATCCCTACAAAGGATATGATTTTAGTTAAAGAGTACATTAGCGATAAAGATTGCCGTTTAATTGGTCCAAACTGTCCGGGTATTATTACTGCTGACGAAGCTAAAATTGGAATTATGCCAGGCTTTATCTTTAAGAAAGGTAATGTAGGTGTTGTTTCTAAATCTGGTACGTTAACTTACGAAGCCGTTGACCAAGTAGTGAAAGCAGGTTTAGGTATTACTACTGCGATTGGTATTGGTGGCGATCCTATTATTGGAACACCTACTAAAGAAGCGGTAGAATTATTAATGAACGACCCAGAAACACACGGTATCATCATGATTGGTGAAATTGGTGGAAGCATGGAAGCAGAAGCCGCGATGTGGATTAAAGAAAACGGTACGAAGCCAGTTGTTGGTTTTATTGCTGGACAAACTGCGCCTCCGGGACGTAGAATGGGTCATGCTGGCGCTATTGTAGGCGGAGCAGATGATACAGCAGCAGCAAAGATGAAAATTATGAGAGAATGTGGTATTACTGTTGTAGAGTCTCCGGCTGAGATTGGAGCTGCAATGGCAAAATTGTTAAGCAAATAAGGAATTAAATTTTCTATAATATTGAAGTCGGTTGTTGAAAAGCAACCGACTTTTTTATTTTTACCCATTTATACGCAGGGTCTTATACGTAAAAATGGGTATAGTTGTTAAAGCAGTTTTTTTTAAATTTGATTAATCAAAAACACAATGAAAATTTATTTACAATCCTTCGTTTAGCAGTATTTGAAGCTTTTACTTCTGAAAATTGAACCAAGTATTTCTATACTATTATTATTATTATTAAACCTTCTAATTCTAACGAAAGTGTGAAAACAAAAGAGCAAGTGATCGTACAAATAAAAAGCTTTTGAATATTTCAAAAGCCTTTTATTATGTTTTAATGTTTTAAGACATCTTATGTTCTTGGTGATACAACACCAAATCATCTATTGGTGTTCTCATGATTTTACCCATTTTCATCCCGTATTCTTCTGCAACTTCTTCTAATACATTTCTGAAATTGTAGGCAACCGAACCTATACAATTAAACTCGTAGTCCTGGTAATTAGGGTATTTAGAAACTAAGTTTTCGAAGAAGTTTGTAAACGACGTTTTAACAATGTTTCTAGAATATTCAATATTTACGGTGATGTCATAAACAAATTTACTAAAGCTTGCACAAAAACGATTTGGTAATGGTTTTTTGTAGATAGCCTCTAAAATATCATCTGGAGTTAATTTAAAGGTTTCCCAAAAAGAATCTCTTACATTTTTAGGCATATAACCTCTTATATAGTCAGATAATAGTTTTTTACCAATATCACAACCACTTCCCTCGTCTCCTAAGATATAGGCTAAAGAATCTATATTCATTTCAATGCCTTCACCATCGTAAATACAAGTGTTAGTTCCTGTACCTAAAATAGCTGCAAATCCACGTTTATCCTTAAGTAATGCTCTGGCAGCAGCCATTAAATCATGGTCCACTTTAATTTTAGCTTTCGTAAATATGACTTCCATTGCTTTACTTACCACAAGTGCTTTTTCTTCATTATGCACACCTGCACCATAGTAATTTACTTCCGTAATTTTGTCTATAGGTAAATCCGAGGGCATATTTTTTTTCATAGATCCTATGATGTAGTCTGTATCAGAAAAATAAGGGTTATAGCCTTCTGTATGAAACATTATCTTTTTACCACTATCTTCTATTAAACACCAGCTTGTTTTGGTAGAGCCACCATCTGCAATTAAAATCATTGTTTATTTATTTATAAATAATTTATTGAGTATTATTAATTTGTTTAAGTTTTCTAAAGTAACAATACTTAATTTTAAAAACAAAAAAAAGAGGTTGAAACTATGTCTCAACCTCTAACAACCTAAACGAAATTGTGATTATAATTTAACTACAGAGTATGTTAAATTAGCAAAGTCAGCCTCTAATCTATAACTTCCAGTAGTAGTTATAGGAATATTATTATCGTTTTGAGTATCTAATGTTCCATTATTATTTTTAGAACCATAGTTAGGCAGATTCCAATCATCGTTTTGTCTAAATTTAATAAATTTACCACCTTCTAAATTAATGGTGATAGACCATTTTCTGGTTCCGTTATTATATTTCATCTTAGTGTCGCCACCCCAGCCCGTAGGTGTAGCATCGCCAATTACTCCCCAAGAATCTCTTACGTAACTAATAGTTAATAAATTGATGTCGGCAGTTACACGGTATTGAAAATTATTAGGAGCAATCAAATCACCTCCATTATTGAACTGTATTTTACCAGGACCTGCATCAGCATATTTGTTATTGAATGATTTAGCCGTAACTATTAAAAATGCTTTTGAACCACTATTTCTATAGTCTATAATACCTGTATAAATACCATTGCTAGTTGCAGAAACTAAACTGTCAACATTATTAATATTCCATCCTTGAAAATCTCCTACAGTGTATAAGTAAGATATTAAAGCATAAGGAGTAACTTTTAAAGAAACTATATTAGAAAAAACAGGAGCAACATTTTCTGAAAGTTTAGAAACAATTCTTGCATCTACGTCAGATTGTACGCCAGTTGCTAATCCCATTGATAACATTAAAGCATTAAAATCTAAAACGGTATAGGTTTTAGAAGTACCCTTCGCATCTATAGTTACCTCTTTTGCATTCACAAAGTTTGTCCCTTTTTTTGCTATTTGCAAAATATTAGTTGGTGCAGCATCAAAACCAAAATTTGGTTTTGTTAGATTAAATGTCACCGCAGTTTGTGTTTGATTTGCTCTGGTTAACACCAAAGTAGATTGACTTGCAGTTAATTGTGCACCTGCACTAGCAGATGTGTTTGCAACTGCTTTTGTTTCGTCTTTTTTACAGCCAAATAGTACAATAGATACTATGCTTAGCAATAAAATATTTGAAATTAATCTTTTCATTTTATTTTAATTTAAGTATGATTAATAACCGTTGTTTTGAATTAAACCTGGGTTGGCTGTAATATCTGCTGCAGGTATAGGGTAAACTTTTCTGTAATCCTCTACTGCTTTACCATCCTTTACGCCACCTTTCCAAGGCCACAAATAAGTGCCAGTAACAAATCTACCGTATCTGTTTAAATCTGTTCTGCGGTGACCTTCCCAATATAATTCTCTAGCTCTTTCGTCTAAAATTAAATCTAAAGTCAAAGCTGATACAGCACCATTTGAATTGCCATAAGCTCTGGTTCTTAAAGCGTTAATATATCCTAAAGCTGTTGCCGCATTACCAGAACCACCTCTTAAAGTAGCTTCGGCATAAATTAAATGCATTTCTGGTAATCTAAATAGAGGAAAATCTGCATCAACAAATGTGATATTTGTTCCTGGCGTTCCTGTACTCGTTTTATTTTGGAATTTTGGAACTGCATAACCATCAGTAAATGAAGTTAAACTAACAATCTCTAAACTTTGGCCATTAGTGTAAAAGTTAGCTCTTCTGTCTGCCGAATTAGCCCCGTTAGGGAATAAATTAACTAATGCTTTAGTAGTTCTCAATCCTCCCCATCCAAAATCTACACCATAATCTCCTGCCTGCATGCTACCACCAATTGCGGCATGAGTTAAGAAAGTTGTTCCTCCAAAAACCTGAGACTTTTGACCATCGTAATTGATAGTCATGATAAACTCTGGACTATTGGTATTGTCATTTAAAGATATCTTTCTATAATTGCTTTCTAACGTGTATCCAGCATCAATAACTTTTTTGGCATATTCTACAGCTTCGTTATTCTTTGCTGTACCGGTATAAACAGTTGCATTCAAATATAATCTTGCTAGTAACGCTTGCGCAGCTCCTTTAGTAGCTCTACCATAATAAGCTATTGTTCTATCTTGAGGTAAAATTGTTTCTATTGCTTTTAGCTCTGATTCTATATATTTAAACAATTCTGCTCTTCCAATTTGTTTAGGTAGCGGACCACCAATTGGATTTTCTTCCGTAGTAAAAGCAGGGTTACCAAATAAATCCATTAAAGACCAATATTGGTACGCTCTTAAAAAACGAACCTCAGCTCTGTTTGCTCTTATCTTATCAGATTCAGTTCCAGAAATACCTCTGCTAGAGAGTTTAGCATCTGTAGATTCTCTTAAAAACTCATTTACCAAGGTTACTTGATACAAACTTCTAAAGTACAAACCTCTCAAAAATGCATTGTCTGGAGTCCAATTCATATTGTGGAAATCTTGAATACCAGCATCGCCCCAAGCAATTACAGCTTCATCTGTACTTAATTCTTGTGCTTTCCAAAATGTTCTTAAATAATCGGCGTTACCTCCTTCATCTAAGCCTACAATATCTGCCTGACCTGTAGGGCCAGCGTTTCCTGTTAATGCAAAGCTTCCGTAAACTTTAGCTAATGCTTGCTTGTACCCTAATGGGCTGCTGTAAACTACTTCAGATGTAACATCGTTTAAAGGTTGTAAGTTTAAAGCGTCTTTACAAGCGCTCAATGATAGTGTTAATGCCACTACTAATGCGCCTGTTTTTATGATTAAATTTTTCATATTCCTTTTAATTTTTAATTAGAAACCTAAATTTAAACCCAAAGCAAATGTTCTAGGGCGTGGATAAAAATTATTATCAATACCACCACTTATTTCTGGATCAACACCATCATAATTTGTAATTACGAAAGCGTTCTGTATGTTAGCATTGATATTTAAATTTGCTTTTCCTTTTAATACCTTTCCAAAATTGTAACCTACATTTAAATTATCCATTCTTAAGAACGACGCATTTTGAACATAATAGTCTGATAAGAAATACTTATCTCCTGAGCCAGAAAATCCAGTATTTAAAATATCTGTAGATCCATTACTTAAGAACTCTAGAGGATTAAAAATGTTTCTAAAAGTACCAGTACTTGATGCTACATTGTTGTAAACGTAATTATTAAGATTAGAACGCATAGTAAAACCACCTGACCAGTTTTTATAGGTAACATTAGAGCTAAAACCCAAAAACACATTTCCATCTGGTGTTTTGTATTTGTATAAATCTTTATCTGTTATTTGTCCGTCTAGGTTTCTATCTACAAATACACCATCTAAAGGTTTTCCAGCATCGTTATAAACTTGTTGGTAAACATAAAATGTATTTCTAGCTGTACCTACAGCGTTAATCTGAACTAAGTTACCTGTACCGCCAGATATTCCACCCACTTTATTGCCTATATAGCTAGGGTCATTAAATAAGGTCAAATTGGTAATTCTATTTTGGTTATAAGTGATGTTAAATCCAAGGTTAATTTTAAAGTCTGCTTTATCTACCGCAACGGTGTTTAGCATAAATTCTACCCCTTTATTAGTCATGCTCCCAACATTGTAAGTAAATTCGTTAATAAAGTTAGAACCAGCAGGTTGTGTAACGTTGTTTAATAAATCAGTTGTATTTTTATAATAAAAATCTATTGTTCCATAGATTCTGTTTTTTAAGAAACCGTAATCTAAACCAAAGTTTGTAGTGGCTGTAGATTCCCATTTTAAATTAGGATTAAATCCAGCTGGACGAAACATTGGTATAAACTCGTTACCTAATTGATATTGAGCAGTTGGTGTACTTAATGAATAATTTGGTAAATACGAATAGTTACCTATTCCATCTTGCTGACCAGTTTCACCATAGCTTAATCTTAATTTTAAATCAGATAGAACTTTAGAAGATTTTAAAAAGTTCTCTTCAGATATACGATAAGCAATAGCAGCAGAAGGGAAAATACCTACACGATCATCAGGATTTATTCTTGATGAAGCATCAGAACGTACTGTACCTGTAAAAGTATATTTATCATTATAAGTATATATAACTCTACCATAAAGCGAGAACAACCTGTTTTGAGGGATGTCAATAGCAAAATTAGGATCAGAATTTGGACTTTTAGTTCCATCAAAGCTAAAATCAGCAAAACTATAGTTTTTAGCTTCAAAAGCTTGGTAAGCTGTACCGGCTGTTACGTCAATTCTACTTTTAATAGATTTTAAATCTTTCAAGTAGTTTAAGTAAAAATCTGATACAAAATTACTTCTTTGCTGCTTATACTGATTGTTTACACCACTTTTCTGAACGTTGTTAGATGCAGCAAATCTTCTAAAAGCAAAACCAGCAGATTCAGGCACTATAACAGTTCCTTTGCCATTTGCAATATCATAACCTACATTAACATTAGCTTTAAGTTCTTTTAAGAAAGGTAATGCATAATCTAAAGTGATGTTACCTATTGTTCTGTTAACATCGGAGGTATTATTCCTTAAATCTAAGAAAGAGACTGGGTTACGAGGCGCTAAACCTACTAATGGGTTTTGGCCAGCCCCAGCTTGCGGATTTAGATATTCAAAATATCCACCAAAGTTGGTGTTTCCAGATAATACAGGTTGAGTAGGATTAAAAGTTGCGGCAGTACCAATTGCGGCACCATCGGCGAATACACTTTTACTTAAGCTACTTTTTACACTTAAAGTTACTTTTAAACTATTTTTAAACAAGCTTGGGGTAAGGTTTAAACCTAATGTACTTCTTTCTAAATTTCCGGTTCTTAATATACCATCTTGGTTTAGATAGCCTAGAGATAAACGATAAGGTAAAGTTTTATAAGTTCCAGAGACGCTAAAGTTATTATCAGAAGTTACAGAATTATCATAAACTTGCTCTTGCCAATCTGTATTTGTACTACCTAATTGGCCTAATAATTTGGTTTTTAATGCAGGAGTTACTGTTGTAGATGTAGGTGCATTAGTTACCAAATCTCTAAATTGCTCTGGCGACAATACATCTGTTGTATTAGCTACGGTTCCATAGGCAAAGTTACTACCAAATGTAAACTGTGGTGCTCCACTTGTTCCTTTCTTGGTGGTAATGATGATAACACCGTTTGAACCTCTATTACCATAAATTGCCGTTGCCGAAGCATCTTTTAAAACAGTAAAAGTTTCAATGTCATTTGGATTTATTAAACCCAATGCATTTGGAGAACCTGCAATGCCACCTTGGTCTAAAGGCACTCCATCAACAACTATTAAAGGGTAGTTTGTAGCAGATAAGGATGCACCACCTCTAATTAAGATGTTACTTCCGCTTCCTGGTTCGCCACTGCCTTGTGTAATTTGCACACCTGCAACTTTTCCTGCAATTAATTGCTCTGGAGAGGTAATTTGACCTTTAGTAAAGTCTTTAGATGATACCGTAGTTACAGCGCCAGTTAAATCCTTTTTGGTAGTAGTACCGTAACCAATAACAACAACTTCGTTTAAATTACTTGCCGAAAGGCTTAATTTAAAATCGAGGATTGCTGCTGCAGAATTTAATTGAATTTTTTTAGTTAAGTCGTTGTAACCGATAAACTTAATAGTTACCGAAACGTTTCCGTAATTAATTCCAGTTAAGCTATAATTTCCATTAGGATCTGTTTGCGTACCGATTCGTGTACCTGTAATGACAACAGATGCACCTGGTAATGGTTGATTTGATTCATCAACAACTTTTCCACTGATGTTTCCTGTTTGCGCAAAAGTTGTAAAACTAATGAGTACAAAAAACAAAAGAAAGACTAGCTTCTTAGTGTAATTCTTTTTCATGAATTTGATTTATTTGTTAATAATTGGTTTGGTATAATATTGGTTTGTAACCGTGGTTAAAATTACGAGAAATAGATATAATTCAAAAAAAATAAAATAAATAATTTATTAACCCCATTTAAAAATTAACCAATAATTAAAATTATTTTAATTTTATATATTTATATATTCTTTTAAGGCACTGAAAAACTATATAAAGTACTCATAAACAGTATTATAAAGTAATTTTCTATGTTATGCTCGAAATAAATGTCAGTAGGTAAGAATTATCATAATTATTTCTATTTACGCAAACGATTTCGTAAAATTTAAATAATTACGATGTTTAATGATTAATTTTTAACAGAATTTCTAATTTTTTTAGATCAGATTCTCTCAAATTCTGCGTGAAATTGGGATTTTGGAACAATTTTATTTACTTATTTTTTGCCAATATTAGAACTATACAAACATTGTTTTAATCCTTTTTCTAATATTTCTCTCCCTAGGTTTTTACCAATAAAAACGATTTTAGATTCTCTGATTTCGTCTTCTTGCCATTCTTCACCATCTGTAAATACTGGAGCGCCTTTTACTGATTGTATGATTAGCCTTTTTTGCAATCCTTCTATGTTTAATATTCCTTTAATTCTATAAAAAAATGCGCCCTGTATCATCAAAGCAACTGTGAGGTAATGTCTTAATTTTAATAAATCAAAAGTTTCTTTGATAATGAAACTTTGAGATACAATTTCGTGGTGTTTGTGCGCTGCAGGTTTTAATATTGATGTAGACTCGTTATTAAAAAGTAATTTGAAAGATGTTTGCTCTTTTTGGTAAGCGTTTATATTCAATATTTTGCTGGTATCTACTTCAGCATAATTACTAAAGCTAGTTTTTGCCAAAGGGTTTACACCTTTAATAACATGGGTAATGTGATTCAGCTCATCTTCTGTTAATCCGTTACACTTATTAAATAGGATATAATCTGCGTAAGCTATTTGTTGATTAGCTTCTATTTCTACACCTAAAACATTTAAAACCTCTTGGGTGTCTACCAAACAAACAGTGCCATCTAGTTTAAATGCGGTTTGTACATTGTAATCTGTTAAGAAAATAGATGCAACGGCAGAAGGATCTGCTATTCCGGTGGTTTCTATTATTAAATGATCATAGTCGTATTTTCCAGTAACTAATTTATTTAAGACTTCAAATAAATCTCCGTTTAGAGAACAACATATACAACCATTAGAAAGCTCGAAGATGTTTTCATCGGTTTTGATTACCAATTCGCTGTCTATATTTATTTCTCCAAACTCGTTTTCTATAATTGCGAATTTTGTGTTTGGATTTTCTTTAATGATATGATTGAGTAAACTTGTTTTACCTGAACCTAAAAAGCCGGTTAAAATGGTTACTGGGACTGATTTAAATGCCATAAGCTGCAAATATAAAACTTAATAAACTGAGTTTAATTTTTAAAAGTTTATTGATGATTAATTATTGTAGAAAGTTTGGATTTGCGTTAACGACAGTCCCGATCGCTATCGGGATACAGGCTGAGTGCTTAAGGCCTGCAGGCGTATGAACGGATGGCGTGTTATTCCGATAGCTATCGGAACACCCAAAAAATGATATAACTTACCAAAAAATGATTTTCTTTAAACGCCAATGAGTGCATTATATAGGATAAGCAAAAATCAGTTAAAAAAAATGAATACTTTTGACCCAAATTATGAAAGGTACATTAGAGCAACTTAAATTAAGTAAGCAATTATTAAATGCTGTTAAACAGGAAGGTTTTTTATCTCCGACTGAACTGCAAAGTAGATTATTTCCGAGAATTAACGGCGGACAAGATTTAATTGCAATTGGGCCAGACGGTAGTGGAAAAACGACTTCTTGTGTATTGGCGGCATTAAATAAAATAAAATTTACCGAAGAGATTGCACCACGCATTTTATACTTAGTGCCTGATATTGAAACAGGTGAGGAAGTTTTAGATGTATTTCATACGTTTAATAGAAATAGGGATTTAAGGTTTTTAGGGCTTTTTGCCGATGGGAAAAATCTTGATTCGCAGGTTTTAGACCTAACTGATGGTGTTGATGTGATTGTTGCCACGCCAGATAGAGCCAGAGCGGCATACTTAAAATTGGGTTTAAACCTGAATAAGATTTTATTATTTGTGATTGATGATGCGGAGGAAATTGTTAAGAAAGGACTTACATTACCTACAGTAGAACTAGCCCGAGGGATAAGAAAATCCCAGTTTATATTATGTACCTCTGTTTTACACGAACGTATTGATAAATTAATAGCCACTGTTTTTGAAGCGCCTAATTTTATTGAAGTAGAAGATTTAGGTAACGAACAATTAAATACCATAGATCAGCTTTTATACCAAGTGCCAAATTTTGGGACTAAAATTAATTTATTGCTTCTTTTACTAGCCGACGCTGAGGTTTTTGATAAAACCTTGGTTTTTGTGAACAGCAAATTTAGTCAGGAGACGATTTATAAGCAGTTGAAAACTGATTTTGGAGATGTTGTTGCTGTTTTTAACGCACCTGAGTTAACCGAAAATTCTTTTGATAAATTAGTAGATTTTAAATTATCCCCAAAAGGTAGGCTATTGGTTATTGCAAATGAAACCATGCAAGAAACCGACCTCACAGATTTTGCTAGTATTATCCATTTTGATATACCTACAGATAGTTTATTATATATTCAGAGGGTTTTAAGAAAACTGGATGAGGAACAATTGTTTCTTACTTTTTGCACAGATTTAGAATTGGCTGATGTAAAGAAATTGGAACAGATGCAGGGAAAAAAAATGCAATTAATGGAACTTCCAGATGATTTATATATAGAAACTAAATCCAAGAAAAAGGGCGATAAAACTGAGGATTAACTGAGCATTCTTTTTATTAAACTTCGGGTTCTTTCTCTGCAACTTGCCTTATCACTTCATCTAATTGATTTGCACTAAACTTTAGTTTTTCAAATATTTCTTTATTTTCTTGATCAAGATTTGGTATGGTAAAGGTTAGTAAATCTACTAGTCCTAGGATATTTGCTAAGGGCAATCTGATGGTGTGAGATTGCATGAAATAGATTTCTTTTAATAATGTTTGCTGTTTTAGGATGATATTTTCAATATTTTTTTTCTCTGTAATGTCTTGAACCGTACCTCTAATGCTTTGTATAATATCATCTGAATAAATCGCTTTTCCTATCAACCTAACCCATTTATTTATTTTTTTTGCTGAAATCAACCTAATCTCTAAATCATAAGAAGTACCTTTTTCTTTACACAAGTTTTGGGCTTCGGTTAAAAGCGGTCTGTCATCTGGGTGATAATATCCTAAAGCATTATCTAAATTATGGGTAATTTTTGGGTCTAAATCATGAATAATGTAAACTTCTTCTGTCCATTCTCTTCTAAAAGGATTTAGATGAATCTCCCAACCGCCCAGTTTCGCAATTTCAGCAGTTTGTTTTAATAAGTCTTTTTGATTTTCTAATAATTTAAGGTTGTTTTTTCTTTCTGTAATATCTCTTATTACACTCCAAACCAAGAACTCGCCGTTACTATCTTCAAAAATCAATTCATTAATATTAACATTAATGATGGATCCACTTGCATGTATAATTTCTAATTCTTTAAATGAGCTTTCTTTAGTCTTTTTAAGAACTTCTAAGGTGGCTTTCATTTCTTCCCAAAATTTTTCAGGCACAAAATGAAATATGTTTTGGCTTTTGTTAAAATAGTTTTCATAATCAATCATCTCGTAAAATAATTGATTTGCCACTTTAATATTCCCACTAGAATCATGTAAAACTAGACCTAAACTATTGGTGTTAAAAAGCGCTTCAAATTTAGAGTTTATGTTCTCTATTTCTACTTGACTTAAGGTAAGTTTATGATCAGTTTTAATATTGTCGGAGATATCATAACCAATACAAATAATTTCTTTTGGATTATGATGATTATCTAAATTAAGTGTGAATTCCCATTCGGTATGTTTATATAAACCTTCCTTAAATGGTTTTATTAATTTAACTGTAAATGATTGTTTTGGAGATGCTAAACATTTTTTTACTGTTTCTATACAAATATTTCGATCGTCCTCGATAATAGATTTCAGACAATCAGTTCCTATGATTTTATCTTTTTCTAATTCAAATGAGGCTACAAAATGATTATTAACATAAGTGTAATTTGCATTTAAGTCTATTTTAATGAGATAGAATAAATTGGAGAGTTCTAGATAATGCTTGAAATTTTCCATAAACCATTTTTATGTGTAGAGTAATATTTTCTATTGTAAATATTTGTACCCAACAAGAAAGGATATTAAAAAAAAGCGCTGATAAAATATCATCGCTTTTTAATACTTATGTGTTAGCTTAATTATTTCACTTTAAAATCAACTTCTAAATCACCCCAAAGTAATTGTACTTCGCCGTCTTTCTCAATTTCAAAAGTCATTTTCTCCATCATTTTCTCAGATTTTTCTGGCTTATCCGTAAATCTTAATACATCTTGTTCTTCCTTATAAGCCATGCCAGATTGATTCCAAGTTTTGTTAAAAATAATGGTCCATTCTTTTTCACCTGGAATGGTGTATAGGCTGTATTTACCTGCAGGTAACATTTTACCTCCAATTTTAAGGTCTTTAGAAGTCTCAAAAATTGTAGCTTCATTTGCTCCAGTACGCCATACTTTACCAAAAGGCACAATATCTTTTCCTATTGTTCTACCCTTTAATGATGGTTGGCTATAATCTATAGTTACTACAGCACCAGATTTTAATGTTTGAGTTACTGTAGCTGGCGGGCTTGCTCTTTTGCTTTTATCTGATTGTGCATTAACCGATACACCTATAAACATTACGATAGCAAAGAGTAAAGAAATATGTTTTTTCATGATTTTATTGATTTGTTTAATTTGCACAAGTAAGTCAAAATTTGTTTAAGTGCCATAAGTTAATTGTAAAAATTTGATAATTACTAATTTGTAATTGATTTGCCATTTATAAATACATATACTATTAGTAAAAATAATTAAGGCATTTTTGTTGCAAAAATCTGATAGTAGCGTCTTAAACAGAAAATACATTTTGAAAAAATATAAAATATTATTTTGTTCTTTTTTTTTCTTCCTATTTATAATAACAAGTCAATTTGTTCAAGCTCAGAAAAATGTGACTCTTAATGGGGTAATTAAAGATAACAGCACTGGCGAAACATTAATTGGTGCGTCAATTCAATTAGAAAGTCTAAATAAAATAGGAACAGTTACAAATGCTTACGGTTTTTATTCAATTAGTTTAAATCCTGGTGCTTACCGTTTAATTTATAGTTATGTGGGCTATCAAACTCAAACAAAAGATATCACTATAGAAAAAGATCTGGAGATTAATATTTCATTAATATCTACAAACGAATTAACCGAAGTTGTTGTAAGTGCAGAAAAGAAGAATAACAATATTGTTAACCCGTTAATGGGCGTACAAAAATTGAATGTAAAAGAAATAAACAGCATTCCAGTATTGTTTGGAGAGCGTGATATTTTAAAAACATTGCAATTATTGCCAGGAATATCATCTGCGGGAGAAGGAAATAGTGGCTTTTATGTGAGAGGTGGTTCTGTAGATCAAAACTTAATTTTATTAGATGAAGCTCCAGTTTATAACGCCTCTCACCTGCTAGGGTTCTTCTCTACTTTCAATTCTGATGCGATAAAAGATGTTACTGTTTACAAAGGTGGTATGCCGGCAGAATATGGAGGCAGATTATCTTCTGTATTGGACATTAAGATGAATGATGGAAACAAAAAAGAATATACAGCAGAGGGTGGTATAGGTTTAATAGCATCACGTTTAAAATTAGAAGGTCCTTTTAAAAAGGATAAAAGCTCTTTCATGATTAGTGGTAGAAGAACCTATGCCGATACATTTTTAGCTTTTGCTAAGGATACCTCTATCAGAGATAATACCCTTTATTTTTATGATTTTAATGCTAAAGCTAATTATCAAATAGATAAAAAAAATGTTCTTTACCTATCAGGATATTTTGGTAGAGACAAATTAGGCTTAAGTAATACTTTTGGCTTTGAGTGGGGAAATGCTACTGGGACTTTAAGATGGAATCACCTAATTTCTAATAAGCTATTTTCAAATACTTCTTTAATCTATAGTAAGTATGATTATAAAATCGAAAACTTATTGGCAGATAATAATTTCCAAGTAAACTCATCTATAAAAGATTATAATTTTAAGCAAGATTTTCAGCTGGCGGCAGATAACAACCACGATGTTAAATTTGGGGTAAACGCAATTTATCATACCATAGAGCCTGGAAAATTAACTGCAGATGGCAACTCTAGCGTTAACCAAATTACCATACAAAATAGAAAAGGAGCAGAAGTAGCGGCTTATTTTTCTGATGAATGGCGTGTAAACGAGAACCTGAATATTGTTTACGGAACTCGTTTTAGCAATTTCACTTTATTTGGCGCAGGTACATTTAACAATTATGATGTGGAGGGAAATATTACTGGGACAGAAACCTACAAAGCCGGAGAAATAGTAACAAACTATTTTAATTTAGAACCGCGATTTTCTGCCAGTTACCAATTAACAAGTAGTAAAGCCATCAAAGGATCATTTACCAGAAACACGCAAAATTTACACTTAATGTCTAATTCTACAGCAACATCGCCTACAGATTTATACATTATGAATAGTAATAACACCAAGCCAGAAATTGCAGATCAGTTTTCTTTAGGTTATTTTAATAATTTCAAGAACGATACTTACGAGTTCTCTGCCGAAGTATATTATAAGAAAATGCAAAACCAAATTGATTACCGTAGCGGTACAGATTTAAGGGGAAACCGAAACGTAGAAGCCGATTTGGTTTATGGCCAAGGCAGAGCCTACGGAATTGAGCTTTTTTTAAAGAAAAGATTTGGCGATTTTAATGGCTGGGTAGGCTATACTTTATCTAAAACAGAACGTCAGTTTGATTTAATAAATCAAGGGAATTGGTTTAATGCCTTGCAAGATCGTACACATGATGTTTCTGTTGTAGGTATTTATAAGGCTAGTAAAAGGTGGACATTCTCCTCAACTTTTGTGTACAATACCGGGAATGCAGTAACTTATCCAAACGGAAAATATCAATTAAATGGGTCTACTGTTTTTTATTATTCAGAGAGAAATGCTTACCGAGCACCAGATTATCATCGTTTAGATTTAGCCGCTAATTTAGAACCTAAAATTGTGCCTAATAAGAAATATCAATCTAGCTGGTCTTTTAGTGTTTACAATGCTTATGCAAGAAAAAACGCATTTGCCATAGACTTTAGAGAAGACCCAGATAATGTAAATAAAACCCAAGTTGTAAGAACCAATTTATTTGGTTTGATTCCTTCTGTAACCTGGAATTTCAAATTTTAAAGCCATGCAAAAATTACATATCATTAAAATAAATATACTTTTCGCTTTAACCATCGCTTTATTCTCTTCTTGCGAAGACGTAATAGATTTAGAACTCAAAGACGCAAAGCCAATTGTTGTAATTGAAGCTGGCGTTTCAGATCAGTTTAAACCACAAGTCGTAAAAATCACTCAAACAAAACCCTTTACCCAAGACAACGCTATCGTTCCAATTTCTGGGGCTATAATTACGATTAATGAAGACGGTGGAGCCACTTTTATAGCTACACCAACAGCAACAACCGGTATCTATAATACGCCAAGTTTTGCCGGTAAATCAGGCAAGAAATACACTATTAATGTCACTATTGGTAATGCAACTTATACTGCAATTTCTACCATGCCCAATAAAGTACCTTTAGATTCTTTGTCCTTAACGCAATTAACTTTTTTTGGTAATACTCAAAAATTTGTACAGGTAAATTATAAAGACCCTATCAACATCCGTAATTTCTATAACACTTTATTAACAGTAAATAACGAGTTAAGAACTGGCTATAATGTAGAAGAAGACCGATTTAACGATGGTAATATTGTAAAAAACACCATATTTAATAATGACCCTGAGTTAAAATCTGGCGATGTTATAAAAGTAGAGTTCCAATGTATAGATCAAAATATATACAAGTACTTTTTCGCTATTTCACAAATTACTGGCAACGGTGGTCCGCCTACAGCACCAGCAAATCCTACTTCTAACTTTAATAACGGTGCTTTGGGTTTTTTCTCCGCACATACTAGCGAGACAAAAACTGCTACAATTAAATAGAAAATAAAGTTAGGTTATTATTTGGGCGTTCCGATAGCGATCTGGATAACACGCTATTTGTTCATACTACACATGGCATTAGCCACATGGCTGGTATCCGTCCCGATAGCTATCAGAACTATCGTTAACGCACTCTTTTATTGCTAAAAATTTTGGAGATCAAGAATAAATCATAACACATTTATTAGCAAATCCATTAAAAAAAACAATTAGTTTTTTACTCTCGGTGGTTAAAAAAATCGACAAATAGTTTAATATATAGCTATGTCTTCAAATGACTTACACAGTTAATTTCTTAATTAATTTTTATCGCTTTTGTGTTAAAGCATCAATTAACATCTCAGCATTTAAATCTCCTTCTTTTATCACAATCTGAGCTTGTTCATAAAATGGTCTGCGTTCGTTTAGCTTGGTCGCTATAAAGTCTAGTAACTCTTCATAAGATTTTCCCTTTACCAAAGGTCTTTCCACTTTGGCGTTAATTAATCTATCTGCTAATACATTAACGGGTGTATCAATAAAAATAGTAACACCATTATTATTCATCCAATCCATATTATCGAAAAAACAAGGTGCACCACCTCCGGTAGCAATGATGGCGTTATTTGCCATTGCCGATTGTTGCAACGCTTCTTTTTCTTTAATTCTAAAACCTTCTTCACCCAAATTTTCAAACAATTGAGGAATACTTTGATGATTAATGGTCTCTATCAAGGTATCTAAATCTAAAAAAGGAACTTCTAATTTAAGGGCGGTAGCTTTTCCTAATTTACTTTTGCCGCAACCCATAAAACCGATCAAAAATATTTTTTGATTTAGTAAATAATCAAGATGATTGTCAATTTGGGTCATGATATTTGGGTGTTAATTAGCTTAATTTAACCCTCGGGTCTAATAAAGCATATAGTAAATCTGATATGATGTTGATGATGATAAACACTAGGGCAATAAACAAAATAGAACCCATAATAACGGGTAAGTCGGCATATTCTAATGCATCTACTGTGGCTTTACCTAATCCGTTGAAACCAAAAATATATTCCACAAAAAACGACCCTGCCAATAAAGAAGCAAACCACCCAGAAATTGCCGTAACTACTGGATTTAGCGCATTTCTTAATGCATGTTTAATAATAATTTGATACTGACTTAAGCCTTTAGCTTTTGCGGTGCGGATAAAATCTTTTTGTAAAACATCTAGCATTTCCGACCGTGTTAACTGCATAATGATAGCTAGTGGTCTTAACCCCAAAGTAAGCATGGGTAAAATCAAGTTTTTTAATACCAAAACCTCACCCCGAAAAGGGTCGTAATCATATAAACTACCGCTCATATTTAAACCAGTGTACGGACTTAGTAAAAAGCCAAAAAACCAAGCGATGATAATACCTGCGAAGAAAGACGGAGCAGAAATTCCTAAAATTGAAGCTGCAATTGCCGATTGGTCTATCCATGTGTTTTTGTAAACGGCAGCTAAAACACCTAAAATAATTCCAATAATACTCGCAAATATCATGGCTGTAATAGCCAAAACAAAAGTATTTGGAACCGTTTGAGCCAATATACTGGTAACTTCTCTTTTGGTTTGGTAGGATCGTCTTAAGTAGGGAATTTTAACAGCTAAAACTTGTGATGATATGCTAAATATTTTTTGATAATGATATTTAGCCTGCGTTGTACTGTCTTTTTGGTGGATTGCGATAGGAGATAAATCGTTTAAGTACATGAAGAACTGTACAGATACCGGTTTATCTAAACCAAACTCTTTTCTTACCGCTTCTAAAGATTGCACATCAGAACGTTGTCCTTGTGTCATGCGGGCTGGGTCTGAGGGTAAAATGTTGAATAAGAAAAATACAACTACTACAACACCTAATAAAACGGCAAAGCCATAAGCCAATTTGTGTAGTATAAATTTAAACATTAAGGTTTAGATAAATAATTTTTCACTAAATCATCATAACTTGGTAACGCTGTTGATGGCCATTTTTTGATGACTACGCCATCTTTTAATAACATTAAACCTGGGTTAGACCTAACCATGCTTTTTAAAGGAACAGCATCCGCAAAGAAAACATCTGGTAATAATTTTAATTCTTTAACCAAAACTTCTGCATCTTTTGGCGAGTTAGAAGTTAAAAACACACTTCTGGTATTGAAATTTTCTTTGGCGTTAATGGCTAAAGCATTAATATCTCCCAATGCTTTTTTATTGGTTTTATCTAATTTCCAGCCTACAGCAACTAGGTTATAATAAGGATTATCAAAAATTTCTTCAGTATAAGTTACGCCCTGAGAATCAAAAACGTTTAAATCTTTAATTTTAGGCTGATAGCCTTCCTTAATTAATTTAGGTTCAGATGATGATTCTAAAACCCAATTGGTATCGGCATAAATCTTTGTAGCGATATAATCTTTATCGTTGATCTCTTTTTTCTCGCCAGTATTTTTGTTTTTTAAGGTGTAAATAATCTCAAACTCGTCTTGTGGTGCACCTTCTGGTATTTTCATAGACTCTATAATATTTGCACCTTCTTTATAAGGTAAAAAGTCTAAAATAGGTAAATAGATGTAGCTATAAAGTCCAAATAAAATGGGTAAAGCAATGATGATTATACTCGTAGTTTTAATGGTGTTTTTCTGAGTAGAAATTGATTTGATTTCATTTTTATTAATGAAAATATAAACAATTAATACAACTAAAATTAAATCTTTACTAAATGATTGCCAAGGAGTTAGTGAAATAGCGTCGCCAAAGCAACCACAAGTTTTAACCACGTCAAAGGCAGCAGAATAAAAGGTTAAAAAGGTAAAAAATACAATAAGTAATAATAAACCCCAAGCCACTTTTTTAGCGTAGAAACCAGTCAATAAAAACAGTCCTAAAATAACCTCTAATGCACAAACTGTGATGGAAATGAAAACAGATAATGGGTTAAAAAAAACCATGTGAAACACTTCAAAATATTCTTCTAGCTTGTAAGAAAACCCTAAAGGGTCGTTCAGTTTAATTAATCCAGAAAAGATGAATAATAAACCTACTAAAATGCGGGTTAACCAAAGTAGTTTTGTGCTATTTTGTGTCATATATTTTTTTAAGAAACACCTAATTTAATTAAGGCAAAAATGGAATAGTTAATCATGTCTTGGTAGTTAGCACTTATACCTTCAGAGGCTAAAGTTTTACCTAAGTTGTCTTCAATTTGTTTAACTCTTAATATCTTCATCAGAATTAAATCGGTTAGAGAACTTACTCGCATATCTCGCCATACTTCGCCATAATCATGGTTTTTGGCAAACATTAACTCTTTAGTTTCTAGTATTTTTTGATTAAAATTAATAGCAACATCTACAGGGTTTAACTCTTGCGGTGCATTGGTAGGTAATTCTAATTGCATCATGGCAATTAAGCTATAATTAATAATACCAATGTATTCGCCAATAATATCTTCGCCTACTTTACTTACTTTTTTTTCTTCTAAAGTACGTATGCGTTGTGCTTTGATAAATATTTGATCGGTAATGGATGATGGTCGTAAAATGCGCCACGCTGTACCGTAATCGGTAGTTTTTTTGATGAAAAGATTTTTACAAACCTTTATTACTGCATTGTACTCTGTGGATGTGTTATTTGCCAAAATTGAATATGTACTTGTTATAATGATGAAATAATATCTATTTTGCTGATAAACTGTTTAGAATTTAAATAAAACAGTATAAAAATAATAGATGGCTAAAGATACATTTTTTCAGATAAAGACATTCCTAAATATAGGGGGTAAAATTTTAGATTTATCTACGCCCAAGGTAATGGGAATCTTAAATATTACTCCAGATTCTTTTTTTGAAAGTAGCAGAGTGCAAACAGAAAAAGATATTTTAGCACAAGCAGAAAATATGCTTTCTGAAGGAGCAGATATTTTAGATTTAGGCGCTTATTCTAGCAGGCCGGGAGCTACAGATATTTCTGTTGCCGATGAAAAAGAAAGATTATTACCTGCTGTAAAGCTCGTAGTTAAGCATTTTCCGAATGCAATAATTTCGGTAGATACCTTTAGAGCTTCTATTGCTAAAGAAGCAGTAGAAAATGGGGCGCATATTATTAATGATATTTCTGGAGGAAATCTTGATACAGAAATGTTTAATACGGTGGGAAAGCTGGGCGTTCCTTATATTTTAATGCACATGAAAGGCACTCCGCAAACCATGACAGATTTAACGCATTATGATGATTTAATGGGCGAGTTAAATCTTTATTTTTCGCAAAAAATAGCGCTGCTTAAACAAGCTGGAGTTAAAGACATTGTCTTAGATTTAGGTTTTGGTTTTGCCAAGAACGGTGCGCAAAATTTTACGCTCCTAAAGCATCTGGCAGATTTTAGAACATTAGGTTTCCCAATTTTAGCAGGTTTGTCTAGAAAAGGGATGATCTATAAAACTTTAGGAATATCGGCTGAAGAAGCTTTAAATGGGACAACGGTTTTAAATACTATGGCGGTGTTAAATGGCGCTAGTATTTTAAGAGTGCATGATGTGAAGGAGGCTAAGGAAGTAATAAAGTTAATTGGTATGATGAATTGAAATGTGAGTTTTTAACGTGTTTTTTTGCGTTAACGATTGTAGCGTGTACCGGCCTAGAGCTTAATGCCTTGTGGCGTATGAGCAAAAAGCGTGTTATCTCGATAGCTATCGGGACGCCCAAATTAAAATTTAAATAAAACGATAATTCAAACAAGGATTCATTTATAAAATAATTCAACAATAACACATATAATTTTTCTTAATTTGCTGTATGAAGTTTTTAGATTTTAGTTTTCTTGAAATTAGCCCATTAGACATTGTAGATGTTCTTCTGGTTGCTATTATTGTTTACTATATCTATAATTTAATTAGGGGGACTATTGCGGTCAATATTTTTATAGGTTTTATTTTAATATATATTCTATATTTCTTAACCGATGCATTGAATATGAAATTGTTATCGGGCATTTTACAGAGCTTTGTTAATGTGGGTTTTATAGCTTTGATAGTGGTTTTTCAGCAAGAGATAAGACGTTTTTTATTAACTATTGGTAAAAATATATCGCTTAGAAACAGAACTTGGCTTAAATTTATTTTCAGAAAAGACGAGCTAGAGAAAAACAATATGGCCAAAATTAAGCCTATTGTTGATGCCTGTAAAACCATGAAAAAAACCAGAACTGGAGCTTTAATTGTGTTTGCTAAATATTTTGACCAAGAAGTTTTTGTGAATAGTGGCGAGATGATGGACTCTAAAATATCTAAAAGATTATTAGAAAGTATTTTTCAGAAAAATAGTCCCCTGCATGATGGTGCAGTCATTATATCGGAAAATAAAATAAAGTCTGCCAGTTGCATTTTACCGCTAACCGAGAATGATAAGTTACCTGCTCAGTTTGGTTTAAGACACCGAGCAGGTATTGGCGTTACCGAATCTAGCGACGCTACTGCCCTGATTGTATCTGAAGAAACTGGCGAAATATCTTATGCGCAGCAAGGAAGAGTTAAAATGAATATTAGCTTTACCGATTTAGAACGACTGTTGAATAAAGATTTTAATTAAGACGTTTTATATTTAGTCGATTTTTGATACGCAGTAAAGATTAATAATGAAAGATTATTTTATAGTAGGGGATGTGCATGGCTGTTTTAATACCTTAAAGGAGCTTTTGAAAAAGTGGGACCCTACAAAACAACAGTTGATATTTGTGGGTGATATTATTGACCATGGAAATTTTAGTGCCCAAGTAAGTCAGTTTTTACAGCAGCTTCAATCTGATCATAAAGACACCATCATTTTAAGAGGTAACCACGAGCATTTATTTTTAAACCATTGTTTAATAGAATTTAACAAAGAGTGGTATTTGAAATCTGGCGAGCGCACTTTTGGACAATATTTGGAATTAGGTAGAAATATAGAGACTGACGCTGTTTGGATGAAAAATTTTCCCATATTTTATGAAACGCCTACTTTGTTAGTTTCACATGCTGGTTTACCGTACGATAGTTTACCATTTGAACCTGAGAATAAAGACGGAGTGGTTTGGCACCGTAACCCGATTGTTAAATTAGAAAAATTGCAAATATTTGGTCATACTCCGCAAGAAAATGCTGTTTTTGATATAGATATTAATGGAATTAATATTGATACTGGTGCCTATAAGGGAAATGCACTTACTGCGGTAATGGTAAATAAAAACGCAGAAATAATGAATTTGATTAGTATGCAAACCCATGAATTGGATTTAGTAAATGAAGAACATTTTTTGTAGGTTTTACCCGACGTAAGATTTCATGAGGTTTTCTAACTCTTCTAAATCAAAAGGTTTTGCTATATGCGCATCTGCACCTGCTTCCTTGGCTAACATTTGAATATCGTTATTTGCAGAAAAGTAAATTACAGGTATATTTTTAAATTCCGGGTTACGTTTTAGCAATTTTGTAGCTTCTATACCACCTATTTCTGGAATCCAGTTGTCCATTAAAATAGCATCTGGCCTTACTGCAGTTACTTTCTCAATAATGTCATGAGACGTTTCTGATGTCTCTACATGATAACCACATTCTGTAAGAATTATAGAACATAGTTCTAAAATATTAACATCATCATCAAAAATTAAGATAGTTTTTTTCAATTTATTTTTTTCTAAGTATTAAAGCTATTAATTAATTGTGCCATTTCTGCCGTATTAAGCACAAAATGGGGTTTAAATAATCTAATAGCCGAGCTTGGCATATTTTCCATCTCTGCTGTTGATGGGTTTTGTACAATAGTTGTTCCAAAATTTTTATAAATATATTCTAATCCTCTCGCACCATCTGCATTTGCACCTGATAATAGAATTGCTGCAAGTTTAGATTGAAATACTTGAGCTGCATATTTAAAGGTAATATCTATAGATGGTCTAGAATAGTTTATTTTTTCTGAATAGTCTAAAGATATGTTAAAATCTTTTTCTATCGTTAAATGATAATCTGCTGGGGCAAAATAAATTACATTTGGGAGTAAAAAATCTTTATCCTCACATTCTATTACTTTTAAACTGGTTTTATTTTCAAAAATATTAGCTATGGAAGTGTTTGAGATACTTTTATGGTGTAAAACCAATAGCGTCCTAAACGATTAAAAAAGGAGAAAGGAAAGTTTTAACTCATCGTTACCTTTGAGGTGCACAAAAACAGCCCTTTCTCCATGGTAAATATAACGTTATTCTCTCAGATCATTTCCAGAC